>Ga0105052_10000331_pt1 | contig 64479 bp, 71 predicted proteins | sample FRY03_FD_78094 | JGI IMG/M metagenome (GOLD analysis project Ga0105052, IMG submission 78094) | Freshwater microbial communities from Lake Fryxell liftoff mats and glacier meltwater in Antarctica - FRY-03 | ecosystem: Environmental > Aquatic > Freshwater > Ice > Glacier meltwater ... | reverse complement strand
TAACAAACTCTAAGTTATCATAGTCCGCATTGTCTTCTATGTTCTTCAATAAGCAAACTGAAAGATCACTGAGCCTTCCCATGCATGTTGTACATAAAGATATTTTATAATTTTTGGAAATAGGATTATTTATTTTTCCATCCCACATTTTTCTTTCAAAATCATTAAGTTCTGGATGGGAATACATCTTTCCTATTTCTGCTTCATAAAATCTTTGTAATTCTTTTGACATATTAAGCCTCTACAAATTCTATAAATTTAGATATTACTTTTTCAGTTGTGAAATTCTTAGATAATCTAAAAGCGTTTTTAGCCATAACATTTCTCATATCGTTATGTTCTACTAAATATACTATATTCTTAAAAACACAATCAATGTTATCACAAAGAAATCCATTATGCCCCTGAATTATTTGATCCATATTGCCACCCTTTTTAGTAGTAATTACAGGGCAAGCTGATGTCATAGCTTCTGCTACAACTCTAGCCCAGGGTTCTTCTCTTGACCAAGATGGTAAGAATGCAAATATATCTAAACCAGTTAAAAATTCTTTTACTGTTATTGAATTTTCTTTTCTACATATTACATTTGGAATATCTTTTACTTTTGACAATAATGAATTGCTTATTCCCATAAAATCAAAAGATATTTTATCTTGAATTCTTTCATTACATTTTTTTATTATCTTTTCCCAATCTGAATTCCATTTGTCATCTTGTCCCCTTGAATGCATACCTATTCTAATTCTAGAGCTTTCCTTTTTTGTACTTGATAAAAGTTCAGGATTTATAGGACTTTGCAGTATTATTCTTGGAAAATGTCTAATAGATTCGTATCTGTCTTGAGAACTTATTTCGTTAAAGAATTTAGAATTAGTTGTTATAATTCTTATATCACTACAGTACTGAGACAATGTACTTAAATGACGAGATGGACTTACAAGGAAGTTAAATAAGAATATCATCTTTCTTATTTTAGTTAAATCAACTACAGCACCATGTCTGTCTGATTTTCCATTCCAGAAATCTAATCCTGTAAAAGATTTGCAATCAGTATTTACAATTAATAAACAATCTAAATCATAAAATTCTTTTACTTTAGAATAATCATTATCTATCTTTTCAAATACGTTTTCTATAATAGATACAGATTTGTCAAGGTATTCCTTTATTCTCTTGGGTATACCGTTTTCAGATAAAATTTTAACATGACAACCTGCAAATCTTGCGAAGCCATTTGCCATTTCAGCACACCTGAATTCTGACCCTCCAGCCATTTCTAATTTTGAGAAAATTCCTATTTTCATAATTTTATTTTTTCGAATTTAATGTTAATTAACTCTTTCTTAATATTTTCTGTAGATACTATAGTTTTTTTTATATTCTTCTCTATAATAAGAGCTGCCAATCCTGCGACTAAAGACGCAGCCAAGCTCGATCCTGATGCTTTTATGTAATTATTTTCTATAAATGTTGTATAATAAGTGTCTATAGGGACAACTATATCAGGCTTTATTTTAGATTTCTTAAATACAGATTCTGTTCCAACAGATAATACTTCTTCGTATGCAGCAGGATAACTTAGTTCATTATTTTCCAAGTTAGCTGCACTTATAACGGTTATATTGTGAGATTTAGCTTTTTTAATAGCGTCATGTAAAACAGAATAGTCCAAAGAAGATCCTATAGCTAGTAATATTATATCAACCTTTTTTATAATAGCCCACAATACAGCAGATACAATAGATTTATAATTACAAACTCCTGAAATATTAATAACTTTAGAAAATAATAATTCTGATTCTGGAGCTATACCAGATATTTCTGACTTATTAAGGGATCCTATTATTCCAGCCATCATTGTTGAATGACCAATAGTATCCTTAACAGATTTTGAATTGTCTATAAAATCCATAGCATCAAAAACTGATATTATATCCTTATGCTCTGGAGCACCTGAATCTATAATACATATACTACTATTCTTTCCTGAAAGATTATCATTAAAACCAAACATGGATGGCCTATATACTACAGGATGAGGAACATTAGATAGAATATTAGATTCTACATTTTTACCTAAAACAGATTTTTTTATTCTTTTGGTCATCTTATTATACTCAAGGGAGCAGAGTATATTTGCCCCTTTCCGAAAAATTCATACCTAGTTGATTGGGGCAATGTTTCTAAAAAGTATACATACTTTCTAAGATAGATAGATAAATGCATTGTTACCAAGTCGTCTGTTACAATAGAACCACACTTATTTATTTCATCCATTTTCTTAAACAAACTATTCTTAAATGGTATAATCCATAAGTTATTATTTTTATCGTCTTTGTACAAGTTAGATAAACAATAATGCTTTAAATTTGTATTTGATATAAAGATTCCTGATTTTTTTTTGTTAGATTTAGTTTTCGGATAATATCCTATATCATACCCTGTCCCTTCCCATTTTTTCCCAATTAATCTATGATAAATTTGTACCGAACTCATAGAAGTTGATTTATCCATAGAGTAAAGGACATATAGATCATCATCATCGCTATTGAAAAATCCAATTTTCTTATCAGAAGATATTTTATCACAATCTTCTTTTGAGAACCCAGGATGTAAATTAATAAATACATCCCACTTATTATTCATACTCATAAACTCTTCTATAGAAATTACTTTATAAATTTGTTTATTAAATTTAAATATATTTTTACAACTCTCATCCTTAACAACCCAGTATATTTTTGGACTTTCATATTGTAAATATACAGATCTAATAATAGATGTCGCAACAATATTGTCAGCAATACCACCAAGATGAATAATTAGAATATCCATTATGCAAACCCGCCACTTTTTATCTTATCAAGATTGCTTGGAGATAGGTCATCTAAATCCATATCCTCAATAGATTTAGTTTCTTTCATAACATCATCAGTTATATCTACTCTAGATATTTCATCATCGTCGTCATCACTAATTCCAGATACTACATCAAGTGCTGATCCTGACTTGCTATTTTTTACTATAATAGAATCTAAAGCCTTATCTTTTTTATTCTGCAAATCTTGTCTCTTTTTTTGTTTTTTTGCATTCTCTTTAAGAACTTGCCTCATCTCTGCCTCATCTATTATCTCAAGTTGCTTCCTTCTTATCAGAGACTTAATAACAGGATTGTTTTTAATCAAACTAGAAGTAGCTTCATCAAAAGGATGACAATCGCTTTTGCCTCTGAAAATAACACTTATATCTTCTGTCTTAGATATGCCATTGCTATCTAGAATATTCTTCTCTCCAATTTTTATAATCATAGTCTTATCAGTTGAGGAATGTAAAAAATAATTCCCTTGCTTTTGAGGATACTGAGGAGGTGGACTTTCTGCAATCTCTATATTATTAAAATTTCCAAAAATAGAAGCTATATCATCAGCTACCGTATCAACAGCATGAGTAATATACATCACACTCATGCCTGAATATTTTGATACAAATTCTGATATCTGATTACCACTATATACCTCTAGACCTGCTTCTGTGTACAAGTATATACTAGTATTTTCTATATCAACCAATGCTATCATCTCTTTTCTCCATGAAGTATTCTGTTATAAGCCATATTGGAAATATTGTTTATAGAATAGTTAGTTCTCAAGTATTTCTCAAGTATTTTATTTTTTTTCAGAGATACTTTATAATTTTTATATACATCTCTCAATATATCGGCAGAATCATTCACAGATTTATCAGAAGTAAAAGATGGAAACTCCTGATTGTCCCAATAATGCACATGCATCTGTCCGGATTGCATCTTTGTCATAAAATCAATATCTACTAAACTAGAATTGCTCTTATTCAAGAACATAGTTTGACCACTGCAATTTGTTCCTATTACTGGTAATCCGCACAATGAAGCTTCGCAATATGGCAGTCCAAAGCCTTCCCCTCTTGAAAATAAAACAAAAGCATTGCATGCTCTGTACAGTGATGGCATATCGCTTTCTGCTATTATCCTAGAGCATCTAATTATGTGAGCAGGATTATCCCCTCCATATTCATCGATGTATTTAGATACTTCTTTTTGTATTACATTTGAATTTGAAGTTTTACCTTGAAATCTACTAAAAATCAATAAACTAACATTGTCATTTCCATTAAAAGCTTTTAAGAAAGACTTTAATAAAAGATCATATCCTTTTCTATAAGACCATCCGAATACACTTATAAATACAAATTCTTTCAAAGATGGTTTAAACTCACACTTGGGTCCAATTGGAGTATATAAATCAGTGTTTATAGAATCTGGCAACACAAAAATATCCTTAGATACTCCATGTCTCTTTAATACATCAGAGCAGAAGTTTGATGTTACCCAGATATCGTCATACATATTAACAGATTCTACAAACTGCTTTGGAATAGTACTGGATTCTACTGTTGTATATATAATTTTTCTTCTTCCAGTTCCAGTTGCTCCGTATGTTGGTATAATACTATCTAAATGCAAAGCGTTTCTAGATGGTTTTTTACGCAGTTGAAGTATATCTCTAATCTCATTTTCAGACACATCGACCTTTGATGAACCAACTATATCTACCTTAACATCAACTCCCTTTTCTAAAAGACCTAATGCCAAATTCCTATTTACCTTAGCATACCCTCCAGCCTCTAGAAAATGCCCTTTTAATACAATTTCCAAACCAGTATGACATGGAATATCTGTCTCGCTGATATCTGCGGCATTATCAACAATATCTGTAGTAGAATTTTCACTTTGAATTCTTAATAAATTCTGCTCTATCCTGGATGACCCTGCCTCTATAATAAGAAACTTATTTAAGGAAACAAGTTTTTGAAATCCTTTCGATTTTAGAATATCATGTTCAGATATAAATTGAGGTGTCATGTCTGTAAAATAAATATACCTATCAATGTCTGATAGGTATACTGTGTTTTTTGTTTGATTAATGAATTTCATCAATCATTTTATCGACATTATAATATAAATTATTTATTCTTTTTATCGATTTTATCCATAATTTTATTGAAAAAGTATTTTGCTGGAACAGCAAAAAGAACTCCAATAATAAATCCGATTATAATACCTGCAATCATGATTTTGTCCTTATCCTAATTTCCTAGGAACTCTTGTTTTAATAGATTTAGAAGTACCCTTTACCTTGGTACTAGATATTTTATTTTTTGATTTTACCGGAACAGCAGTCGATTCTGTTGATTTCTTTTTTAAGACTTTTCTTGTTACTTTCTTTTTTATATCTACAGTATTTACATCTATTTCTTTTTTAACTTCTACAGGTTCAGACTTTGCATCTTCAGCCTTTGTATCTTTTGACTTCATACATTCCGTAAATCCTTTGTAATACCCAACTCTATATCCCTTTTCATGAGATTTCCAGAAAATGAACATGGTTATAATACCATATATTAAGAAAAGACCAATTGTTATTAATGACCACATATCTAGCCCCATTATTATAGGTTCCACATGATATTTACATATACTTATATACATTATAGTACTCCTTTATACTTCTGATACTCCTTGATAAATTCAGTTGTCAATCTTAATATATCATTTCTAATCCCTTTTACAAATGGATACTTTTTTATAAATTTACTTATTCCAAAAACTTCAAAATAATATACTATGCTAGATACTCCTGTGTCCCTACCAATAGATATCAATTTATCTATATCCAGTTTGTACATTGGAAATATTTCACAATACAAGACGGAGAACATGCTCGCATGAGCTCTAATTTCTCCTTTGTTAGAAAGATATCTAGCAAAAGATCCTAGTTTGTCATTTCCATTATGAACTCTAGATCCTACGTGTATTAAATGCTCTACCTCATGATATACAATGGATTTTACAATAATAAAGGCAATTTTTAGATCTTCTTTAGTCTTTGCCTTTACTATACTATTTATAGATATAGTAATAATTTTCCCATTGAAGCTTGATTGATTTTCAGTAGTAAATTTAACTTTTATACCAGAAAAGCATGTATACTCTTTAGGAATAAAGAAATGTCTTTTATCCCTATGGGTCCAGGTACTTTTCATAACCGAGCCGAATATTTTACCATGATTGCTTTTATCTTTTATTTTTAAATAAACTTCATCGATTTTAGATGATATATATGCCGCAACCATCCTAATCATTCTTTTACATTTTTTGTTTTTCATTATGGAATAGATCTAATTGATTATCATTTAATCTTTTAGATGCTATATCATAATATTCTTTTTCTTTCTCAATTCCTATAAAAATTCTTCCTGTATTTCTTGCTGCTATAGCTGTTGTTCCACTCCCTATACAGTTATCCAATACAATCATACCGGCGTTAGTATACGTTTTTATTAAGTTCTCAAATAAAGGAACAGGCTTTTGCGTAGGATGGACTCTTGAATTACTGATATTATTAACAACATCAAAATCTAAAACGGAAGTAGGATATCTATCTGTCTGACCTCCTCCAGAAAAACCCTTTATGGTTTTACCATAATTGGTTCCGCAACCTGTGTTTTGAGTAAATCTACTTGCCGGCTTGTGTCCATGAGTTTTTTGAGGATTATAAACAGTCTTAGAACTGTAAAATATCAATATTGATTCATGTTTTCTCAAAGGCATCTTCTTAGCATTCAAAAAGCCACTTGATTTATTTTTTACCCATATAATTTCATATTTGAACATATCTCTATTGCTCATCACTAATTCACTAGAAAAAGGCTGTGCTGCTGTTAATGCAATAACTGCACCTGCCTTGCAAATTCTTTTATACTGATCCCATAGTTTATCAAATGGAATAATACTATCCCAAGAATTACGAGATGTTATGGCATATGGTAAGTCGCATAAAATCATATCTACAGAAGAATCTGGGATATGAGGCATTATGTCAAGACAATCTCCAAAAATAATCTTATTATGAAAATCTGAAGGATAATTCATTTTACGATCCGAATACTGTATTGTGTGTTCTATTAACTCTTATAAATGTACAGCACTTTGAAAGGTCTTTTAACCTTGAAGCACCAACGTATGTACAGCAAGATCTAAGACCTCCCAGTATATCTGTAATAACGGCCTCTGCATTACCTTTATATGGTATCTGTACACATTTACCTTCAGATGTCCTATGAGGGTCTACTCCTCCGTTATACTTATTCATGGCCTCTTTTGAGGACATGCCGTGAAATATGAATATCTCTTTTTTTCTTTCTATGTTATTATTTTTACACTGACTGGTTGCATATGACATATCTGTGTATCGCCCGTATCCAGGTATATCTTCGTATACCCCATAACCATGAGCATAGATACTTGTAAAATCTCCAACTATACGAGATTCATTATCCGCATCATTATCATCATCGTCAATAGTGCTTATTGAATTAGTATTACTATAAATCCATTCTCCCTCGCATTCATCAGTTCCAGCCAACATACCACCTAGCATAGCAAAATCGGATCCTGCACCAAAGGCTCTACATATATCACCGGGATCGATACAGCCGCCATCCGAGCATATCATACCGCCATATCCGTGAGCCGCATCAGCACACTCTATGACGCAACTTAGCTGAGGATAACCTACTGCTGTTTTTACTCTTGTTGTGCATGAGCTTCCCGGACCGATGCCGACCTTGCAAATATCAGCTCCTCTTTCAAGTATCTGCTGAACCATATCAGGCGTAGCAACGTTACCTGCCATAATAATAGATTTAGGGTATAACTTTCTGACTTTAGCAACCCATGTATGAAAATGTTTTGTATATCCATTAGCTACATCAATGCAAATCATTTTTGGAAATACAGGTATATCAATACCTGAATTCAAAGGTGATAATTCTAGAATTTTTCTTTTTACATTTTCTAATTTTTCAATATCAGAGTCTGACATACCTATTGTATAAAAAACATTATTCCATAAATTAACATTTGTGAAAAAGAAATTAGCCAATTCATCTACCAAATAGTGCTTATGAAGTGCTGTCAGTAAGCCATGCTTTGCTAAAGTTCTTGCCATAGCGAATGTGCCTGTTGCTGACATGTTCGCAGATACAATAGGGACACAATTTATTTCACTGTCTGAATGAAGTGACTTAAATTTTCTATTTAAAATTACATTCTTCCTGCTTCCCAAGGTAGACCTTTTTGGCCTAATTAAAACGTCTTTGAAATCAAGTTTGGTATCTTGTTCAATTATCATATCTTTCTCCGTTATAATTAATATCTTCGACAATTCGGATTAAAGAAGGATAACATTATTATTGTCACGAAAATTAATATGAAAGGATAAACAAAATTACAAATAAACAAAAAAATATTCAACAGATAGAATCTTTAAAAAGACAAATCCTAAACCTATTTAGCAGAAGAGGGTCATGTATTGATGGCTCAGATGATTACGGATATTATCACTTTGAAATTATAGAACATCTAAGAAGATTGCATGCTTTAGAAGAAGAAATGGAAATCAGTACATAATCATATGAGCAGAACCGTCTTCATATTTAGATTCTATTTCAAGATTATATTTTCTTTCTAATATGGGTACTAGCCTTGGATTAACAACCCACAATTTTAACATTGTATTGTATCCCATATCTCTATAGATTGAAGCCTCGGAATTATACCTACTTATGCCTTCGGAAATAAGCTTTAATCCTGCAAGACTTTTTCCTCTAAACTCTGGTTTTACGACGACATCAAAGGCAAAAACATAAGCACCAATATCGCTGTCCTTACTCCATCCAGAAGCTACCGCTCCTATTACGACTCCATCCTCTACAGCCAAATGAGATAAATTCTTAGTACTATCATATCTTATTTTCGATTCCTGAAATACTTTATCTGCTTGATATGCATAATCATACTGATCGTAATCGACATCATCCATAGTGTCTGGATCAAACGAAATTATATTAGCAGCTAATTTGTACCAGTTCATTTATTTTCTCCGTTATTTAAACCTTCCATCATTCGCTTTTTAAACCAACCCTTTGCAAAATCAGGAGGTTCACCTCTAGTGGCTATATATTTATTTATTGCATCAATCCACTCCTGCGGAGCTTCACCTTTATTTAATATATTCTTTGCCCAATTATTTACAAAATTAGGAGGTACACCTCTAGTAGATATGTGTCTATTTATTGCATCAATCCACTCCTTTGGAGCTTCACCTTTATTTAATATATTCTCTACCCAATAATATGCAAAACGAGGAGGTTTACCTGTATTGACTATAGATTTACTTATCGTATCAAGCCACTCCTTTGGAGCTTCACCTTTATTTAATATATTCTGTACCCAATTATATGCAAAATCAGGAGGTCTACCTGTAGTGACTATAGATTTACTTATCGTATCAAGCCACTCAGGTATTAATTTAATTTCATTATCTTTAAAATTAACACCTTCTGTTCCTTTCTTAGCTTCTTCAAATTTTATATTAGTTACATCTGTATATCTTTTTACTAATTTCTTATCATTAGATATTAATAAAAATTGTTTATCAGTTAATCCTAAACCAAAACCAATATACTTGTTCTTTAAATTAGGAGGAGAATCTGAGAATTTTTGGTCAGATAATTTTATATTAATATCAATATAATACTCTTTATTCTTATAATCTAATTTAGAAAAATCTTCATCACTAATACCTTTTTGATATTTTATTATTAATTTCTTTTCTTCTTCAGAAAGTGGTTCGTTTTCAAAAATATCTCTTAAATTTTTCAATACAGGCTCAATAGATACTAATTTATCCCAGTTAACTGCAATATCTCCGTCGTTATTAGCTGATGTAACAATGAACTGCTCTGGATTTTTAGTAGTTTGAACTATAAAAAAATGATATTTATCTGACCAAGATCCCCCGAACTGCTGTCCATCTGTAGCCCAAAAATCGTATTCTTTTTTAGTTTTCTGAATATTCTTTACAAAGTAAAAAGTTGGACTATTACTATTAAGTCTATATGCATTAAACATATTTCCTTCTGTTCTTGATATGCACCAACTGTATCTATTATTTCCTCTTATTTCTATACAAGCCTGTGGAGAATTGGCATGATAAACCTCTAACCCGCCTCCTGAGTAAACAATAGTAGCATTATTAAAATTTACAGTATCCTGATTTTGATTAGGAATGGTATTATTTTTAGGATTTTGGTTAGCAGGTCTTAATCCAGAAATATAATCAACTACGGATTCTAAATCTTTAAAATTACGATATTGACCTATATCTTTTTTATCAAGAACAGAGGGAGCTAAATTAGGATTATCTTTTGCAATATTAGCTAATTCCTTAGTGTCTTTAATACTCTTAAATCTTTCCATATAATAATCTACGATATCAGAAGTAAACCCCTGAGCAATAAATATTGCTCTGGACTCCTTAAAACCTGATAGTCTGATAACTCTTGCGTACCAGTTCACTTATTTTCTCCGTTCTTCAAATCTTCGTATCTTCCAATCATTTGTTTTAATCTACTCTTTAGATTATCGCTTTCTATGTTCTCATTATCAAGAACCTCAATAGACATTTCGGCACAGAATCTTATTTTTTCTTCGTCAGTGAATCCGTTAAAAGCTAAAACATGAGCAACAGCCCATCCATGAAGAATATGCAAAGGAATACCTTTAGGAATACCTACTATCTTTCTTGCATCGGATACATTAGATCTTATGGAAGCTTTTGTGAAATTATCAATCCATACTTTATTAGAATTGTCTGTTAATTCCGGATTTAGTTCAACAGTTTTTACTGGATACACCGGATTTGAAATAACTTCAGGAGAAGTGGTTATTACTATATCTATTTCCGTATCTTTTCCGGAATTAGAATCCATAAAAGAAAATAATATAACAAGACTTAATGCTACAATGAATATATAAATTTGCATCTTAATCATAATTTAAGATTCTATTTATATTTAGTATTTCCTCTTTGTTACATACCTATTTTCATCTTTTCCAATTTAGGAATGATATTTCCTATATTCCCTATGAACTCTTTATAACTCTTATCTAAATCTTCTTTTTTTAATTTATAATAAGCGTTAGCAAGACTCTTAAAATACTTTGATATATCTCCATCTTGTATTTTAATCATCTTATTATATTTGTACTTCCTATTAATATAGACATTTGGAAAAAAATTGTCTGTAAAAAATATTTGCCAATATCCGTTGGAATCATCTCTTATACCAATGTCATATCTCTTATCATCTTCTTTCATTATACCATCTTCTACTTCTACAAGAACTATATCTCCTATAGATATTACTTCGTTATCTGTGTTATCTGTCATAATTATCTCTTTTTATTTTTGAAACGGAATTTCTTTTTCTCTATTATAATCTCTAATTTCTCAAATCTAGCAATATCTCTAGGAATAACCCATTCTCTTTCATCAGGATATTGAATATCCGCAACCGTTACGAAAGTTTCATCCTCGCTTATAAAGTTACCAAGCCACTCCTCAGACTCTTGTATAATTCTTATCATCATATATTGTCTATAGAAAATTTTAACCAACAATTACATCTATATTTATATTATCTTTTTCAGAAGCTGAGCATCTATGGTATCCATCGATTAGCCTATATCTATCACCTTTTATTAAACAAATACCTTTTGGCAAAGAGTAATCTTTATATTTAAGAACAATATTTTTATCTAATTTTCTATAATGATCCTTACCGAAATCTAATTTTTCAAAAGGTATGTTAACTATAGACCATTTTCTATTTTTAGCTTCTTCAAGAATATAACCATACTCCAAATTTAAAACAAATTCAATCTTATCCATATTTTCTTTAAGTTTTCGGATATGCTCAATCTGCTCTTCACACTTTGCCGCTAGAGATTGGTCTAAATAAACTCCATCCATTTCTTGACCATAATACCCATTAGATATATCTATATCCCATAAGTCTTCGCTCCAGATATGGTTTGCAACTAAAATGCGATCAATGCAATATGTGTCAATTATAGAATCAGAATTATTTGCAAGAGCATTCGCTATTGATCTAATATCAACACTTATTACTTTTGCATCTAAAATAGTCCCACAGCGACATATATTATCCTCATAACAACCGCTTTCTGAACAAGAGGTTTCAGTGCGATAGTCTGTCTCAACTCCGTAGTCATCCCATGTGGCAAAGTAATCTCTATCTTTGTATCCTATTTTACAATATCCTTCTGAATTCTTTGAAATTAAAAGATGCCTTTTTGACATTTTTGACATTTTTGACATTTTTGGCATTTTATTATCCTTATTCAAAATCATGAAAATTCTTCACATTAAATACCGTAAACTCAGTGATATTATTAAGAGATAATTTATTTCTTATCATAAATTATTTCATGTATAAGATTTTTTAATAATTTCATCAGTTCATCAAATGGCATAGAACCACTGACTTTTACCATTCTTCGCATTGCTTTTTCCCAAACCAATTCATCTCTTGATGAGTCTATGAATTCATGCCCAATCCATGTCATAGCTAAAATATATGGTCTAATTAAACCTTTTGTCTTTTGACTAACTTCTTCTGCTAATCTTACTAATCCTGCATCTCCAGCTAAATAGAAGTGATATGAAATCATATCTTTTTCGTAATCTTCTAAATATACTTCATCCACTGAAAGTGGAACTATTTTTTGCTCTGCAAGAAAAAGAATCTTTCTTAATAATCCCATATCTCTTTTCATACCGCTACTCCTTAAAATCACCATTCAGATATTGATACATTAAGAATATATTTATAATCTATTTTTCTATCACATATTTATAATCTATTTTTTTTTCTATCACATGTTTATTCTTTATCATCATCAGAGAATACCCAGAGCTCATTCTTAGCACGAGTGTATGCAACATACTGAGCATTTTTTAATTGTCTTTTTTCCCAATCTGGGATACCTTTCTTATTTGGAGTAAATTTCTTATCTCCCAAAACGCCTACTGCGTCATATTCAAAACCTTTTGATCTATGAGCAGTTGTTAACTGTACTTTCTTTTTCTTAGCATTTTCATCATTCAGTCTTGCACTCATTTCGGCTGCTGCTTCTCCATTATCTACATTAACTCCGCCGATCTTGGATTTCAAATACAAAAGAAAATCTCCACCATTTCTCATAGGTCTGGAATTAGGATTAGATGGGTCTTTATATTCACTCTGATCTAAATAGTCTAATATAGAAGCGATTGCTGTTACAAACTCTTCTGTCTCCTTAACCTCATCCTGTTTACTTAAATCTCTACCCCATCTTCCTTTAACCTTATCAAGATGGTCTCCAAGCTTCCATCTCATATCATCAATACCAACCTGATCTGCACTAAATACAGCTTCTTTTATAACTCTTTCAAGATTCTGATATAAGTCTCTACCAACAATTTCAAATTCCACATTATTTTTTAGAAGATGCAATGCAACGCCAATAAGGGGAGCATTTGTAGGAGAAATAATGGCCGTAGATCTTTCAAGCATATTATTATTATTCTTATACCCGGTTATTAAATTATCCAAGAAATCAGTACTTTTAGTAACTGTATTAATCATCCCCTTCCCTTTTTTGTGAGGAGCCACTTCTACCTCTATACCAGTTCTCTGCTTAGTATAGTCAAGAATAGCCTCATCGCTTCTCCAGTTGATAGGTAAGGGCATAGGCTCAGACTTTCCATCTGTTAAAATATCAATCAGCTTATCAAAGGCATCATTATCCGCGCCTCTAAAATAATATAATGCCTGGTTCGGATCGCCTACGCCAACCATTCTTGATCCTGCATTTTTAAGATTTTGAGCCATATTAATCTGGCATATATTAAAATCCTGAACCTCATCCATTAAAACAACATCATATCCTAATTTTTTAGCTGCCCAGTCTATTTGATTTGTAAAGATAGTTGGCAACCATAGCGTATCATCATGATCCCTAACGGAAGCATATCTCTTATCTACTCCCCTTGGAAGCTGCCCTGGCATACATCCTTGAAGTATTTCTAAAGACTTCTGTAAAATATCTTTTGTATAATCTCTAGTAGCTGTCTCTTTCAAAGTTGAAACATCCATATCTATTTGATACTTTCTAACTATTTCAAGCATCCTATTCATAGCATCGGAATCATTAGGATTGACACCAAATTGCTTAGAAAGTTCAGCCACCTTCATCGCCTTTCTGCTCGCATTCCAATTAAATATGCATCTATTTCCTTTTTTATTAAGAGCATAAGGATCTGGCCATGTTGGACTTATAATTGCTTTTGCTATAACTCCTATCTTTCGTGGAGGAGATTTCTGTCCAGGTCGAGACTGCTGCAATCTCATATCTCCTCCAACAGATTTATCAGACATGTCTAATACCTGACCTAAAAAAGAATGCGTAGTCATCACATCTACACCAGCAGGAAAATTATTCTGACTCTCGACTTGATTCTTTTTATTGAAAACTAAGTAAAGCCATCTTTCATTTGGATTTTTGAAAGATGCAATATCTTTTAATTGTGCTGTTTTTCCTGTTCCGGCCAGAGCGTTAATCATAATATTATCGCTCGTCTTTAAAAACTTTTCTCTAATAGCCGCATTATACACAGTAACATGCTCAGGTTTCATTCTCGCATCCTCAGCAGATGATCTATCTTTATATTTTTCTGGATCAACTACTGTATCTTCTGTTTTTTTATTCATATTTTCGAATATGGCAAATAATTCAGATGGATTAGTAGAAGAAATTTCTGTTCCGTTTTCATCCTTAATTGATACTACTGAACTAGATACTTCTGACTTTGATAGTAATCCAGAAAGGCCAGTAGGGATATTAGAATCAACCTGCCCTGATAAATTTGGTATATAAGACTTGTCAACCCATTTCCAAGACCCATCTTTCTGAGCTGATAAAATTACCGGAGATCCTGTAGGAATCTCTTTTAAATTTTTGACTTTCGCCAAGTACCAGATTTGTCCTGAAGGACTGTCAGCAACTGAATTAGAAGGATTGTCAACAACAGGTCTTTGAGGATATCTCTGCACAGGCTGAGAGGGACGAACAGGTTGTATATTTACAGGCATCCCTATGGTATTTAATGGGACTCCTAGAGATTGCAGCTTATTTATTGCTTGCTGGTTTCCTTTTAAGGTATTTACATCCAGAAACCATCCTGATCTTCCAGCCATATCCCATCTGAATCCCATTGCACTTAATTGATCCTTTATAGAATATGAATTACCAATAACGAAAGCAGGACCATTTCCCCTTCTATTTTTAGATGCAACATCGTTATCAACCCAGGCGGTAAAACCTGCGGCTAAAACATATTTTCTATACCAATTAAAATTAGACATCTTTTTTGATAATTCTATTCCGGATAATATGTGTTTTGCAATTTTTCTTATTATATTAGATTTCCACCAGCTCATAAGATATTCCTATTGACAAAGTATACTATATATTCTTCGAATAAACGAGTATTCCTTTTTCAAAAAAAAGGTAATATTATATATTCTTCGAAATACTATACATGAATTGGTTTAAAAAATACGCTAATAGAGTCAATAAAGGAGACACTGTAACATTCACAATGAGATTCCCTAACGAAAAAGCAGAGGCTATTAGTATCGATGAAGATGGATCAGTAAATGTAAGAGATTATAGCCGTAGACAGTTGAAATTAGTTCCTGAACAGGTATTAAGTAATGAAACTCGCCCCTTTCCACCTGATATTAAAGTTGATATTGGAGACATTATAACATATACAAAATCCGGATTAGGAAAAGCAACTCCGAAATATCCTGAATTAAAAGCTAGAGTATCCGACGTTCGTAGAGATAAAACTATTCAGATCCAAAGTACTGATTACGGTGATCTGGGTAGAATACATAATTTTCAAGTACTGAGTAATATAACTGCTTCTCAACCTGCTCAACCTGCTCAATCTACTCAACCTGCTCGACCTACTCGACCTACTCAACCTACTCAACCTGCTCAATCTACTCAATCTACTCAATCTACTCAATCTACTCAATCTACTCAACCTACTCAACCTACTCAACCTACGCAACCTGCTCGACCTGCTCGACCTACTCAACCTGCTCGACCTGCTCAGCCTCAACAAAGTTATGAAGATTACAAATCTCGAAGGGAAGAACAATTAAGACAGGAAAGAGAATACGCAGAAAAAATTTATAAAGCTAGAAATAGACCTAGAGTTATACCAATCGAAACTGATGAGGAAGATGAGAAAGGTATAAAGTGGATATAATTAGATAGACCTAGATTATACTCGTCTGGATACGAATTAAAATAATGACAGCTGAGATTTATCAGGCTTAGTATCTACCATTTTAAGAGATTTCAAAATTGGAAACAATCTCGTCAAATTTTTCTTATTAATTAAAAGCCTTATATATGATGATTGGTGTTGGGGAACTCCAGAATACTCATATCTTTTACCATCTATAAGTATAACTAAAGTCCCGGATGTGTCCCATCTTGAAAATTGAACGACTTTTTGAGATGTTTTATACCAATTCATAAAATTAATTTATATAATAATCTGCATATTCCTTTTAGAACTTATGATGTCACTATTACAGATAGTCCTTATACGTCTTGAAATTCTCATTAAATGGCCTCAGTTATTCCAATAGAATCCCTATAAAATGCCAAAAACCCTAAATTTTCATACTCATCATCTATTAAAACAGTTACTTTTTCAAACCATCTATATCCTGTTTTTATTTCTCTAGTATTAGTTTCTTGGAAAAAATATTTTATCATGGATTTTTCTTTTTCCAAAAATGAATTACATATAATATCTACCAATCTTATTATTACTTTTTTTCTTCCGTATTTGAAATAACTAAGTCCTACTTTCGTACGTAATACTACTTTATTCTTAGGCATGAACATTAACTGACCTTCTCTGAAAATATCTATTCTGTTTTCATGAATACAATATGAATCATATCCTGGTTTCATTTCAACATTAGGAATTACATCTTCTTCAAGAGGAAGATGAGTTAAATATTTTCTATAAATAGAATTCTTTTCTAAAAATCTGTCTATATAATTAGATATAGATTCATTCATATGAATTCTATTATCATAATTCAATCCTTCTTCTATTTCAAGATTCGTCCACTCGTCTATGTAAAATGGAAATTTTCCTAATTTTTGTGCTACTGCAATTTCAGGAACTACCGCAACAGCATATTCTGTAAAGATAGATGAAAATATCCTACTAGGCAAGAGACATAACGAACCAATAGCTGATACAAAATACCTTCTTAACAGATTCATATTATTTCCTTTTTAAGATATTTACAATAATAGAAATATAATTTATAATTCTACTGTAGTATTATTCACTTTTTTATGTTTTTTCTGATATCCTATTTTCTGAGGATCAAAACCTTCTTTTTCTAGTGTTATTTTAGAAAGGATGACTGAAATCATATTTTAAAAATAAAAAGCCCACCTGTTTCCAGATGGACTTTTCAGCGTAAAAACGCAGTTATTTAATTATTAGGTAGCGGAAGTTACTTCGATTTTGCTGATAGCGTAATCATTTACTACTACAATTCCAATTTCTTCATAAATAACCCAACCAAGACGAAGCTTCTTTGGATCGTCAGCAGGAAGAACTGTTATATCCTGACGAATTGGGAACGCACCTACGTTCTCAGCGGAAGCTACAACAAGAACAGTTGTAGAATCCATACGAGATGATACGTGAATATCAGCAGTCCAAAGGTGTCCGTAGAGGCCAGTGGTGATGATTTCGCGGGTTGTTGCCTCATCGTAGAAATCCTTACCGAAAGCTCTGATTGTTGCATACTGATTAGCATGAAGAACGATCTTAGCGGCAACTAAGTCATGCTGTTCGATCAAGCGGAATGCTGTGTTTAAGGATGCAGTTGTCAAAGTACCTATGTTAGCAACTACTTGATCGCCTCTGGTATCAGCGGCAGCAATAAGTGCGTTGAAAATATTGGTATCCTCTTCCTTCTGGATAGCTTCTTTAGCCTTAATCTGAGCTCTATCAACGATGTAGAAACGACGAGCCTTGATTTCCGACAAACGAATTGTTGGGTTAGCAGCAATTTCAAATGTTGGAACAAGAATTTCTTCGCCTTCTACGATCTGGTCAGGTACAGCACCTCTACGTCCGATAACATGAGCGATAGAAGCTATATCTCTCTCATAGCGAGCGAGTGCGCCCTGTGGCAACTCGTCAACCATAAGAAGCTTACGACCTACTGCCTGATACTCAAGCGAGCGACGGATTGGCTCAACCATAGCCTGGGCTAGAGCGGTACGACCTTCATCTGTTTCCAAAGCCTGAGCGATTACCATTTCTTTTTCTTGGTCAGAAAGACCATTTTTTGCAAGACTCATAATACGTTCTCCTATCTATTATTAAATCCTCAAGTTGCCTTAAACCTTAATAATAGTAGATAATAATTTTAATACATTCCAACTAATTTCTACGAATTAGTTAGGGTTCTGGATGTTCATAACAAAGTGCATGAACGTTCCAAGAGACAAAGAGCCATCAGGAGTATCTGTTCCTGGGACTCCACTTGGATAAGCCTTTGGATCTTCGATAAGAATACCTACTCTTGGATTTGTGCCTGTAGTACCTACATTGGTAATAATACCATTGGCAGAAAGATAGAGATCATCGCCTGGGTTATAATCAATTGGGCTTCCGCCGGTTAGTGTTTCAAACTGATCGGTCCAGAAATCTCCACCGCCAAAGTATACAGTTGCCATACCTGAAGATAGAGTCTCATCGAACATGTCGCTGGCTCTGTTCTGTGTAGGACGAACTCTTCCTACTGGTGGGGAAAGAGGATAAGCACCGATAATTAAATCTGCTGAATACCCTGATCCTGAAGCGGAACTGTGGCGAGAATCACCCAAGACACCAAGGGTTGATTGTGTAGCTACAGTAATTGGCTGAATATACGTGTTGCTGTCAAGCTCTGTTAATCTAACCCAAGATCCTGAAAGTGCCTGCCAGGTTGAGCTTGGATTAACATTAAAGTTACCTGCGAATTGATGATATACGGGAATAAGAGCCATAGTTAATTTCTCCTAAATTTTGGCTTTACATTACATTCTTCTGTGAGCAAACTTGAGAGCGAAATCAGGGTCTCTCAAAGCTTCTTCGGTCTGCTTTGAAAGGGTAAACATTGACTTAATCCTGCTGGACAACTCACCCTGTCCACCATGCTGATTACTTGCTTCGCTGATTATTACGGGTCTCTCAATCCCGTCTGATACTGTGTCGAGTCCCTTACGATTGGCAAAAATTGCCTTTCTGTAATCCCTTATTTGGCTAGGCCCATATTGTTTAAGTTCATTAATCTTCTGATAAAGATTTTGACCGGATATTAAACCGGCTTGCATCATCTCAGCTGCAACCTGTGTTGCTAATTTAACTCTGGCCTCGGACTCTGCATTGCTACCAGCAATGACTGTACCTTTAATATCTGTTTGTTTTTCTGAATTTATACTGTCTTCTTCATGTCCCATAAGAGCATTGCCTGCTGGAATATCAGGATGGTCTTTTGGAGAATCTGGCTTATCACCAAGAGTTTCCTTTTCATGTCCCATCATACTTCCATTACCATCAGACTTTACATTCTTTGGTTCTTCTGCGGAAAAGCTTTCCTCATTAGCCATACCCTTTCCGCCACCATCAACCTTGCCAATTGAATCGCTATCGGATACTGGCTTTGCATCTTTTACCTTATCTGCCTGCTTCTTCTGAGAAGCTGCAACTAATCTATTTACTAAATTATGTACTATTATACTTGATCTTCCGCCTCCGAAACCTCTCATAGAAGCAACTTCATCAAGAATCTGTGCTTCCTTGGTAATCTCGTCGTTAGAAGCTTCTACTTCACTTTTTCCAGTTGCGCCAACTCCACCTGTCATGCGAACATCTCCGCCTGATAGGTCTTGTTCATCTTCATGTCCAATAGCCCCCTTATCAGAAGGAATAGAAGGAAGAGATTCTTCTTTATCAATATTTTCTTTTTCATGACCCATACGTGCATCAGAACGAGGAACGCTAGGATGAACTGCTGTTGGAACTGATTCTTTCTCATGCCCCATTGCCCCTGGAAGATCTTTTCCTAAAGGATCTCCATCGCTAATCTTTCCAATATCTTTAGAATCCTGAACAAGCTCAACTGAAACTTGCTTTTCTCCAGCTTTTTTCTTCAAATTAAGACTATTTGCTACTGCAAGCAAATCAAGTTCAATTTTTCCAGTTCTATTAAAGCTGCTTCTCATATGATTAGCTTCCTTCTCAGTACTAACATTTTCAGAGGCCAATCTGCCTTGAACGCCTCTTAAATCGCCTGGCTGTTGCAAAGCGGGGTTGTTCTGATTACTTACCATATTTCCACCTGGAATTCCTTTATTTTTTACCTGCATTGGGTCAAGTGCTGGCTTTGATGTCTCTAAATCACCAAGACCGCTAACAGCTTCTTCTGTTGTTGCTGCTCCAATTCCTGGAACTTCGTCTAATCCTCCATCGGAAGGAACTGATGGATCTGTGTTTAATGAATCTAAATCTCCGCCAGATCCCATATCTCCTTCAAGACCAACACTCTCTGCTCCCCCTATCTCCCCTTCTCCTCCCAAGTCGTCAGTAGGATCGCTACCTAAAGAAGCATCCAATTTGGCATCTAATTCCTTAGCTGCTTGTTCTGAAAGTTCAATTACTATTTTCTTTTCTCCAAGACCATCTTCTACTACAGGGGTACTAGATTCTTCACCGAATGAGTCTCCAGAGTCTGTATCATTTCCATCAAAAGGATCAGAGTCATCAGATACATCTAGATTTGAATCATCTGAATCATTATCTGTATCGTTATCTGGTTCATTATTGCTTTCCCCTAAATCGTCTGCGAAGAAATCTTCATCAGATGCTAAGGCAGACTTTAATGCTGTGCAGACAACGGCAGCTTCTCTAAGTGTAAGCTTTGTTCTAACCTGATCTGTAACGCATTCTTCATAACCATCAACTTCGCTCCAAATTTGAGCAACCTTAATAGCTAATCTGTCTGTATATACGCCAGCATTTTTCAACTGGTCGCATACGCAATTTACCAATGGCTGACCTTCGCATGGTCCGCTAATAGCAAGAGAGTTTTCGCCATATCTGCGAGCAATCTTCTCTCTGCAACTTTCAACTGGGAATTTATCTCCGAAAATTGAATATGCTTTCTTATAATCTCCAAGAACGCTTCCTAATTTATCAGCGGTCTTAATTTCCTTAAGAGATCCTGCTTTCTTCATATTAACTAATGTCTTAGATCTTTCTGCAATACTCATTTGATCCCATTGTGTCTCAGACACCCCAAAGCCTGCTAATTGCTTAGTAAACTTGTTTCTCATTCTCTGACATGTTGGGCAAGCATTTGCATCGCTTTTTGGAGTATATGACCATTGAGCATATACATACTTGGGATTCTTTTTATCAGCAATAAAGCTAACTTTATATTTTGTTCCTGTAGAAAGACATACGTATTCGCTTCCGCCAAGATGTAAAGTATTATCTGTTCCTGTTAATGGACTAATTGATCCAAGTTTTACGCTATCTTTAGAAGCATAGCTTTGTAACATAGTATTATTCAGACCATATCCGCCTTCGGAAACTGACTTAGTTGCATTTTTGCTACCGGAAGTAGCCTTAATCTTATAAATCATTTTTGCAATTTTTTGCAATGATTCTGGTGAAAGACGAGTCATAGCGGCAACAGGAACCTCTGGTCCTGGTGCTCCCATTCCGCCAGCAGCTGGAGGCATAGCCTCTTCGCCTGGCATCTCGAATCCTTCTCCTTCAGTTAAGCCATCTCCTTCTTCCTCGCCATCTTCCTGATCTTCACCAAGAAGTCCGCTCCATTTAGATACTTCCAATGTAACCTTAAATTTAAATTGGGATCCGCAATTGGAGCAATGACCCTCTCCGCTTACGATATCAACATCTTCGCTACCGCAAACTGGACAGATAGAACCTGGTGGTTTTGGCTGCAGATCTCCTAATTCTTCTTCTCCTGCCAACTCTTCATCTCCACCGCTTATTGATTCCATTCCTGCATCTGCCATAGGAGGCTGAGGTAAAGTAGCTCCTGCTCCTGGTGCTTGAGAAGCTCCGCCCTGTCCACCCATTTCTCCACCCATCATCTGTGCTTGTTTCTTAATACCATTTCTTTTTGAAGCCATTGGAGATAACGAACCTGGCATTGCTGGCTTTGTTTGACCCATTCCAGTATCACCCATACCTGCACCGCCCGAGCCAATGCCTGGCATTGCTGGTTTGCCCATACCCATGCCACAATCATTATCCTCTTCCATGCCTTCATCGCCAAGATTGTCGCCATAGTCGTCCATGTCATCCATGTCATCCATTTCATCAGATACTAGATCATCTGCCAAAATATCGTCATCGTCGTGGCCGTTACTGTCCATAACATTATTATCTTCTAATAGTTCATCAACTTCTGGCTCTTTATTACCAAGCATAGAAGCATCGCCTGCATCAATTGTTACCGAGCCAGTAGCTGGATCAAACTTAATACTTAAAAGTGTTAAGTCTTTTCCGCCTAATTCTGGACCTATTTGAGCAATTGCAAATCTCTTAGCAGCAGAAACAAAAGCCTTTTTGCCCTCTCCCTTAGCCATTGCCTTAACTTCTTTCAATGTAGCTTCAATTCTCCAAAGGCCATCCTTTGGACGATCAAGCGTTGCTAACGAACTGTCAATAGATGAAAATTTATCAAAAACAGTCTCAATATTAGCTTTCTTAGAAGCTATCTTTGTTTGTACTCTATTTTCTACCTTTGCCATCGCTTCTTTCTTAGAAAGAATATAGCTAATGGTATCAATAATATCTTCTGACTTAATTCCTGACTTGGCATTATTTGCGATTGAAATAATCAAAGCATCTACTGACTCTGGTGTGTCCAGACTCTTAGATGCTTTCTTGCTAAAATAATTAACATTGTTAATTAAATTATGAATATCTTCATTTTTTCTTGGAAGAGAATTAACAACCGATAAGAAAGCTACTTTATTCTTCAATGCAGAATCATTCATACAAGATGAAACAACTTTAGATAAATCATTTGGAGACTTGTTGAACAATGCGATTGCATCAGAGATAGACTCTACAGCGACCTTAGTGATGGCATCTACATAATTTTTGCTTGCCCATCTTTTAACGCCGGAATCTTGCTTTTTCAATTGATCTTCAGTTGTTGTTTCATAAGGTCCAACAAAAGAATGACTGCTTAATAGATCTTTTATTTGAGACTCTGTAATTCTAGAATCCCAATCATCAGACAAATCAGCAGAAACTAATCTGCTCATATCTGTCCATTGCTTTTCAGTAATAACTTCTGGCCAGTCGTTGGTTCTAACAACATGTCCACTGGATATAGTACTCATCTGATCTTCAGTTATGGTTTCGTAAGTTCCAAGTCTCTTCTGAGGACTATCGGAAGTTGTATCATTACTCTTATCATCACTTCTTCCGAGCTGATCCTTTGATTCAGTTGTCTGCTCGTAAGTATCACCCCATCTTGGATGGAGCGTTGGAGGACTACTTTTTAATTGTTTTTCAGTAATAACTTCTCTTTGAGCGGGACTGTCTGAATCCGCTGGGCCAATAGCGGCAGTTTTGTTTTGATTATCTGACATGTTAGTTGTAGACTCCTTCGAAATATTTAGAATTCTTTGAACAGCTTCAAAAGGATTAGATTTGATTAAATCCTGAAGCTCAGGGGAAAACTGTGAAACATGGGCTATTTTCAAAATCTTATCGCCCTGTGCCAGAGTTACATGCTCTTTATCTAAAGATACGTTTAGAGAAGAAACATCCTCTGAATCATCCCATATATGAATTATGCTATCTGACACAGTAGTTCTCCTTGCGGACTTTGATACTTTATTCTGAAGATTATATATCTTGCTTAGTAAGTTAGAAGATATACGAATAAAATCCTTCTTTTTATTTACAACAGTAGTGCTAGCTGGTTTTGTTATTGAACCAATACCGCCACCTAAATCTGTTTGTATCGCATTAGGTGTCTTAGTCGTATGACTTTGCATTGTTTGTCCACTAGGAGCCGAAGATGCTTGTTGAGGCTGTGCATTTCCTGACTGTATACTTGGAAAAGATACATCCCCTACATTAGAAGCTGTAGATATAGGAGGAGATGGTAATTGACCATATCCTACTTCTATAAGCTCATCAGTAGTTCCCTGTAAATCTGACATTAATTTAACAAGCTCGCTAACAAATTCCATATCTACTTGATCTTTTTGAGCTAGCATACTTCTTGCTACTTTCTCAATTTGATCCATAGCCTGCTTTAATGATACTATCTCATTTTGTCCGGCATTTTTAACTGATTTTGGATTATTTTCATATTTGGAAGATAACTTTGTTACACTTGCTCTAAGACTTGCAACCTTCTTATTAAGCTCTGGCTCATTAAGAATACATTCGACTCCGCAAGTATGACATGCTGGATTAACGACAAATGAATTCTCAATAAACTTTAATCCGTAATTATATTCAAATACTTGCTGATTATCATGCTTTAGAGAACTAGCTTCTTTTTTAGTGCAAGAACAAATAGGGCATTTTTCATCTACTTGAACTTTGCTTTCATGATATTTACATTTGCAAGAAGTAGATAACTTTCTTGTCTTTTGATTTTTAATATGTGTACAATACTCATCAGCTGTGTGAGCCTTATTATGACATATTGAACAGACAGAGTGATCAACAGAGCATCCCATCGATGTTCCTTTAACATAACCCTCTTCTACGCCTCTGGCTAATTTGGGATATGCTACCTTATCAACCCTAGCTACAATAAAAATACCTTTTAATTCCTTATCGTACCACGAGTGAACACACTCTCCTCTTGACTTTTCAATATCATCATTTTGATGATTTGTAAAGATAGGAACACCAACAAATGTCTGAGCTGACTTCTCTAATTCGTCAGCGGAGAAATAATCTCCATTGTCATTTGTCTCATCTTCTTTAATTGCAAAAATTTTAATAAACAAGTTATCTGGGTGCTTAGTTACAGCAGCCTCGATATCGAAACCTCCTAGATCTTGTTCCTTTGATTTCTCAATAGAAGCTGTTTTAACCATTGCTGGCATATTATAAATATCCCAACCTGGGTTATTCAATGCTTCAATTTTATAATTTTGTAATTGAGCTATTTTTTTAAAAGCCATTAAAATCCTCGTATATTAGTAAAAAATTTTATACAACGTTAATATACTACATTATATATATTGTAGTAATTAACCTTTATCTTTAAGACGCATATTTATTAATTTGTTATAATAATTCTGCATCAATTCGTGATGTTTTTATAAAATTATAGCTAGATCCTTTTACGTGTCTTGGAATATCTAATGGTTCAAGTTGTGCCATTATATAGTTAGGACTTCCCTTTGGAAAAGGAACACCCCACTTTTCACCGCAATGACTTAATGCACTATGCATTGATCCAAAGTATTCTCCATATGGCGCATAGTGATGTTTTTGATCTTTATTTTTGGGAAGTTTTTTAATTCCGGCAAAAAACATTTTCTTACCGTTTTTCGTAATAGCTGGGCCAACAACAACAAAGTAATTACTATTTGTTGTATAGTCATGTCCTTCCCATCTAAAATATCCACCAGGTCCAAGCATCGAGTCGAAACGTATCTTTAAGTCATCAGATTTTTCCTGATAAGCTTCTTTCCAATTGATACCTCTATCTTTAATTCGATGAGGACCAGCGTATTTTTTTAAATTAAATTTCATATTATTTATGACTTATAATAAGACGATACCCCATACCATTATCTAATTCATCTCTGGTAACATGAAATTCCTCTAAATTATCTTCAACAAATGAAGAAACAGATGCATTTTTTGTAATAATATTCTCAGATTCAGCCTTTTTTCTAGTTCTAGCAGCTTCTGCTATATTTTTAGAAACTATATCTCTAATAACATCCATATGCTCATTTATAGCTTGCTCACTAAATCTTAAAACTCTCCATCCTACATTTGCCAATATCTGATCTCTTTGCTTATCTCTTGCTTTTAAATCTGCTCTCTCATGCCATATAGCACCATCTGTTTCTATTCCAACTCCTATTTTTGGATATGCAAAATCTAAAAGAAATGGCTGAGGATGTCCAGGCATCTTAATTTCGTATTGACCAAACATAGTATATGGAATATCCATAGTCTCAAGCATTTTCTTCATCTTTTGTTCTAGCTTTGTAAGCTTGAATATCCTAGGAGCAGGTGCTTCAACTTCATCCTTGGATGATTTACCTTTTTTCATAACCTTTGGAGGAGGTCCGGACTCTCCTGGATTCATACCAATTCCAGCAGCAGCTCCCATTCCTGGAGCTCCACCTGGTGCTCCGCCTGCTCCCATATCTCCTCCTGGAGGAGCGCCGCCTGCTTCTGGACCTGGTGGGGGAGGCATTCCTGGATCTCCACCCATAGGGCCTCCCGGAGGTGGTCCACCACCTGGTCCGCCACCCATAGGAGCTCCTGCTCCGCCTCCTGGACCTCCTGGCATAGCTTGTCCAGTAGCAGAAGTAACCATTGTTTCCTCTCTACGTCTTTCAATTTCAACATCGTAATCAAGATTCATTTCTTCAAGTACCGTCTGTAGAGATACCATACCCTTATCATAACCCTGCATAAGAAGCTGTACCCAATTTGTTTTATCTCTGAGTCGCAAATCATTCCACTTGACGGTTGGATACATATAAACAGTTTTTCCAAGACTTGCCGATCTTTCCTCGTCAATAAATCCCTGCATCATAGCAATAGGTTTAAATATCTTATTTTCTACCCATTTAGAAAGCTTATGTCTCCAATTCTCAACTCTGCGAATCATAATCTCAACACCAACCTGTGCCGAATTATAGCCAGGCATTTCTCCGTTTAAAAGAGACTGGTTTAACATCAACCCATCTAGAATTTCTTTTCCTATTTCTTCCATCTCATTTGTAAGATTATGTATCTTACCACTAGCTCCGAACCACTCGTACTCAAAAGCATGATGGGTAATAATAGATAAGTTAGGATCATTAACAACCGCTGCTAGCTGATTTGCAACATCAGCCAAATCTTCCTCACTAGCAGGACGATCCTTATCTCCAACCTTAACAACTCTTACAGGAAGAATAAGTCTTTCTGCAACAATCCAGTTAGCTGTCATTAACTTTGTTTTATATGCAAGTATAGTAAATAACCTACGTAACATGGATGTCCCGTATACACCGTAGGCACTACCGTTATATTTCAGATGGCTTATACTTCTATTAGATAATGGAACTGGCTTTCCAGTTGAAACCATCTCTATCAATTCTCTAGGAAGTTTGTCATAAATCTTCTTAGGCTCTCTTCTTTGAACTAGCATTCTAAGTTCTTCATCAGGAACCATAGCTATAGATGGCTGGTCAGCCAAAACACTATCTTGAACTTCTATGTAATCAGGATTCATAAGTCTAATAGATTTAAAATATCCTCCAGGATGATTACATTTTGGATTTTTGCCTTCACATTCAGGACATCCTATTTCTAAAAATGGAAATACATCTCCAATAAGAAAATACTCATGACTTATATGACCAACCCAGTCTGCCAAATCTAGATCTTCTACAGCCTGCTCATAATACTCTAATATTTGTTTAGATTTACATTCTAATTTAAAACCATTCATCGGAAAACCAGCGTAAAAATCTACACCGGCGGCAACTTTTGGTTCATTTTCGTAATAGAATCTCGACCACTGATAGATCTCTCTCCTCTTAGATGCAATCTGCCAGTTTTGTGGCGTATGCATTGGAGAAAAGAACATGGGCTGTGTAAAAATACTATTTGCAGCCGAACCTGCAAACTGAGAATTTTTAGTTATAGGAGTAAAAGATACAGATGTCTTTGCGTAAGGTATATTTTTACCAGATATTGGCTTAACTGCATCTTTATTAAAAGCTCCAGAAGAGGCTGTTAATCTTTTTTTTCCCTTTTCAGAACTATCTCCTACTATCATTCTTATGGGCATAATTTATTCCTTATCCGTCTATAGCCAAAGATGTACAGGAGTGACTAATTTCATCCTGATTTGGCCTACACTTACTATCGTCATTAGATTTTATTTTCCAATAATCCGGATCGTTAGGATCGGCCATATCCTTACTTGTTTGAAATTCTTTACCAACAAAATCATTAAGCTGAGGTAGTGGTTTTACTGGCTTTCCGTCCTTGTCTGTTAATGGATAGCCTTTTTTTCTGCCTCTAAATCTTCTTAACTGAGCATCACCAGGATTTATAACACCGACCTGTGCTATAGTAAACTTACCAGATCTGCTGTCATAGACAACTTCACTTGCAGTTATAGGCATATTCTGGTTTAGATATTCGTTATGTGGCTTTTGTACACCTGTAGCAGCAGGTTGTGTTGCCTTTTGCCCAATATCAACAACTTGACCATTACAATATGGGCATTTAGCGTCATTTTTACTACAATGTCTGCCGCATACTGCACATGCTTTTTGAGGAGATGTATCTTTTACTTCTTCTCCAGGTAAAGTCATAGAGAAAGGATCTTTAGGAGGCCTCCCGCCGCCTATTCCAGATCCTATTTGAGATTCTTTTAGTTCACTTTTTTTTTTATCCAAAGATGCTATCTTCTTTAAATTAAAACCAGAAGATGCAACCATTGGACTTGTTGATACAGTATTAGAATTTTCGTCTCCTAAATAAGATCTTATTTCCATACTTAGAGTTTCCATATCAAATTTTACAATACTATCTATATGTTTCAAAAGATAATTATACAACTTACCAAATTCGGCAAGGCTTAAAGATTGAGTATTTGGATGATCACCTAGGGCATCCCACAGTAATTGCCCCTTGCTACTTTGCCCCTTGCTACTACTATTGGCTAATTTTTTTATTCCCTGCCATTTAGCAGAAGATGAGCGAAGTGAAGCAACTTTCATTTCTGAAAATTCCGACTTACTCCAATCTTCTGTCTTTCCGCCTTCTTTATTCTTTTTTCTAGCATCTTCCAGTCTAGCTTCTGTAGACCCAAATTCTGGAAGATATGGGCGACGACGTTGACCTGGCTTTAATTGATAATTATTAGCTTCTGGAATATTTTTATCAACTTCAAATCTTTTTTCTAAATACCCACCAACCCAGTTGCCCTCTTTATCTCTGTATGGACGACTATATTTGTCCATAACATTTCCTCTCCACATTGCTTCCCAATCTATATTCCAAACACCATCAATATCTTGACCAAATCCCTTATTTCTCTCAACGATATGCCAATCAGAAACAGGTTGTCCTCTTAAAAAAGGATCAGGTCTAGGGTTGCCTGGTCCCCATAGGAGCATATTATCAACTGTCTTGTGCTGTGCTATCTTCTTTTGATTATAGGAAGCCTTTTTTTGATTGATTTTTTTAGATACATATTCTTCCGCAAGCTTCTTAATATGATTAGCTGTTTTTTCTAAACATGACATAATATTAGAAAATCTATCTGGAGATGTTTTTTCTGTAACTATAGTTTGCTGTCCATCAGGATTAGCAGCTTTCATACTTTCAGGAATAAAATCATAAACTATATTTGCTGCATCTAGTAATACTTCCTCTCCGACTTCCTTAATAGCTGCTTTAGAAAAGAAATTTTCAAGAGCCATTTTAATGTTATCTAAATTATCATCTCCTGCATCATTAAAAAACATATGTCTTATTTCTTCCTGATCTCCCATATTGCTAACCAAGAACTCTTTTAATTCTACATGACTTTTAAATTTAGGATTATTTTCATGTGGCATTTCTGGTTCTTGCATTTGTCCAACCTCATGAAAGTCTCCCATATTCTGGTCCATAGGACTAACAGGGCTAAATTGAGCCTTTTTAAAATTAAAAGACTTTCTTGAAGAAACCGTACTTAAATCTTTTTGAACATTTTGCATGTTAATTAATCCTTGTTCGACCTTCTTTTGATCTTCTAAAATCTGCTCATTTGATTTAATACCCTGATTATGTTGTTCAGTTAATGCCGGTAAAGCCGTAGCGAATTGAGATTGACTATTTGGATCGTTAGGATCAAATTCTATTCCAGCGGCATCTGCCAAATCTTTTGGAGACATAGGATTGGTCTTAACAGCCTGACCTAGATCGGTCATTGGTTGCCTAAGCTTTGTAGGTAAATTATATTGTTGTGCTGACTTACTTGGCATTACTCTTCCTTTTTAATAAGAGAATCGAATAAATTATTCATAATTCCCTTAGTGCTTGTAACTCTACCTTTATATACGCTCTCATTAACCTTCATGTTATTTCTTTTATTTTCTGAAGATTTTTCACCATCTGTCTTATGTTCATTTGCAAAAGTTTCAAATGACTTAGTATCAAATATACTCATATTTCTTTTAGGTGCATGATAGGAACCTTGTACTTCCGTTTCTCCGCCTCCTGTATGAGTTACAGTTGATGCTTTTCTAGTATCTACATCTTCCAGTCCCTTGTAGACATGATTTCTTCTATCATTTTCTAAGTCTTTCAATACACTCTGTCTACTCTCTTTATTTTCTGCAATCTTCTCTCCAGTTGTATCAGCAAACGAATTAGATAATCTCTCAACCTTTCCTGAATCCCAAATACTATTCTTGGATGTTTCTTCCCTATGAGTAGGTGTAGCAGAATCCATGTCTGTTCCAGAACCTGCTCTCATGATAGATTTTCCAGTTAACAAAGGATTGCTTTCTAGCTTTCTACTTGCATGAGTTACTGGCTTGGATGCCATAGCCTCATTAATCGGTTCAGACTTCTTTACTTCTGCTTTTACTTCTGTCTTATTAAGAAAGTTAATAACATTCTGCTTATCCATACCATAAGGATTGTGTCCATTGGCATATAGTGTTCCAGATGTTTGCTTAGCTATTCTCGTAGGTTCTACTGGGCGAGTTTGTCTCTTATCCTCAGCAGCCTTAATTTCCATACCTAGAGCTTTATAGTCAACTTCTAAGGATGGAATTGATTTTGATTTTCCGATTGGTTGAAGCATTTTTTAGTTTCCGTATGCTAGGTCTAGTATATCTTTCTTACCGCTATTCTTTTCCATTTCCGCGAAAAAGTCTATCTTTCCTGTTTTGATTAATTCTCTCATTGATAATGCAGAAGATTTCAAAGACGGAGAAGCTTCTTTGCCTCCGGTACTTGATGAGGATGGTTTTCCGTAAACCTTATCAAGAACGCCTCCGTCTGTTCCATCTTGCATTTGCTGCATTTTATCATTAGCACCCATTCTGGATAGATTCAAAACCAGTTTTAGATCGCTCTTGCTATAACCTTCATAATGAAGTCCATGCGATTTTTCTATACCTCTAACAAATTCTATAACCTTAGCAGATGGTAATGATGCATCAGGACTATTATAAACCTGATTTGGCAAAGTTATGGTAACTTGTGCCCCTCCATCATTTCCGCCCTTTTCAGAATATAGCTTGTCTTTATAGTCTCGTAATTTTCTAAATGGATATCCTATGGATACAAGAAACTCAATTATATCTTTGGTAAGACTTGGTTCTGATCCTGAGCCAGAGTTTAACCTTCCCTCGCTCTCGATATCATTTATGGCATTTGGATCCACAGAAGGGTCTTCGTCGGCCACCGACTGACCGACATCGCCCTCCTCTTGTCCTATCTGAGATGGATCTATTTCTACTTCAGGATTTTGTGACGCAGGATCAGCTTCTATGCCTAGATTTGCCTGAGCCGCAGGGTCAGGATTCTGCATCTGAGCAACCATCATGCGCCTTTTACCAACAGGAACAAGGCTCATTTAAGATCTCCAATTAGATTACTAAATTACTTATCTGAATTATTTATCTGAAAGCATAGCGTCAACATACTCTGCTGGATAAAGATTTTTCCAGTATTCAGCAAGCCATTTTTTGCTCTTATTATTTAAGTTAGCAATACGAATGAATTTGCCTTCAGAACTTGCTGAGCAATCTTTCTTTTCATTGCACTTCTCGCAATTATCTTTGTCACAATCGCATTCTGCTTCTGCCTTCTTTGTAGAAGCCTTAGCATTAGCTTTCTTTTGATCGCCATCGCCCTCTCTGTGCTTACCAGCATCTGGATCATTAGTATTCTTGCCTTCCCATTCTGGTTGCCCAGTTGAAGGACATTCATCCTTGCATTTATCACCCTTGTCTGCTGATGCTTTCTTTTTATCGCCACCCTTGTGAGGCTTAGGAGTGGATTCGCCTTCTTGATGCAAAGGCTCAACATCCAATTGTCCAGATGAAACACCTTCTTCATCCTTAACAGCATTACCCTTACCAGATGCCTCTACTTCTTTCTTATCTTCTTTCTTATCTTCTTTCTTGTCTTCTTTCTTATCTTCTTTCTTGTCTTCTTTCTTATCTTCTTTCTTATCTTCTTTCTTGTCTTCTTCCTTGTCTTCTTCCTTGGATCCAAAAGGCTTAGCTTTTTTATCGCCAAAATTACCAAGATTTGCTGTCTTGACTTGTTTAGATGCAGAAGCTAATTTTGTTTCTTTCTTGGAAACAAAGTCTCTGATAAGGTCATCAAACGATTTACCCTTACCTGTGTTAATTCTGTCGGTAACAAACTTCATAATTATTTCTCCATAAAGTGCAGATAGGACATTATCTGTTGTATACTATTATTGTAAAGGTTTTATCAAAAACCCTTTTTTTTGATCGTATTTAAATAAGAATTTACTTTCTTAATATCATATATACTAGATGCAGCCTTCGGTGTTTGTACTGTTGTATTATCTGGATTATGCTGAGATTGAGGACTATTTAACATACTCAATGCTCCATTTGCCAATCCTGTATAATAATTACTAAGACCTCTAGATGGACCATATTTAATTAATAAATTTAAGAAAGAAATTGCCTTTTGTAAATTTTTCTGATCTACCGCTGATGGAGATGATGATGTCCATTGCTGAGATGTTTGTGCAGCCTTATTAGTATTTTTACATTTTTGCAAGAAAGATACCAATTGCTCTTTATTACTAAAATTTACTTTCCCCAAAACACCAATCATATCGTCAATAGTAATTCCTGATTTATTAGAAATGTCATTAACAAGTTTTACAATTATTTCAGAAATTGCAGCATTATATCCCTGCTGTCCTAATTGCTTATTAGCATCATATCCTATTTCACGATTTAAAAGAACCTTACTTCCATCTGAATCGATCTTGGAAACAGAGTATCCAAAATTTGTAAAATCTCTTAAAAGCTCTGGGCTTTCTATTATATTAATTTTATTTTTACTTATAAGATCATTAATAATACCTGTAGGATTCTGAACTACGACATCATATACATCTTCTAATCCAAATTTTTTAGAATCTGCTGTTACAGGCTTATACTGGTTAGATCTTCCTTTTTCTATAAAGTATTTTCCACTACCATTTAAAGCTTTTACTAATATATCTGCAAGCCAAGGCTCTGAAAGATATATCTTAATAGCATTAAATCCCCATGTTCTGTTTTCTCTTTGAAGATCGTGATCAACAACTTTATTTATAGAATTTTTATCACCAACATACTTATCACCCATTATTCCTGTTCTGTTTCCAGGTTCTCCCCATTCTAAATCATTTTGATTTTGCAACGGCTGATTACCCTTATTATTAGCAGGATTAAGAGTGTCTACTTTGTTTTTTCCGAACATTCCCTTAAATTTATCCCATAATCCTGCAACTTTTGGATTTCCAAACAAGGCATCCTTTATAACTTCCTCATTAGCTGCAACTATATCACTAGCATTGTCATCAAATCCAGCAGATTTTAAGTCTGATATAATAGACATTAATTTTTTCGTTACATCTATAACACTATTATCTAATCTACTAGATCCTGCCTTGATAGTATTTATTACAGATTCCCCGTAGCCTTCTCCCTCTTTCATTCTGGAAGCTACACTTTTTAAGAAAAAGTCTTGTTCTCTATCAAGTATATTTTTAGAAATTTTTATACTCTTCAAATTATCATCAGCGTACTTATTCCAAGATGCGTCATCGTTATTAATTGATTCTAAATATTCCTTATGACAATCGAACCATGCATCATGTCCTGATTTTTTATCAGCCCTCTTGTGTCTGTAGCAATTCTCCCAACATCTTTTATTTCTTATCCAGTATCCTTGTACGCCAAGATACTGAGCCTTTTTGATTTTCAAGATATCGGACATAGCGATAGTTATATTGCTAGAAATCTTTTGCAAGCCACTAGACTCCATTTTACCAGCTACTTTATCTAATATCCCTATTGCTTTTAGCATTTTTTAATCCTTAAATTAATTCTGAACTACAAACTTTCTATTGAATTTTTCACCAATGAATTGATGATGCATTATATTACCTACTATAAAAGCTCTAATATCTCCTACATTTTTATCAAAAGTAACTAATATTTTATTACCAGTTGTTCTTGCATAAAATTCCCCATGAGGCTCAACATCCCTAACCAGGTCTCTTCCTTTATCTGTTATATAATAAATTCTAATACTTTCATCGTTATTTTCAGCCCATTTAATAGCCTCTGTTGTGGATGAAAATTCCGGATATTCGTCCTCGTTTGGCTCAATAGCCTCTAATTCTTGGATTTCTTCTTCAATCTCATCAGATCCGTCCTGTGGAATCTGATCTCCTATTAAAGACTGTTCTTCATTTTCATCAAATGAATCTTCTAAGTATTTTCCTATATTTTCTTCTGTAAGAACTGGTAAATTCTGACCATCTTGAGGAATTTGTTGAATAGTTTTTACTTCATCTCCGGATTTAGGTTCTATTCTATCAGGAACAATATTAGGATCATTTTCCTTTTTAAGACTATTCATATAATGTCCAAATTGTGCAGTTTTTATATTCTTATCGAATACAACTACTCCAGATTCATATGTTAGCTTATCTAAATTAACCTTGCATCCTGGCTTAATACCGTTAGATTCAAACCATCCCAGATTAGCTTCTATAGCCATAAGACATTTTTTACTACTTGAAACAGATTTCATAGAATTAGTATTTATATGAGAAATATTAGATATAACGCCATCATTATCTACAAAAGCTATATCTAATGGTATTAATGTATTTCTTCCCCAAAAGCTAAGTACATCTGGTTTTTTAAATAGAAACGCCATACCAGAATCGGGGCCAAGACTTGTTCTAAACATCAAGCCTTCCTCTTGCTTATACCTTGTATCTGCTATTTCAACATGTAGCATTTTGTATTCTTAAACCTTTCTGTCGAAAGCATATTAAATCAAATTGTAATGAAACCCATTTCTATCAAGATCGTATGATACATCTTCAATTTCTTCTTTTGGAACAGATATAATTACTCCATCAGAGGATATACTAGATATTTCAGATTCTGAATTATTATACCTTGTATATATCTTATACCACTCTTTTACTGAATTACTATCTATATTAACTTTTTTCTGTATCTCAAAATCGTCTTCTATAACAGGAAGAAATCTTAAAACTGGCTTTCTATTTACTTCTTTTTCATCATTATTTTCAAGTCTATGTCTCATGACCATTTTTCCACCACGATATTTTTGCATTTTTTTTCTCAGACTATCGTACCATAGAATATCTTTTGATATATTTGTCTTATCTTTAGAATTTATTTTCTTAAAGTATATAAGTATATCTTTCTTCATTTTTTATTCTCATATCTATCCCACCAAGATGCAACTTTGTTTTTTGCGGTTCTAGTAACAGGTGTATTTGTATTAGCTAATGATTCTGAATATGTTGTATTTTTATCTTCAAAAGAGGATGAATTATCACCAAGTATCATTATCTTAATAGCAGACTCTCCTTTTGATGTTATTTCTATATCATTTCCTATTCGCCTTATAAATCCAGCTTTTTGCATATCGTTAATGTCTTCATGAGATATGGTTACTGGTCTTTTATATATATTATCTCTTATTTTATTTTTCTCATTATTCCAAATAGAAAACAAGCCATTAGCTGCTTTATCATTTGAATCACTTCTTGATTTTAAAGAATTAAGCAATGATGGCATCATTTGAATCAATGAGTCTATAAGTGATTGGCTAATTTTTTTCATAATATTATCTCCCATCTAAAACATATCTTTGGTAATAAGGGTCTTCATCTTTGCGATCATACCAGCTAAAACACTCGTTTTTTAATTCTCTCCAGTAATGTCCCTCGCCAACAGAGCCGTCATTGTTATATGACTCAAATCCTTTTCTGTATCTTTGCTGTCTTCTAATATCTCTATCTTTTCCTCTTGTTTCTGCATCTACGTCATCCCAGGAAAAAACTCTTTCCAACATGGGAAGATCTAGATTTGACCAAGGACCAGATGCTCCAGAAGCCAATTTTCTATTTGCATTTTTTAGAGATTTTAGCATATTTTTTATATAACACAACCTGTCAGTCACTCTAAATATCCAATCTATAGATATCTTATAGTCAGGTATAGCACTTATTTGTTTATAATTATACTCTATTATATCGCAATTCAATGCTTTTTGTAAACATATCTTTAAAGAAGATTTATCAAGAGACTCAAACATCTCTAAAAATCTTGCCATATCTTTTAATGAAAATATAAATAATTCTACTTCGGAATTGCTTGATACATTCGGATACTTTTCTCTTGCAAAAAGTATATCCACAACTTCTCTCCATAACATTTTTAATATATCAACGTTATGAGACATGTCTTTTTCTAAATCTATAAATAAGTATTTGTCTAGATTTTTCCTGACGTTATCTACTTCAATTACATTATTACCTATAACATTTATACCATGATATAGTAATTCTTTTTTCAATATGTCATATGAGCCATGGTCCATGATCCATTAATACAATAGATTCCTATAAAAATCATTCTTTTAAACTTCACTATTATTTCTAGCTATTCTTTTATCAGGATGAACTGCAAGTTTTTTCAAATGCTGTTCTGAATCTACAAATGTAACATCGTCAGACGATGGCCTTGGAATATTAATAGTTGGGCCTAAATTTGGAGTAATGCTTTCCCTGACTTCTCCAACGGGACGAATAGATTTTCCAGTCTTGATAGTCCTGGCAGACTTAGAAGCACTTGAAGGTCTTCCTCTTTTTTTAGATAATATTTCAGATGGCTCGTATATATCTAAAAAATCTATCTCTCCAACTTGAATCTCTTCACTTTCTGATTTTGGAATATGTCCTGAAGTCTTTGCTATGACTTTATTCTTACTATCTTTTTTACTTATTGATTTTTGCTTCTCAGCATTCCATGATGACATTTTTGTTTTTACATCTTTTGGTCTATATACTTCTTTTTTTACATGTTTTTTTATAGGCTTCTTTTTTACCTTTTCTACCTTTTCTACCTCTACTGCTTCTTCTGAATACAGCCATCCTCTATTTATAGAAGCTTGAACAACTCCTGTTAGGAATTTATCCTCTCCTATATATTTAACTTCATCTTTTAGAAATGATAAATCCTCTCCTATTGTCAAAGCCTTGCCTGTTATATTTTTTACTTTATAGTTTTTAGATGGAGACCATGCAGATGCTAAAGACTTATCCTTTAACTCTAAAAGTCCCATTCTTAAAGCAACTTGTATATCAGAAGAATAGTATGAAACTCTATCTAGTGATACTTCATATCCTGCCTTGATAGGATATCCTATGGATGCAAGAACCAGCTCTCCCTTAAAACTACTTTTAACCTTGACAATAATCATCTATAAGCTCCTCTTTGGTTTTTCCCGACAAAACTGAACGGGCTATTTAACTTATTATCGTCATATATTCCAACTTGCCTTGACCTATTTAATCCTGCCTCTTGCGATCCTGAATCTAAATCGTCTCCAGAACTCCTATTTATTCTATTTGCAGCACTTAATGGATCTATGGGATCAGTAAATACATCGCTAACAGATAAAGACGGACCATTACCATAGCCAGCAGGAGGAGGATCGTCTATCATAGTTGCAGTAGAACCTGGTATTTCTTTTTTATTCTCTCTGTCCTTTTCATCCGTAGATAGCCCATCCCTGTTTCTTCCTCCAAATCCGCTTGGATTCGTATCTTCGCTACCTGGAGTCGTTAATTTCCAGGGTTTTTCCGATCCTGGCCTGCTTGTCTCCAATCTATAAGGATCATCATTATTATGACGATCATTCATAATTGGATTATTCTTTAATGCTATTTTAAATAAATAGTTATTACATGCAGTGCATCCTTGACGAGCAGTCTTATAACTGCTAATCATTCCGCACTTTTTGCATATAAAATCACATGAACTTGAATATTTATTAATATTAAATTTCATATTTCACTATTAGCATTCTGATAATATCTTTGCTTTTCTGCTATTTATATCAACTACCATTTGACTTTCTGTATATGTCAATCCTCTGCCTTCAGAGGCAGCTTTGGCAAAAAGATGAAAAAGCATAGCATCTGCTTCTTTTATAGTTTCTTTTGCGGAAGACATAGGTTTTATATTATCTTCTTTTTTCATAGCATCTGCATTCTTGTTATGATCTGTATGAATTGGTTGCGTTTCGGAAAGTCCCTCAAATCTATCTTTATTATTTGCTAATTGACTATTTTGAGAATTACCAACTATCTTGGTTTTTTCCCCAATCATTTGCTCACCAGGATTTTTATTTTGAAAAGCCTTGCCTGATTTATTCTTCTTAGCAAAAGCATTATTTCTCACTTGCTCGTATGCTTCTGCAAGAAGATCAAGTGGCTTAACAGTAGTCTTATTTGTTTTGTCTATTCTTCTATCTAAAAATAGCTTTTCATTATCATTTAATGACTTTTCTGTATTTCCACTATTTATTTTCTTAGCCCTTGCATTTTCCATTTGCTTTTCAAATGGGATAAGATTGTCTGCGTTTTTGTGACCCTTTTCCTTTAATTGATAGTCAGTACTACCAGGATTGGATTCGGCATGTAAGCCATGATAGCTATTGCTCTCTCTTAGCTGTGCCTCGTAAGATTTTACTTCTGATTGTTTCGATGATATTTTTGATAAGTTAAAAGCCATGAATATTTTCCTTTTGTTACTATTATCTTTTATATTGTGGCCAGGAATTCCTCTTTTCTAAATTCCTGCTAACGGATCCTCCGCTTCCAACGCCATAAACGCCACCTTGCATATTCTTCCATGCAATGTTATTTGAATTAAAAGACCCATGAGATCCATGAGATCCAGTATTGACTAACTTAGATCTTGGAAGTCTTATATTCTCTTGAGACATAATCATATAAGAAGCAGCAGCCACGCAATCTAATATATCGTCAGTATGGCATCCATCTCCTTCTTGATTTGGATATATCTTAAATCCTGTTCCTGTATACTTTCTCTGTAAAGAAAGCATTTCATCTCTTAATAATTGATGATAAGGTATTTTGATTCTTCTTGAGTTAACAAGATTTTCTAATTCTGTGTAAATTGCCATTTCATAATGCTGATTAAATCTGGTAAGTTTAGCAGGTATACCATGTTTTTTCAATTTCATTATACTTGCGGCAGATTGCCACTGGTCGTATGTAACACATGATAAATGGAATCTTCTTCTCAACTGTATCATGTATTCATCAACTTCATTAGGATCTATAGGTCTATCTACATGTGGAGACCATATTTTAATATGATCTACAATTATTATAAAATCAGACTTATTATCTTCCCTATTCATAACAAGCTCTTTATGTAATACAACAAGAGCATAATTATGACTATTAGTTGCCGGATCTAGGTGGGCAAAGTATATCTTGCCAGGCTCTCCTATAAGTCTATTTTCTGTATATTTATGATTCTTAAAACAATCTTCAATTGCATCTCTAAGAAAGAAAGTTTCGCCTGCTGTACCTGAAAATTCTGCTCCAAACTCCATCATGAAGTTTTCCTCGCTCATATCGGAGTTAGTTTCTTTAAGAGACTCTCTTGTAACTAGATGATTAACATCCCATGTTGGTAATCTGCATGACAATCTGTCCTCTGTATTAGCAGCACCTATGAACAGGTCGTATAGCTTTCCCTCTTTTCCTCTAGGGGATGATATGCTTACAATCTTACTATCAAATATAATTCTATATTCCTGTTTGCCATCCTCATCTAGTTTTAGATTTCCTTCTTCGTCTGTTTTTGGAATTCTTCTAAAATATGTTGTTAATGCAGGCTGTAAAGCTGTATATATTCTATCACCGGATGACGAGCCGCCTGTATTTTTATAAGTAGCAACTTCATCCAATAGTAATGCAAATACGCCCTTACCAAGAAGAGAATCAGAATTGGAGTGACCTACTTCTATGCATACTGACCCTTTTTTAAGAGGTAAGCCTTTTTCTGAAAAATGCTCATTAAGAGTTTTATCCTGTGGTGTAAGAAGATAAATAGCTTCTGCCTCAATACCATCTGATATATATTTATCTTTAAAATAAGGACTATATAATACTTTCTGCCTAATTTCATTAAAAGCAATTCTAGCTTGAGGTTTTGAATTGGCGACTGTTAGAATTGATATGGGAACAGCGGAACCTATATTGTAATATCTATAAGGATCTCCGCCAGGAAGTTCCAGTAGTTTCATAGCCTCATAGCAAGCTATAATTGAAGTTATAAAATCCTTGCCGCTTCTTCTTCCCCAAACTAAAACAAGTTCTCTAAAAACTTCCTTATTATCTAGTTTTTCTAGGACATTACCTCTATCATCATGGTCTGTAAGCTTAAGTTTTTTACATAATTCTATATCATCTTCTGTTATCTCTAGGTTCTCATTTCCTATAGACCCTCTGTAAAAAGCCTTTAATATGAGTTTCTGTGCTGGTCTTAAATAGATAGGATTAGGTCCATAACCTAATGATAGATATCTTTCACTTTCAACAAATGTCACTATATCTGGTATAAAATTAGATTCTCCGCCAGACAGGCTGTTTCTAATATTATCTAATAAATTATCGTATGTTTTTTTCTTCGCCATAGGTATAATACTGTAAATTTTATATAATTACTCTATATTTATAAAATAAATATCATATCCTGCGGAACTTGATATTGCAGCAAATTCTGGTGATACAAGTAAATTATTAGTTGACAAGTAATTATCAACCGATCCAAATCTTTTAACCACATGTTCTTGTAGAGCTTTTACAAATGAGACTATAACAGGATTCAAAACAACATGAGAGTCTACTAGTGTATCGTAGGTTCTTATTATTATATTAATAATCCATAATTTTAAGTTGTCATTATATTTAACATCATTATTTATAAAATTAGTAACCATACTTCTCAACGCAGAAGCTGCATCGCTAGTATAAAACTGCGATAATCCAATCCTATCAGATATGAACTTGTAATCAGAATTGCTTATCATGTAAATATTATATCGGAAATTTCCCTGTAATCATAAGTAGTTAATTGATCTATTTGTCTAAATCTAAAATAGTATATTCCAGATCTGGACAATTTCTGATCTATTTGAGATTTATATCTAATTCTTCTTCCTATAAAGGAAGAACGAACTCCATCTGGTTTTAATTCTGAAAATTCATTTTCATTCTCTTCAAAAGTCCATCCTGATAATGATTCTTGACTTTTTATATTAAATAAGATTGAACTGAAATCACTAGAATCTGATACATCCATTTCAAAATGATAAAATGCAAAAGATTCGGCATCGTTGGTAAGTTCAAATTCTAATTCCCAATATCCGTTAGCATATATATTATCAGATGTATATCTATTAATATTCTTATCAGCATCTTGTATTAATTCACTAAACTGTATATCTTTTTCATCCAAATAGTTGCTTGTACTCTGGAAAGTATTAGAAAAATTTGTAAACTTATTTCTTGATTCTATATATATTGCCAATGCCGATGATATATCGGAATACATAGAATTTATATATTGTAAAGAAGATTGATTATACATGTCAAGTGATTTTATTAGAAGATCTACTGCTACTGGTATATCTTGGCTTAAAATGACTCTATCTCTAATCTGCTCTATATATCCTTCTTTCTTTAACATATAAGATATAGATCTTGCTAGATTATTTGCTGCCAATCTTATACTTTCACTTTCTGATAGTTTATTATCATTAATTTTTATTTCCGCGGGAAAAGTAATATTTAATAACGGATCACCAAAGCATGCAATAGACCAATCGAAAAATGGCATACTAAACAACATAGCCTCTCCGATAGTTCCTCCTCTAATTAAAGTCTCGAAGAATGGTCTTGGTCTTAAAAAACCAAACATAGTTGGATTAGACATAGACCCGGCAAAACAGGCATATCCAGCTCTTAATGCTAATGTAGGCCATCTCCTGCTTGTTATATCTCTTATAGATGCCGCTCCATCAAAATCAGCATTGTATAAAAATACTCTAGATGCGGATGTTTCTCTGAAAAAAGAAAGAGATGCCCTGTCTGTAAACCATGACCAAACAAATGAATCATTTTCAACAAATGGTACAATAACATCCTCATATGGATCGATAAATGTAGTAATAAAAGAATTCAAATTTAATAACGGTAACGTTCTGTCTTGAAAATCTAATATCTCATTTTGATAATCTTCTGCACCTAAGCCATGTCTATCAGAATAAGGATCTAAATAAAATGTTCCATTAGGAAATCTTTGGATTCTAATCTTATCAGCTTTGTTAATCATACCTAAAGCTAATTCAACATTTGGAGCATCTATTCTAGAACATATTATAGATGTAGAAGTATCATTCTCGGAATATCTAGAAAAAACCCTTCTATCAAATAATGGGTTTCTAATCTTCCTACTATAAGAGTGATCATATCTCGATATACGAGATGTTGATGATATGATATTGCTACCATCAAGAAACCCACCTGGTATATTGTATCCAAGAACAACAGCCCATATACTATACCCTAAGCCTTCTAAGGTAGAAATGGCACTAGAAATTGGATTCTTTACTTCACTATTGAAATCTGATTCATTATTTAATATCTCCGTAGCAGAACATGGAATAGATATTTTCTGAGCAGCATTTAGCCCATGCTTAGACACATAAAGATCAGCTACAGATTCGCTATCTGCATCTCCACTTCTATACGTTATAATTATATTTGATTTAGTAATAGCCAAGAAAAAAACCTCCACTTGGAGGTTATTTCGATAATTATATGATTTTACCTACTTGTATTTTACAACCAGACATCTAATATCTTATAATATACTTAAAGTTGTTCTTTATAATTTTGTTCTAAAATACCTCTCTCCTTATCCAAGTCTCGAAACATAGAGGCTTCTGATGTAAATTTATCAGGATACCTAGCTTTTAACTTAGATATATTAGCAGTCATAACTTCATCGAAATTACAACCGCAATAATGCAATCCTAAAGCGATATACCATAACAAATCTCCAAATTCTTCTTTTATATTAACTATATCAAGTGGCTTACCATAAAATATGGTTTTCTTTATGGCATCCATAATCTCTCCAACTTCTGTCTCGCAACCCATAGCCGCATGAAGAAGATCTGGATCAATCTTATCTATATGATACTGAGAGCTTTTGCTTCTTAACATGTTAGATTGATAGTTATCTGATGTCATCCGTTCTGTCATAAAAATCTCCTTAAAAGTCGTCTTTTACGATACCTGTTGCATAGTCTGTAACTCTAGATTCGAAGAAGTTTTTATTCTTCTGTAAATCTATAACTTCACTCATCCAGGGGAAAGGATTAATATCTGAATTATATTTAAAATCCAATCCTAAAGATTCTAATCTTCTATTTGCAATATACTGAACATAATCAATAAACATAGGAGCATTTAGTCCTAATATCCCATTTGGCATAACGTCATAAGCATATAGTATTTCTAAATCTACAGCTTTTTTAATATGTTCTATTGTTTCTTTTTCGAAAGCAGGATTCCAAACAGAAGGATGTTCTTTCCTAATTGTATTAATTAAATTTACACCAAACTGTATGTGAAGAGACTCATCTCTGAGAGTATACTGAATCTGCTCTGATATTCCTGGAAGTTTATTTTGTCTTCCAAAACTAAGAAGCATAGCAAAACCACTAAAAAACATAATGCCTTCACATATGATATAATATGATAAGAGATTTCTTACAAGCTCTCTTTTCCCCTCAACCGATGTAGTATTAAATTCTGGCCTAGATATATCAGATGTTATTCCCATAAGAAAATCATCTTTTGCTTTAATAGACGGAACTGTTTTATAAGCTTCGTAAATCTCAGATATATCTAAACTAAGACTATCGCAAATATAAACTATAGTATGATTATGAAGAAGTTCTTCATAATTCTGGCGACCTATATACTGTCTACATTCTGGATTAGTAACCCATCTGAATATAGATAGTAATAAATTATTAGCTACAAGACTTTCACTTCCTGCAAAAAAGCCTAAACATCTTTTAATAACCGTTCTCTCATCTTCGGTTAAATCTGTTTTAGATCTCCATTGCTCGATATCCCGATTCATTGGAACTTCTGTTGGAACCCAGTTGTTGGCAACTGCTTTAATATAAGTATCCCATGCCCAGTTGTAAATAACCGGACATATCTGGTTTACACCAGCGATATCGTCAGTAAGTAACCCTGCTTTTTTTTGAACTTTTTTAGACATTATTGGCAAGCCTCGCATATATCACCACGCTGTTTTGCTTCAAGTGAGCAAGCTTTAACTTCTGTGGTTTGTGATTCTGTTTTATCACCACTTAAATATCCATTAGAGACATTTGAAGATGTTGATTTTTCTATTTTACTGGCTGATTTAGCACGAAGGTAATATGTCGTTTTTAATCCTTTTTCCCATCCGTACATATAAATATCATTTAATATTTTTAAACTATCTGTATCTGCATATATATTAAGGCTTTGACCCTGATCTATCCAAACCTGCCTTGCAGCTGCACATTTTATTAATGAAAGAGGACTAATTCTAAAAGCAGTTTTATATCTTTTCTTAATATTTTCTGGTAAATTAAGCATCTCTATATCTCCATCTACTGCCTTTACAGCATCTGTGAGATCTTTTCCCCAAAGTCCGCTTTTCTTCATATCATTTACGAAAAAATCACTTATCATTGTAAATTCACCAGACAATGTGCTGTAAACGAACAATACTGAAAAATCAGGCTCAATACTCTGTGAACACCCTGCAATATAAGAAATCGTAGCAGTTGGCGCAATAGCTAGTGTATTGGAATTTCTCATACCATATTCTGAAATATGTTTTCTAACAATACTCCAATCTAATGTCTCTTTTATCTTATCATCACTTCCTCTGTAATTCATGACATCCTCATGAGTATCTTGAGGAAGTTTGCCAAGATTCCATAATGAACCATCGTATGTAGAGTATTTTCCCCTCTCCTTGGCTAAAATGCTTGAATTCAAAATAGCATGATATGATATAAACTCTTGTATCTTTCCAGACTCTTCTGCTGCCATGTCTGAATCATAATCTATGCCAAGCATATGTATAGTATCATGAAATCCCATAATTCCAAGTCCTACTGGTCTATGAGAAATATTTGATTTTTTAGATTCTTTTGTTGGATAGAAATTTATATCAATAACATTATCTAGCATTCTCATGGCAATAGATATAGAAGTTGCTAGCTTCTCATAATTAATTTTTCCATTTTCCACATGAGCTGCTAAATTTATAGATCCTAGATTACAAACGGCTGTCTCCCCGATCTCCGATACATCTCCTAAAGAATCATACATTGTAGGCTTAGAATGCAGTAGTATTTCCGTACAAAGATTAGAAGAACGAACAGTTCCCACATGCTGATTAGAATACCTAATATTAGATGGATCTTTAAAAGTTATCCAAGGATGACCTGTCTCAAATAAAGAAACAAGCATTTTCTTCCAAAGAGATTTTGCAGATACTTTCTTAAATGGTATATCTCCATTTTCTGCTTTTTTGCAATACGAGATATAAGCTTTATCAAAAGCTTTTCCAAACAAATCGTGTAAATCAGGGCAGTCACTTGGACTAAATAGATACCAATCTCCATCTTCTTTTGCTCTTCTCATAAAGAGATCTGGTATCCAATTAGCAGTATGCATATCGTGGCATCGTCTCCTATCGTCTCCTGTGTTTTTTCTAAGTTCCAAAAAATCTTCTATATCTGTGTGCCATGTTTCTAGATAGGCACAACCGGCACCCTTCCTTTTTCCTCCATTGTGTGCCAATCCTGAACTTGTTGTATAGGTTTCATCTCTCTTAACCTTCAAATCAACAACTATGGGCAATTTATCTATTTTCCTAACTGACTCAACTCTACTAAAAATATAATTATTAATTACAAGCCAATTTTTCCTTGTTAAAGCTTTAGACCCTATTAATCTAGCAATTTCCTTAATAGCAGGTATTATTAAATCATAAGAAACAGTAGTCCCCTTAATCAAAGAGATCGATCCATCTCCTCTGGTAATTTCATGATCGTATTCTCTTGTTCTTTTATTTCCTGCTGAAGGCGCTCCTAGTCTAAGAATCTGATATCTCAATCCTTCTATTAAAAGTCTAGATGTATTACTAAATATAATTTCTTTTCCTCTTGAAATATTTCCATCAGAATCAAGTAGCCCTTTTATAATCATCAATGATTGAGGTCTAGGAAGATGCATGAATTTTCCTGATATTCTTTTATTTCTTTCATTGTTATAAAGATCTTCGTAATCAAAAGGCAAATTACCATTTAAACTCCATCTTACCTGACAATATTCGTCCCTAGTATCTATCCAGTAATGAATGTTTTTACTATCCAGATATTTTTTTATCCATAATATAGATTTCTGGTTAGTATTAATATTAAAAGATACACCGCATTCAGATTTATTTGATGAAATATGTCCGTCTCCAAGCATTAGTCCGTATAAATAGGCATCGTCATCACTGAAGTTATTTACGGCTATAGTGTCCGTTGGAATAGGAAATGCTACATAATCTCCAGTTTTAAGAAGACTTGCTTCTACCCATTCAGTAGAAATTATACCTTTGCCAAATTTGTTATAAGTTCTTTGATTGTTAATTCCAGCAGGTATATTCTGTATAGCCAAAAATGGATGTCCTGTTGTAACTTTTACAGTATCGATAGAATGTTTTATATCTATTTCAACCATGTCATCGTTTTGCTCATAAAACATAACATCTTCAACTTCACATTGCTCTCCGTTCCCGGAAAGAATAAAATCTCCTTTTTGGACATTCTTAATCTGCTTAATTTCTTTTCCGGTAAAAACATATGTTTCTGGATCAAAACACTGATTTACGGCTACTAGCGTATCGTTAAATATTTTTAGCCAAGGAACAAGACCTTGAGATTTACCATTTGTACCAGCTATAAAAGAAGATGAACCTCGTATGGGAGTCCAATCAACTCCAAGTCCTCCAGCAAATTTAGATAGCTTAGCTTGATTATGAATAGTCCCAAAAATACCATCAATAGAATCGTCAACGGTTGAAAGATAGCAAGAGCTTAATTGAGGATGGTTTGTACCACTGTTAAAAAGCGTTGGAGTTCCATTAATAAATAAATTTTCAGAAAGCAAGTTGTAAAACTCTATAGCTTTATCATCCTTATTCTCTTCATTAATAGCAAGCCCCATAGCTACTCTCATCCAGAAGCCCTGTGGAGTTTCCATTCTTCTACCATTTATATGGAGTAGATATCTGTCATACACTGTTTGTATGCCAAGATATTTCCAAATATCATCCCTCTTAGGAACTAGTGATTTTGCTATCTTATTTAAATCAAAGTCTGTTAACATTCTCTTATCGATACGGCCTGCTTTTTGTAATTCTTTTAAATTTGTTACAAAAGACTTATGGTACTGCATACCGAAAACATCGGAATCGACTCCTTCACCGAAAACTTCTTTATATATTGTATTAAGCAATAATCTAGCAGCAACAATAGAATATCCTGGATCCTTTTCTATTTTGCTTCTTGCAGACATAATAAGAGCTTTATCTATCTCATTTGTTGTTATTTTATTAAATAACTGTACTTGTGCATCAAGTATAACCTCGCTTGCAGAAACATCAAGTATACCTTGACATGCTCTTACTACACACTTATTTATCTTATCTAAGTTTAATTTTTCTAATCTACCATTACGTTTTTTTACAAAGAATTCAGACATACTATCTCCTTTTGACTGTTTAATCTATCTAACCTAATTCTCGTTGATGCTATAAGTTCCTTCCCTTTTATTAATTTAAAAAATATCATATATACTCACTATTTTAATAATAACGCAAGAAATAGGCATATAGTCAACATATATATTATACAATATGCTGTCACAAGCAAATTACTTATCTGATTTTAAAAGACGTTTTATAAAAAACTCTCTTGAGAAAGTACTTGATTCTCCGATATCTTTCAAAACAGAATCTAATGTAAAATGTTTATCGAAGTGAGAACTAGGACAGCAATTATAAATCGTTCTTCCCATTCTTTCACACTTTGATATCCACTCTAAGCCTTTAGAGCAATTTCGCAGAGTATGTGGTTTATGCGATGCATTTTTACCATAGAAATCAGTCTTCCCATCATGGTATTTACAGGACATTCCTAGTAAGACAATAGGGTTACATCCTAATATCCATGCTAACTGAAAAGCCAAGGGGCCAGTACTACCTCTTCCGTGAAGCACCTCGGCAGAATCTGGTATTGCAAAAGAATTTCCTGAAATTCTAAAGTGTAAAAATCTACCTTGTATATCAGCAGAATCTCTACAAAATTTGATTGCTTCTGTTTTGACAATTTTACTCTTCTCTGTATACCAGAGTTCAGAATCTTGCCACATTAAGATAGTTGGATCAAGTACGTAGAAAGCTCTATTTATTCCAATAGTAAAATGATTTTTTAATAACCTTAAATCCTTCTGAGGCAAATATGGGCAATTACCAAGTATAAAGGCTGGAACGTCCACAAGAGTGTTCGTCCAGCCTTTAATTGACCTTTGGTATCCTACTTTTTGACTTTTAATCCTCTTTCGAATCATATTCATTTGACCAGACATTAGCAAATCGCTCTTGCTCCTTAGTCGTCAAGAATGCTTTCCAATCTTCCGGAGGGTTACGAACCACTGAGGCAAATAATGGACTCCATGATGGCCTAAAAGGATCCCGAAAAAGCTTTAACCCAGCTTCGTCAGGAGTTTTATCGCTTTTTCTTCTATTTACATCAGGATGAGAAGTAACTACATTTTCCCAAACATTCTTACCGCCTCTAGACTTAGGAACAACATGGTCAATAGTTGCAAAGCTTGCTTTTAGCTTAACACCCGTATATTGGCAAATAAAACCATCACGAATCATAACATTTTTACGAGTTAATTTAACTTCCATTTTAGGAATCTTTTCATATTCAGAAAGAACAACTATTTTTGGAAGTTTAACCTTCTTCTGATGATTAGCCATGATATATTTTTCATCATCTTTAACTTCAAATTCCAACCATTCTTCTATGTTATAAAGAACGTATTCATGAAGAATTTTTGCATTCTCGCAAAATACCTTAGTTATAGCATCTCGAACGGTTTCTATACGAACCGCCTTCCAATGCTTGTTAAGAATTAAAACAGGTTTTTGTAAAGAAGACATAAAACACATCCATTCAGGAAATTAATCTTTCTACTTCGTTAATAAAACTCTTATTAACATCTACAACGCTTATATCTATGCTAACATGATATTGTCTTATAAGAGAAACCATATTAGAAGCAACCGATCTGTAATCTAATCTTTCCATACCTGTTCCTAATGACGAAAATGCTATTGAAGACAATTTTACACTTATTGCAGATTCTAAAATAGCTTTCATAGATTTATTTATAAAATACAAACTACTAAATTCTCCAGGATACTTAGACAAGACTGCATGATATATAGATATAAATCCAAATTTCTGCAATCCACAGGAGTGGGTCACAAAAAATGATCCTGCCTCAAATGGCTTTCCATTTTGAACTACAACCGCTTTTGATGACTGTTCTATAGACTTTCCGCCAAGAAGATCGTCACACAAAAAGGAAGCCAAACTTTTGCTACCTATTATAGCGCAACCGTTAGATGGTATAACTAACGATTTGCACTTAGATTCTAAAATATTCCCATGCTTGATTTTATACATATAACGAATTACTCAGGTTTTCCGGAGAAGGATTCTTCTCTCTCACTTTTTGGGATAAGCCGCTTTAGTTCTTCAAAATATTCGGGATTACGCTTAATCTTATCTTTTAATCTTGGAAGAATAGATTTATGCATTTGACTAATTCTTGATTCCGATAAATTAATCTTTCTTGATACCTTGTCCATTGTTAATCCTTTATAATAGTAAAGCCAAATTATCTTTCTTTCTAAAGAAGAAAATCCATTACCTGTAAGTTTATTAAAAAATTCTTTTTTTATAATATTATCATCAGGCATATCAGAATCATCCTTTAGAATATAATTATAATCCTCTTTGAAATCCTCTTGTCCTGTTTCAAGACCTGTTTCTAAACTTGCGTAAATAGATGGAGAATACTTTCTAAAATGTTTATGATAATAGGATTCATCTATTCCTAAACTCTCACATACATCTGTATCCTGAACCTTATAGCCCTTCTCATGTTGAACTTTTTGCTTACCTTTTTCGAATTTATCACTTATTATTCTTACGCTTCTAGGAATATTATCATCCCTTCTTAATCCATCAATCATAGAGCCATTTATCCTTGTACTAGCATAAGATTCAAATTTCACTCCTATAGAAACATCATACCCATCTATTGCCCTATACAGTCCATCAACCCCGTAACTTGCCAAAATCTCAGGTTCTACTTTCCAATTTAATTTCTTAGATAATTTGTATGATATTTTCTGGACAAAAGGAAAATAATACTCTATTAATGGATTTTTATTTTCCTTAGTTCTATTTTTTAAAAATGATGCCCATAAATCTTCTATTTTTTCTTTCATACAGGTCTCCATAGGATTGTAAAACTAAATGATAAGCAAAACATTAATGTTATCGGATATAAGTTGATATTGAATTAACTCCGGAATTTTTAATTAAAAGGTTATAGGGATATGGATCAGATTATAAAAAGCGTCTTAGATGATGATATGTATAAAGTAACGATGCAAAATGCTGTCGTTGCTCAATACCCAAATGCTATCGCTAGATACCAGTTTATAAATAGGGGAAAAACTAAATTTCCACAAGGATTTGCATCCCTGCTAAGAGAGCAGGTTGATCTTTGTAACAACCTAAGCATGACAATGGATGAAAAGGAATTTATTTCCAGGAAATGCTATTTCTTACATCCACCTTTTATTGATTTTCTTTATGGATTTAAATTTAATCCAAGTGAAGTATCTATATTTCAAGTTGATGATGACCTTGAGATATCTATTGAAGGACCGTGGTACAGTGCTATAAGATGGGAAGTTGTTCTTATGGCTATGATAAGTGAATTATATTTTAAGGTATCTAAAAATATTATTCTTACAGCACCAAATCTTCTAGATACGCCTACTCAGGTAGAAGAGAATGCTATATTAAAATTAACAAAATTAAAAGATGCAAACATTAAATACGCAGACTTTGGAACAAGAAGAAGATTCTCTTATAATGTTCAAAACAAAGTTGTTGAAACATTTAAGAAGTATGGAGGAAATCTCTTTTCCGGAACATCAAATATTCATTTAGCAATGATAAATGATATTACTCCCATAGGAACACAAGCTCATGAATGGTTTAGCTTTCACGGAGCTAAGTATGGCTTTAAGATGGCTAATACATCTGCTATGGGAAAATGGGTAGACACGTATCATGGGAATTTAGGAATAGTCTTACCTGATACTTTTGGAACATCTAATTTCTGGAAGTCTTTTGACTCATTTTACGCCAGACTATTTGATGGCGTTAGACACGATAGCGGAGACCCTATTAAGTTTGGGGAAAATACGATAAGCCACTATAATAATCTAAGAATAGATCCAAGAGGAAAAACCATAGTGTTTTCTGATGGTATAACTACAGATGAAGCCGTTAGAATTCAAAAATATTTTAAAGATAGAATAAAAATATCATTTGGTATTGGAACACACTTTACAAATGATGTTGGAGCCTTACCGTTAAATATGGTTATAAAAATGATTCAATGTAAACCAGATAAAAACTCAGACTGGCTGCATACAATCAAGCTATCAGATGTTCAAGGAAAACATACTGGCGATCCAGAAACCGTTGCTCTTTGTAAAAAAACCCTATTGGTATAATTATGAACAATCCAGAAGAAAACATACTCTTATGCGTTAGAGTTGAAGATTTAAAAGATCCAAAAACATCTTGCGTAAAAACAACTTGTGAATTTTGCAAGCAAGATGTATGGGTAGACCAGAATTCTTTAGACAAAGCATCTGAAAACGAATTACCAGTAAAAATATGCTGTAATAAATGCTTACTCGAAGGATGTATTACAGCTGATGAAATTTTTAATATAGAAAATAGAGAAGATATTCTAAAATCAATATCATATATCTCTAAGAATCTAAGGAGTAAATGGAAATGAAAATAACATTATCTCAAATGAATGTTGTACCTGGAAATATTAAAAAGAATATTAATAATATGCTTGCGTCTATAGCAGAAGCTAAAGAAAAAGAATCAGATGTAATTGCATTTCCAGAAATGTGTATTGGCGGATATATGCTAGGAGATTATTATAGAGATAGGGAAACAATAGATGAAATAGTGTCTGCTCATGATATTATCAAGGAAGCAAGTGATAATATAACTATAATTTTTGGAAGTGTTCTTCCGGATTATAAGAATAAAAATAACGATGGAAGATTTAGATTATATAATGCTATATACGTATATAGGGATAAAGATATTGTTAATAGATCTTTCAGCAGCTTTCTTGTAAAAAGCAATCTTCCAAATTATAGAATATTTGATGATAAAAGATATTTTTCCAATACTGTAGATTTTTCTAATTCTATTGGATCAAATAAAATAGAAGATTTTTTCCATCCAATTCTAATTAAAGAAAAACAAACTGACAATTCATTTAGAGACATTCCTGTTGGAATAGAACTATGTGAAGATTTGTGGTGTTCAGATTACGAGTTTGCATTAGAATCATTAAATCCAACTTGTTACTTTATAAAAAACGGGGCTCAATTTATTATTAATCTATCCGCAAGCCCCTGGACATGCGGTAAAAATGAAGCAAGAGATAGAAGAGTAAAAGAGGTAAGAGATGATTGTAAAAAAAGATTGGGATACGTATCTAAATTTGTTCCATTCTTTTATGTGAATTGTGTTGGCGTACAGAATAACGGTAAAAATATAATAACATTTGACGGAGGCTCTACTGTTTATAATAACAATGGAGATACTGTAGTATTTGCTAATCAAGAAGGTCTTCCAGAAGATCTGCTTTTCGATACAAATAGTATACAAGATAGTAAACCAAGAAAAAATATAGAAAAAATAGAACAGAAATTTTTAGCAATAGTACATGGGCTAATAGGATTTAAAACTATTAATGGATTAAATGATTTTCCAACGGTAGTAATAGGAATAAGCGGAGGAATAGACTCTGCTGTTGTTGCAGCACTATGCGTATACGCCTTTGGTAAAAACAAAGTTATTGGCGTTAATATGCCATCAAAATACAATTCTGAAAAAACAAGAAATGCAGCTAAGGAATTAGCAGATAATTTAGGCATAGAGTATTTAGTAATTCCAATAGAAGATATAAATGAGGAAACCAAGAAAACATTAAAAAATTATTCTGGTCAAAAAATTACGCCTTTAGCTGATGAAAATATACAAGCAAAAATAAGAGCAACATCTATATTATCCAACCTCGCACAGTGTATTTCTGAAGAAAGGAATACACCAGTTATATTTACAAACAATGGTAATAAAATAGAAATAGCCCTTGGGTATGCAACTTTGTACGGAGACTGGGGAGGAGCTATATCTCCAATCGGAGATCTAACAAAACAAGAGGTATATGAGATGGCAAAGTATTTAGGAAAAATAATTCCTAATGAAATGCTTCCTGATGATAAATTTGAATTCACAGAAGATAAAATAGCTCCTAGTGCTGAGCTTAAATATAATCAATTAGATCCTATATTAATAGGATATCACTGTGCTATTATAAACTCATGGATGAATTATAATAAAAAATCACCATCTGACTTTTTAAGATGGTGGCTAGAAGGAACACTTGCTAAAAATCTAAATATAGATCCTTATCTTATTACTAAATATAAGATGGATATTGCTGAAAATTTTGTCCAAGACTTAAAATGGGTATTTACTAAATTCAGACAAGCAGCATATAAAAGAGTTCAAAGCCCTCCAATTATTATTACATCCAAAACGGCATTCGGATACGACTGGAGAGAACCTATACTCCCTCCTTTTGAATTCTCCAATGAGGCAAACTCTTTAATTAAAGAAATACTACTTAAAAAGGTTATGAAAAATGAATAAAGATAAACCACATGACGAATCTCAGGAACTCCTTAAAACCATTTTTAATGTTCCATTTACATTTTCTTCAAATTGCAGAAGTGGATTAGTATCTTTTATACCAGGAAAAAAATGTAATTGCGAAAGATGCAGAAAAACAAGAGGAGAAGATGTTACGGAAGAAAGTAAGAAATTGGCAGGAGAGCAAGCAGTAAAAGCAGATAACGATCACCGACTGTACAGACTGGTACATTCGTATTTAACTGATATTTACCATAATAGTAGGTATAAGCCAGATGATACCAAATTTAAAGATGAGATATTAGATATAATTGACGAAATAAACAATGAAAAATTTTTAGGAAATTTTAATAAATGGATATCCCATCAGCGAGAAGTAGATAGAAATACTTTCTAAAACACAACTTTACTTTTTTCTTGAACCTGATATTGTTTCTTCCCACATATTTTTCATTCTTAATCTAACTCCTTGAACTACTTTTTCAGTAGATGAACTTTGCATCTGAAATGCTAATCCTGGAACAGCACCGTCTCCAAATATTTTCTTTCTTTCTTCGGTAGGTAACTGCTGCTTTGCTGCCTCTACAGTCTGCACTACTTCTTTTATAGCCTTGTCTTTTATAAACATCTTGTAAATCAGCATTGCCACGGTAAGACCTATCAGGATAATACCAGCAATTGCTATATAGTCAAAATAAGCGTTAACTGTAATAGCAACAATCATAATAGTAAGTGATGAAGCTCCTAACGCCATGCCGGTATAAGGACTCCCAAAGATGCCCAATGGAACTGACAATCCTACTCCCATAACACATATTACTATTAACCATCTTATCATTTTTGATGTAGCATCCTGCTCTCTTAATATAGCTTCATCTCTTTCCTTCTCTACTTTTATTTTATCATTAAGTATATTTTGAGCTTGTTTTTCTATTTCTTTAATTTTACTAGCAATAGATATTAAATCAGACTGAGACTTAGATAACAATACTCTTGCTATTTCCAACTCTCCAGCCTGACCTTTTATAATACCAGCACTCTTATATATATTTTCGAGAGGATCATGTACTTTTGCTTTAACGTCTTCGGGAATAGAACTTCTAATATTTATAACATTCCCTTCTATACTGTTAGCCTCTTTTTTTATAATATCACCTGAATTTTTTACTTTGTTATTAGCATCTGTGATATCCTTAGAAACTATATTTATTCCATCCGATGCACTGTTATCAAAAGCGTTAGGTAATTTTCCATTAATAGAACATGATACTAATAGTGTTGTAGTTATAAATAATAACCACAAGAATAGAAATGTGTTTTTTGAAATCATAGACAATACTCCTGTACTATGATTTTAATATATTAAACAATAAATCCTTCTTAATAAGAATCCATAATATACCTATCTTCAAAGAATGATTTGTCTACTTTTTCTGTTAAGACGTTTCTGAGTATTTTATTTTCTATATTATTTATACTGTCTGTTTTTATGTAAACAAGTTCAACTGGTATGTTATTATATTTATGATACTTTTTAATTACGTTAGTTACATTAAAATTAAATACTTTAGAATAAAATTCAGAGCATAAGGGATTAATCCCCATAACAATTGTTGATACGCTATTATGTAATGCATAAGATAAGGAATATCTTATAAAATCTATCATATCCCTAGATAGAGAATTTAAATCAGCCTTGCCACGAACACTAGCAAACATAGATATGTCCATGATCTTACCATCTTTTTTAAGATCATTCATTATATCTGGAAAAATATCATCTAAGCCACTTCCTTTGCCGTTGTCTATAGTACATGTCATAGTTGAAATACAGATATGGTAAATACTACTAAATAAAACAAGAGAATTTTCATTTATAACGAGAGGGGATACCATTCTATTTTTATTAGGATTAACAAATCCAAAAGATAGATATTCTCTATAAACTAATCTCCAAGCAGATGTCACTTCATCAAGTGTCTTGGCAGTTTGTAATTTCCAAGCATCATTTTGCTTTCCATTCATCATTTGTTCCAAAAAATATTATACACTATATTCCATCTTCTGTTTTTTCCTCCACTACCTCTCTATCTAACGTATTTAGAACCTGGATAACTGTCCAGATGATTCCTGTAGATATAAGCCCCGTTAGTGGCCATAAAAACATATTGTCTACAAAGAAATACATACTCAATTCTGAAACCAATGATGCCCAGAATGAAAAACAAACCATACAATCAAAAACAGATACTGATCTTATATCAATAAGAGTAAGAAAATTTACTATTGGTTGCTTTATAATATTTATAGGATACTCATCTCCCTTTTCTACAATAAGAACAGTCAATCCGTACGTTATAAGAAACGAAATTAAAATATGAGTTATCATCTTTTTTTCTTAGCCTTTCCTGTAACCATTTCCCATTTTGATCTTTTTTCTCTAGGAGGGTGATCTTTCGCCCACTTCATCTTAGCATACTTATTCATAGTAAGTAGTAACCTGGTTGTTTCTTCTTCTTCATCTGTCAAAGGATGTAGATCAAACCATCCCCACTCTTTTAGATTGTTATATATAGAAAGTGCTTCTCCTTCAATTTTATATTCAGAATTTACAGAAAGAGATATACTGTGAAGAATCTTCTCCGCCCAGTCTGATGCTAATTTTTGTATAGACTTATCAATCATAAATTACACTCCTAAATATAATCGTCAAGAATCAAAAAAGATATTTCTGTCGATATAAAAAATATGTCATGCGGATGTAAAAAAAATAAAAATACTACAAACATAAATCAACAGGGTCAGCTCGCTATTAGCACAGTTCATACAAGAAGAGATTCATGCAGATCATGCGTATTTGCAACCAAAAATCCTCATGCAAGATACAAGTCTACAAATGGATTAACCACATCTAGTGTTTGTAAAAAAGTAAACAAACTTGTAAATAGTATAACAAGAGATCCTTTATTTGCATGTCCTTTGAAAAAATTCAATGCTGTAACAAAATAATAGCAGATGAGTTTATTCATCTGCTATCTGTAATTATATTTTACCATTCAGTTGTTTTTCAATCTCTTCAATTTCCTTAGAAGCCAATATAGCCTTTTCTTTAGAATCTGGATACCTGGCAAGATAGTATGCTCTTTCTATTTCACATCTGTATTTCCATAATCCACTAATAGATGGTTCAGTCCTTGGGCCTATCACTACAGAACCTATCTTCTGCCCATTTGTATTTCTAATCCATTTTCTAATAACTCTATTCTGAGGCTCCTTACGATGCCATCTATCCCTTGCTGCAACAGCACGAACATCCTGAAAGCAGCGTAAATTCAACTCTTTGAAAAACTTATACTTTTCAAAGTCGCAGGGAACAAATCCCCACTTAGTCTGATGCAATTGATCCTGTAACATAACATACTCCTTAAAAAAAGTGATATCTCATCCACAACATGTAGATGTAATTTCCTGTGTTTTGAATAATTGAAGATTACGAAATGCCTTACGATCATCTCCTCGAATAATACCTGTACAGATAGCCGTAAGCTCATTATTACGGTCAGGCTCACGCCATTCTTTAATTGCAAATCCTAAAGACTGCAATTTAGATGACCAATGCAATAACTTACTCTCATTGCTTACAGCGCAAAGAACCAGATGAGGATGATCTTCCTATGGAGGAATTAGATATCTTGATGCTTCAATTGCAGCATGTGCTGACTGAACAGCAGCTACAGAAATGGGTAAATCTCTTCTTGTAATTACATACGTATACGGTGTATTGTCCTAAGCCATGATTGTTTTTCCTTGTGATATATTTTTTTCCAATCCTTCTATTACAAATAGAAGTTCTGCTTCCAAATCTTCATCTAAGCCATTAAGAACATCTAATAGCAACCTTGATTCATAGGCATATATTGCTGAAAATTCTTTTTCTGATTTAGATAGTACGAAATAATCTCTTAAAAGTTCTGATATATTATCTATTCTATCGAAAAACTTTATAATCCTTGCCTCTTTACTAATTTTAACAATATGATCCCTATCCATCCTTTTTCTTTCAGATCTTGATAACGAACTATTCTTGGAAGGATTCGTTAACTCTAAAACAATATTAGCAGCATTTTTTCCAATTACGAGAGATAATTCTTCATAATTTATCCTAGTATCTTCCAGTATATCATGACAAAAAGCAGCCGCAATCATATCTTCTGTAGAAAATTTATGAACAGCTACTCTTCCTGCCACCCTCCCAACATGAGATACGTACGGCAACCCGCTAAATTTCCTAACCTGCTCGGAATGAGCATATCTTGCTAATTCAGCGGATTTTAATATCTTACTCATAATCATATCCTTTTAAAACACCTGGAGGGATTCGAACCCTCACTCTAGTTTTTAGAAAACCGTACTCTACCAATTGAGTTACAGGTGCATACTCTTATAACCAATTATCTTGAAATTCCGGATAAGAATATAATCCTCAATATAGCAAAGACTTAGCAAGATTATTTCTTAACATCATATCATTAAGACATTCGTAATATTTATTCTTTTCATTTAATACCCAAATAATTCCCAAATATCTACCATACTTTTCAGTTTTATCTTTTACAGTTTGAATATAAATTTCTTTTGATGATATTTTTCTATAAACGTAATTCTTACTTCTCCTAGCTTCTGCCTTTTCTTTATCGCTTAATCTACTACCATCTAATTCTGGAGCATTTATTCCATAAAATCTAATTTTTGTTTTCTTATAGATATCCATACCTAAATCTATAGCTACAGTAATAGTATCTCCATCATACACATCTAAAACATGAGCCTTATAAGTGTAAAGATTATTTTTTATCTCTTCTAAGCTAATTTTTCTAACGATTAATTTTTCTGAGTTTGCCATTGTAAAATTTATTAAACCTTTTTTTTATACATTTATCTAAGAAATATAAATACATAGTATATATAGAAAATACTATTGTAATTGGAAATAAGATTATAAATAACACAATTATATTACATAAAAAAATTCTTGAGATAATAAAGTTACCATCCCAGTAATCCATTATAGTTAAATATAATTTAAGCATTTTGCTTCTTTCTTCTCATAATCTTTCTTTCCTTATTTCTTTCCTGTATCTTTAAAACAACCTTGGATATAATACCCGTTGGGTCTTTATCTGTTATCTTTCTAATTACTGATATATATGATTTAACTTCGTTATCAACTGCTTTGTCAATTAAGTCAACTATCTCTTGTTCTGGTTCTTTTTCTAATGGTTTTATAATTAATTCTTTTTTATCCTCATCTATCTTATTTAGTTTATTTTGTAATTTTTCATTCTCTCTAGATAATATAAAAAAAGCATCTCTTGATAATTCTTTCTCTTTTTTTGTAGAATCTATATATTCGGAAATTCCTAAAACCATAGAGTTTACATTTTCTAATTTTATTTTTTTTATATTTATATACTCAAAAATATTATTAGAAATAACCTTTGGATGCCTGCTTCTCCATATTCCACCATTAATAGATAATCCAAACCACTTTACACCCTTGGGTGTAATATCTATCTTAGACAAAACTATAGCAATAGAACCATCAGATGATGCGCATACTTTTCCAATATAAGGATCTTTTTCGGAAAACATATTACTTCCAATATTAAGAAATGACTTTCCATTCCTTTAAATTTAATAAAAATCTGACGTAAAGCCTTCCCTGACTCCAAGTATCTTCATTTCATTAAAAAAATTATCTTCATACTCTTCAAAACCAGAAACAGGACTCATAGCATCTTTTAATAAAACAATCTTTGAAATAGCATTAGGTCTATGCTTAACAATGCTTCTTACAGTTTCTGAAACACAATGAGAACTAGCCTCTCCTGCTATAAGAGTATTATCTGAATTTTCTATTCTATCAAGAGCAGATTTATTAGGAAGAGTCTCAGGATTATCATCATTAGGCTCTATTGCCTCTATCGCACTAAACCATTCGGAATACGGATACAAGCCCTTAATTATCTTAAAAGCCATATCTTTTTTCTCTGTTTCCCAATTTGATATTGCGTAATCTATAGACTCATGTATATTAGAACCCCATGATCCAACAAGACAATGATAAGGCCAAATACAATGAGGCTTATCTAACTCTTTAAGATAATTTAAAGATATATCTAATAATTCCTTTTTAGAAGGAACCCAGTGTCCATCTAAGACCTCGCTTGGATCAATAATTGTGAATGGGTTAGGATGATTACCATTTCTTCCAACCCAGTATAAGGGATGCGATATATTAAACCTATGATGGTTATCAAGGGATAAAGTTATACTAGATATATCTTTTACTCTATTATTAATCAATAAAGATAAACGATTCATATCGTTAATAGCCCCTTTAACCATTAATGATCCCTTTTCATCAATAAAATCGTTCTGAGGATCAATTATTAGTATGTTAATTTTTTCAGCCATTTTGTAACCTTTCTACTATGATAGAAGAACTTGATGCTATTCCGGAGTTATAATTCAGAACAGTCATCTTCAACCTTTTCTTCAACATCGATAGTGCTACATATATATTTAATCTTTTTATCAATATTAATAACACCATATTTGTATGACATAAATAATTTTCCTATATCAGAAATACTAGAATTTATATATTTAGCATCTTTATTAATACTTATTTTATTAAAAAATAATTCTGCTCTTCTTGTTATTATTCTTATGTTTCTTATATTATTATATAACTCTTTTATAGAATCTTCAAGAATGATACTATCAATAATACTCTTTATATCTTCTGTTTGAAAAAAGTCTATTACTGATTTATAAAATAAGTAGCTTTCTTCCATGTGTTTCAATAATCTCTTGATATTTGAAATTCCTTTTTCTCTATCTTCTTTTTTAAGATACTTAGCCATTTTTATCTCCATTTAAAATCGAATTAAAATCATCAAGTATAGCAGAAGCTAAAGATGATATTTCATCTTGTATTTTTAATTTTACTTTTTTACTAGTAGCGGTTGTCAATGACGGACTGCTGTAAAATTTTATAATTTGAGATATATCATCTTCTGTTAAAAAGAACATATATACATTTTTAATATTACTTATTAGAATATCTATATATTTTTTTTCAAGTATTTCTACATGGCTAATTGTCATATCTCTATATCTATTTTTCATATCTATAAGTACTGATGCAAGCCAATTTCTACAATCCTCATCTACACCTGATACCTTAAACATATTGTCTATTAGCATAGATTTTTTAGATTTTTTAATCATGGCATTATTATACCACTATTTGTTTTCCTAGATGATCTAGAATTAGCAACTGCTGACAATTCTCCAGGTGTTGCTTCAACAAGAGAAGAACGCCTCTCTGCATCCTGTAATTCTTTAACTTTTGCAGAGAAGAATTCATCAAACTTACCAAAAGCATCTTCCACATCACTAGCTACAATTGGAAATGACAGTCTTTGAGGTATAACTTGCCCAGAAGGATTTTGTATAAGTATTGTAGTGTTTCCGATATATGTTTTCTCTATATCAGGATCAGGAAGATCACCTAAAGATTTTAGGTCATCATCGGAAATGGTCAATCTGCATTCTCCAACCCTAACGCATTCGTTTACGGTTTTAGATTCACCAGCAAAATCTAAAACATATGTGTTTACTTTTCTGATAGCAAATTTTTGATTATTCATGGGTATTCCTTATAAATTGAAATTACAAGGAACAATATAACCTATCTAATAATCACCCATCAAATTCAATATCCCTATCTGCTTCTTTTTCACTACTATTAATATCTTCAATTATTCTTCTTGCTTTCTCACCAAGTGTCATGACATAATTCCATTTTTCTTTATATTTCAAACTATCCTCATAAGCACTTTCTGCTTTATTCTTTATTGTAGTAAAATCTAAAAGATCAGATGTGATGATAATTTTTTCCGTACTTCTAAGAAGTATTTTTGCATCTCTAATAACTTCTTCTAAATCAGATATTATGTCCTGAAATTCTATCATATCTAATATGACTTTTTTTTTCCTAAATGAAAATATAAATGTATGACTGCATGATATAATCTGCCTAAATATTTTATTTCTTTCATCTACCCAAATTTTTAACTCATTTAGATTTTTAACATTGTATATTAGTGTCATCTCTTTGGTCCTAAATTACTTGTCTAATTTGATTTCGACAAAAAGTAACTTATACCTTTGAGATGTTTTTAAATATTATTTTATGTTTATTTTTTTACTATCATTTTCCCGCTAAAAACAAGAAGCTCATTAGTTTCTATTTTGATAGAATTTTCAGATGGCTTATATTTTTTTTCCAATTTTATATACTTTTCACCTCGATATGAAAAATATGATCCAGGTTTAATTTCTGAGAATCTTACAACGTTTTCTATTGTGCTTTTATCCATAAATCAAATTCATTCTCAAATGCATCTAAAATTTTATTAAGAACAATCGTTATTCTTTCAAATAGGATTTTTGTAAGAGAGTAATTGCCGGAGAATTAATGAGACTCGTGATATATACTAACTTCAGTACTACCCTTGTGAGCAGCCAATCTTCCTGAAATGATTTTCTTTTCCCAACCTTTTGATTTTATCAAATCCCATATAAGATTTGCATTATAATAATTAGCAGAAAGAAGATTATCCCTTATATCACAAAGCCTATCTAAAATAATATCTGATTCTTTTTTTTCCATAAACGGAAGACTAAGGACTCGAACCTTATGGCTTTTAGACCACCACTCGTTTTCCAAACGAGGCCGCTGTGCCCAGGCGGTTAATCTTCCAAAGCGGTAGGTGCCGGAGTCGAACCGACAAAGCCCTTTCAGGCTTGCTCGATTTCAAATCGAGGAGGCTTGCCAATGCCCAAACCTACCAAATCTTTTCAGCCAAAAATTAAAGTCAAATCACCATCAGCAGGAACCGTAACGGCCTTAAGAACAACTGTTCCAGAAATTACACCATCAATACATGTTAAGTCACTAGTTACGTTCTTAGCGTATTGTGGGACAGTAATTGAACCAGGATATAATGGATCTCCATAGAAATTTAAGGAGCTGATAACGCTGTTTCTGAAAGCTTCCATTCCCAATATCTCACTCCTGCTACAAGGAAATACATATAAGTAGAGCCTAAAGGAACTCCACCAAATCTTGGCTCTGCTTGTGAAGCAGATCCATTAATCTGATCAATATTTGCTGCTGTTGTCCAATCTGAAGTAGGAACACCTAAATTATCAGTCCGTCATTGTTAATATCTGATATTGCTAAATACCACTTATTACCTATTTGATAAATATCTCTTCTTCGCATTCTATAAAATCTTCTGATACAAAAGATACAGATATTATATTGTTATTAACAGCATCGCTTTTTGTTTTTATATAAGAATTTGCAAACACACTATTCATTATTAACCTTATTGAATATCACAATCTGCTTATAAAACAAAAAATTCTTTCTATAATTGTTGGCTTATAGTCTCTTATATATCTATAATATAAGTCGTCTAATTCCTTTGTTTTATCCATAATGCTATACCATTCATATTTTGATAATCCACATGGATACCTTTTCATAAAAATCCTTTCAACGGAAACGGCGAGATTCGAACTCGCGGGCGGGATTCCCGCCTCCTGTTTTCGAAACAAGTACCTTAAGCCACTCAGTCACGTTTCCAATTACAGTTGCGACTTAATTGGTATTATGACGGTTCCC
>Ga0105052_10000329_pt1 | contig 64670 bp, 66 predicted proteins | sample FRY03_FD_78094 | JGI IMG/M metagenome (GOLD analysis project Ga0105052, IMG submission 78094) | Freshwater microbial communities from Lake Fryxell liftoff mats and glacier meltwater in Antarctica - FRY-03 | ecosystem: Environmental > Aquatic > Freshwater > Ice > Glacier meltwater ... | reverse complement strand
TGAGGCACTTCGGTTTGGTGGTGGGAGGCGGACGCCACAACCGCGGGGTTGTGAGGTCCGCCCCCCGAGGCACCCCCGATGCAACGGTTATGACGCCCGTGGGGGGCGGACCTCACAACCCCGCGGTTGTGGCGTCCGCCTCCCACCACCAAACCGAAGTGCCTCACGCCTCCCAGAACGAAATCGAAGTGGGGCGGGCTGTCACAAACTCCACGAACGACCGGCACTGAATCAGTCCGGGTTTCGCTCAACCATGCCGATACGAACATATGTTCGTATCGGGAAAATAGTTGCAAAGTGGGAGCAAGTGGGGTAAGGTGGGGCATCTTGGTACAGAAGGGGAACCCGAGTGGGGACGCCGGACACCAAAGAAATGACCCGAAATGCTCCTTGGTGAATACGCACAGAAGCTCGACGAGAAGAACCGAGTGACGGTTCCCGCTCGTCTGCGTGAGCCGTTTTCGGACGGTCTGTTCGTGACGCGTGGCCTTGACCACTGCGTCGCGATCTATGCGCGCGATGGCTGGGAGGCCTTCGTCGCAGCGCAGACCGCGAGGCTCGACCCATTCACCCGCGAAGGACGCCAGATGGAGCGCTTCCTGTTCGGGGGTGCCGTCGAGGCCGACCTCGATCGACAGGGCCGTGTCGCGCTACCCGCCCCACTCATGCAGCACGCCGTACTGGAGCGCGAAATCGTTGTTGTCGGTGTCCGTGACCGGCTCGAAATATGGGACCGCGGTGCCTGGGAACGCGGCCTCGCCGAATTGGAAGGAAGCGCAGAGAATGTCGCAGAGCGTCTGGTCCGCGATGCCCGCTAACGCCGCACTCCACGACCCCGTGCTGGCACACGAAGTGGTCGCACTCCTTGACGTGGAGCCTGGTATGACCGTGGTTGATGGCACCTTTGGAGCTGGCGGCCACGCTGCGATGCTGGCCGAATTGATGCAGGGGCGCGGCGCCTATGTCGCCATCGATCGCGACCCGAGTGTCGAGAATCGCGCACGCTCGTTCCGTGCTTCGCATCCCGATATGGCCGTGCGCCTGATCAAGCGCGACTTCGTCGACGCCTTCCGATCGCTCGCCGTCGAGCACGTCCAAGCTGATGCCATCCTGTTGGATCTCGGCGTCTCTTCGATGCAGATTGATCAGCCCGAACGCGGGTTCTCCTACGCGGTCGACGCACCTCTCGACATGCGCATGGATCCGCGTGGGGGAGACACTGCAGCGGACCTACTCGCCAATCTGAGCGAACGGGAACTAGCCGATTTGTTCTCCCGCTTAGGCGAGGAACGCTATGCGCGCCAGATCGCTCGAGCCATTTGTCGACGACGTCGCGACACGCCGTACGAGCGTAGTGCAGACCTCGTCGACACAATTCGCCACGCGATACCGATACCCGCCCAGTTCGGCTCGGGTCATCCAGCAAAACGCGTCTTTCAAGCGCTCCGCATCGCCGTCAACGACGAGTTGACGATGATCGAGGAGGGGTTGACAGCTGCCATGCAGATCCTCAAGCCCGGCGGCAGAATTGCGGTGATTTCGTTCCACTCGCTCGAGGACCGCATCGTCAAGGAGCACTTCCGCAATGCGGCAATGCCGTGCATCTGCCCACCCGATCTGCCGATCTGTGGCTGTCGGCGCGAGGCAACGCTGCGGGTCTTGACGCAACGTGTGATCCGCCCTGGCAGTGCCGAGATCGACCGCAATCAACGTGCCGCGTCTTCGCGACTCCGTGTCGCCGAACGCACGCATGTACCACTGACCGGGACCAACGCCTGATGGCCGTCGCCGTCCCCCGCGTATCGCCGGCCCCGCGCAAGCGCAGCCGACCGCGACCAGTGGTGGTCGAAGACCGCCCGAAGCGACGCGTCACAACGCACCGATCGAATGCTGCGCGCACAGCTGTTAGTGGCCGCCTCGCGCCATTTCATATCGCCAGCATCATTGCCATTGTTGGAGTCGCACTCTCCCTTGTCGTCTACCTACAGGTCTCCTCGCTGCGCGCCACCATGCAAGCGGGCGCGTTGCGCACACAGATCGAAGCAACGCACAACGATGCGGCAAACATCCAAACTGAGACGGATCAGAGACTCGCAGACGGGCGCGTCGAACGTGCCGCAGCTGGCTATGGGATGGTGCTCGTCCCCTCGCAGGCGATGCGGATGCTGCCGATTACTGTACCGAAGGATCGCCAGGCCTCGTAACGTGGTGACACGGACCGCTCCCCCACGTACGCCTCGCCGGCGGAGTCGTCAAGCACCTGTCCCACCACCCGAGCACCGCATTCGTTGGCTGATGGTCATAGCGGGACTCCTGCTCATAGTCTGCGTCGGGCGCGCCGTACAACTCCAGGTCGTCGAAGGCGGCTGGTATGCGCAGCAGGCGAGCGGCCAGCAGCGCGTCGAGGTTGTGACGGCAGCACCCCGTGGTGCGATCCTCGATCGCGCCGGCTATCGGATGGCCCTGACCGAGCAGGCCAGCACAATCGGCGCCGTCCCCGCACTCGTAACAGATCCCGCTCGCGTGGTTGCTGCAGTCGCCGAAGCCAGTGGAGAGTCGCCGGATGTGATCATGGGTCGCCTCGAGGCGCCCGACGCCAATCACGTCGACCTGGCGCGGCAGGTACCTCCAGCAGCAGCAAAGCGTGTGCAGGCGATGGCCCTCGACGGTCTCGATTTTACGCCCGAGCATCGGCGTGTCTACCCGAGCGCAAGTGCGGCTCCAATGATTGGCGCGACAGACCTTGAGGGCACCGGTGTGGCTGGACTCGAATTGCAGTACGACGCGATCCTCCGTGGCACCAATGGGTTGGAAGTACAGACCGAGGATCCTGCTGGCAATGCCATCAATATGATCAGCACACAGCAGATGCAGCGAGGCAAGACGATTAGTACCAGCATCGATCGACAGGTCCAAGTCGAAGCAGAAAAAGTCGTTGCCGAGACGCGCGCACAGTATCGAGCAAAAGCAGTGACAGCGATTGTAATGGTGCCGACAACGGGAGAGATTCTTGCGATGGCATCGTCACCAAGCCCCAGCAACGGCGACTATCGTCAAGGCACGGCCGACGAGCTGCGTCTGCGCGCGCTGACAGATGTATATGAGCCCGCCTCGACCTTCAAAGCCGTCACGATCGGTGCGGGATTGGCAACCGGGCGCATCACGCCGAACACACCCGTCGACGTTGGAAGTGCCTGGAAGTTGTACGACGGGACGCTCCGCGACTCGCATCCGAACCCGGGTGTCAAGACGGCGAGCGAGGCGCTGCGCATTTCATCGAACATTGGTGTGGCAAAACTCGCGTACGAGCACCTCTCGAACCCTGGCGCGCGTGACTTCGTGTTATCGCAATGGATTAATCGCTTTGGCTTCGGCAAGAAAACCGGCATCGACCTGCCCGGTGAGGCCGCGGGCATCGTGCCCGCCTATAAAGACTGGTCGGGTACATCGCCCCTCAACATCCCGATCGGCCATGGCATCGCAGTGACACCGTTACAACTGGCACAGTTCTACGCGACCATCGCCAACGATGGTGTCCAGACGACACCGCACATAGTCACACGCATCGATGGGCAGGACCCTGTCGCGATCAAGCAGCATCGCGTACTGTCGGTTCGAGCCGCACGGACCTTGGCGGTCATGCTGGAAGGCGTCGTATCAGACCAAGGCACAGGCTCTGCTGCAGAGATCCCTGGCTATTCCGTGGCGGGCAAGACGGGCACAACCAAGAAGATCGACAAGGATGGGACATACTCCAAAAGTCGCTACCTCGCCTGGTTTGTCGGCTTCGCACCGGTCAAGAACGCGCGCGTCGTAACGCTGGTCATGGTCGACCAGCCGCGTGGCGGCCAGTACTACGGCGGCGAGGTAGCGGGTCCGGCCTTCGCCACCCTAACCGAGCGTTCGCTGATCGCACTTGGTACGCCACCTGATCGATCAATCACCGCGACCACTGGCTAAGACGAGTGATCCGGATGCGATGTTTGCGCGTCGACAGGCGGCCGATTCTCGCGCTATGTCCCGTCGGGGCACTAGACTTGGTGAAATAGTGCTGCTCACGGACCTCCTCGGTCCCGTTCAAGCGCGGGGTTTGACGCTCCCAATAGTTGGAGTCGACGTTGTCGATCTCGCATACGACTCGAGACGCGTCACGACCGGCACATTGTTCTTCTGCGTCCCCGGTGCGACGACCGATGGTCACGACCATGCGCCGCACGCGATCGCGGCGGGTGCCTGTGGGCTTGTCGTCGAGCGCGAACTCGCTGTGGCGGTCCCGCAAGTCGTTGTCCCATCCGTGCGGGTAGCGATGGGAATGCTGGCTGACACGTTCTTCGACCACCCCTCCAACGCTTTATGCGTCCTCGCCGTCACCGGGACCAATGGCAAGACCACAACGGCCTTCCTACAGCATGCAATGCTCGTGGCTGGTGGGCATAACGCAGGACTGCTTGGAACGATCGAGCGGCGGATTGGTGGAGTCAGCGAGACGGCAGTGCGGACAACGGCTGAGGCAATCGATGTGCATCGTGATCTTGATCAGATGCGGAAAGCCGGCGACACGGCATGCGCGATGGAGGTGTCATCCCACGCCCTCGACCAGCACCGTGAGGGCGGCGTACGGTTTGCTGCTGCCGCATTTACGAACCTCTCCCGCGACCACCTCGACTATCACCCGGATATGGAGTCGTACTTTGCTGCCAAGGCTCGCCTGTTCGATGGGCGCTGTCCGACAGCCACCAACGCCGACGACGCGTATGGCGCGCGTCTCAAAGCAGATCTCCGCTTCGGCATCGCGAGCAGCGACGTCGATGTGCGCGCCGAGCAGATCCTCCTGGCAGCCGATCACACGCGCTTCCGACTGCGTACGCCGTGGGGGGATGCCGACGTACAGACCCACCTCGTGGGGCGTTTCAATGTCGAGAATGCCCTCGCTGCAGCCAGCACGGCAGGCCTTGCCGGATTGCCGATCGAGGCCATCGTCGAGGGTCTTGAGACGCTCCGTGGCGTGCCAGGACGGCTCGAAGTTGTCAGCACCGACGAACCCTTTGCGGTCGTCGTCGACTATGCGCATACGGCGGATGCGCTCGAAAACGTGGCGCGTGCGGTGCGCGAACTCGCGACAGGGCGTGTGACCATCGTGTTCGGGTGTGGCGGTGACCGCGACCGTGGGAAGCGACCAGAGATGGCGCGGGTGGCCTGTACACATGCGGATCGAGTGATCGTCACGTCCGATAATCCGCGCTCCGAAGACCCCGCTGCGATCATCGCTGAGATCCTGGCGGGCGCCACAACCGACGTCGAGATCGAGCCCGACCGGCGCGCCGCGATCATTCAGGCGATCGCCGCGGCGGAGCCTGGTGACGTCATACTGATCGCCGGCAAGGGTCACGAGCAAGGCCAAGATGTGGCGGGGATCGTGACACCATTTGATGATCGCCAAGTCGCTCGAGCGGTGCTCGCATGATCGCCCTGCGCCTCGCTGATGTGCCCGCCTCCGTCGTGATGCGTGGTAGCCCCGAAACGATCTTAACGGGCGTCACAATCGATTCGCGCAGGGTGGAAGCTGGCGATCTGTTTATCGCTATCCGCGGTGGGATCGAGCACATCGAGGAGGCAATCCGGGCGGGCTCAACGGCTGTTGTCGTTGAGGAAGACGTATTCGACCGCGCATTGGCAACGCGCATCCCAAACATCCTGACGACATTCTCGAGCGTGCGCTGCCTGCAGTGCCTTGGTGATGTCAATGCTGCTGCGTCGACGGCGCTGCGGGTTGGCGTCACGGGTAGCACGGGCAAGACCTCGACGAAGGATGCGATCGCTCATCTGCTCGGTGGTCAGCGTCGTATCGTCGCAGCCCATGAAGGACACAACAACGAGATCGGCTATCCACTGACGCTGACCCGCATCGATCAGCAGACAGAAGTCGTGGTGTGCGAGCTCGCAATGCGTGGCAAAGGACAAATCGCCGAACTCTGCGCGATTGCCGCGCTTGATGTTGCTGTCATCACCAACGTCGGTGTCGCCCACTTGGAATTGCTCGGGTCGCTCGCGGCGATTGCCGCCGCCAAAGCCGAGATTGCTCACGGCGTCCGCGAGAACGGACGTATCGTGCTGCCGTTCGCCGAACCACTACTCGATCCGTACCTACCCGACAATGCTCAGATCATCACGTTCGGGGAGGAAGCAGGAGCCGATCTGCAGCTCGTCGATCGGCGGCGACTTGATGACGGACAGGAGTTATCGATCCTGGTCGACGGTGACGTGCTGACCTTTGAGACGAACCTCGTTGGCCGTCACCATGCCCGCAACCTCGCTGCAGCGCTGGCCGTGGTGAGCGCGCTTGGGCTCGATCTGCCCGCTGCCGCGGCGCGTGCGCGCAGTATCCCCCTGCAACGCTGGCGTGGCGAAACGCGCAGCCTCCCAGGTGGGATCGACATCGTCAACGATGCGTACAACGCCAATCCCACATCGATAGAGGCTGCTCTTCGTGTGCTCGCGGAGACGCCCACCGAGGGACGTCGCATTGCCGTACTCGGCCTGATGGCAGAACTTGGCCCCGACAGCGAGCAGTATCATCGTGCCGTCGGTGCGCTGATGGCTCGGATAGGGATCGATATGGTGGTCGCCGTGGGAGATCTCGCGCATACCTATCTCGATCAGGCAGCCGGTCTCGAGGGATTTGCCGTCGCCGATATCACGGCGGCCGTCGATCTGCTCGGTGGCCTTGTCCGGTCGGGCGATCGGATACTCGTTAAGGGTTCGCGGGCAGCGGGCCTCGAGGTGCTTCCCGACTTGCTCGCACAACGACTCGGGGCGCCGCAACCGTGACGAACGTCCTCGCATCCGGTGTACTGGCGATCCTAATTTCTGTCCTTGCCGGGCCGCGCTTTGTCGGACTCCTTCGTCGCTATAAGGTTGGCCAGCGCATTCGCGAGGAGGGTCCGGCTGGGCACAAGACGAAGTCCGGTACACCGACGATGGGTGGTCTGATGATCATCATCGCGACGGTCGTGCCGTACCTGATTTTTTCGTCGTACAGCACACCAAGCCTGGCCGTGCTCGGGGTCATGCTCGGCTGTGGTTTGATCGGTTTTGTCGACGACTATCTGAGTGTCATCCGCAAACGCTCGCTCGGACTCAAGGGTCGTTGGAAACTGCTTGGTCAGCTCGGCATCGCGATTGGCATCGGTCTGGTGGCGGCGTACGAGGACATCTCAACACGCATCTTCGTGCCAATCGTCGATTATCACCTCGAGCTCGGAGCGGCCTGGTACGTGCTCGTTTTCGTGATCATCGTCGGCGCTTCGAATGCGGTCAATTTGACGGATGGCCTCGACGGCTTGGCCGCAGGCATTTCCACGATCTCCATGTTGGCCTTCACATCGATGGCTGTGATCGGTTATCAGGTTGGGCAGCGAGCGCTCTCGATGCCAAGTCTCTCCGATCATATAGATGGCCCCAATTTGTTTGATCTCCAACAGCAGACGTCCGCGACGCTGGACCTCGCAGTGCTGGCTGCGGCACTCCTTGGGGCCTGCGTGGGCTTTCTCTGGTTCAACAGTTATCCCGCCGAAGTGTTTATGGGTGATACCGGCTCGCTGGCGCTTGGCGGCGCGCTCGCAGGGTTCGCGATCTTTACAAAGACCGAGCTCCTGCTACCCCTGATTGGTGGGATTTTCGTTGCGGAGGCAGCCAGCGTGATCATCCAGGTGATTAGTTTTCGATGCTTTGGGCGACGCGTTTTCCTGATGGCTCCGATCCATCATCATTTCGAAATGAAGGCGTGGAGCGAGACCAAGATCATGTTCCGATTCCTGATCGTCGCATCGATCTTTGCGTCGGTCGCATTCGTTCTCTACTACGTGCGCTTTAACCAGTACGCATGAGTGCAGATCTCGCCCTGCCACGGCATCCGCTGGTACTGGGTGCTGCTCGTTCTGGCCGGGCTGCCGCGCAAGCGTTGCTTGATGTCGGTGTGGAGGTCGTGCTGATTGATGACGATCCGGACGGGGTCTGTGACGCACCCTGTCCGATCGTCTCTGCACAGGCGGTGGACTATACGGGTTGCGATGTCTTGATCAAGAGTCCCGGCGTACCGAGCGAGCACCAGGTCGTGACGATGGCGCGCCGGCAGGGGCTAGCAATCTGGTCCGAAGTCGAACTCGGCTATCGCCTCTTGCCACCCGGTGCGCGGGTGATTGGCGTGACGGGTACGAATGGCAAAACGACGACGACGGAACTGGTTGGGGCGATGCTGTTCGCGGCTGCTTTACCGCATGTGATCTGCGGCAATGTGGGGATTGCGTTGAGTGAGATCGCTGCCGATTTACCGCAAGGAACAATCGTGGTCTGCGAATTGTCGAGTTTCCAGTTGGAGAACGTGATCAGTTTTCATTGTGACGCTGCGGCGATCACGAATATCACGCCGGATCATCTGGATCGTCACGGCACGCTCGAGGCGTATACCTCCGCCAAACTGCGGATCTTCGAGCGTCAGGACGCGCAGGATCTGGCCGTCCTAAATGACGATGATCCGCGCTGTGCAGAACTGTCGCGTGTGCCGGGCAGTGCGCGCATACGACGTGTGCATGGGGTGGATGCCGAAGCGTTTGGCTTTGCTGCGGGACAGTTGCGCGGCGACCATAATCGCGAGAATGTGGCGGTCGCTGCGGCGTTGGCGGGAGCGTTGGGTGCTCCGGACGATTGCATTCGCGCGGCTGTTGCGGCGTTTGCGGCCAGTCCGCACCGACTCGAGGATTGTGGTGTGCTGGGCGGGGTGCGTTTCTGGAACGATTCGAAGGCGACGAACGTAGACGCGACGATCAAGGCATTGACCGCGTTTCCGGATGGGCAGGTACGGATTATTCTCGGTGGCAGTGATAAGGGTGGTGCTTTCGAGCCACTCGCTGCGGCGCTCTCTGGGAGCGTCCTGCGGGCCTATCTGACGGGCCCGGCGGGCGTGCGGATGCTGCCGGTCCTGACCACTGCCGGAGTGGACGCCGTGCTGTGTGACAGTTTTAACGAAGCCTTTGAGTCGGCGGCAGGCGAGGCCTGTGCGGGCCAGCACGTGCTGCTCGCTCCGGCCTCTGCGAGTTTCGACGAGTTCGCCGACTACAGCGAGCGCGGCGCGCATTTTCGTGCCCTCGCGATGCAGCGTGGCGCCAGATAGCGGCTCGTGACCGGCGCGTCGAGATCGAGCAAAACTGCACAAAAGGACCCGGGTCCTTTTGTGCACCGACAGCCGGAGGGGATGCCACGCCGATGGCGAACGATCCGCTATGCGACGTGGCAATCCTCTGCGGCTGATTCGGCCAGGCGACACCGCGCCGGGGCTGTCCCGCCGAGAAATGACGATTGAAGCGCAAGTGCTCCTGATCGTCACGATCTGCCTGACCGTGTTCGGCCAGTTGATGGTGTACTCGGCATCAAGCGCCTATGCCATGACGCGCGCGGAATTCAACTTCGACTCGCTCTACTTCATCAAGAACGGCATCCTCTACACACTCGCGGGTCTTGCCCTGATGATCGGCCTGATCTTCGTACCCGCCGGCTGGCTCCGTCGCTTCGCACCGATCGTCTTGATCGCGTCGATAGTCGGCCTGATCGCCGTCAAAGTCCCCGGCTTCGGCGTGACCATCAACGGCGCTGCTCGCTGGCTCGCAATTGGCCCCCTGACCGTCCAACCCTCCGAGTTCGCCAAGATCGGCACGCTCCTCGTCGTCGCGGCCATCCTAGCGACACGCAAGCGCCCACCCACAAGCCTGCGCGAGTTCGTCTGGCCGATCGGGGTGATTGTCGGACTGATCTGCATGCTGATCATGTGGCAGCCCGATCTTGGTACCACCCTAGCCGTGACAATCATGGTCTTTGCACTCCTGATCGTCGCGGGTACGCCACTGTCACTGCTCGCAAAGCTGCTCGGAATCGGCCTCGCCCTCGGCGCAATCATGATCTGGGCAGCGCCCTATCGACGCGACCGCATCTTTGCATTCCTCGACCCATGGGGGCAGAGTGCTGATGGTTCCTACCAAGTTGTTCAGTCGATGATTGGGATTGGCTCCGGCGGCATCTTTGGTGTGGGCCTTGGTGGCAGTGTGCAGAAGGTCAACTTCCTGCCAGAAGCGCACACGGACATGATCTTCGCGGTGATCGGTGAGGAGATCGGGCTGATCGGCGCGCTGCTCGTGATCGGACTGTTCGCGACTTTTGCCTGGGCCGGCTACACGATCGCGATGCGCACTGTCGATCCCTTCCAACGGCTCCTCGCAGCCGGCGCCACGGCATTGATCACCGGCCAGGCGATTGTCAATCTTGGCGCCGTCATGGGCATCCTGCCATTGACCGGAATTCCTCTCCCGCTGATCTCCTACGGATCGTCATCTCGCCTAGTGATTCTCGCCCTCGTGGGCGTCCTGATCGCGATCAGTCGCGAGCCACAGCGACGCTCAGTTGCGCGCCACGCACCACCACCGAACGATCCTACGCCACGCCCGTCGCGTCGCCGTGCCGCCACGAGCGTGTAACGCGCCGTCGGGTGCTTTAGCCTTGGAGGCATGCCGGTGCGGATCCTGATTGCCGCTGGCGGGACTGTCGGACACGTCGCGCCCGCTCTCGCCGTCGCGGACGCGCTGCGTGAACGTGGCGCAGACGTGATGTTCGCGGGTACACCGACGCGGATCGAAGCCGAACTGGTACCCGCGCGTGGTTACCCCTTCTTCCCGTTCGTGGTTGAAGGGTTTCCACGGCGACCAAGTCTTCGGCTCGCGAGGGCGCTCGGGCGCGCGGTCGTGGCCCCCGTGTCCTGCTCGCGCATCATCAAACAGGTGCGACCCGACGCGGTCTTTGGAGCAGGGGGTTACGTCGCCGGGCCGATGCTCGTCGCTGCGCGTTGGCACAAGATTCCGTCCGCGCTCAGTGAGGCAGACGCGCGGCTTGGGCTCGCTAATCGCCTCGCCGCCCCGTTCGCCGATCGTGTGTTTCTGGCGTTTCCCGTTGTTGGACGGACGACCGCGAAGTACCTCGTGACCGGCCGGCCCGTCGATCGTGCCTTTCGCGAGACCACACGCGCACAAGCTCGAACAGCGCTCCGGCTCGACCGTGACGAACGCGTCATTGTTGCCTTCGGCGGCTCGCTTGGTGCAGGACCCATCAACGCCGCACTGCGGACAGCCTATGACGATGGTCTTCCAGCCGGTCAGCGTCTGATCCTGATCACCGGGCGTGGCAAGCAACGCAACGCAACCAGCCCCGAGCGTTTCGATGAGTACGAGTTCAGCAACGCCATGCCCGACCTATTGGCCGCCGCCGACGTCGTTGTGGCGCGGGCCGGCGGGTCGATTGCAGAGATTGCTGTGGCGCGACGTGCTGCCGTGCTGATCCCGTGGGCGGGAGCGGCCGACGATCATCAGACACTGAACGCTGCCTGCTTTGCCAGCGCAGGAGCGGCGACGGTGCTGGCCGATGTAGGACTGACACCAATCGGATTGCGCCGCGCCATCGATGCCATCGTTAGTGATGACGCACGGCGTGCCGCGATGGAGGCGGCCATGGCTAGTCTGGCCCGGCCTTACGCGGCCGATGAGCTGGCTGAGCAGTTGCTGCAGCTGGCGGCAGGAGCACCGCGATGACAGTGCACTTTGTCGGTATTGGTGGGGCCGGTATGAGTGGTATCGCGCGGGTGCTTGCGCAACGCGGCGTCGCCGTATCGGGGTGTGACCGCATGGAAAGCGCATTGCTTGTGCAGCTCCGTAGCGAGGGCATCAGATGCAGCGTTGGTCATGCGGTGGAGCACGCCGACGCGGCGGAGAGACTCGTCGTCTCCGGCGCCATTCCCACGGAAATCCCAGAGCTCGAACGGGCTCGTGCCTTGAGTCTACCGATCCAGCACCGAGCCGAGGCACTGGCCGAGGTCCTGCGTGAGCACCACCAGCAGGTCGTGGTCACGGGTGCGCATGGAAAAACCACGACGACGTCGATGCTGGCAGCGGCAGCAATGGAGCTCGGTCTCGACCCGACGTTTGTGGTCGGTGGCGAAGTGCGCCAACTTGGAACAAATGCGCGCGGGGGAGGGAGTGGTCTTGCGCTCGTCGAGGGCGACGAGTCGGACCGTTCTGTGCTCCAGCTGCCGGCCACAGTCGGTGTCGTTCTAAATGTCGATTTCGACCACCTTGACTACTATGCCTCGCTCGAAGACGTGGTGGCGCTGCTCGACGAGTGGGCGGCAACGATCCCGGCCGACGGGCTGCTTGTGGTGGGCGATGGTGTGGAGCTTGCCTCTGCGTTGGCACCGGTTGTACGCTTTGGTGTGGGTCCAGGCGATGGCTTGCGCGCGCTCGACGCGCTGGCAATCGAGGGTGGCGTGACCTTTCGCCCGTCCCGCGGACCCGCACGGGTGCGACTGCGCGTTGCGGGCGTGCACAACGCGGGCAATGCCTGTGCTGCAGCCTTGGTATTGGAGTCGCTTGGTGTCGAGCTGGGCACGGCTTTTGCAGCACTCGAACAGTTTGTGGGCGCAGGGCGACGCTTCGAGGTGTTGGGCACGCGCGCAGGCATCACCGTGGTCGATGATTACGCGCACCACCCGACCGAGTTGGTGGCTGCCATTGCCGCTGCTCGCAGTCAGGCTCCTGCGCGACTGGTCGTGCTCTTCCAGCCGCACATGCCCTGGCGCGCGATCCAATTTGCCGACGCTTTTGCAGAGGCGCTTGGTGCAGCCGACACGGTCGTCGTACTCGAGACGTACGTGGCGCGTGGTACACCCGTCGGGGTACCCAGTGCGCAGCGTATTGCCGAGGCGATCGTTGGGCCGACAGCGGCCTACGCGGCAGACGGAGAGGAGGCCGCGACGATGCTCCGCGGACTCGCGCGAGCTGGGGACTTGATTCTCTGTTGTGGTGCGGGCCCTGTTGACGATGTGGCGCGGGCGGTACTGGCATGAGCGCAGCGCCTCCCGGGATCGCGGCAGATGTACCACTCAGTCGCTTTACGACGATCGGCACGGGTGGGCCGGCACGCTTCCTCGGCCAGCCGCACGACGAGCCAACGCTGGTGACAATGTTGCAGTGGGCGGCCGACCATCAGCATGCGATCGCCGTGATTGGGCTGGGATCGAACCTGTTGCCTGCCGATACCGGTTTTGACGGCTTAGTGCTTCGACTTGTTCGCGACCTGACGCGGATCGATCTCCACGACACTGGTGCACTGTTGGGTGGTGGTGCGACACTCGCAGCTGTTGTCCGCAAGGTGGGTGAGGCGGGGCTGAGCGGGTTCGAATTCGCTTGCGCGATACCCGGCACGATCGGTGGTGCAGTGCGGATGAACGCGGGTGCCTACGGCAGCGAACTATCGGATGTTCTTGTTCGTGCCACGGTCTGTAGTGCTGCGGGTATCCGCACGGTCACGGCTGACGCGCTCGAGCTGCGCTACCGCTATTCCAATCTGGTGCCTGGCGATGTGGTGACTGCCGCGGAGATCGCACTGGTGCCCGGTGACCCCGTCGAGATCAAGGCGCGCAGGCGCGGATTTCAAGATCGCCGCTCGGCCGCTCAACCGCGCAAGGCGCGTACCTTTGGCAGTGTCTTTAAGAATCCCGCGGGCGAGCAGAGCAGTGGCCAGTTGCTCGAGGCTTGCGGGCTCAAGGGGTATAGCGTGGGTGGTGCTCGGATTTCTCCGAAGCATGCGAATTTTATTGAGAATTTTGCCGATGCGACATCGGCGGATGTGGTGGCGGTGATGGTTGAGGCGCGGCGACGCGTCAAGGCAGAATTCGGCATCGTGCTCGAGCACGAAGTGCAGCTGCTCGGCGCGATCGAGATCCCCCCGGCGTAAGCCAGCCCACGTTCGTACCTGTCACAGGGCGAATCGCGATTAGGTTCTGTGGTTGTCACCACGATGGCTGCGATCTCCCCACCGACAAACGCGTTTCGGCTCTGCGCCGATGCTATTCGTGACGTCTGCGCGCGACCAGCAGTGCTGCTCGCACTGGGCGCGTCGGTGCCCAGTAGTGCAGTCTCGTGTGCGGAGCAGCGGCGGCAGGCCGTCACGGATGGGGTCGCGCGCGCACTGACACTCGCAGTGGATGTCGCTGAGGGGCGCGGAGTGCGTCAGGAGGAACAGGTGCTGTTAGAAGAGGCCGAGCGTCGCATGTGGGAACCGATCGATGCGCGTCTCAGTCGTCTTCTACAGCAGACGGGTCGCGATGGCTTGTTCGCGTATCTGACGATTGAGGGAGCCGCTCGCCGCGAGGCTTGGCGTGCGGATACGCAGCGTCGCCGCCGGCAACAGACGGTCGCGCTTTTGCCAGATCATGGCGACGAGCCGAGCCGCGAATCCCTCGATCTCATCGAATTTCGACGCGAACTGGAACAGATCGCAACGTTGACTGCCGAACGTACGCGCCTCCCACAGGACATCGCTGTGGCGCTCGTCGCCGAGGAGATGTCATACGTCGAGGCGGGGCGTCGAACAGGACGCAGCTCGAACAGTCTCTGGATGGCAATTGCGCGGATGCGCCCAGAATGGCGTGGGCTCGCAGAGCGCGGGCGGGATGCCGGCCTCGGCGGCGGTATCCTAGTCCGACTGAGCGACCAGACAGATCGCGCAGTACGTCGCGCCGTGCGCTGGCGACTGATCGGCGGGGTGACGGCCGCGCTCCTGCTGGCAGGCGCCTTTGGAGCGATCACCGCAGCGAGCTTGTTGAGTGGTCAGGCACCGCCGCCACGCGTCGTTGCCGAGCCCGTGATCGAGGCAGCGACACCGACGGGGGAGGGGGCGTTTGGTCCAACGGGTCGCCTGCTGGCACTCGAGGCGGTGCGGCAGTTATGGCCTCGTCCCACCCAGAGCACTGAGCCAACCAGTGCAAGGGTTACAGCGCGGGCCGGTGCGGATTCGGAGCAGCCTGCCACGACACCACCGCCCACCCGAACCATCACGGCAACACCCGTGGTGACGAGTGCCACGACGATTTCGTCCTGCGGACTCGGATCCGCCGCCCTCACCTGCCGATGAGATACCTCCTATTCAGCCTGAGCGTTCTGCTCCTGATGGCCGGGTCGGCGCTGGCCGCACCGACGATTGTGGCACCACCCAGCATCGTTGGCGAAGCGATTGTTGGTCGCGAACTGAGCGCGCTCGACACACTCGTGGACGATGCCAGCACCGCCGATCTGACACTCTCGTGGGAGCGTTCGACCGCAACGGGTACATATCTTGCGATTGAGGATGCGCACGACGTCACCTATACCCCGACAATTGCCGATGCGGGACATCGCCTCCGCGTCCATGTCACTGTCGAAACGGCCGAGGGTAGTGACGCCGCCTGGTCCGAGCCGACGGTGCCGATTATGCGCGCAGCGAATGATGCGCTCGGACCACTCCGAATTGGGCCCGAGCGCGGAGCACCGCTACGGCTGCGTCAGTGGATCGTGACGGCAGGCGGTAGCGTCGAAATTATGGGCAGTCCCGACCTAACGCTTCGCGACGCCCAACTGACACTCGTGTTAGAGCCAACCGTCAGCTCCTACGACACGGTTGAGGCGACGCTGACGATGGCCGACGATGGACGCGTGCATGGCACAATCGTGCCTCTCGTCAACGCTGTGGTCTGGCTCGAACTGCGCATTGGTGAGGAGGCGGCGCAACGTCTCCGGATCGGCGTCGTCGGTGTGCGGCCCCGCATCGATTTGCGCCTCGCCGCGCGGCCCGATGGTCGGGACCCGCGTGGACGATTGCTCGTCCGCGATCTAACGCTCCTGCGTGGCAGCCAGATCGCGCCGGGACTGCCGGGCCTGCGACTGACCTGGCAGGGGATCCTGCCGGGCGAACGCACCGGCACTGCGGTCTGTCGGACAGGCGAGAGCATTGTCTCGACAGCCCACGGCGCGATCGCCGGCTCCTGCTCGACGCGTGGTGCTTGGAGTCGTGCGCGTTGGCGGCTCGTACACGACCCCGGGACGTCCGATCCGGGAGCCGCACCCTTCGTTGCTGCAGCGAGCGCATGGGTTCGTCCGCGCCTCGCAGGTACAGCCGCAGCAAGCATCCCGGTGCTCCCCCGAGCCTACGCTACGCTGCCTGCGTGGATCTCAGCATCGTCCAAGACCTAATCGAGGCGTACCTGCCGGGAAGCCGTGCCAGCGTCGACGATTTTATGGGCGCCGGTGGCGACCACTTGGCCGTGCGTGTCGAAGCAGAACAGTTCGTCGGCAAGAGCCTGATTGAGCAACACAAACTGGTCTACGCCGCCGTCCAGGCACACCTTGACTCTGGCGAAATCCACGCCCTCTCCATCACTACAATCCCTCTTACATCGGGAGCATCAACATGAGCGTCATGAGCGACGAGGACATCCTCAACGAGATCACCGCAACTATCACGGGCAATCGCGTCGCCCTGTTCATGAAAGGCACACCTGAGGAGCCGCGTTGTGGATTCTCTGCGCGTGTCGCCGAACGTGTACTCGAGAGTGGCGCCGAGTTTGTCGCGATCGATATCCTGCCAGACCCGCGCATTCGTCAACAACTCTCTGCCTACTCGGGTTGGCCGACGACCCCTCAATTGTTTGTCGACGGCACGCTGATCGGCGGCTGTGACATCGTCGAGGAGCTGCACGCACAGGGTGAGCTCGAGACGATTCTCTCGCCCGACGCATAACACCCGGCGAGGGCTTCACACGATCTCAACACGGGACTCTGTAGGCGCTACACGCGCTCAACAGAAACGCAACATCGCCCGCGCATGATGAATCTGGGTTCCGGCTTACCGTCGGAATCCCGATCACCTTGGAGGTCGATTGTGAATCCGCATCTACTCACCACCGTCACTGAGACACCACTCTTCGAAGGTCTCTCGAGTGAACGCGCCCACCGCGCAGCAGGCGCATTTTGTGTTCGCACGTACGAGCGTGGGGAAACGATTTCGGGCGCAGCGGACGCTGATGCTCGCACCTACGTGATGGCTGACGGTGTCGGCCGTTCCGTGCATGTCAATCAAGACGGGCGTTGCCTGACCAACGGTCTGATCGAGGTGGGGTCAGTCTTTGGACGCCTGCCCTACCTTGACGACGAGCACACCGAACAGGTCGAGGCACTCGTGGATTGTCAAGTCTTGCGCGCGTCGACTGCAGATATAGAGGCGCTCGCAAGTGTCGATCCGATCATCGCACGCAACCTCGCCCGCTCCAATGCTCAACGGCTACGTGGAGTTGAGGCGCGTCTCGCAAGCCTCACCTTTCAGCCCGTGCCGGGGCGACTCGCGCACGTCATCATCGAGCTCGCCGACCATTTCGGCAAGGTCACGCCCGGCGGCGTGCGCATTGACGTGCGCCTGACACATGGGGCGCTGGCCGAGATGACGAGCACGACCCGCGAGACACTGACCAAGGTTTCTGGGTGGTTGCGCGCCGAAGGCATCGCCTCGATTGAGCGTCGCCTGATCTGGGTTGCCGACTGGGACGCACTGGTCGCAGTCGAGGAAGGCAAGCGCTGCATGCCGGGGCGGACCAGCAAAGCCGAAGTGGCGGCGTAACCTGCGCTGCTACCGTCTCGCCACGTGAATAGTCTCATCGCCGTCGGATCGATCGCGTATGACAGCCTTGAAACACCATTTGGTCGCCGCGACCGGGCACTTGGTGGCTCCGCCGTCCACTTCGCGCTCGCTGCGAGCCTCTTCACGGACGTTGCTGTCGTAGGTGTCGTTGGGGATGACTTTGATGGCGAGGCGGTGCTGACCGAGCGGGGTATTGACACCAGTGGTATCGAGACGATCGCGGGCGGCAAGACCTTTGCGTGGGATGGGCGCTACGGTTTCGATCTCAATGTCGCCGAAACGCTCGATACGCGGCTCGGCGTATTCGCCGACTTTGATCCCCAATTGTCTGATGACCAGGCGCAATCGCCTGTGCTTTTTCTCGGCAACATCCAGCCCGACCTTCAGCGCGCAGTACGACAGCAGTCACAGGCCGGCTTCGTCGCGCTCGATTCGATGAACCTCTGGATCGAAATTGCCAAGGACGCCTTACTTGCTGCGATCAGCGAGGTGGACTGTGTGATTCTCAATGACGGCGAGGCCCGTCAGCTGACGGGCGAAGCCACCCTCGTCAAGGCTGCGCGAGCCATCTCTGCACGGGGTCCGCGGATTGTCGTCATCAAACGCGGTGAGTATGGTGCCGCCCTGTTTACCGAGCAGGGCTTCTTCGGTGTTCCAGGCTATCCACTCGAAGAGGTATTCGACCCAACGGGAGCAGGCGACTCGTTCGCAGGTGGGTTCGTTGGCTACCTCTCGGCAACAGGACAGACCGAACCCGACCTTGAACACTTGCGACGCGCGATCGCTTACGGCTCCATCGTTGCCTCGTTTAACGTCGAAGAGTTCGGCACCGAGCGAGTACAGCGATTGACGCGCGACGAGGTCGAGTCCCGCGTAGCGGCGTTTCATGCGATGACGTCCTTCTCGCTGATCTGACCAGTCGCCTACGACCTGATTGGTAGCCTGCAACTGTGAAGGTTCATCTTCCAGACGGCACAGCGCTCGAGCTCTCGGACGGTGCGACGGGGCTCGACTGTGCGCGCGCGATCGGCGATCGTCTCGCCAAGGTCACCGCAGCCGTCGAAGTCAACGGCGAAGTCTGGGATCTGCGCCTGCCCCTGCCCGACGGAGCCACCATCAAGATTCTGCGCGTTGGTGATGAAGAGGCTCTACCGATCCTGCGCCATTCGACCGCGCACGTACTCGCTGAGGCCGCCCAGAACGTCTTTCCGGGCGTCAAGATTTCGATCGGACCGCCAATTGATAACGGCTTCTACTACGACTTCGACTTTCCTGAGACCGTCGGCGAGGCCGATCTGTTGCGCATCGAAAATGAGATGCGCAAGATCCTCAAGCAGAAGCACGCCTTTACACGAACGACAACAGACCGCGACACGATCCGCCAACGTTTCGTCGACGAGGGGGAGACCTACAAGGTCGAACTGATCGACGACTTGCCGACCGACGAGCCCTTGACGGTCTATACGCAGGACGACTTCGCCGACCTCTGCCGTGGTCCGCACCTGCAAGACACCGCGCCAATCAAAGCCTTCAAGCTGACGCACCTCGCGGGCGCCTACTGGCGTGGCGATTCGACGCGGCCGATGCTGACACGCGTCTATGGCACCGCCTTCTTCTCGCAGGAAGATCTCGATCTGCACCTGCACAACATCGAGGAGGCGCAGAAGCGGGATCACCGTCGTCTCGGCCGCGAGCTCGACCTCTTCTCGTTCAATGAAGCATCACCCGGCGGCCCATTCTGGCACCCGAAGGGCATGATCGTCTGGAACACGCTGGTTGACATGTGGCGGACCGAGAATACGGCGCGTGGTTATCAAGAAGTCAAGACACCGACCCTCTACGCCTCGGACCTCTGGAAGACCTCGGGTCATTGGGACAAGTTTCGCGAACACATGTACCTGCTTGAGATCGAGGAGCGCGAGTTCGGCATGAAGCCGATGAACTGCCCCGCGCACTGCCTGATTTTTAAGAGTCACCGACGCTCGTATCGCGAGTTGCCACTGCGGATGAATGAGGTCGGACTCGTGCATCGTCACGAACCATCCGGCTCGCTGCACGGCCTGATGCGCGTGCGACACATCACGCAAGACGACGCCCACCTGTTTGTCACCGTCGACCAGATCGAGGAAGAGGTACAGGGCGTGCTTGGCTTCGCGCTCGACCTCTACGAGCTGTTTGCAATGCATTTCAAGATCGAGCTCTCGACGCGGCCCGAGGTGCGCGTGGGAGATGATGCGATTTGGGACAAAGCCGAAGAGGCGCTCCATAACGTGCTGCAGGCGCGAGGCATCGACTATCGCGTCAACGAGGGGGACGGCGCGTTCTACGGGCCAAAGATCGATATTCACCTGACCGACTCGCTCAGTCGTTCGTGGCAGTGCGGCACCGTGCAGCTCGACTTCAACATGCCCGAGCGCTTCGAGTTGAGTTACACGGGAGCCGACGATCGTGATCATCGGCCCGTGATGATCCATCGTGCATTGCTCGGGAGTTTCGAGCGCTTTATCGGCATTCTGATCGAACACTACGGTGGTGCCTTCCCGCTCTGGCTCGCGCCCGTCCAAGTGGTCGTGTTGCCGATCTCCGATCGTCATGTCCTCGCGGCAGAGCTCGCGCGCGATGCGCTGGCCGCTGCCGGACTGCGCGTCCAGGTGGATACGCGCAGCGAGTCGATTGGCAAGCGTATTGCCGAGGCAGAGACGCAGAAGGTACCGGCGATGCTCGTGATTGGTGATCGCGAGGCCGATACCGGTATGGTCGCCGTTCGACGCCACGGCCGCATTGACCTTGGCGCGCTCCCGCTCGATGGCGTGATTGATGCGCTGGTGACGGAGCGCGATAGTCGCGCTGTCTATAGCGGGTAAGGATTTCGTGATGGCGGATCCCACAACCGCGGGATGGGCGGACATCACAACCGCGGGGCTGTGGGGTCCGCCCAACCCCGCGGTTGTGATGTCCGCCCATCCCGCGGTTGTGGGATCCCCCATCACGAAATCCTGAGACGATTGGGGTAGCGCGTCCAAGAAACAGCGCGCGCGTGCTACCATCGCCCGCGACGGGTAATCACTCTCGATTACTCGGATCAAAGCAACAGACGGAGAACACCACCCTTGCGCACGGACCAACAGTCTTGAGACCACGCCGCGGCCTTGATCGGCCCCCCGAAGAACCACGGGCCCGTATCAACGAGGCGATTCGTGTCCCGCAGGTGCGTCTGATCGGCGCAGATGGTGAACAGATCGGACTCAAGGATCGGGATGAGGCGCTGGAGTATGCCTGGAACTTGAACCTCGATCTCGTGGAAGTTGCTGCGGACGCTCGCCCGCCGGTCTGTCGCGTGATGGACTACTCCAAGTACAAGTACGAACAGGAGCAGAAAGCGAAGCTGGCGCGCAAGCATCAGAGCGTGATCGTGATCAAGGAGATCAAGCTGCGTCCGAAGGTCGGCGCGCACGATTACGAGACCAAGAAAGGCCACGTCGTACGGTTTCTGAAGAACCACGACAAGGTCAAAGTGACGATTATGTTCCGTGGACGCGAGATGACGCATCCCGAGCGGGGACGCGATTTGCTGATCCGTTTAGCCACAGATTTAAAGGAAATAGCGGTTGTCGAGTCGGAACCGCTACAAGATGGACGAAATATGGTCATGATGTTGGGACCGTCGAAGCAACTCCTCAAGGAGGACGCTGCCGAGACAGCCGCAATCGAAGCCGTCAAGGCTGAGGTCGTGGAGGCCGAAGAACCCGCGACGACGTCGTAGGGAGCAAGGAAGCACCATGCCGAAGATGAAAACAAACTCGAGCGCGAAGAAGCGTATGAAGGTGTCCAGCAAGGGCAAAATCATGCGCCGCCAAGCGATGGAGGCTCACTTGCGCGGCAAGATGACCGCCAAGCGCCGTCGCAAGCTCAGCCAGGACCAGCCGATGGCGAAGTCCGATTACAAAGAGGCGCTGCGGCTCCTCGGGAAGCGTTAGGGTTCAGGCATGACGCGCGTCAAACGATCCGTAAGCGCCAATAAGAAGCGCCGTAAGGTACTCGAGCAGGCATCCGGCTATTGGGGTCTCAAGTCCAAGCTGTATCGCCGAGCCAAGGAACAGGTCCAGCGATCCGGCAACTATGCCTATCGTGACCGTCGCGTGCGTAAGCGCGACTTTCGCTCGCTCTGGATTGTGCGCATCAACGCAGGCGCGCGCCAGCACGAACTCTCGTACTCGCAGTTTATGCATGGCCTCAAGTTGGCTGGCGTCACCGCGGATCGTAAGATTCTCGCCGACCTCGCAATGAACGAGCCCGAGACCTTTGGCGCCCTCGCGGCGACCGCTAAGTCCGCACTCGCCGCGTAGGCGATACGATCGTGGAACCGATCCGCAGCACGCGGAACCCCCGGTTGCAGCGCGTGCGCGCGCTTGGGCGAGCGTCCGGACGACGCGATCAGGGTGTCTTCGTCGTTGATGGCGAAGATCTCGTCGATGCTGCTATTCGTGCGGGAGCCGAGATCGAAGAACTCCTGGTCTGCGAAGGCGAGCCGGTGCCGCACGTCAATGGCATTACGCCACTGATCGTTGGTGTCGAGACGATGGCGGCGGTGTCGTCCGTACGGTCGGGATCACGCATTATCGCGGTCGTTCGCCGCGACTCGCTGCCGCCCGCGCCCAGCACGCTGTCGGGTGTTGCACTCGCGCTCTGTGGCGTCGGGGATCCGGGCAATGTTGGCACTCTTTTACGATCGGCAGCCGCCTTTGCGGTGGAGGTCGTCGTGCTCGGGTCGCCCTCGGCCGATCCAACCAGTCCGAAGGCTGTGCGTGCTGCAATGGGCGCGACCTTCTTCGTGCCAACGTTGGATGTGGACCCCGCTGTCGCCTATCCCGAGGCGCGCCTAGTTGCGCTCGATGCGGCGGGCGATGTCGATCTCGCTGATGCCGATCTCTCGGGACCGGTGGTAATCGCAGTTGGTGCCGAGCGGGAGGGACTGCCGCACGCTGTGCTCAAGCGCGCCCAGGTGGTCTGTCGAATACCGCAGTCAGCTGATGCTGAGTCGCTGAACGTTGCTGCTGCCGGAGCGATCGCGTTGGCGCAGGCGTATCGGAGCCAGCGATGAGCAGCGCGATGACATTCGGTAGCGACAATCAGGCCGGCGCGCTACCCGAGGTGCTGGAGGCAATGGGCGCTGCCAATGAGGGGCACGCATTGGGGTATGGTGCGGACCGCTGGACGCTGGCTGCTGAGGCACGTCTGTCCGAGGCTTTTGGCGATGCCTCATTCGCTCTTTGTCTGACAGGCACGGGCGCAAATGTGGTGGCGCTCTCGCTCGCGCTGCGTCCGTGGGAGAGCGTATTGGCTGCGGAGGGTGCACATATTGACGCTGACGAAGCGGGCGCGCCAGAGCGTATTACTGGCTCGAAGATCGAGACGATCGCAACGCCTGATGGGCGTCTGACGCCCGCACTGCTCGAGGCCGCGTTGCATTCGGGGGAGCAGCATCATGTTGTGCAGCGGGTTGTCAGCATTACGCAGTCGAGTGAGTGTGGAACGACCTATACGCCTGCGGCGGTGCAGGAGATCGCTGATTGGGCGCACGCCCGCGGCCTCCTGCTGCACGTTGATGGCGCCCGTCTCTGCAATGCGGCCGCTACGGCAGGGTGCGGCTTGGGGGAGGTCGTGCCGGGTGCGGACATTATTTCGTTTGGGCTAACGAAGGCCGGTGCGGTTGGTGCGGAGGTTGTTGTTGCGCTCAACCCGGCGTTGCGGACACCGATTCAGCACGCACGCAAACAGGCAACGCAACTGGCGTCGAAGATGCGGTTTGTCGCTGTTCAGGTCGATGCATTGCTGGTGGATCAGCGCTGGCGTGCCCATGCAACGCACGCCAATGCGATGGCGACGCGCCTCGCCGAAGGTATTCGCTCTGCTCCGGGCGTCTCGATTGTGTATCCGGTGGAGGCCAATGCGGTCTTCGCGATCTTGCCAGCAGCGCGCTTGCAGGTCCTCGCGGAGCAGCACCATTTCTACATCTGGGATGCGCAGCGCAGTCTTGCGCGGCTGATGACGGCGTGGGACACGACACCCACGGATGTGGATCGGCTGATCGCCGACATTGTCGCTGCCTGACGGGTCGTTGGGGTCGGGGTTTCGCGATGGGGTCATGACTCGCAGACGGTCCCGGATTTCGCGGTGGGGGGCGGATGCCACAACCCCGCGGATGGGCGGACCCCACAACCGCGGGGTTGTGGCATCCGCCCCCCATATTCAATCACGCTCGACAGACGGTTTTAGGGGGCGGACATCACAACCCCGCGGTTGTGGGGTCCGCCCATCCGCGGGGTTGTGGCATCCGCCCCCCATCACGAAAGCGTCGCGACCACCACGAGATCGCCGGTGCCATCACTCCGCGGCGGGGCACCATCGAAATCGCCCCACGCAGTGATCACCTCGAAGCCGGCCTGCTCCACGAGGTCGAGCCAGCGTTGGGCTGGCAACGGGTGCAAGTGCAGCGTCGTCGTCCGACCTCGCATCGCAACCTCGATCCGCGTAGAGCCATCGCTGCGGTGCCAGTCGGCACGCTCCTTGGCGCCGGAGTCGCGGTAAAACCAGACGCCCTGTGTTGTACGTACGTCGGCGGGCGTTGGCGAGAAGACATCGAAGGCGAGGTACCCCTGCGGCGTCAATAACGCTCGGGCGGCGCGTAACGCCAGTAGTCGCTCTTCATTGTTGCGTAAATGCAACAGGCTGCGAAACGGAATCAGCACTCGGTCGAACGTGTCTGTCAGGCCGGGTGCGAGCAGGTCGCCCAACTGCACCGTGACACGCCCCCCACAATCAGCAGATACGAGCTTCGCGCGCAGTCGCTCGAGCATTGCCTCCGATCGATCAATCGCCACAACATCGAATCCGGCCTCTGCGATCGGAATTGCAACGCGACCGGACCCGGCAGCAAGTTCGACTACAGGCGTCGTACTACCAACGGCCATCCCGACGTAGAAGCCGATGTCCTCCTGGACCTCAAAACACCACGCGTCGTAGACCTCTGCGATACCGGCATACTCGTCGGGTCGCTTGCTCACTCAGGGTTTCGGAGCCAGCGGGGGGCCAGACCCTCGCGCTTGGCGAGCACGTCGAGCACACGAATCGGATCGGCGCCATCGCGCGCGAGCAGCGCAAAAAGATGAAACAGCACATCGGCGGCCTCTTCCAGTTGGTGCTCCGTGCCGGGCTCAGCAGTGAGCACCTCGGCGGCCTCTTCGGCGACCTTACCCGCAGCAACCGACCGTTCTGCGTTGAGCAGGCGAGCGACGTAGGATGCATCGGGGTCGGCGCCACGTCGTGCCTCGATCGTCTTAGCGAGGCGCGTCAGTAATGGTCCAGTGTCTTCGCCCCAGCACGACCGTGTACCTGTATGACAGGCAGGACCTGATGGAGTGACAAGCACCAGCAGGGTATCGCGATCACAGTCGAGCCGCACTTCCTGCACGGCTAATCCGTTGCCGCTGGTTGCACCCTTCTGCCACAACTGCTTGCGCGAGCGCGACCAAAACCAGGCCTGACCCGACCGTAATGTGTGTGCCAGTGCCTCGGGTGTCATCCACGCCATCATCAGCACCGTGCCGTCGACGGTGTCTTGGCAGATTGCGGGAATCAGGCCCGCGTCATCGAAGACAGGATCCCCGTCGAGGATCAGCGCATCGGTAGGTTCCTTGCTCGACATGCGTCCTTCACCTCCTCGACCGTATTGAGTCCATCATGGAAGATGCTTGCAGCCAGGGCGGCGGAGACGCCGAGTTCGAGCACATCGGCGATGTCGTCCGGCCCGCTCGCGCCACCCGAGGCAATAATCGGCACCGTCACAGCATCGAGCAGACGCTCGTAGAGTTCCATGGCGTAGCCACCTTGACTGCCATCGGCATCCATGCTCGTGACGAGCAATTCGCCTGCGCCTCGATCCACCGCCTCGCGTGCCCAGTCAATCGCATCGCGGCCGGTAGGGCGACGACCGCCCGACAACACGGCCTGCCAGACAGCGTCGGTGCGCCGTGCGTCAATGGCGACGACGATGCATTGCGAGCCATGGCGTTCGGCACACTCGGTAATCAGTTCGGGGCGGTCGAAAGCAGCACTATTGATTGAGACCTTGTCGGCACCGGCTCCAAGCAGATCGCGCACGTGACGCTCATCTGAGACGCCACCACCAACGGTCAGTGGCACGTCGATGCGCGCGCCCGCCGCTTCGACCTGAGCAAGCAGTTCCTTCCAGCCCTCGGCACCCGCGGTGATGTTGAGCCAGCAGAGCTCGTCGGCCCCTTGGTCGGCGTAGCGCAATGCCGCATCGACCGGCTCGCCACAGTCGCGCAAGTTGACGAACTCAATGCCCTTTACGACACGGCCGCCCGAGACGTCAAGGCACGGAATAATGCGGCGGCGCAGCATCAGTCGCCATCCCAGGCGAGAAACGAGCGCAGAAGCGTGCGTCCGGCTTCGGCCGAGCGCTCGGGATGAAACTGCGCGCCAGCAACGTTGCCGTGCGCAACGACTGACGCAAACGAGGAATCGTCGACCCGCGTAACGCCGATCACAGAAGCGACGGTAGCCTCGATAGCAAACGAATGCGCAAAGTATGCAACCAGTGGCAGGCAATCGTTAAGTGCGTGCTGTCCGACCGGATCGACGTCATTCCAACCGAGGTGCGGTAGGCGCTTAGCGCCCTGCAATAGTCGCACCCGGCCGGGAATCAGACCAAGGCAGCGCGCTTCATCCTCGTCCGAGTCGTCGAACAGAATCTGCAGGCCGACACAGACACCCAAGATTGGAGTACCTCGCCCAGCTGCATCGATTAGGGCACGATCGAGGCCGTGCTCTGCGAGCGCTGCCATTGCTGCGCCTGCGGCGCCTTGCCCCGCCAACATCAGCCGGTCAGCCTGTGTAATGCGCGCGGGATCGGTGGCGGTCTCCACAACCGCACCACAGCGCTCGAGGGCCGCGCGCAGCGAACGAACATTACCGCCCCCGTAATCAACAATCGTGACGCTTGGTCGAATCAGAGCAGACCCTTGGTTGATGCGACCTGCGCACCGCGGCGCGAATCGATTGACCAGGCAGCGCGGAGTGCGCGCGCGAGGGCCTTGAAGGCTGCCTCTGCGACGTGGTGATCGTCATCGCCCGAAGCCTCCACATGGATGGTGGCTCTAGCGTTGATAGCAATACAGTCGATCAGATGTGGGATCAGCGACGTGGGGAGCTCGCCGATACGCTCGTCGCGGAACGCAATCTTGGTCGTGCTTGAGCCACGCCCAGAAAAATCGACGACGGCGCGCCCGAGTGCCTCGTCGAGCGGTGCTGCAGCATCGCCGAAACGCTGGATACCAATGCGGTCACCGAGGGCACGATCGATCGCCTGTCCCAGCACAATGCCGCAGTCCTCAACGGTGTGGTGGTCATCGATGTGGGTGTCGCCGACGCAGGTCAGGACGAGATCGGCGAGGGCATGATGACCGAGAGCGGTGAGGAGATGATCCAGAAATCCGACTCCCGTCGTGATGGTGGTGTCGCCGCGACCATCGAGATTGAGTTGCACGTGGATCGTCGTTTCTTTCGTGACACGCTCGACGAGGGCGGAACGGCCAAACGTGCTGCGCCCCGCATTAGGGTCGGCCGCGGGTGGAGTGGGTTTGCCGAGCAGTTCGGCGAGGGCCTGGAGCAGACGATCGTTTTCTGCCGGTGTCGCAACGCACGCACGAAAGGCATCTGCCAGCAACGGCTCGTGCGCGAACGTGCGCACCACGAGGCCCCGTACGGAGAGTTTTTCGAAGGTCTCTGCGCCGCCCAATGGTGTCCGCGCGCAGACAAAGTTTCCGGCCTCGCCAACAAGTTCGAGTCCCAGCAGGCGGAAACCGTCTGCGAGGCGTTCGCGTTCGCTGCGATAGGCGGACGCATCCTGGCGCATCGCATCGGCGTGTGCACAGGCTAACTCTGCTCCGAGCGCCGATCCTGTCGAGAGCGAGCCAGGTGGGCGCAGCGCATCCAGTGATCCTGCCACGAGGGGGTTGGCGATCGCGTAGCCGACACGCAGGGCACCCAGGCCCCAACCTTTTGAGAAGGTTCGGGTAATTACAAGATTTGGCAACTCGGCAACCAGACGCGTGTGATCCTCCCCCGACAACTCGAGGTAGGCTTGGTCGAGACAGACGAGACCGGGACAGGTGGCACACAACTCCCGGATCGTGTCGGCGGAAACCTCCTCGCCCGTGGGATTATTTGGCGAACAGAGCCAGACCAGTCGCGCTGTCGCCGCCTTGGCGATGATCGTTGCGAGGTCGAAGCGCAGCGTCGGTCCGGGGAGCGGATCGACGAGGTCGAGTGCGGCTCCCGTCATGCGCACGCTGGTGGCGTGCAGTTGATAGGTGGGGCGTCCCACGACGGCGCGATCGCCCCGGCCGAGCGCGAGCCAGGCACAGAGCAGGATCGCCTCATCGGCACCCGCAGTCGGCACGATGCACGCTGGATCTACACTCACGTAGCCCGCAATTGCGCGCTTGAGTGGGGCATAGTCGGCTTCGGGGTAGGCACTGACCGATGTGTTGGCAATCTGCTGCGCGATGCTCGGCCACCAGGCCGGATCGAGCGGCAGCGTGTTCATGTCAAATCGCGCCACGCGCCCTTCTGGCACGCCCTCTTGCCAGCGGTAGGGTGATGCTGCGGCCAACTCCGGCCGGATCCAGGGAATCTCGGGCAGGCTCATGGAATCAGATTCTCGATTGGGAGTACGAGCAGACCGGATGCTCCGGCCTGCTTGAGAGGATGCAGTAGACGCGGAAGGTCTGCTGCATCGACGACGGCATGGACCGCGTGCATGTCGGTGCGTGCGAGCGGCAGGATGGTCGGAGCATCGATCCCCGGTAGCAGTTCGATGATGGCTGCGAGCGCTGCGTCGGGTGCGTTGAGCATCAGGTAGCGCTTTGGTCGGGCCGACAAGACAGAGCCGACTGCGGTGCAGAGGACGGCCACACGCTCGTCGTGCGCGTGATCTGACTCCGCCAGCAAGACCGCCTCAGATTCCAGCACGGTCGCAATCATCTGGAGACCATTTTGTCGAAGCGTCTCGCCCGTCGAGACGAGATCGCAGATGGCGTCAGCTGCACCGATTGTTGGCGCCAACTCGACCGAACCGGAGAGCGCGACGATGGTTGCAGCAATCGCCTGTTCGTCGAGGAACTGCTGAAGGGCGCGGGGGTGCGACGTGGCGATGCGTACATCGGCGAGCTGAGCGATAGCGGCGATACTGCTATCGGTTGGTACGGCGATCACGAGGCGGCAGGCGCCGTAGCCGAGCGGTAGTAGTACGTCTAACCCTTCCTGCCCGTGCTCGACGAGTTGATTGCCACCCGCAACACCAACGTCAGCGGCGCCGTCGCGGATCAGGGTCGGGATGTCGTCGGTGCGGGCAAACAATAACTCGATCGACAGATCGGGAATCGGCACGAGTAGACGGCGGTCATCTTCGGGTACAGGCACGCCCGCCTCGCGCAGCAGCGTGATGGTAGGCGCTGACAGTCGTCCCTTAGATGGGACTGCGATACGGAGCGTCGAGCCGCTCATGTGCTCGGCTCCGAACGGTCGAGCACGAGGCGGTAGCCACCCTCGCCGTGCCGAAGCCACTGGGCGACGCGCGTTACGGTGGCGGTCGACGCGCCGAGGCGACGGGCAACCTCGGCGTAGGATACGCCGGCGTCGACGAGGCGTGCGACGGCGAGTCGTTGTGAGAGCGTTGCGAGTTCGTTGAAGGAGCAGACGTCGCGTAGAAACGCCAGCATTTGCTCGCGATCATCAATCGAGACGAGTGCGTCGGCGAGATCTTCAACGGCTGCTGTGCGCCATGGTGTTCCACTAAGTACTTTCATCGTGTTAGCATGATAACACAATGCAAGCAGATACTTCTCGTTTCAATCTCTATCCGGCGATCGACCTGATCGACGGCAAAGCGGTCCGGCTCCTTCAAGGACGTTTTGACGACTTGTTAACCAGCGACCACGACGATGCGATCGAGCGTGCGCAGGCGATTTGGTCGGCCGGTGCGACGTGTCTGCACGTGATCGATCTCGATGCGGCACGGACGGGGACTCCAGCCGAACCCAATGCGAGCCTGATCGCAGATTTGGTTGCGCAGAAGCCGCCAGGAACATTGATCCAAGTTGGTGGGGGCCTGCGTAGCGTCGGAGCTGTTGAGACGAGCCTCGCCGCCGGCGTCGACCGTGTGTTGCTTGGAACGCTGGCCTTCAGCGATCCGGCATCGCTGGAACGCCTGTTATCCGCGTATGGCAGGCGCATTGCCGTCGCGATCGATAGTCGCAATAACACGGTGCGCACCCATGGCTGGCTAGAAGACGCCGGCGTACCCGTCGCCGAGGCGGCTCAACGGCTTGCCACGCAGGGAGTTGGCACATTTCTCGTGACGGGCATCGAACGCGATGGCTCGCTGGCCGGGCCCGATCTGCCACTGCTCGGCGCCATCGTGTCGGCGGTCGCGGGAACGGCGATGGTGATCGCCGCGGGGGGTATCACGACACCCGCAGATGTGCGTGCAGTTCGCACGCTCGGTTGTGGCGGCGCGGTTGTCGGACGAGCACTCCTCGACGACCCGACACGACTCGCCGCATTGCTCCAGGCCAGTCACTAACACTCAGGTAGTTCCGAGGGTCAGATATGGCCCTCAGGTAGAGATATCTACTACTAAGGTTGAGACTTTTACGTCGTTTGGGTGCTGTTTGGATAACTCAACGTTTGACGTACAAATGCCATGATTTTGGCTTAAATAAATCCATTTATCGGTATGGTCTTGAGTCGTAGTTGAGACTTTTACAAAAGCGCAACGCGTAAAAGCTTGCGCTCGGAGTGGGGGCACACTTAGAGTCTCGATCCGTACCTGAGGAGCCGATCCTCAGGGTGACGTTAATACCTCTAACGGTTAAGTGGAGAAATGACTTTTACTCGCCTCAGCCAATTCTGTGCACTGCTCCTGATCGCTCTGGTCGCCTTCGGTGGCGTTGCGGACGCCCACAACAAAAAAAAGCACAAGAAGAAGAAGAGGCCTGCCAAGCCAGCCGCCGGAGCGATCGCACCACCGACCGTTCGCAGTTGGACCAGTGGCTCGATTGTGGTGATCTTGCAGAGCGGTGCCTTCCCAGGTACGGCGGCTGACGCGTTCGCACCCGATGACGATCTTGACGGCCCGGCTTTGGATGCCTTCGTTCAGGCGGCCTTCGCCCAAAGTCGGAAACGGCTGCGCAGCATTCCCGCCGGGCAACCGGTGACGGTCGGTGCTGTCGACGCCGCCTTCGTGACGGCAGCCGGCATGGGCGCGACAGCCACGCGCGCCGAGGAGTTGATCACGGCAGCGGGGTATCTAGCTCGTCCGGGCGTCGGTACCGAGATCGTGGCGCGATTGTTGCGCCTGCGCACGAACCTTGTACAGGCAGACGATGCGAAAGAGAACGCGTGGTACGAGCAGGCGACTCGCGGAGACGCGATCTGGTCGGCAGCGCAGGTGCTCAAGTGGGGCGGTTGGGAGAAGCAGACCGCGATTGACACCGTTGAGTTGCTGGCACAGTTGCCGGTCACGGCAGGCCCGCAGCACGAGGCCATTCAGCGCGCCTTCGACTTCATCGGCATGCCGTACGTCTGGGGTGGTACTTCCGAGAAGGCGCAGGTCCTGTTCGGTGCCAATACTGCTGGCGGCTTCGATTGTTCGGGTTTTATGTGGCGGGTATTGGCTCTGGATCCAACCTCGCCCGCCGGCGCACTCGCGGCCTTTGGTGGTCGCACAACCTTCGAGATGGCAGCCACGGCGAAGCCAGAACAGCGCCTCGCGCCCGCAGCAATCCTGCCCGCCGACATGCTCATGTTCGGTCCGGGGGGGTTGAATGCGGCCTCGGGAAGTGTCGGACACAATGGCATGGCGATCTCGCCACAGCTGTTCATCCATTCGTCTAGCCAAGGTGTCTCACTGTCTCGCTACGACAGCGGCTACTACAAGGACAGGCTGGCCTTCGGTAAGCGCATTCTGGGCTAGCCGGCTAGCGTCCGTGGGGTTTCAGACCACGAGACTCAGACACCGTGGCACTTCTTGAACTTCTTGCCCGAGCCGCACGGGCAGGAGTCGTTGCGACCAACCTTGGGACCACCAAAGTTCGCGGCCAGGTCCGGTAATGCGGTCGTTGGCGTCGTGATCGCGCCGACATCCGTCGCGGCGCGGAGCTGCTCGAGCGCCCGCAGATCCTCGTGCTCCAAGGACAACACCGTTTCGACAGGGTCGGGTTGTACGACGGCGCGCGGTGGATCGCCCGCAACAAGGCCAAGCCCTTCGAGCAGTGCGATCGCCTGCTCGGCATCAAGATCGGATGGCACGAGTGGCACATCAAGGCGCGACGGAGCGACCAGCCGAAAGCGCTCCCAGGCCAGCAGCGCCGCAGCGTCGGCTGGTCCAGTCAGCGCAGCAAAGGCCCTGCGACGGTGCGAATCGGAAGCACCGAGTGTTGCCACGAGATCGCAGAGCGTTGCGGGGAGCCAGTGCTTCCAACCAGTATCCACCAGCGCAGACTAGCGCCGTGGGGTACGCTGCCGCCGCGGAGAGGAGCGCTCACGGAACCCGATCACCCACAGTTGAATGCACGGCTCGATGGAGTCCCCGCCTTGCAGGGTCGGCGCGAGGTATCCGTTCTCCAAGGCGGGCTCACGAACCACAACTATCGCGTCGACAGCGCAGGCGGAAGCTTCGTCGTACGGATTTCGGATCCCGACACCGGTCTATTGGCGATTGACCGCGAAAGCGAGTACGTCAACACGCTGGCCGCTGCCGCCGCTGGTGTTGGTGCCGGTGTTGTGGCCTATCAGCCCGAGCATGGCATGCTCGTCTTGGAGTTTATCGAGGCCGAGACGATGTCGCGCGAGCGAATGCAACGCGGGGATCGGCTCCCCGCTGCGGCCGCCGCGATGCGTCAATTGCACGCCGGTCCTGCCTTTCGTGATCGATTCGACATGTTCAACATTCAGCGGGGGTATCGCCGAGTGTGCGAGGAACGCGGCTTTACGCTGCCCGATCGCTACGACGCATTCGAGCCGCAGGTACGTCGCCTCGAGGCTGCCATGTTGACGGCGCCTGAGCCGCTGGTGCCGTGTAACAACGATCTGCTGGCCGAGAACTTTATGTGGGACGGAACGCGCTTCCGATTGATCGATTACGAGTACTCGGGAATGAATGAGGCCTCCTTCGAGCTCGGCAATGTCTGGAGCGAGTCAGGTCTCTCGCTCGCGCAGCTCGAACAACTCGTCGCCGCCTATTGGGGCGAGGCGACGCCGGCACGTGTGGCGCGCGCCCGCCTCTGGGGCCTGATGTCGAAATACGGTTGGACTCTTTGGGGCGTGATTCAGCACAACATGTCCGAAATCGATTTCGATTTTTGGGAGTGGTTGCTGGACAAGCACGATCGCGCCACGCTCGAGTTTGACAGTCCGGAGTTAGACCGCCTGATCGCGGATCTTGAGCGAAATGAGTAGTAAGCCACTCCTGCTTGTGCGTTACCGCCTGGCCGGTGGCGCCTTCGACGATGTCGCCGAGCGCTGCGACGTGGTCTTCACCGACGGGCCGGTGTTGCCGGAGACGTCGCCCGAAGATTTGGCGCGTACATGGGGAATCTGGACGTTCGGCGAGACGGTCGACGATGAGCTACTCGACCGGATGCCGGCGCTACGTGTGGTCGTCAACTTTGGTGTTGGTGTTGACGGCATCGACCGTGAGGCGCTGGCCCGACGAGGGGTGGAGTTCGCCTGGCCGGTCGGAGCCAATGCCGAGGCTGTCGCCGACCACGCGATGGCGTTACTGCTCGCCGTCCAGCATCGCATTTTGGAGAACGATGCGATCGTTCGGCGCGGTGACTGGGAGCGCGACGACTATCTGCCACTGATGGCGGCCGATGCTGCAGGTGCCCGACTCGGCGTGATTGGTATGGGCGCGATCGGACGGGCGATGGTGCGTCGCGCACACGGCTTTGGTAAGCAGGTGCGCTACGCCACGCCGCGCCGACTCGACCCGACGGTCGAACACGCACTGGGCATCTCCTATTGCGATCTTGACGAGCTGCTCGGGTGGGCTGACATCGTCAGTCTGCATTGCCCGCTAACAGAGGAGACCCGAGGACTGATCAGTCGCGAGCGGATCGCGTTGATGCACCCTGACGCGATCCTGATCAACACGGCGCGTGGGGACGTGGTGGATCAAGTCGCACTGATCGAGGCGCTTAAGACGGGGCGTCTTGCGGGAGCCGGCCTCGACGTCTTCAGCAACGAGCCGCACGTGCCGGAGGTTCTGCGCCGACTTGTCAATGTCGTGCTGACGCCGCACATTGCGGATGCCACACCCGGTGCCGAGGCCGCGCTGGTTGCTCACTGCGCGGGTGTTGTCTTGCGCGTGTTTGAGGAAGAGGCCTAGGCGGGATTTCGTGATGGGTTTGGGTTCGATTTCGTGATGTAGGGCGGACGCCACAACCCCGCGGATGTGAGGTCCGCCCCCCCCACAACCACCCTCGACAGACGGTTTTAAGGGGGCGGACCTCACATCCGCGGGGTTGTGGCGTCCGCCCCACATCACGAAATCGAACCCAAACCCATCACAAAACCCCGACCCCATCGATTGGTACCTCGACGATGCCGAGCAGGGACGAGGTCGCCACGACAGCCAAGGCCACCGCGCGACCATGACCGGCTGCCGCAGGAGACGCGCGCCGGGGACAGTGAGCAGGCCGACCGCGAGGACGAACCCGTTGGTACGGAGGGTCTCCTACATTTCGCTATGGCGCACTCTATCGAGTCGATGAGCCGCGCAAACAGGGCTTCTGTGGGTCTGTCCGACTGGAGCGCTAAGTTAGTCGTCCCCCGCGAATGGGCGGGTACTAGGATTTAGATACACCACCACTGCGGTGGAGCAGGAGGAGAACGATGGAGATCGAGCGCCGATATACCACCGAAGGAGCCGATCCCTACGCGGGCATTCCCTTCGTCGAGCGAACATCACGCATCGTTAATCCGGATGGCACGGTCGCGTTCGAGGCGACGATCTTTGCGCCGGAGGCGTGGAGCCAGGTCGCCGTCGATATCCTCACGCAGAAGTACTGCCGCAAGGCAGGCGTTGCTGCGGCGTTGAAGCCCGTGCCGGAGGATGGTGTACCGGAATGGCTGCAGCGTCATGAGGTCGATCCTGTTGCCCTCGCCGCGCTGCCCGAAGGCAGGCGATTCGTGGGCGAGCACGATGCGCGCCAAGTGTTCGGTCGCCTTGCTGGCTGCTGGGCCTACTGGGGCTACACGCACAAGTATTTTGATGAGGCCGGCGCGCTGGCATTCCGCGATGAGCTGCAGGCGATGCTCGCGCTCCAAGTTGCAGCGCCCAACTCGCCGCAATGGTTCAACACGGGCCTGCACTGGGCCTACGGGATCACTGGACCACCTCAAGGCCACTGGTATTGCGAGCCGGGGACGGGCGAATTGAAGCTGTCCACCAGCGCCTACGAGCGGCCCGCGCCGCACGCCTGTTTCATCCAGTCCGTCGACGACGACCTCGTCAACGAGGGCGGCATCATGGACCTCTGGGTTCGTGAGGCACGGGTCTTTAAGTATGGCTCGGGTACCGGTTCGAACTTCTCGAAGTTGCGTGGATCTGAAGAGCGCCTGTCGGGTGGTGGTCGCTCCTCTGGTCTGATGAGTTTCTTGAAGATCGGCGACCGCGCCGCGGGCGCGATCAAGTCGGGCGGTACGACGCGTCGCGCCGCCAAGATGGTCACGCTCGATCTGGATCATCCCGACATCGAGCAGTACGTTCGCTGGAAGGTCGTCGAGGAGACCAAGGTGGCGGCGCTCGTGGCCGGCTCCAAGATGCTCAACCGGCACCTCAACGCCGTGCTCGCCGCAACCCAAGAAGGCGAGGGTGACGACCGCTTCATCGCCCGCGAGAACCCCTCCCTCGCACAGGCTGTTCGTGGTGCCCGCACTGCAGGCGTGCCCGACGCTTCGATCCAACGCACCCTCGACCTTGCCAAGCAGGGTGTCAAGGAGTTGCAGATCGAGGAGTACGACACCGATTGGCAGGGCGAGGCCTACATGACGGTGTCGGGTCAGAACTCGAACAACTCGGTACGTATCACGAACGCCTTCATGGAGGCCGTTGAGGCAGACCAAGAATGGCCGCTCTACGACCGGACCGAACTATCGCGCGCCGCCCAGCAAGATCGCAAACCCGAGCCATCCAAGGTGCTCCGGGCTCGCGATTTGTGGGATCAGATCTGCGAGGCCGCGTGGCTGTGTGCCGATCCGGGTGTGCAATTCCACGACGCCACCAACGAGTGGCACACCTGTCCCGTCGATGGTCCGATTGTCGCCTCGAACCCCTGCGCCGAATACGTTTTCCTCGACGATACGGCCTGCAACCTCGCCTCGATGAATCTGATCACCTTCGATCGCGGCGACCACTTCGACCACGAACTGTTCCGTCACGCTACTCGCCTGTGGACGGTCGTGCTCGAGATCTCCGTGTTGATGGCGCAGTTCCCGAGCCGCGAGATTGCCGATCGCTCGTATCTCTATCGCACGCTCGGTCTCGGCTATGCCAACCTCGGTGCGCTCTCGATGCAACGCGGCATCGCCTATGACTCGCCGGAGTCCGTCGCCTTCTGCGGAGCGATTAGCGCGATTATGCACTTTACGTCGCTCGCCACGAGCGCCGAGCTCGCAGCCGAGCATGGTGCCTTCGACGCCTATGACCGCAACAAGGACGACATGCTTCGCGTCATGCGCAACCATCGGCGCGCCGCCTACGCGGCACCGGCCGAAGAGTACGAGGGGTTGACGGTGACGCCGGATGGTATCGACGCCGCCGTCTGCGAACCCGAACTGCTCGAGGTGGCCCGCTACGAAGCCGACCGCGCGCTCGCGCTCGGCGAGATGCATGGCTACCGCAACGCGCAGGTGACACTGATCGCGCCGACCGGCACGATCGGGCTCGTGATGGACTGTGACACGACGGGTATCGAACCCGACTTCGCGCTCGTCAAGTTCAAGAAACTGGCCGGTGGCGGCTACTTCAAAATCGTCAACTCCTCCGTGCCTCCTGCGCTCGTGCACCTGGGGTATTCGCCCGATCAGGTCGACGAGATTGTCCGCTATTGCGTCGGCTCGGGCTCGCTGACGGGTGCGCCACACGTCAATCCCGAAGCGCTCCGCAGCTTTGGTTTTAGCGAGGTGATGCTGGCTGCTGTTGAGACTGCCTTGCCGACGGCTTTCGATGTGCGCTTCGCCTTCACGCGCCACTCGGTCGGCGACGATCTGATCGTCAAGGAACTCGGCATCGAGCTCGAGGACCTCGACACACCCGGCTTCGACCTGCTGACCGCACTCGGTTTTAGTGCGACGGAGATCGACGAGGCCAACGTCCATATCTGCGGCACGATGACCGTGGAGGGTGCACCGCACCTCAAGGACGCGCACCTCTCGGTGTTCGATTGCGCCAATAAGTGCGGTCGTTTGGGGACGCGCGCCATCCGCGCGCTGGCGCACATCGAGATGATGGCTGCCGCTCAGCCATTTTTGTCGGGTGCTATCTCGAAGACGATCAACCTGCCCGCGTCGGCATCTATCGCCGATGTTGCTGAGTGTTATCGGGTCTCGTGGAAGAAGATGGTCAAGGCCAACGCGCTCTATCGCGACGGCTCGAAGCTCTCGCAGCCACTGTCGGGTGCTGCGGCCGAGGCGCTCGACGTCGGAGCGGACATTGAGGTGTTGACCGAACTACCGAGTGTCGAGCAGGCCGCGGAACGTGTCGTCCAGATCATGGGCGAGCGCCGTAAGTTGCCGCATCGACGCGCCGGCTACACACAGAAGGCGACCCTGGCTGGACACAAGGTCTATCTCCGTACGGGCGAGTACGAGGACGGCACGCTCGGCGAGATCTTTATCGATATGCACAAGGAGGGCGCGGCCTACCGCTCCCTGATGAACAGCTTCGCGATCGCCATCTCGCTGGGTCTCCAGCACGGCGTTCCGTTGGAGGAGTTCGTCGATGCCTTCATCTTTACCCGCTTCGAGCCGAACGGCATGGTCGTCGGTAATGAGCGGATCAAGATGGCGACCAGCGTGATCGACTACATCTTCCGAGAGGTCGCGATCTCGTACCTCGATCGAAACGATCTCTCGCACGTCGACGACCAAGACCTTCGGACCGACTCGATCGGCACGCCGAAGTCCGAACGGCTCAGCACGACTCCGGTCGCTGCAATCGCCAGTCCGGCGGTGACGCCGTCGGCGAGTGGCAAGACAGCAGTAGCGCCAAGAATGCAGCAGCGTGTCGCTCCGCTCTTGACCGATCGCGATGAGGCTCGATTGAAGGGGTATGAAGGCGATGCCTGTGTCAACTGTGGACAGTTGACGCTGGTTCGTAATGGCACATGCCTCAAGTGCATCAGCTGTGGCGAGACCAGCGGCTGCTCCTGAGCGTGCGTGACGCGAACGAGTGGTGTGCGGGCGTAGGGGAGCGCGGGAGGGGCTAGACCCCTCCCGTCGTGCTGCACGACGAGGCCTGCCTAGGTAGCGTTGAATTCTGCGTAGGCTGTACCGACGACGAACGAGGAATGGACTTCTAATGGCTGACACGTTTAAAGCACTGATGATGCGCGAAGTCGACGAAGGCACGGTGGCTGCGGCCATCGAAGACGTCGCTATTGCCGACCTGCCCGAGGGCGAGGTGCAGGTGCGCGTCGAGCATTCGACACTCAATTACAAGGATGGGTTGGTTGTCGACGGCAACAAGGGTCGCCTGGCACGCAACTTTCCACACATTCCCGGCATCGACCTCGCAGGCGTGGTCGAAGCCTCGAGCGATGCGCGCTACAGCGTCGGCGACCGTGTCGTAGTGACGGGCTGGCACATGGGTGAGCGCTATTGGGGTGGCTTTGCGGAGCGTGCCAGCGTACGTGCCGATTGGCTTGTGCACGTACCGGAGGCGATCACGACGCGCCAGGCGATGGCTGTCGGAACCGCTGGCCTGACCTCGATGTTTGCCTTGATCGCGCTCGAACGTCAGGGCCTGAAGCCCGGTGGGGACAGGCCGGTCTTGGTGACCGGTGGCGCGGGTGGCGTTGGATCGGTGGCGATTGCGCTGCTCGCCAAGAATGGCTACAAGGTGGCCGCCAGCACAGGGCGTCCCGAGCTAGGCGAATATCTCAAGCAGCTTGGTGCGGACGAGATCGTGACGCGCGAGGAACTCGCCGAAGAGTCCAATGCGCCGCTCGAGTCGGAACGCTGGGCAGGCTGTATCGACGCAGTCGCAGGCTCGACGATCTCGCGCGTGCTACGCCAACTCGAGCGAGGTGCCTCCGTCGCTGCCTGTGGCCTGGCGGGTGGCGCCGCCTTCGACGGACACATCATGCCGTTCCTTTTGCGTGGCATAAATCTGCTCGGTATCGACTCCGTGACAATGCCGTACGCGCAGCGCGTCGAGGCATGGACGCGGGTCGCCAAAGAACTCGACCTTGGCCTCCTCGATGAGATGACGAGTGGCTGCTCACTCGAGGACGTGCCGGCTCAGGCCAAGGCGATCCTTAAGGGACAGGTCCAAGGTCGGCTCGTCGTTGATATTGCGTAGGATTGCCGCATGAGAGTTGTCGTGATCGGTGGTGGCGTTGTCGGATTGGCCTGCGGTTGGTCGCTGGCGCAGAAAGGCGTCGAGGTCGTCGTGGTCGAACGATCGGTGATTGGTGGGGGCGCATCGAAGGGCAACACGGGTTGGATTTCGCCGACCATTTCAGCGCCGCTGGCATCGCCTGGCACGCTCATGATGGGACTCAAAAGCGCCTTCGATCCGAACGGTGCACTCGTGATTCGACCAGAACTCGACACGCGTTGGTTGAAGTGGTTGTGGGCATTTCGTGGGGCCGCCTCGCGTGAGCGATTTCTGAAGGGTGTGGAGGCGCTCCACAACCTCAATCGCCGCACCTTCGAAGTGCTCGACGCCTACAAAGCCGATGGTATTCCGTTCGAGATGCACGGAGGCGGCATTCTCGTGCTTGCCAAGACCGAGCAGGGAATCTCGTGGTTTGCCCCGGTTTTTGAGGATCTCAAGAAGGTTGGTTTTGAAGGTGAGATCGAACAACTAACGCCCGAGCAGGGTCGCGCGATCGACCCGTCGATCTCCGACGAGGTGCGCTTCGTTATCCGCACAACGATCGATCGCTACGTGCAACCCCAGACGCTGATGCGCGGTCTTGCAGATCGACTGATCAGCCTTGGGCAGGATGTGCGTGAGCAAACCGATGTTCACGGCATGCGTCAGACGGCAACGGGTTGGGAGATAGACACGAGTGGTGGGCCGATCGCCGCCGACAAGGTGGTCATAGCAACGGGTGCGCAAAGTCCGGCCCTGCTCAAGCCACTCGGACTCGACGTACCGATCGTGCCGGCCAAGGGGTACTCGATCACCCTCAAAGGCGAAGGCACGCGTCCTGCGCACGCGCTGTACCTGACCGAATCGAAGATCGGTATCTCGGGCTTCGAAGAGGGGGTTCGGATCGCCGGAGTATTCGAGCTACCCGGGAAGGATCTAACGATCGATCAGCGGCGCCTCGGCGCGCTCGTTAAGGATGCCTGTTCGTACCTCAAGGATTGGCAGCCGGCGACGAGTGAAGTCTCGGTCCAAGGGTGGGCCGGGTTTCGTCCGGCAACGCCAGACTCCTTACCACTGCTCGGTCCCGTGCCGGGCCACGATGGCCTGTACCTCGCGACCGGCCACGGCATGCTCGGAGTGACGCTCGCACCATCGACGGGCGCCTTGATCGCCGAGATGATCGTCGACGGCGTTGCGCCGAGTTGGGTTGCGCCGATGCGACCCGACCGCCGCTTCTAGTCCGCTGCCATAACCGGTAGCATGGCGCCATGCAGCATGTCCTCCAGATCTGCGACCACCCACTGGTTCAACACAAAGTCACACTCTTACGCGATGCCTCTACCTCGACGCGCGACTTTCGAACGCTGTCGAGCGAGCTGGCCGGTATCTTGACCTATGAGGCCACGCGCGACCTCGTGCTCGAGGACGTCACGGTCACCACGCCGATCAAGGAGACGATCGGTCGCAAGGTGACCGGTAAGAAGGTTGGTGTCGTGCCGATCCTGCGTGCCGGCGTTGGCATGCTCGACGGTGTACTCGCGATGATCCCCGTCGCGCGGGTTGGTTTTCTCGGGATGTACCGCGACGAGCACACGTTGCAACCGGTCTCGTACTACGAGAAACTACCGAAGGAACTCGGCGACCGGCTAATGCTGATTATTGATCCGATGCTGGCAACGGGTGGCTCCGCATCGTACGCCGCCAAGGTCTGTAAAGAGCGCGGAGCACACACCGTCAAGCTGCTCAGTCTGATCGCCGCACCGGAGGGAGTGGAGCGCATGCGCGCCGACCATCCCGATGTAGCGATCCACGTGGCAGCACTCGACGAGTGCCTCGACGAGCGGGGCTTTATCGTGCCCGGCCTCGGTGATGCAGGCGACCGCCTGTGGGGTACGCGCTAGCGGCGGACGGGCCACGCCAGTCGGATCACGGCGGCGAGGAGAAATGATGGCAATGTTGCGCCGATTGCGCCGCCAAAGAGTGGCGCGATGTGGTCCGACAGTCCAAGAATATTGGTCGGACTGAGCCACTCGTAGAGGACGAATCCAGAGATCCATGCGACGATCGTGCCGCGGGGCGCTAGTGGGCGGATGCGATCTGCGAAGACGGCACCGAAGAGCGGCACAAAGATGGCTCCAAGCAGGTAGAGGAAGTCGAAGAAGCGGTCGAGCGAGATCACTAAGGCGCCGAGTGTTATGACGAGACCAATCACAATCACGATCGGCGTCTGTGGCGCGCGTGGTGCGAAGTTACGCACGGACACGGCGGTCGAATAGATGTTGGCAAACGCCTTCTCGGTCTCGTCGACCGTCAGAATCGCGGAGACCAGTAGGCCGAGTGGCAGGGCGAGCATCACTGCCACACCACCCGCCGCAGAGGCAATCACGCCCGTATGGACTGCGGCGAGCACACCGACTGCGAAGGTGATTGTGCTGGCGACAAAGAACCCGCCACCCGCACCAATCGCTGCTCCACGAACGGTCTTGGCATAGCGCGTGTAGTCGGGCACGAGTGGCAGCCACGACGCGTAGTTGGCGACGACAAGATCGATTGCAGCCATGAGTCCGATGCCGGCGATAGCGGCTGCTGCGAGGTCTGACGTGCGACCGTCGGTTGCCAAGCGCAGCAGAAGATAGATGATCGCAATGGCGACGAGTGGCGTCATTATGCGCTTGAGGATCCGTCGCGCAACGACTTCTGGTCCGAGGATGGCGAGCACGGTTCCGAGTGCTCCGGCAACCAGTACGAAGGGCCAGCGAGCATCAATGTCAGCGATCAGGCGCGCCGCTTCGGCAATCACGAGGATCTCGAAGATGCCCCAGCCAAAACCCTGTGCGACATTCATGACGGTGGGCACGTACGAGCCGCGCGTGCCGAGTGCGCGACGCAAGACGACCATCCCTGGTTGTCCCGCGGATGCGCCAAGCACTCCAGAGGCAGCAAGCATGAGTCCGCCGATCACACCACCGACGAGGATGGCCACCAAAGCTCGTGTCGAACCGGCGCCGTAGGCGATCAGCCCTGCACCCGCGACGATGCCGAGCAGGCTGATGCCCATGTTCGACCACAGCACGGCGACGTCAAGCGTCGAGAGGTGTCGCTCGGTAAGAGGGATCGGCTCGGTGATCGGCCGATTAGTGCGCTCGTGCTCCATGGGTCGCTCCCTCCGCTGGTCTGAACCAGATCAGGTTTATCGGGTCTTCGGCCTATGCTGCCGAACTATGAACCTCCCCGCCCTGAAGGGCGGGGTTTCAGGGATGGCTCTCACGCTGTCACCTGCTTGTGCGTATCTCGCGATACGCCGTTCCTGATCCGCTTACGCTTCGCAGGCATAGAGACACGGAGTGTCTCGGTTCCCGAGGTCCCCTCGGTACCAGTTGTTGTTTCTAGTCCGCGGTGGAGAAGATTCTTTGCCGCGTTTAGGTCTGCGTGGGCTTCGTGTCGACACGCTTCGCACTCGAAAACCGCTTGTGTTCTCCGATTATTCGAGCTTGTGTGGCCGCACTCGGAACATTCGCGGCTCGTATTTTTCGGATCCACCTTTACGAGTTCGGATCCGTACCATTTTGTCTTGTACGCGAGTTGTCGATCGAACTCGCCCCATGCTTGTTTGAGGATGACACGATTCAAACCCGACTTCGCCTTCACATTCGTCCCGGGCTTTTCGAGGGTGCCCTTCGCGGAGCGAGTCATATTCTTGATCGCGAGGTTCTCGAGAATGATCGTCGAATGCGTCTTCGCGAGGCGCGTCGTGGTCTTATGCATCGCATCGTTGCGACGATCAAGGGCACGCTTACGGAGCCGCCCCATACGACGCTTCGTTTTCTCCGCGTTCCGCGAACCACGCTGCTGCCCCGCAAGGCGCTGTTGGAGTCGAGCGTATCGAGCAGATTCGCGTCGCGTCTCCACCGGCAACGAAACAAGATCACCACTCGTTGTCGCAATCGAGTTCGCAACACCAAGATCAATCCCAATCGGCACTCCCACAGGGGTGACCGGATCCACTATCTCGACGAGTGCATTGATGCTGATGTACCAACCATCCGCCTCACGCGAAACAGTCACGTTTCGTAGCTCGCCCTCATAGAGTCGCGTCCCAAGACGCGGATACGAATTCGTGACGGAGACCCATTTCAGTTTTGGAAGAAAGACTTGGCCTTCCCGACCGGGATGATTCGTCTTGATCTGCTTCTTATCGGGAAACGAGAAAGAGTCACCCACACCACGTTTTTTGAAACGTGGAAAGCTCGCCTCGCCCCTATAGAATCGGTCGAAGGCTTTCTTCAAATTGAGCATCGCCTCACACAATGAGTGGTGTGGCGCCTCAGCAAAGAATTCTAATCCTGGCGTCTTCTTGATCGCTCTGAGTTCGCGTTTCAACTCGAAGATACTCGACGAGGAGCCCGTCTCGCGGTACATCATCTTCTTGTACGCGAGCGTCTCGTTATAAATCAGTCGAGTCATCCCCGCAAACGAGCGCGCCAAAGCATCCTGCTCCAAATTGAAGACAACCCTATGACGATAAGCGCGCGCCACAATCATGCCCTTATTATACTTGGTCTATGCACACGAATCACGATTTTCGCACAGGCCGACACATCGTATACGAACTACGCGCGCACTTGGTCTTTACGCCAAAGTATCGTCACCGCGTGATCACCGACGAAATCCTCGCAAGCCTCACACCGATCCTCCAAGGTGTCTGCAGAGACTTCGAAACCAGCCTCGACGAAATCAACGCCGATCATGATCACCTGCATCTTCTCGTCTCGTATCCACCAAAGGTTTCCCTCTCAAAACTCGTCAACAGTCTGAAAGGCGTCTCCTCACGCCACCTGCGCAAACACCACCATCACCAGATCCGCCACGCACTCTCGGACAACCACTTCTGGAGTCCCTCATATTGCGTTGCCTCGTATGGCGCAGCACCACAAGAAATCATCAAGCGCTACATCCAAAACCAATAATTCGCCAATCCCCACCCTGAAGCGACGGGGGTTACGCGAACAGACTGCTCAACCGCGCAGTGCGATTCCCCGGGACGGACGGTAGTCTAGCGGACGCCACATCCGCGCGGTTGTGGGATCCGCCCCCATCACGAAATCCCGAGGGCCGAGCCATCGACGAGCCGGGCGGCGGCTGCCTCGCCGACGATGGTGGCAGCAAGGTCGCGGGCGATGTCGAGTCGGACAGGGGAACGCTGGCCGTGGCCGTCAGAGCTGATCAGGTCGATCAGTCCCGCGCGGAGCAGTCGATGTGCTTCGATCTGCGCAGCCGAACCATCGCCGCCCGTCAGGCCCGAGGCGTCGAGTTGCAGCAGCGCGCCAGCGTTCTTTAGGCGCTCGGCGAAGCCAAGGTCGTGCTCGCCGCGCCAGGCCGCCCGCCGTTCGGGATGGGCGAGGATCGGCGTCAGACCCTCGCTGCGCACGCGCCCCACATAGCGCTCCATTGTGGTATCGCCGAGCCATGGTCCCAACTGCGGACCGTCGACCAGGACAAGCTCCGTACCGGCAAGACGAAATCGTGCCGGGTCGTCGGCGGCGCGCAGGCGATGGGGGCAAGCGGTCACCTCGAAGCCGAAGCGCAGTTTGATGCCGGGAGGGACATGCTCGCTGAGCAGATCGAAATTACGCCGGATCCGAGCGATCCGCGCTGCCGAGGCGGTCCAACCCTTATAGCCCGGAACAATGTGTGGTGTCGCAAAAACGAGGCGTGTGCCGGTATCGCGTGCCTCCGTTAGCATCGCGACCGCCTCGGTGAGCGAGCGAGCCCCATCGTCAACGCCAAACACGAGATGTGCGTGGACGTCGACGAAGCCAGCCATGGCAGCAGTCTCGCAGCCGTAGCCTGCTACGGCGGAGGTGGCTTTTTTGGGACGCGCCCGCTAGTGTCCACCGCAATGGTCAGACCACTTTGCTGGCCAATGACAGACGAAAGACCTCCACTATGCCTGCAGATCTCGGATTAACGACCTGGAATTGGGTTTCGCCCCTGACCGATGCCGCGCTTCCCGACGTGCTTCGACGGATCAAGGACGTCGGCTACGACCGCGCCGAATTGCCCTTCGAGACACTCGATGGTTTCTCGCCGGAGTATGCGCGCGAGGTGCTCGCCGAGGTGGGGCTCGGAGCAACCACCGTTGGTGCGATCACGGCGGATCGGGATCTGCTCTCGCCCGACCCGGCGATTAGCGAGAATGGGCATCGCTTTCTGATTGGCGCGATCGACGCTGCCGCGGCGATCGGTTCGCCGACAATGAGCGGCCCGATCTACTCTGCGGTTGGGCGCTGCTGGTTGCAGACGGCTGCGGAGCGGGCTCGTGACATCGAGACTCTCGTTGCCCGGCTTTCGCCGATTGCAGAACACGCAGCGAATGCCGGTGTGCTCCTCGGGCTCGAGCCATTAAATCGTTTTGAGACGAGTCTTATCAATCTCGTCGAGCAGGCGCTCGAGGTGATCGAGCGCGTCGATAATCCGAGCCTCGGGCTCCTGCTTGACTCCTTCCATATGAATATCGAGGAGCGTTCGATTGGCGATGCGATTCGTGCGGCCGGCAAACACGTCGTGCACTTCCACGCCTGCGAAAATGATCGCGGCACGCCGGGTGCAGGCCACATTGACTGGGCCGATGTTGCCCAGGGGCTGCGCGATATTGCGTATACGGGACCGATTGTGATCGAGACGTTTAATCCGCGGATCGAGACGATTGCCCGAGCGGTGTCGGCGTGGCGCGACTTCGCACCGTCGCCGGAGCACCTCGCGACAGAGGGGTACGCCTTCCTGCGCAGCACCTTCGACTAGCCGACCAGTCCGCCTGCCACGATTCACGGCTGTGTTGATCCTGCTGCCGCCGAGCGAGACCAAAGCGAAGCCGACGAGTGGTCGCCCACTCGCGCTCGATCGACTCTCGTTCGGCTCGTTGACGGACTATCGGGACGCCCTCTTGACGGAGCAGTTGCGGACTGCGCCGGCGCTGGCTGCTGGGCGACTCTACACCGGCGTGCTCTATGCGGCACTGGATCTGCCATCGCTGCCGGCGGCGGCAGCGCGTCGTTTTGTGATCATCTCGGCGCAGTTTGGTGCCGTGCGGCCGAGCGATCGCATTCCCGCCTACAAGCGCTCCATCGACGCAGCGCACTGGCGGCCGTTACTGACACCAGAGCTTGAGCGAGCCGCCGGGCGTGGGGTACTGCTGGATTGCCGCTCAGCCGCCTATGTCGCTGCCTGGCGACCGGCGGGCCAGCAGGCAGAACAAACGGCACATGTCGCTGTTGTGCGCGAACGCAATGGCGAGCGCACGGTTGTGTCGCACGATGCGAAGAAGACGCGGGGTCAGGTAGCGCGGTTCGTAGCCGAATCAGGTGAGCGACCTGCGAACGTGCACGAGTTGGCGACACTGGTACGTCGAGCATTTCCCTGCGAGCTGGCCGCGCCGGTTCGGGCGGGTGCTCCCTGGCAGTTGACGATCGTTACGCGCTAATGCAGGTACGGCCGGAGAGTATCTCGCGCGATCAGAAAGCCACGCTCGACCAACTCGCGTGAGCCCTCGAATGAGCGATCCTCGTGCTCGACCGAGACGACGCCGTCGTAGCCGTGGCGAAACAGCGCAGCAATGAAGCGGTCCCAACGGACCTCGCCAAGCCCGGGTATTCGCGGCACCTGCCAGCCCATGCCGAGGCCCATCACGCCCTGCTCGTAGAGACCGTCTCGATCGATCTCGAGGTCTTTGGCATGAACATGGAGGATCTTTGGCGCAAACTCACGCACGACGCGTTCGATGTCGATCATCTGCCAGACGAGGTGCGATGGATCAAGGTTGAGTCCGACATCGTCGCCCGGTAGCAGTCGAAACAACTCGCGCCAGAGCGCGGGGGAGTAGGCAAGGTTCTTGCCGCCCGGCCACTCGTCCTGCGAAAATAGCATCGGACAATTTTCGAACGCCACGGCGACCCCATGCTCGCGGGCAGAGGCGATTAGTTCGGGCCACACAGCCTTGACGTCGGCGAGGGCGTTCGGCACGGACTGGCTGGGGTTGCGCCCCACAAAGGTGCCGACGACATCGACGCCCAAGAGCGCGGCGGCGCGGAAGACGTGCGGTAGGTGCGCGCGTGCTGCCGCGGCTGTCACGGGGTTGGGGTCGAACACGTTTGGGTAGAAGCCGAGTGATGAGATCGACAGTCCCCGCGAGTCGAGGAGCAGGCGGATCGCCTGAGCACCGGCTGCGTCGAGTGTTTCGGTCGGGACGTGACAGACGCCGGAATAGCGGCGCTCTGCATCGTCGCTCTGCGGCCAGGCGGCGAGTTCTAGTGCCTGATAGCCGTTCTGCGATGCGAAGTCCGCGACCTCTTCGAGGGTCGCGTCGGGAAAAGCTGCGGTAAAGAGTCCGAGATGCATCTGCTGTGCTCCTAGATCGTGGCGACGTTGGTCCAACTGCCCGACGTCGCACTCGCCAATACGGCATCGCCAATCAGGGTCTGGGTGAGGCCGTCGGCGAAGGTCGGGTAGCTGGGCGTGGGGGATGGTTGGCCCGTGGCGATGTCGGCGTAAACCGCGCGGTAGAGCGCACGAAAACTGTCGGGGAAACCCTCGGCGTGTCCGCCAGGATGCCACGTCGCTTGCTGCGCGAGTGGCGACAAGAGGCCGGGGTCACGTTGGCTCAGTTCGGAGGCGCGACCCCGGTGCCCGATCCAGAGTTCCTCCGGCGTCTCGTTGCACCAGGCGAGGGCGCTGGTAGCGCCGTCCACTTCGATCGAGAGGCGGTTTTTGCGTCCGGGGCTGACCTGCGACACGGTCACTGCGCCACGCGCACCATGCTCGAAACGCAGTAAGAGGTTGGCGATGTCCTCTGTGTGGATCGTCCGAGCGACCGTCTCGCCACTAGGAGCGGCGAATGTTTCGACTGGGCCAGCGGGGGCGTGGCGGAGGGGATGGACGGTCACGAGGTCTGCCATCACGGCGTCGATCCGCAGGCCACTGACGAAGCAGGCGAGATCCATCCAGTGCGAGCCAATGTCGCTGACGGCGCGCAGTGGGCCGCCAGCCTGATCGTCGAGCCGCCAGTTCCAATCGGTATCGAAGAGCAGCCAGTCCTGGAGGTAGGATCCGGAGATGAGACGCACATCGCCGATGGATCCATCGCGCACGCGTGCTGCCATCTCTTGCGCCTGGGCATAGAAGCGCTGGTTAAAGTTGACGGCGTGCACGATGCCGGCAGCCTCTGCCTGGGCGAGCAGCATGCGAGCGTCGGCGCTGGTGATCGCGAGCGGCTTCTCGCAGACGACGTGCTTACCCGCGGCGATGATTGCCGCGGCGTGGTCGACATGCTGATCGTTGGGGCTGGTGATGTGCACGACATCGACTGTCGTGTCGGCGAGCAGCTGCTCCAGCGACTGGTAGGCGGGAGGGAGGCCGGCTTCGATTGCGCGCGCCTGTCCACGCGCTGCCGACGAGCCGAGCACGCCCGTGACCTCAACGCCGAGACGTCGGAGGGCATCGACGTGCACGACGCCGATAAAGCCTGTGCCGATCACTGCTGCCCGGATTGGTCTGTCCATTTCTTGGCGCAGCGTACCGCTATCGCTCGCGAAAGGGAATGGTCGTTGTGGCGAGAGCGGGTAACGAGGATCGAACTCGTATCACAGGCTTGGAAGGCCAGTGCTCTACCGTTGAGCTATACCCGCTGGCGCGTGCCAAAGACGCTCCTCGTGGTAGTGTACCGGCAGCCGCCGGGGGAGGCTCGCCGGTGATAATGCAACATTTGGCCTTCCATTGCGGACTAAATATTGTAGAAATTTCGTTACCCCCAGAGAAAGGCGCGATTTCGATGCCACTCGTCCGACCCACAGATACCGATGAAGACCTTGTCGCTCGCACGGCCCGTGGCGATGCGGACGCCTACGCCGAGTTGTACCGCCGCTACCTGCCGACCGTGCTCGCCTTTACGCGCCGGCGCACGGGGGACATGGGCCGTGCCGACGAGCTGACGCAGGAGATCTTCCTTGACGCGTGGCGTAGCGTTGATCGCTATGACCCGAAGGTGGCGCCAGTCGGAGCATGGCTACGCACGATCACGGCTCGACGCACGGTCGACTGGACGCGTCGCGCCGCTGTGCGACCACCGCTCGCCCAGCACGAGGGTCGTGAAGCAGCACAGGATGCCTGCGAGAGCGAGCTTGTTGATCGCCTCGACTTCGCCGCAGCTTTACGGGATCTCCCCGAAGCACAGCGCGAAACACTGACCCTGGCGTTCTACGGCGACCTGACGTATCCCGAGATCGCCGAGCGCACAAACACGCCACTCGGCACCGTCAAGAGTCGCGCCCTATTGGGAATGCGCAGACTCTCCACGACCTCGGTCGCGACGAACGCTCGACCGCAGCAAGTACCCTAGAGCATGAATCAAATGACTCACGGTCCGATTCTGATCACGGGCGCAACCGGATTTATTGGAAGCCGACTGGCACGCCGTCTTGTCTCTGCGGCATTGCCGGTGCGTGCGCTCGTGCGAAGCACAGCCAGTAGCGTGGCGCCGGGTGCCGACCGGGTAATCGGCGACCTGACCGACACGGAGTCGCTCAAGCGGGCCTGTGACGGAGTCTCTGCGATTATCTCGTGTGCCGCCATCACCGGCGATAAGAAAGGGCCGTACGACTACGTTAACGCGGAGGGCATCACGGCGTTAGCGGAAGTTGCCACTGCTGCCGGCGTTGGGCGGCTGATCCACTTTGGCGGTATCGATACAGCGGGATCGAAGCCAGGCCCCTACTTGGCGGGTCGGAGGCGTGGAGAAGACGGAATCAAGGCAGCGGGTGTACCGTGGACGATCCTGCAACCATCCGTCCAATTTGGTCCGCACTCACCCTTCATCGCCGCCATGGCGGGGCTGGTTAAGGGCCCCATTGTTCCCGTCGCCGGAACTGGTCGCACCAAAATCCAAATGATCCACGTCGACGACGTCTGTCGGGCCACCCACGAGTGTCTCGAGGGCGATAGTCGACTGGGGCGCACGATCGAGCTGGGTGGCACAGAGGCGCTCACCTTTGACGCCATTCTCGATGTGATTGGTCACAGTCTGGGGAAGACCTCTCTGCGCAAACTGCATGTGCCGATGGGAATCGTCAAACTTCAAGCCAAACTTCTGCAGGTACTTCCACACCCGCCAGTCACACCCGCTGCTGTTGAATTGCTCGAGCACGACAATCTGGCTGCGGGGCTCGACGTCGTGTCGCGTGAGTTCGGTTTCGAGCCGGTCCGGTTTGCGGAGCACGTCGCTTCGCACGGCCTCGAACTTTGACATCCTCTCCTCCCTGCAGGACGGGGCACTCTGCTCGTTATTGGTAGGTCGACGATACTACGGCGTAATGCGCCTGATTCTCGCCTCAACCTCGCCGCAGCGGCGCGCCATTCTTGCCTCGTTGGGCGTGTCGTTCGACGCGATTGCTCCCCACTATGACGAGGTCCCGCTTCCTGGTACCGCCGCTCAGGTCGTGATGGAGCGCGCGCTTGGTAAGGCACTATCCGTGGCGGGACAGACCATCGAACGGCCGATCCTCGGTGTCGACACCGAGGTAGTGATCGCTGATGGTGATGTGCTCGGCCAGCCACCTGATGCCCGTGCGGCGCGGGCGATGCTGATGAGATTGGCAGGACGCGAACATCGCGTGATCTCTGGACTGGCGGTCGTCGGGGCTTACCAACAGGTCGCAAGTGCCGAGACGATAGTTCGTCTGCGGGAGCTCACTACAGATGAGGTCGATGCGTACGTCGCACGGGAAGAGTGGGTGGGCCGGGCTGGTGGCTATGCGATCCAGGAGACTGGCGCAGCGTTAATCGAGGAGATCCGCGGGGACTACCTGAACGTTGTCGGATTACCCGTCGCACTCCTCAGCACGCTGCTCGCTCGGGAGGGCATCAGTCTGGTGCATGCAGGAGGGATTAGCGAGGCAACGTAGAATCGTTGTCCACACGTGGCAGTCACTGCCGCAAGGGGGCTCCCATCGGTATCAGATCTTGGATGTTTGGCTTTCACAGCCGTGACATGGCTGTCGATCTCGGTACGGCGAATACGCTTGTCTACGTCCGTGGGCGCGGCATCGTCTTGTCTGAGCCATCCGTCGTTGCGCTCGATCAGATGACACGAACTGTGCTTGCTGTCGGCATTGAAGCGAAGCGCATGCTTGGTCGCACGCCCGCTTCGATCGTGGCGATCCGACCACTCAAGGACGGTGTAATCGCCGACTTCGAGGTCACCGAAGAGATGTTGCGGCACTTTATCCAGAAGGTGCACCAGAGTCGTTGGGCGCATCCACGCGTTGTGATCTGTGTGCCATCCGGCGTGACCGGGGTCGAGAAGCGGGCCGTCGAAGAGGCAGCGCTGTCCGCAGGGGCCCGCGTCGCCTATCTAATTGAGGAGCCAATGGCTGCGGCAATTGGTGCTGGTCTGCCCGTATCAGAGCCTTCCGGCAACATGATTGTCGATATCGGTGGTGGTACGACAGAGGTTGCCGTGATCTCGCTTGGTGGGATCGTCGTTGCGCAATCGATCCGGGTTGGTGGTGACGAGATGGACGAGGCAATCGTCAAGCACATCCAACGCACGCACAAGCTATTGGTTGGGATGCAGACGGCCGAGCAGGTCAAGATCGAGATTGGTGCGGCGTTCCCAAGTGCCGACGATCAAGGGCAGTGTGAGGTGCGCGGGCGCGATCTTGTAACGGGCCTACCCAAGACGATTATCATGACGTCCGACGAGGTGCGGGGAGCACTTGAGGCGCCCCTGCTCGAGATCATCGGGGCGATTAAGTCCACGCTCGACCAGACACCACCCGAACTCGCGGCGGATATCATGGACAAGGGCATTGTCTTAGCGGGCGGCGGTGCACTGCTGACCCGCATTGACGAGCGCATTCGTGCCGAGACGCAAATACCAGTCCATATCGCAGACTCACCATTGACCTGTGTGGCGGTTGGATCGGGGCGCTCACTCGACGAGTTCGATGTGCTCCAGCGCATGCACGTGAACATTCGCGGGCGCCGCTCGCGTCGGCGTTAGCCCAGCTGGTACCCGCGAACCTCTCGATACGTATGCAGTACGTCAACGCACCCACACCACACGAGCCGGATAGTCGTCCACTGACCGCTGGCGTGATGGGCGCGTCGGGCTATGCAGGTGCCGAGCTGACGCGTCTGCTGGCGCAACACCCCAAACTACGCGCCGCTGCGCTCCAGGCTCGCTCGGACGGATATGAACCGATCGACCCGTCGGCGCTCGCGGGCTGCGATGTCGTGTTTCTCGCACTCCCACACGGCGAGTCCAAGGTATTCGGTGATGAGCTGCTTGCGCTCGGCACCCAGGTTGTCGATCTTGGCTCCGACTCTCGTGTGTCCGGGTGGACCTACGGCTTGCCCGAACTACACCGCGAGGACATTCGGGTCGCTCGTGCAGTCGCGAATCCGGGGTGCTACGCCACCGCCGCGATTCTCGGGCTGGCGCCGCTCGCCGCTGCCGGCCTGATCGATGGTCCTGTGCATCTCGATGGTAAGTCGGGCGTCACGGGTGCGGGACGGTCACCATCGGAGAAAACGCACCTTCCGGATCTCTACAACGGCATCACGCCCTACAACGTCACGGGTCATCGCCACCTCGCCGAGATCGAACAGGAGTTGTCTGGCCTCGCGGGGCACGAACAGCAGGCGACCTTCGTTCCTCATCTGCTGCCGACGAGTCGCGGCCTGCTTGTGACAGCTCACGTGCGACTCGTCGATCGCCTTGACCAAGCGGATCTCGACGATTTGTACCGCTCGTACTATGACACTGAGCCGTTTGTGCGAGTCGGTGGCACGCCGGCGCCCCAGCGAATCGCGGGTAGCAACCTCTGTTGGCTGAGCGGATGGGTTGATACGCGAACGGGCACGGTGTTGATTGAGTCCGCACTCGACAACCTTGTCAAGGGCGCCGCTGGACAGGCAATCCAGAACGCGAACATCATGCTTGGTGTCGAAGAGACGGCCGGATTGACGGTGCACGGACTGTGGCCGTAGGGGTTACGTTTCCACGTGGCTTTCGCGCGGCCGGTGTGGCAGCGGGGATCAAGGCCTCGGGTCGCCCAGACATCGCAATTGTCGCTGCCAACGAGACGGTATCGGCAGCAGCGGTTTTTACACGCAGCGCAACAGCCGCAGCGCCCGTGACACTCTCGCAGCGGCATATCGCGCAGGGACGGGCACGAGCAGTTGTGATCTCGAGTGGCAACGCCAATGCCGCGACAGGGCCACAGGGCATGCGCGATGCCGAACAGATGGCGACCCGTGTCGCAACGCAACTCGGTGTGCCTGTCACGGAGGTACTGGTGGCATCGACCGGGGTAATTGGCGTACCACTGCCGATGTCACGCGTGATGGCGGGTATTGACGCTGCCCTCACAGCGCTGTCGCCAGAGGGTGGCGCAGCTGCAGCCGAGGCGATTACGACCACCGACGCAGCACCGAAACTGGCCGCGCGCGAGCTAACCATCCCGGGAGGTGTGATCCGCGTGGGGGGCATGGCGAAGGGTGCAGGCATGATTCGCCCCGACCTCGGCACAATGATTGCCGTCGTGACCACCGATGCGACGCTCACGCACGAGCAGGCCGTTCGAATCTTGCAGCGCGCCGTCGATAAATCGTTCAATTGCATCACCGTCGATGGTTGTACCTCGACCTCCGATACGGTCGTCTTGTTGGCGAGTGGGGCGATTGCGGAGGAGCTGACGGATGCCGACGAAGCTGCCCTCGCAGAAGTGGTCAGCGACCTCTGCCTCGATTTAGCACTCCAGATCGTGCGTGATGGTGAGGGAGCGCGGCGCATCGCACGTTGGCAGATCATTGGAGCGACCGACGATGCGACCGCCAAGGCGATCGCCTACGCCGTTGCAGAGGCACAACTCGTGCGCTGTGCACTCAACGGAGGCGATCCCAACTGGGGACGCATCATTGCGGCGCTCGGTGTGACGGGTTATCGCATCGAAGCCGATCGAATTGGCATCACGCTGGGCGGGCACGTGCTGTGTCGCGGTGGTGTTGCCGTGCCACTCGTAGATGCTGATGCTGTCAACCAGGCGGCTGCACTGGATACCGTCGAGATTACGATTGATCTCGGACTGGGTTCGGGTACGGCCGTGATTTGGGCCTCTGATCTCTCGAGCCGCTACGTCGAACTGAATGCGGAGTACACGACGTGACCGGCGCCGTCGTGATCAAGCTTGGCGGCAACGCATTAGCGCAGCTGCCCGCGGCGATCAGTATCGCCGACGGGCGACCGCTAGTGATCGTGCATGGAGGGGGCGCACAGATTACGGCGCTGATGGAGCAGCGTGGGATCGCCGCCCGCTTTGTCGGGGGGCGCCGCTTCACAGATCTACCGACGCTGGCCTGTGTGCGCGTTGCGCTGGCAGACGTCTCCGACGAACTGGTCACAGCATTGCGCTTGCTGGGACATGTAGCACAGCCTTTTTGTGACGGCGCGTTAGTCTCGGGTCAGCGACGGAAAGAGCTCGGACTCGTCGGCGAACCCAGCCGCATTGAGACTGAACCAATTCGCGCTGCCTGGATCGCTGATCGACTGCCATTGATCGCCCCGATCGGCCACGATGGAGATTCTCCCCGCCTCCTCAACGTCAATGCGGACGATGTCGCCGCGGCCGTAGCGGTCGCCCTCCAGGCAGACGAACTCGTCTTTTTGTCCGACGTTCCGGGAGTGCTTGACGAGGCGGGTAATGTGCTACCAACAATCTCGGCGAGCAAACCGCCAACCGCCTCGGGCGGCATGCTGCCAAAACTCGAGGCCTGCGCGGCCGCACTCGCTGGAGGCGTCAATCACGTGCGCATTGGCGCGGGAACAGAGGTACAGCCATGAGTATTGCGCGGCGCGGCGAAACGGCGATGATGACGAACTACCCGCCGCGCCCGCTGGTACTCGTGCGCGGCGAGGGGTGCTGGGTATGGGACGACACGGGCAAGCGCTATCTCGATCTTGTCGGGGGCATCGCGGTCAACACGCTCGGCCATGGACACACCGCCCCGATTGTTGCACTCGCCGAGCAGGCCGCAGTCCTAGATCATGTCTCGAATCTCTACTGGAGCGAACCAGCGATCGCGCTGGCGGAGCGTCTAGAAGCACTCTCCGGAATGGAACAAGCCTTCTTTTGTAACTCGGGTGCCGAAGCCAATGAGGCAGCGATTAAACTTGCACGACGCCACGGGCGCGAAGTGGGCGGAGCGGACAAGCACGAGATCGTTTGTCTCGAGGGTGCGTTCCATGGACGTACGCTCGGTGCGCTACAGGCGACTTGGGCACAGTCAAAGAAGCAGCCGTTTGAGCCGCTTCCCGCAGGGTTTTTGCACGTGCCACGCAACGACATCGCGGCATTGCGGGCGAGCGTGGGCCCCAACACAGCCGGTGTGCTGATCGAGCCGATCCAAGGCGAGGGCGGAGTCAACATCCTCGACGAGGCGTTTCTTAGCGAGGCGCGTGCAGTCTGCGATCTGCACGATGCCTTACTCCTGTTCGACGAGGTACAGACCGGCATTGGTCGCTGTGGTGCCTGGTTTGCCTTCCAACGGACAGAAGTGCAGCCGGACGCGATTATGTTGGCAAAGGGGCTCGCCTCCGGATTGCCGATCGGAGCACTCTTGTCGAAACGACTCGCAACGGGATTTCAACCTGGCGATCATGGCACGACGTTTGGTGGATCCGGTCCGATCGCCGCTGCGGCGCTGGCTACGATCGATGTCGTCGAGCAACAGGACCTGATTGGCAACGCAGAACGTATCGGAGCGCGTCTTGTCGAGGGGCTCAGTGCGCTCCCGGGTGTCGCGGAAGTGCGCGGCGCTGGTCTCTTGCTGGCGGTCGAGTTAGTCGCCGGAGGCGCGACCCAACGCGTTGGAGCGTTGCGCACTGCCGGCGTACTTGTCAATGATGTCACCGAATCGGCACTGCGACTGTGTCCGCCACTGGTGATTTCTGCGGCCGAAGCCGAGATTGCTATCACGGCGTTTCGTACGGTCCTCAGCGAACAGGGCTAGCGCGCCTTGCGTCCCTGCACTAGGTCGCGCACACTGCAATTATGAAGCGCTTGATGGACTCTCTGGGATCGTTTGGTTTGGGCTACTTCTTTGGGCTTGGTGCATTGGCCTTGACACATGCATATCTTGGCTGGCCCGACACATACCTGCAGGCATCCCTGCTCGCCCTGCTGAGCGGCGCGGGCGCTTTGGGTACGCGGCTCTACAACGAGCGACTGTCACCCCGCGACGACGCGTAGCAGTGGATGCGGTTGCAAGGCATCCATCACCTGACCGCGATCACGGCGGACGGGCCGCGTAACGCCGAGTTTTATGGTGGCGTATTAGGGCTACGGCTCGTCAAGAAGACCGTCAACTTCGACGATCCTCATGCGTATCATCTCTACTACGGCGATGCGACTGGGGCGCCCGGAACAACACTGACGTTTTTCGAATATCCCGGAGCTCGGCTCGGACGTGCGGGCGAGGGCATGGTGACGCGCGTCGACTGGAGCGTGCCATCCACAGCTGCATTGGATTGGTGGGAGCGCGAGTTGGTGGGGCGCGCAATCACCGAGCGCACGGCAACGCACCTCGATCTGTGGGATCACGAGGGCTTATTGACTCGGCTCGTGCCGGTCGCGGACGCCGACCAGCAGCCGCACGCCGGGGCGCCGCACGTGCCCGCTGCCATGGCGCTGCGTCGCATGATCGGGGTGGTGGCGCAGTCGCGCGACCCGGAGCGCAGTGGCGCAACGCTCGAACGTCTGGGTTTTCGGCGCTCGGGTGACGCGTGGCAGACCGGCACAGGTATCCGATCGGCCACGTATGCGCTGGAGCCGAGCGACGGCGAGGTCGCAATCACCGGAGCGGGCACCACGCACCATGTGGCTTGGGCGAGTCTCGATCAGGATCATCCTGGGTGGCTTGCTCGCGCGGAGCAGGCAGGCGTGCAAGCCACGCCGATCGTTGATCGAGACTACTTCCAATCGATCTACTTCCGCGAACCGTCGGGGGTGCTGTTTGAGGTGGCGACTGATGGTCCTGGTTTTGCGATCGATGAGTCGCCAGACCGGTTGGGGCTGTCGTTGCGTCTGCCGCGGCAGCACGAGCATCTCCGGCCTTTGCTCGAGCAAAAGTTACGACCGATTCCCGACCCGTGGGAGCCATATCGGTGACCACGCTCGTCGATCGCATCCGACCCGCACGCGGCCCAGCGCTTGGCGCGCTCGTCTTGCTACACGGACGCGGCGCTGACGAGCACGACCTCGTGCCATTGCTCGAGGTCTTGGATCCCGAGCAGCAACTCGTCGGTGTAACGCCGAGAGCACCCCTGTCGCTCGACCCGGGCGGTTATCACTGGTATGTCGTGCCGCGTGTCGGTCACCCCGACCAGGCCAGTTTTATCGCGTCCGTCGACTTGCTGGCGGACTGGCTCGACGAGCTCCCCGAGCGGATCCAGGTACCCGAAGACAAGATCATCCTCGGCGGTTTCTCACAGGGCTGCGTGATGGCCTATGCGATGGCCCTCGCAGCGTTTCGCTCGCCACCACCAGCACTGTTGGCGATGGTCGGATTTATCCCGCACGTCGAAGGCCACGCGCTCGATCTTGCCTCGCCCGATCGACCACCCGTCACAATCGTGCATGGCAGTATCGATCCGGTGATCGATGTCTCCTATGGTCGCGCGGCACGCGATCAGTTACTGGCAGCAGGCATGGACGTGACGTACCGCGAAACGCCCGTAGCGCACACAATCGACGCGGCGTGGTTGCCAGACCTACGCCACCAGATTGGGATGGCGCTGCGGCCGTAGTTGCTCGATTTCGTGATGGGGGGGCGGATGCCACAAGCCGAAACCCCGACACAAAACAGCGCTGGCGGACATGATGGGCCCGGGCCCATCATGTCCGCGCCTAGAACCCAGTATCCAAGCCAAAAACCAAATTGTGCATCCTGCTTTTTCGCAGAACAAAGCGAAAAGTGGAGCGGCGCGGCGCGGACATGGTGGGCCCGGGCCCATCATGTCCGCAATGTCCGCTGGTCTCCTAGATTTCGTGGTGGGGCGTCCGTCACAACCGTGGGGTTGGGCGGACCGCACAACCGCGGGGTTGTGAGGTCCGCCCCCCAACGCCCAACCATGCCCGACAGACGGTTTGAGGGGGCGGACCTCACCAACCCCGCGGTTGTGGGGTCCGCCCAACCCCACGGTTGTGACGGACGCCCCACCACGAAATCTAGGAGACGCTGACAGCAGTCCAGCTCAGTGGTAGCAGGTCTTGACGGCCCGTCGTCAATTGGGCTGGTGTCGTGACAATTGTAACGCGACGACCCGCGACAATGCTGGCAATCAGAGCAGGATCTGCGCGCAGCGTGATCAGGCGAGAGGTCGAGAACTTTGATCCATCGGACGCAGTAATTGACGAGGAACGTACGATTATTCGGCAACCATCACTCGCGGTTGTTGCCGCCCACGCCACCCGCCCTTTGATTGTCAACACGACCGGCGTGGTGACAGGAGTAGCACTGGCGGGATTCGTCGGATCGAGCTGCACGATTGTGGCCTCTTGTAACCAGGAAAACGGCGACACCGTACGGGTCCCATGATGCAGCTCGAAGTGGAGGTGGCAGGGGCCACCAGCCGCGTCGCCCGTATTGCCAACGTAGCCAATAATTTGTCCCACTCGCACGCGCGAACCATCGCGTAGGCCCGACGCAAATGCGCTCTTTGCGCTGTTACGCCCATCCATGTGGATATAGCGATACCAACTGTCTGTGCCCTTCAACGTCAGCATGTAGCCGGATCGCGAGCCGTAGTCGAGTGACACGGTGCCTGCAACCACCGCGACCGTGGGCATCCCACAGGGAGCGAGTAGGTCGTTCCCCGCGTGCGTGCCACCGCCACGATTATCACCAAAGTCATCGGTGTAGTGCGCTCCGCCGACGACGGGGAAAAGCGTAAAGGGTGGCGAAGGCGCAGCCACAGCCATTGGCGAGGCCAGTAGGAGTCCGGTCAGGATCAGGAGCAAGAGTCGCATGCGTGTGCACGGCCACAGCAGCGGGCCAGACCCTCAGGCTACACGGTTCGCGGCACGAGAGTCGCCGCCCGCCCTTTCGTAAGGAAACCGAGATGATTGTAGCCAGCGACGCAGCACTTACCCAGATCGCGGTATCCTTTCCCCAATCCAAGACGGACGCGGTACGACTGGTGCGGACGTTATGACGAAAAACCGCTGACTTCGATGCCTCCCGTCCCGCGCCGCACACCCCTCTACGACCGACACGTCGAACTCGGCGCACGCATGGTCGACTTCGCTGGCTGGGAGATGCCCGTCTACTACGTTGGTATCACGGAAGAACACCGCGCTGTACGCGCGCGCGCTGGCCTCTTTGATGTCTCGCACATGGGCCAGCTCGAAGTCACCGGTTCGGGTGCGGAAGCACTGCTGCGCAAGGCACTTGCGAGCGACATCGGGCGCATCGCCGAAGGACAGGCGCAGTACTCATTCCTGCTCAATGCCAAGGGCGGGATCATTGACGACCTGATTGTCTACCGACTGCCCGAGAAACGCTGGCTGCTGGTTGTCAACGCTGGCAACATTGAGACGGATCTGGCGCACCTCAAAGCCATGAAGCAGCGTGGCGCAGTCGTCACTGACCAAAGTGCCGAGACTGCGATGATTGCCCTCCAGGGACCAATCGCGATCGAGTTGCTCGCCGACCTCTGGCCGAAAAAGGCACTTGGTCCAGACACGCTCAAGCCTTTTAGCGTGATTCACCGCAGCGTCGCCGGCGTGCCATCACTCGTCGCTACGACGGGGTATACCGGCGAGCCGGGCGTCGAGATAATGTGTGCCGCCAACCGTGCTGGTGACCTCTGGGATGGCATTCTCGCGCGCCGTGAGCACGGTGTCGTACCCAGTGGACTTGGCGCGCGTGACACGCTCCGACTCGAGATGGGTTACCCGCTGCACGGTCACGACATCACCGCCAAGACGACGCCGCTCGAGGCGAATCTTGAGCGCTTTGTGCACCTCGGTCGCGAATTCGTCGGCAGCGACGTACTCGATAAACAGGCAGAAAAAGGTGTCAAACGACGGCTCGTTGGACTCAAAGTTGTCGATCGTGCGATTCCACGCGAGACCTACCCGATCCTCTTGGGTGGACAGAAGATTGGCGCGATTACCAGCGGGACGCTGTCGCCCAGCATCGACCGTGGGATCGGGCTCGGCTACGTCCCCGTCAGTCTCGCGACAGCTGGAACAGTTCTCGAAATCGACATCCGAGGGCGCATGCGCGATGCTGAAGTCGTCACGCTGCCGTTCTACAAGAAGGAGTCCTAGCCTGATGGTCGCCGAGGAGAGCTATCCCGAGGACCTGCGTTACCACCACGAGCACGATTGGGTGCGTATCGATGACGATCAGGCTGTCTTCGGGATTACGTGGCATGCGCAGGATGCGCTGGGCGAAGTCGTGTACTTCGAACCTCCCGCCGTGGGCTCGCAGATCGAGGCGGGTGGCTCATACGGTTCGTTGGAATCAGTCAAGGCCGTCTCAGATCTGATCGCTCCACTGGCTGGCACCGTGACTGCTGTCAACGGCGCGGTGGTCGAGACGCCCGAACTGGTCAACGCAGAGCCCTACACGGGTGGTTGGCTTGTACGGGTCAAACTCGACGACATCGATGCTGTCGAGACGCTGCTCGACACGGCTGCGTACAAAGCTCTGCTGTAGGGCGCGGCGACGGCAGTTCGACTGGCATGCGACGATGTCGGGATGTTCCGCTCGGATCAGGCCTCCTGTCGACGTTGCCGCGTGTACTGCGACTGGATCATTGATCCCGTTGGGTGCCTTGGCTGCGACCGACTCTACGCCTACGACACCAAGGACGGGCGGCGCTACGTCGGTTGTGTCGAGCGAATCTATGCTGCCGAAGTCGACTTGGCAGTCCTGGAACAGTGTGCAGCAGACGGGCAGCACTTTGGTGGCATTCGTGCTGCGCGTGTACCGCTACCCATCTGTCATGCCGCAGTCGAGGCCGCCTATTCGCGCCGCCTCCCCGCGTTGGGCTGCGTCAACCCCGAGTTTCAGGAGCCTCCAGAGGGAGGGGTATTCGTCGTTACAACGCTCGATGATTCTTCGTCGCACGACGTTTGACGCCCTTAGCGTAGAGCGTGCGCAGTTGAGTAATCTCTGTTGCATCGGGACCATTGCCTTCTGCTCCTGGTGTCTCGAGCAGCATCGGTAGTGCGGCGAGTGCAGGGTGCGAGAGCGTGAGCGCAATACCATCGGCCATTTCGCCTTGACCGAGATTAGCGTGGCGGTCGCGATTTGATCCACAGGCGGTGAGGGCGTCGTTGACGTGGAGGCAGCGCAGTCGATCAATACCGATGCGCAGATCGAGCTCTTCGACGAGCGCGTCGAGCTGCGCGGCGTTCGTCACATCAACACCCGAAACGTAGGCGTGACAGGTATCGATGCACATGCCGAGCCGCGGGTGATCAACGGCATTAATGATGCGTGCTAGCTCGACGGGGTCGCGTCCGATGGTGCCGCCCGCGCCCGCCGAGTTCTCGAGCAACAGCCAAGGGCCATCGAGGTGCGCGAGCGCAGCCGCCAACTCGCTCGTGATCTGATCGAGTGTTGCGTCCAGGCCAGCTCCGAGATGCGAACCAACATGGAGCACGATGCCATCCGCTGCAATCGCATTGGCAACGTCGATCGTATTGCGTAGGGCCGCGCGACTTTTCTTGATCAGCTCTGGATCGGGCGAGGCGAGATTGATGAAGTAGATCGCGTGGCAGGCGATGTACTGCACCTGACCGGTCTCGCGGGCAGCCCGCAGGACGGCGAGGTCTTCCGGCTTATGCGCAGTCGGCTTCCACGTACGGGCACTTTGCACAAAAACCTGGACGCCGTCAGCGCCGATTGCTGCGGCCCGAGGCGGCACGTTCTGCATACCACCAGCGGAGGAGATGTGGGCACCGGCAATCACCGAGGCAGCATAGGGGGGGTGAACCCGATGTGCCCACAGGGGTCTGACTCATCACGGCTAGACGGCGGGGTACGGTACAGGAATGTCTGTACGCGTCCGCTTTGCCCCCTCGCCGACCGGCTTTCTGCATGTTGGTGGTGTGCGGACAGCGCTCTACAACTGGCTGTTCGCCCGCCACCACGGTGGCACCGCCGTACTGCGCATCGAAGACACGGATGCCGAGCGGGAAGAAGCCGGTGCGATCGAGCAGATTCAGCGCTCCCTCGACTGGCTCGGACTGTCCTTCGACGAGTCGCCGAGTCTGGGTGGTGGGTACGGGCCGTATCTGCAGAGCAGGCGCGGTCAGCACTACCAAGCCGCCGTCGATCAACTTCTCGCAGAGGGACTCGCCTACCGCTGTTTCCAGACTCCTGAGGAGCTCGAGGCGGCTCGCGCAGACGCGCGCCAAACAGACGACCCAGCATCGCCGACGCGACAACACCGCGACTTGACGAGCGACGAGATTCGTGACTACGAAGCGGCGGGTCGTGCAGCCGTGATTCGCTTCCGTACGCCGCTCGAAGGCGAGACAGTTGTTGACGATCTTGTGCGCGGACGCGTTGTCTTCGAGCATCGACTGCTCGGCGACCACGTGCTAATGCGGGGGGGAGGAGCGCCCACGTATCAGCTCGCAAATCCACTCGACGATATGGCGATGGGGATCACGCACGTGATTCGCGGCGAGGATCTATTGTCGTCAACGCCGCGGCAAAAACTGTTGATCGAAGCGCTTGGCGGGACATTTCCCACCACGGCGCATCTCTCGATGATTCTTGGCACCGACAAGAAGCGTTTATCTAAACGGCACGGTGCGGCCAGCGTCGAGGAGTTTCGCGCCGACGGGTACCTGCCAGAAGCGCTGGTCAACTTTCTCGCGCTGCTCGGGTGGAGTTGGGATGGCGAGACGGAAATTATGACGATCGCAGAGCTCGTTGAGCGTTTTTCGCTCGAGCGTGTCAATCCCGCCCCGGCCGTTTTCGATTATCAGAAGCTGGCCTGGATGAATGGCCAATACCTGCGCAACCTCGCGGTGGGTGATTACGCTGCTGCACTTCAACGCCATCTTGAGGATGCCGGATCGCCCCTCGCGACTTCGCCTCGATTGGAAGAGCTCGTCCCGATGGTGCAGGAGAAGCTCGGATCGTTCGGCGAGTTCGATGTTCTTGCAGGTTCGCTGATTGATGAGCGTGCGCCTGATCACGCGTCGTGGCAAAAGCTGCAGAGCGACGAGCAGGCGGGCCCGATTCTCGATGCAACCATCGCGGCACTCCGCAGGTTGCAGCAGTTCGACGCTGAATCCATTGAGGGGGCTTTGCGTGGCGTCTGTGAGCAGCTCGAGCTGAAGCCTCGCCAAGCGTTCCTGCCGATCCGTATCGCGATCGCGGGCTCAACCGTTGCGCCCGGTCTCTACGAGTCGATTGCGTTTCTCGGTCCCGATTTGGTCTTCACGCGGCTCGATCGAGCTCGTGCTGCCGTGCGCGCGTTGTAACCCCGCGCGCAGGAGGACGGCTAGTAGGCGCGTATCGTGAGGCTAGATGGCCACACGCCCGCGCAAGTCAGCCTCAAAGGACGAGCAGGATACGTCCGAGAATCGACCACGTCGTGCTCGTGGCGTGTTCGCCGCATTTGTCGCTGCTGCGGTGTTGATTGTCGTAACGGCGTTGGTGACGACAATCGTCGTAGACGCAGTACACGGGCGCGCCAATCCCGTCGTGGCGACCGTGGCGGGTACGAGTCCACAAGACGATGTGGTCGCAAAGGCGCGCGCGCAGGGGTATAAAGATGGCAGGCGCGACACCAAGGCGCAGGCTAATGGTCAGCTCGATGCGCGCTACGACCAAGGGTTCGCCAAGGGCTACGCCAAGGGGCGCGAGGCGGCTATCAGTGATCAGGGCGTGGCGGGTGGCTACAAGGAGGGCTACAACGCTGGCGTCAAGGCCGCGGTCGACGCCTACGAGAAGATCATCAAGCAGGCGCAGCAAATTATCGCCGCTGCCAACGAGACGCCCGTAGTGACTGCGCCGTCGACGACGGCTTTACCGTAGTCGTCGGGTGCACAAAAGGACCCGGGTGCCGTTTCGGACCGTCAGTGCAACGCTTCGTTGAGAATAGCAGCGGGTGTGTGATAGCCGAGCGTTTTGCGTGGTCGAGTGTTGAGGCTGTTGGTGTCATGGCTGCTGCGGTGTTCTCGGACAGTTGCCCCTCCTAAAGTGAGGGATCTACGAGAAGCGAGGTCTAAGGTGGCTGCATCGCGCAGACGGTTTAGTCAGGAGTTCAAGGACGAGTTGTGTCTGGAGGTGATTTCGACGTCGAAGACGATCAAAGATGTCGCTGTCGCCTATGGCGTCGGTACAGAAACTCTTCGGA
>Ga0105052_10000324_pt1 | contig 64790 bp, 56 predicted proteins | sample FRY03_FD_78094 | JGI IMG/M metagenome (GOLD analysis project Ga0105052, IMG submission 78094) | Freshwater microbial communities from Lake Fryxell liftoff mats and glacier meltwater in Antarctica - FRY-03 | ecosystem: Environmental > Aquatic > Freshwater > Ice > Glacier meltwater ... | reverse complement strand
CTGCCGGCATTGTGGCTTCCGGGCTTTAAGTTTAAGACCTGTTTTTCGAAGCTCCATCGTTGTTCTGCTAGTTCCACTGGGTACTTCCCGTTCCTCGGGGTAACCCGCACGTAGTCTTGCAGAATAAACTCTGCACGTTGTTTCTTGTAGGTTCGAAGATGTGGAGTAAGGGCTGTCAGTACAGACAGAGCCTGACGGTTATATATCGCGTAGGTAAAGCTAGGGGTGTGTTTAGGGCTAGTGGTTCGTTTGCTGGTAATGATGCCCCCGCCGATAACTGCCTTCACAAATTCCAGCAGGTCCCTGTCGGTATTGCTAATCGAAACCACAGCAATTCGGTTCTTGTTTTTATGCTTGCGGCACAGCGTAACCGTACCATCGGCATCGACCAGGCCGGCAAGGTAGGCGGAATAGATTTCGCTGATGGCATGCATTATTAAGCTTAGGTGCGCCCGGGTGCTAAGGGCAAGTCGAGAAACTCGACAGTTTGTGCGGAAATAAAACCGCTACCAATAAAAAAGCCCCGCAAAGCGAGGCCGTTTTATATCCACCCTTGCGGGCGATGCTCTTCGAGCATAAGTGCCTGTGTAAGACACCCGATTTGCGTGCAACAAACACACGCATGTTTGGTGGAGGCGGCGGGACAGCTGGTTCCATATTTTTCAATATGGGCTGGACTATTCCTTCACCTGCATTACTGCAGGGGAGAGCGTTTTTAAGTAACGGTGATGCTGTTACCTAACCTAGTACTTCATAACCTGACTAATCCGGTTTAAACCGTGCAATCAGGCGGTAGAAGCCTATAAGTCTCTAGCCGGCTTACTGGTTTCCCATTCACCGGACGGCGTTAGCTTAGAACCTGATAAAACAATTCCTTAGCGTTCACCGTATGAGCTCTCTGTTTCCTATAGGGATCACTCCCTATGGCGACCATGTTACTAATCGAACCCGCGTCCGCAAGCATTCCGCTTCAAGATCTACATGCTTATTTCGTCATTAATCTCGCTGCAAGATACCCGACGAACGAGGAAAACAAGCAGCCAGTTTAGTAAGGTTTTAGCGATCGAGCCCCAAACATACCCTCACGCGATTCTGCATAGATAACACCGGGATCTGAACGTACAGACACATATCAGGCCGATGGCACTACTACTGTTTTTTAGGCAGCTAGTGCGTAGTTGTCGTCGTTGGCAACTATAAGGTTTACAGCTGTATTTACGAGGTGATCTGTCCCTCGGCATGCACTCAAAGGTTCATAACCCACGTCGAAGCCATGTCGCCCCCGTGTTGTTGTAAAACTCTCCGTGTACGAACAGTGTATGGGCATTGCGTTCAAACACAATGGCAAGGGTTGCACGTGCTGAAATTTATCCAGAGTATTTATCGAGGTTATTACTATAAATAACTGATAAATATGTATTTTAACCCTTCTTAAGAACGCGGGCTTTTTGCCGTGACCAGTCGCGGTCTTTATCGGCAGCGCGCTTATCGTGCTGCTTTTTACCCTTGGCCAGGCCGACTGTGAGTTTGGCTCTACCGCCGGTCCAGTGCAGATCCACCGGCACCAGGGTGTAGCCTTTGCGCTCAATATTGCCAATGAGCGTATCGAGCTCGCGGCGGTTTAAGAGCATTTTGCGGCTGCGACCCGGCTCCGGGTTGATGTGGGTTGAGGCGGTTTTGAGCGGGGTAATGGTGGCACCCACCAGCCAGCCTTCGCCGTTTTGGATAATGGCATAGGACTCGCTAATGCTCACGCGTTTATCGCGCAGGCTCTTTACTTCCCAGCCTTCCAGGCACAAACCGGCCTCGAAATCCTGTTCGATAAAGTAATCGTGACGGGCGCGCTTATTTTGCGCAATAAGGCGATCGTTACCGGATTTTTTCTTGGGCTTGGCCATCAGACTCTGTAAATAAGGCAAATAACAACAATGCCAAGGTGCCGCCAGCAGCGGTGCAGCCTTGGTTTGGTTTACAATCCTGCCAACATTCGTGGCGCATTGCACCAACGCTGTGCACAACAGAGTAAAACAACCCCGTAAAATAGTGTTGGAAACGCGTTCTGCCGCCGCGCTGCACCCAAAAGCTCACGCAAACCGAAGGTAAACCAGAGAATGGCCGAAAATAGCTCCGCCGAATCTACCCGCCGCTCGCTGCACGGGCACTGGTCTTCGCGGTTCGCGTTTGTGCTGGCTGTTTCCGGTTCTGCCGTGGGGCTGGGCAACATCTGGAAGTTTCCGTACGTTGCCGGTCAGAATGGCGGCGGCGCGTTTGTTCTGGTGTACCTGTTTTGTGTCTTCCTCGTGGGCTTGCCCATCATGATGTCCGAGGTGTTGCTTGGCCGGCGCGGGCGCCGCAATCCGGTGTCGACTATGGCACTGCTTGGTGAAGAAGAGTCGGGTTCGGCGGCCTGGGGTCTGGTGGGTGCGAGTGGTGCGGTTGCCGGATTTCTAATTCTGTCGTTCTACAGCGTGATTGCCGGCTGGACAATGGCCTATATGTTTAAAGCGGTGTCCGGTATATTTGCTAATCCGACGACTGAGTCGGTGGGTCTGGTGTTCGCTAACCTGACCGGCAGCGTTGCCGAATCGGGGTTCTGGCACACCTTGTTTTTGGGGCTGACTATCTTACTGGTCGCGCTCGGTGTGGAGCGGGGCATTGAGAGGGCTGTGAAGTTCATGATGCCGGCACTCGTTATTTTGCTGTTGGTGCTGCTCGGTTACGCCATGAGCATCGGCGAGTTCCAACGCGGTTTCGATTTTATGTTTGAGCCGGATTTTTCCAAGCTCAGCTCGCAGATGATTCTGGCGGCCATGGGGCAGGCCTTCTTCTCGCTCAGCATCGGTACGGGCGCTGTCATGGCCTATGGTGCTTATCTGCCGCAGGATGCGTCTATTATTAAGACCTCTTTCGCAGTGGCCTGTACCGATACGGCCATTGCCATTCTGGCGGGCCTTGTGATTTTTCCGATTGTCTTTGCGAATGGGCTTGACCCCACCAGCGGCCCCGGGCTCGTGTTCCAAACACTGCCGTTGGCCTTCGGACAGATGCCGGGCGGCGCGTTCTTTGCCAGCTTGTTCTTTTTGTTGTTGGGCTTTGCGGCGCTCACTTCCGCTGTCAGTCTAATGGAGCCGGCGGTGGCCTGGCTCATGGAGAGCCGCGATTTTCGTCGTCCGGTAGCCGCCTCTCTCGTGGGATTGGTGATCTGGGCGCTGGGCTTCCTAACGGTGTTGTCGTTCAATGTGCTGAGTGATTTCACGTTCTTAAAAGGCACCTTCTTCGACAACCTCGATTTTCTGACCAGCAATATCATGCTGCCGCTCGGCGGGTTGGCCATTACCGTATTCTCTGCTTGGGTGATGTGCACGGCATCCAGTGCCAATGAGCTGGATCCTGAAGTGGGTTCGGGCTATGACGCCTGGCGCTTTTTAGCGCGCTATGTAGTGCCGCTGGCTGTCATTCTGGTGTTCTTAAATGCCATTGGAGTGTTTGCCTGATGCGTCACGTGGAGCGCACAGCGATTGTTCGCTATACGCCGGAACAGATGTTCGATCTGGTGATTGATGTCGAGTCATACCCCGAGTTTCTGCCGTGGTGCGAAGGCGCCGAGCTCCGCAGCAGCAGCGAGACCGAGATCATTGGCGGCATGACGCTGGGCATTAAGGGTTTCAATGCCACGTTCGTCACCCGCAACGTACTGCAGCGCCCCAGCGTGATGAACATGCTGCTTGAAGAAGGGCCCTTCAAAGTGCTTGAGGGCGTCTGGCACTTCGAGCCTTTGGGTGACCGCGGCTGCAAGATCTCGCTCAACATCGATTTTGAATTTGAAAGCGCGCTGCAGGATATGCTGCTGGGGGCTTCGTTTGAGTTGATCTGTAACAAACTCATTGACGCATTCGCTGGCCGTGCCAAGCAGGTGTATGGCAGTGATTGACACGCGCATTACCGTTGAGCTCGCGTACGCGTTGCCGGAGCGACAGGTGGTTGAGGTGTTGCAGTTAGAGCCGGGCGCAACGGCCCGCGAGGCGCTGAGCTTTTCGGCATTGCCTGCGGCATTTCCCAATCTGGATAGTGCAGGGTGTCCGCTGGGCGTGTTCGGGCAGGTTGTGGAAGACAGCTACGTGTTGCAAACAGGCGATCGTCTGGAAATCTACCGGCCACTGATTAATGAGCCGCGCGAAACGCGCCGTCGTTTGGCGGCAGAGGGCAAAACTATGGGTTCTGGTCAGTCTGGGACGCGCCGCCGCTAAAGCGCTTTAGGTGGGGTCCACAAGCACGTCGAGCTGAATACTACTGACGCGTTTTTCCTCGAAGCGAATAATAATCCAGCGTTGATCAGCCTGTTTGGCGCGACCCGCCAGAAAGTAGTACATGTAGTCCCAGCGTTCCCCATGAAAGGGATCGCCGACTACCGGGCTGCCTAGCAGGTAGCGCACCTGACTCTCAGTCATGCCCAACTTAACCTGTTCCACATCTTTAATCTCGAGCTTGTTGCCCTGTTGAATATCCACGTGATACACGCAGCCGCTGAGGCTCGCAGAGAGGAGAGAAAGGATAAGCAGGCGTTTCAGGTTTAGTAGCATCGTGAGCTTTGTGTTAAATTTTCCGCTAGAGCGTTATTGATTGCGCGCATAATAAACCAAATTGACGGCGTGAATGAGGCTTCTGTAGTCATTCGCAGCCCGTGGCTAGCAGGAGAGGGTGTTGAGTAAGCAAGAACTCAGAGACGCAGGGCTTAAGGTCACTTCGCCGCGCGTACGAATACTGCAGCTTCTGGAGCAGCCCAAAAACGCGCACCTCACCGCCGAAGATATCTACAAAACGCTGGTCGATGCCGGCGATGAAGTGGGTCTTGCCACCGTCTACCGGGTCCTTTCGCAGTTTGAAGAGGCCGGTCTTGTAACGCGCCACAACTTCGAAGAAGGCAAATCGGTGTTTGAGCGCAACCGAGGCGGGCATCACGATCACATGGTGTGTGTTGATACCGGTAAGATCATTGAGTTTGTCGACGAAGACATCGAACGTCTGCAGCACGCCATTGCCGAAGAGCATGGCTACGATCTCGATAGCCACAGCATGGTGTTGTTCGTGCGTCGCAAGAGCAAACGGTAGACCCTCTGGTGGGTGCCCCAATGACTTCGCCTATGATGGCCTCCATTATCCCCCCAATGATCACTACTTTATGATCCGCATTAAAGCACTCGACCATATTGTCATTCGTGCTGTCGATAGCGCGTCACTCTGCGCATTCTATTGCGATGTGTTGGGCTGTAGCGTTGAGCGTGCGTCTTCGCCCGACACCGGCCTTACTCAATTGCGGGCAGGCTCTGCACTGATCGATATTGTTGCTGTGGATAGTGAGCTTGGCCGTGCCGGCGGTGCTGCACCGGGCCACGAAGCGCACAACATGGATCACTTCTGTGTGGTGCTTGAAGATTTTAATGAAGCGGCCATTCGCCAGCATCTCTCAGCCTTTGATATTGCCGGTAGCGCTCTCGAGCAGCGTTATGGTGCCGCGGGTTATGGCCCTTCTATTTATATAGATGACCCGGAAGGCAATACGATAGAGCTCAAAGGCTTACCCGCAATCTCGTGACTTACAGCTGCTGAGTTTTCTGGCGGCGTGCGTGCAACATCTCGGCGGCATGAGCGCGCGTGGCGGCAGTGATTGTCGCACCGCCCAGCATGCGGGCAATTTCTTCGACACGCTCGTCGGTGGTGAGTGCTTTAATTTGCGTGCGGGTGGTTTTGCCGTCGCTGCGTTTGCTGACCTTAAGTTGTTGATCGGCCTGACTGGCTACTTGTGGCAAATGCGTCACGCACAGTACTTGTGAACCTGCTGCCAGGCTGTGCAGCTGTTCGCCCACAATCTCGGCCACCGCACCGCCGACGCCTGAATCGACTTCATCAAAAATAAGTGTGCCGCCAGTATCACTGCTGCGCGCGGCCACCTGAATAGCCAGACTCACACGCGAGAGCTCGCCGCCCGAGGCCACCTTCGACAGGCTGCCGGGCTGCATACCGGGGTTTAGTGCGACCAGATACTCCACGCGCTCGAAGCCATCGGTGCCGGGTGTTTCGCCCACGCTTACTAGTTTGATGCTGAAGCTGCCACCCTGCATGCCCAGCTTATGAATGTTGGCAGTCACTTCAGCGCCGAGTTTCTTCGCGGCTTTGTTGCGCAGTTTGCTGAGGCTCTTGCCGGCATCACATAGATTGTTATGCCGCTTGTCGGTGGCAACTTCCAGCGCCTGCAAACTCTCTGCCGGATTATCGAGTTCATCAAGCTCGGTTTTTAGTTGCGCATACAGTGCCGGCAGCTCGCTAGCTTCAATGCGATGTTTGCGCGAGTGATCGAGCAAGGCGCTTAAGCGGTTGTCGAGTTCCTGTAGCACTTGCGGATCAGTATCGACCTGATCCAGGTGCTGACGCAGTTGCTCAACAGCTTCGCTAATTTGTATCTCCGCTTCCTGCAGCAGCACAGCGGCAGGAGTCAGGCCATCGTCAAATCGTGCCAGTTTTTCAAGCTGGGCACGGGTGCGGCCAATCAGGCTTTGTGCCGAGTCTTCGGCGTCGTAGAGCAGGGTGAGGGCAGCATCGATGCCGCTGGCAATGTCGGCGGCGTTGGAGGCGCGACTGTGATCATTGTTGAGTGTTTCAAGTTCGTCTTCCTGCGGGTTCAGGGTGATAAGTTCCTGAACCTGATAACGCAGCAGTTCCAGCCGCTCTGCACGCTCTTTGCCCGAGCTTCTCAGCGCGGCGAGCTTGCTGGCCGAGGCTTGCCAATCTGCATAGGCTATGCGTACGGCTTTGAGTGCGTTGCTGCAGTTGCCGTACTGATCCAGAAAGTCACGCTGCACGGCCGGCCGTAACAACGATTGATGTGCTTGCTGGCCGCAAATATCGACCAGATGTTCGCCCAGGGTGCGCAGCGTTTGCATCGGTACGGCATGGCCATTGATGTAACCGCGTGAACGACCCTCGGCGGTAACAATGCGCCGTACCAGGCACAGTGTGTTGTCGTCTAAATCTTGTTCTTTAAGCCAATGGATGGCTGCTGGATTGTTGGCAAGGTCGAAGTTTGCACTCACTTCAGCGCGTTCGGTGCCGGGGCGCACGGCATCGGAATCAGCGCGTTCGCCTAAGGCTAAACCGAGCGCATCAACGAGTATCGATTTACCGGCGCCGGTCTCGCCGGTGAGGCCGGTCATGCCGGCGCCCAGGTCGAGATCAATTTCATCGATGATGGCAAGGTTGCGGATGTGTACGTGATTTAGCACGGGCTCGGGCTGCTTTTCTCAGTGTCTGTTGCCGCTGTACGGCGTTGCGAATCATTGTAACCGTGAGAGCGGGGGCGGGGAACATCTATTCGTGTCGGCTAATCAAAGTTTGGCTGGAGCCGTTGCTGCTTGACGCTTATCAGTCGCGTTGCTAGCTTTCACGCAGATACGTAACGATACGCTTGCGCTTAACCCCAAGGATTGCAGTGGCCACAGGTACCAACGACAACAAAACGGCAGAGCCGTCAGAGCGCGGCGGGCTAATTCTGCGCGCGTTGGTGCAGAGCTATATTCGCGACGGTCAGCCTGTCGGTTCGCGCACGCTGGCTAGCAACACCGGTTTGTCGCTGAGCCCCGCAAGCATCCGCAATGTGATGTCAGATCTGGAAGAGATGGGCTTCATTGCCGCACCGCATACTTCAGCCGGTCGTATACCCACGCCGCGTGGCTATCGATTCTTTGTTGATACACTTTTAAAGTTGCAGGAGTCCGGGGCCACAGACTTAAGCGAGCTGCAGAAACAGATCATGCTCGATGACACTGCCGACTCCCGTGAGATGGCATCCAGTGTGTCTTCGTTGTTGTCATCCATGACCGAGATGGCGGGGTTGGTGACTTTGCCGCGCACGACTCATGTGGTGTTGCGACAGGTAGAGTTTCTACCCATCTCCAACCGGCGGGTGTTGGCCATCATGGTAGTCAACGATCACGATGTGCAGAACCGCATTTTGCATCTCGACCGCGAGTACTCTGAATCAGAGCTGAAACGCGCCGCCAATTATCTGAATCAGAGCTATGCCGGCAAAGAGCTGACCAAAGTCCGTGAATTGGTCATCGAAGACATGCGCACTACGCAACAGACCATGAATCAACTCATGGTCGACACCATCAGTATTGCTCAGCAAGCACTCAAAGTAGAACAGCCGGCACCCGAGTACGTGATGGCCGGCGAAGCCCAACTCATGAACTTTCATGAACTCTCGGATATTGAAAAGCTTAAGCAGTTGTTTGAAGCCTTTAATCAGAAGCGCGAGATATTGGGCTTGCTCGATCAGAGCATTGTTGCCGACGGCGTAAAGATATTTATCGGTGAAGAGTCGGGCTATCAGTTGTTGGGTGATTGCAGCATTGTGACGGCGCCGTACCGGGTGGACGACGAGATTGTCGGTGTGCTGGGTGTGATTGGCCCCACCCGCATGGCCTATGAGCGGGTCATTCCTATTGTCGATGTCACCGCAAAACTTGTCGGCGCCGCCTTGAAATCGGCCAAACAGGGCTTATAAAGAACCTGTAACCTGATTAGCCCATTTGAAGGCCCGGCGTGCGGCGACCCGCCGGGCCTTCGCTACGCCCCTTATTTAGAACTTAAGTCGTTAACACTCACGTAAAACCGGATTATTAAGCATGAGCAATGAGACCGATCCTAAAGATGCCGCTGAGGCGGAACTGAAGCAGGCGCAAGGCGAAGCGAGCTCCGACACTTCTGAGGCTGAGTTTGCCGAGACCAAGGTGTTGCCGGATGACGCGTCGGCCGCTGAGTTTGCCGAGACTCTGGTAATGAACGATGAAAGCCCTGTCGAGGCCGGGTTGCGTAAGTCACTAGAAGATATGCAGGTGCAAATCGAAAAATACCAATATGCGTTTGCCGAAGCAGAGAACAAAGTGCGGCGTGTTGAGCGGGAAGCTCAACAGGCGCGGCAGTTTGCCGTCGAGCGTTTTGCCGGCGATATGCTGCCTGTACTCGACACTCTGGAGCTGGGTATTCAGGCGGCAGAGCACAATGGCGCCACTGCTGAGGACCTGCTCGAAGGCAACAAGGCGGGCCTCAAACTATTTCTCGCTGCCATGAAAACCTCTGGTGTTGAAAGCATCGATCCTGAAGGCGAACCCTTTAATCCCGAGCGCCATGAAGCCATGGTTATGCAACCCTCCGAGACCGCCGAGCCGGGTTCGGTGCTCACGGTAGTGCAGCGGGGCTACCTGCTAAACGGCCGCTTGTTGCGCCCGGCCAGAGTCATTGTGGCAAAGGCACCCGAGTAGCTAAGCGCTATAGCCTGCCATGGTTTTAGGCAGATTCGCACCGCAATTTTTTACAGAATTTTACTGAGCCTGACCTTGAAATGGCGGAATCCGCCCATAAATTAGAGGCAAGCTAATTTTATTGAAAAATTCAGCCGCGCTGAATTTAACCCCGGAGAACGACATGGGAAGAGTAATTGGAATTGATTTGGGCACCACGAACTCGTGTGTGTCGATCATGGACGGTGACAAAGTCAGAGTCATTGAGAATAGTGAAGGCGATCGAACCACACCATCGGTTGTCGCGTTTACCAAAGACGACGAAGTGCTGGTCGGCCAGTCTGCCAAGCGTCAGGCCGTCACCAATCCGCAGAACACACTGTTTGCTGTAAAGCGCCTTATTGGCCGCAAGTTCAGCGACGATGTTGTGCAGCGCGATATGGACATGGTGCCGTACAAGATTGTTAAAGCTGATAATGGCGATGCCTGGGTCGAGGCCAATGGCAAAGCTATGGCACCGCCCGAAGTATCTGCCCGCGTGCTAATGAAAATGAAGAAGACTGCCGAAGATTATCTCGGCGAGCCTGTGACCGAAGCGGTAATTACTGTGCCGGCGTATTTTAATGATTCGCAGCGTCAGGCCACTAAAGACGCGGGCAAGATTGCCGGTCTGGACGTTAAGCGAATTATTAACGAGCCCACCGCAGCAGCGCTTGCGTATGGCATGGATAAGCAGCGCGGCGACCGTAAGATTGTTGTGTATGACCTCGGTGGTGGTACCTTTGATATCTCTATTATTGAAATTGCCGAGATCGATGGCGAGCATCAATTTGAAGTGCTAGCCACGAATGGTGACACCTTTCTAGGTGGTGAAGATTTTGATATGCACATTATTCAGTATCTGGCCGCAACCTTTAAGAAAGAAAGCGGCATGGATGTGAGTAAAGATCCGCTAGCTATGCAGCGTCTGAAAGAGGCTGCTGAGAAAGCGAAGATCGAGTTGTCATCGAGCGCACAAACTGAAATCAATCTGCCGTACATTACGGCCGATGCATCAGGTCCTAAACATCTCACTATTAAGCTGACCCGCGCGAAGCTCGAGTCATTGGTTGAATCGCTGATTACGCGAACTATGGCGCCGTGCAAAATGGCATTGAAAGATGCCGGCTTAAGCGTAGGTGATATCGACGACGTGATTCTGGTCGGTGGTCAGACCCGTATGCCTAAAGTGCAAGAAGTGGTGCAGAGTTTCTTCGGCAAAGAGCCACGCCGTGATGTGAACCCCGATGAAGCAGTTGCCATGGGCGCTGCTATTCAGGGCGGCGTGTTGTCGGGTACTGTTAAAGACGTATTGTTGCTCGACGTAACGCCATTGTCACTGGGTATCGAAACGCTCGGTGGGGTGATGACCAAACTGATCGAAAAGAACACCACTATTCCTACCAAAGCAAACCAGGTGTTCTCAACAGCCGATGACAATCAGCCTGCAGTAACCATTCATGTGTTGCAGGGTGAGCGCGAACGTGCAGGCGATAATAAGTCATTGGGTCGTTTTGATCTGTCAGACATTCCGCCGGCTCGTCGTGGTACGCCACAAATTGACGTGACTTTCGATATCGATGCGAACGGCATTTTGAATGTATCTGCAAAAGACAAAGCCTCCGGCAAAGAACAGAAGATTGTGATTCAGGCCTCAAGCGGTCTTTCCGATGAAGAAGTTGAACGCATGGTGAGCGATGCAGCGGCCCACGCCGAAGACGATAAGAAGTTCCGCGAGTTGGTGGAGGTTCGTAATCAGGCTGATGCACTACTGCATGGCACTGAGAAATCGCTTGAAGACCTGGGTGAGAAAGTCACCGCCGAAGAACGCGCTGCCATCGAAGCGGCCAGCGGCGATTTGAAGGAAGCGCTAAAAGGCGAAGACAAAGAGTCAATCGATGCCAAAGTGAAAGCATTGAGTGAAGTCTCTGCCAGTCTGGCGGAGCGGGTCTATGAGCAAGCGGCCGCCGAAGAGGGTGCTGAAGGTTCGGATGCACCAGCTGACGATAGCGTGGTTGATGCCGAGTTTGAAGAAGTCGACACTAAAGAAGAGAAGAAAGGCTAGCGACTTCTATCTCAGACCCCAACGCTGCCAATAAGCAGCTTGAGGGTTTGGATCAAAGGGCTGTCAGGGTAACCTGCAGCCCTTTTTTTTATGCGGCGTTCAATGCTCTATGCTGCAGTGTGATAGGTGCAAGGTGATTACGTTAAGCGGACTTCAAATAAGGGGTTTCAGCAGGTAGCAAAGCCCTGATAATGCTGACATACTAAAAAAATAAGTTGGCATTGTTCCTGATGATCTTAGAAAGACATGCCCGTAAGCACTGCCGCGCACGATCTCACACCGCGTAAGCACCCGGAGTACAAATAGTGTTGAAAGTTGTTCATTCTGCTGGGCCGCATTATCCACCGATGGTAGTACCTAGCCGGCTGTTTCAGAGTATTGATAGTCTGGATGTTGACGAGGTACTGGCGCTTTATCGTGAGCACGGCGCTCTATTGTTTCGTGGTTTTCGCTTAACAAAGAAGAACTTCTGGACATTTGGTGGTCAGTACTGCAGTAGCTTTGTTCGCAATGGTTCTGGCGGTCGCAGTGTCATATCTAAAGATACCCGCGTGCAAACGGTAGGTTGTGGCGGCGATCTGTTTCCGTTTCACCCTGAAATTGCGCGTGATCCGTGGAAGCCCGATTTGGCAATGTTCGGCTGCCTGAGCGCGCCGAAAGAGGGTGGTGAAACACTGATCTCTGACGGTTGCGAAGTGGTTAAGGCTATGTCGCCTGCACTGCGTGATGAATTGATGAAGCGCCAGTTTCATTATTTGTCGACGACCAGCCCGGAAGTCTGTCAGCGCTGGCTGGAAATTGAAGACATTGATGCCGAGACCTTGGAGCGGCTGAAAGATAAGCCACCGTTCCGCTTTACGCTGAACGAAGACGGCTCGCTGCTAAAACTGTATGTAGCTCCCGCATTGCACAAGCCTATGTTTACCGATGATCTGGCGTTTGGTAGCTTTTTACTCTTCTCGCGCTTTTTCCACAGCAACAAGCATTTTCCCGTTTTCGAAGACGGTTCTGAAGTGGCTGATGAGTTGTGCACTACCATTAATGAGCTTGCCTACAGCGTTTCTTATGCTCACTCTTGGCAGAAGGGTGATGTGCTCATGCTCGATAACACGCGCTTCATGCACGCCCGTCCCGATTTCAATGACGATGGCAACCGGCTCATCATGAGTCAATTCGGCTTTCTAGGGTCGGCACCAATCAGTGCGGCCGAACTCGCGACTCAACCTTGGCGGCAAAAGCCCATCTGGGTTGAAAGCGACCAGTTGTGACCCAATATTAGGCATTAGCCTCTTCCACTATCGGGAATGGTTTAAGGATTGGGGTCGCAGACCAGGCGTCTGCGACCCCCTTTTTGTGTATTTTGGGACACGGATTTTATGTCTAAGCGTGACTATTACGAAGTATTGAGTGTGGAGCGCGGTGCTGCCGAAGCTGACATCAAGAAAGCCTATCGTCGCATGGCGATGAAGTTTCATCCCGACCGGAATCCGGACGACAGCACTGCTGAAGCCAAATTTAAGGAAGTGAAAGAAGCCTACGAGGTGCTTTCCGACAAGCGGAAGCGCGCCACGTATGATCAACATGGTCATGCCGCGTTTGAGCAGGGCGGAATGGGCGGCGCTGGCGCCAGTGGTTTTGGTGATGTCTTTGGTGATGTCTTTGGCGATATCTTTGGTGCTGGTGGTCGCGGTGGCGGTCGCAACAGTGTTTTCCGCGGTGCCGATTTACGCTATGACTTATCGCTCACGTTAGAGCAGGCGGTAAAAGGTGATTCAGTCACCTTGTCGTTTCCAACCATGGCCCAGTGTGACACCTGTGACGGTGAGGGTGCTGCGCCCGGCACCAGCCGAAAGCATTGTGGTACGTGCAACGGCATGGGCCAAGTGCGTGCGCAGCAGGGCTTCTTTTCAGTGCAGCAAACCTGTCCTAAGTGCCGTGGCGCGGGCAGCATCGTTGAAACCCCATGCACGGGTTGTTCGGGCAGCGGGCAGGTACGTGAAGATAAAACGTTGTCGGTCAAAGTGCCTGCCGGCGTCGATACCGGCGATCGTATTCGTCTGAGCGGCGAAGGTGAGGCTGGCCAGAATGGCGGGCCAGCAGGGGATCTTTACGTCGAGATTAGGGTGAAGCGCCACGACATCTTCGAGCGTGACGGTGCTCATTTGCGATGCGCAGTGCCTATCTCATTTTCGAAGGCGGCTCTGGGTGGTCAGGTGCAGGTGCCGACGCTGGGTGGCGAAGTCAATTTGAAGGTGCCGGAAGGCACTCAGTCGGGCAACGTGTTCCGACTTCGGGGCAAAGGCGTTGCGCCGGTGCGTGGCGGCGGTGTCGGTGATCTGTATTGCACGGTTGACGTTGAGACGCCGGTCAAGTTGACCGGCGAGCAGGAAAAGCTGTTAGAGTCTTTCCAGAAATCGCTGGAAGAGGGCGGCGACAAGCACCGACCAAGAGCGCAGGGTTGGGCCGACCGAGTGAAAAACTTTTTTAAAGATATTGCGTCTGCTGCCGGTTAACCGAGCGGCGTAGTTCAGCAATTACACTTAGTATTAACCTTTACAGAAACAGGTTCAGGGAGTGGTCATGCGGATTGCAGTTTTGGGGTGTACAGGCCGCATGGGTATTGCTGTTGCCAGAGCCGTAGCGGACAGTCGCGATGCCGAGCTCTGCGGTGCCTTGACGCAAAGCGGTCATGCCATGCTGAACGTCGATCTGGGCGTGGTGGCGGGTCTGCCAACAACGGGCGTGCTCATTACCAGTGACGTGAATGCGGCGCTGCAGGGCGCCGATGTGGCCATCGACTTCACATTGCCTGTGGCTACCCAAAGTAATTTAGCGGCGTGTCGTAAGCATAACGTTGCCCTTGTCATGGGCACGACCGGTTTGAACGAGGCGCAGCAGGCTCTGCTGGCCGAGGCCGCGAAAGATATTCCGATTGTCTACGGGCGCAACATGAGTGTCGGGGTAAATGTCACCACCGAACTAGCCCGCTTGGCGGCTCGCTATTTGGGTTCCGACTGGGATACCGAGATTGTTGAGGTGCACCATCGGCATAAGGTGGATGCGCCCTCCGGCACGGCGCTGCAGCTTGGCGAAGCCATTGCCCGGGAGCGGGGCGTTGATCTCAACGAGGTTGGCGTGCACGGCCGTGCCGGCAAAACCGGCGCCCGTAATCGCGGCGAAATCGGCTTCAGTTCGATTCGCGCGGGCAATATTGTGGGCGATCACAGCATCCTGTTTGCTTCTGATGCCGAGATTGTGGAGCTTAAGCATCATGTGGCCGATCGCAGCGTCTTTGCGCAAGGCGCGCTGCGATCGGCCCGTTGGCTGACAGGTCGTCCTGCTGGCCTCTATGGGATGCCCGACGTGCTCGGGTTTAATACATAATTCGGAGCGTGCGGCAAAACGTTTCGGTCTGGTGGACTTAGTCCGCCAATAGGCCATTTTCGATAGCCTTTCTGGCGGCCTTTATATACAATGCGCTCGGTCGCAGTATGACCACGCTAGTTTGCGGGAGGAAACCTTACACAGGACCCTCCCGTTTCTATGTATACCCATCTGGTGCGAGGACTGCCAAGTGACACAACCTGCCATATTGGCGCTGGAAGACGGCACGATTTTTCGCGGTATTTCGGTTGGCGCCGAAGGAAAAACAATTGGTGAGGTTGTCTTCAATACCGCCATGACGGGCTATCAGGAAATACTGACCGACCCTTCCTACTGCCGTCAGATCGTAACCTTGACTTACCCCCATATCGGTAATACCGGCACTAACAGCGATGATTTTGAAAGCGATCAAATTCATGCTGCTGGTCTGATTATTCGTGACCTTTCAATTGCCGCCAGTAGTTACCGTTCAGAGATCGGTCTTGCTGATTTTCTAAAGCGTGGCAACACTGTTGCCATTGCCGATATTGATACCCGTAAGCTCACGCGTATTTTGCGGGAGAAGGGAGCCCAGTCAGGCTGCATTATGGCTGGCGACGATATCGATGAAGCCGCCGCCGTTGAGCATGCCCGCAAGTTCCCGGGTCTGGCCGGCATGGATCTTGCCAAGATAGTAACAACCGATAAAACCTACCAGTGGAGCATGGGCAGCAATTGGCCTGCGCCTACCGGTGGTCCTGGCAAGCGGCATTGCGATTTCCATGTGGTCGCTTACGATTTTGGTATTAAACGCAATATTCTGCGTCTATTGGTCGATCACAATTGCCGAGTCACTGTGGTACCTGCACAAACGCCGGCATCTGAAGTGCTGGCGTTATCACCTGATGGTGTATTCCTGTCTAACGGACCGGGCGATCCTGAGCCTTGCACCTATGCGATCGAAGCGATTCGCGAAGTTACCGCTGCGGGTATTCCCGTATTCGGTATTTGTCTGGGGCATCAGTTGCTGGCGCTTGCCAGTGGCGCGAAGACATTAAAAATGAAATTCGGTCATCACGGTGCTAACCATCCGGTTGGCGATATTGAGACCAAAGTGGTTTACATCACCAGCCAGAACCATGGCTTTGCTGTGGATGAAGAAACGCTGCCGCATACGCTTAAGGCCACTCACAAGTCGTTATTTGATGGCAGCTTGCAGGGTGTCGAGCGCAATGATTGTCTGGCGATGGGCTTTCAGGGTCACCCTGAAGCGAGCCCAGGACCGCATGATTTGTTGCCTATTTTTGGTCGCTTTATAGAGATGATGAACACGGCAGCCGGCAAAGTGCCGAAAGGCTCAAAAGCTCGCTAGTGGCATTGTCTAAACGCAGTACTTACTTAAATCACCTAAAAAGATAAAGACAGACATATCGCATGCCTAAGAGAACAGACATAAAAAGTATTTTGATTATCGGTGCGGGTCCGATCGTCATTGGACAGGCTTGCGAGTTTGATTACTCCGGGGCGCAGGCATGTAAGGCGCTGAAGGAAGAGGGCTTCCGGGTAATTCTGGTGAACTCCAACCCGGCCACGATCATGACTGATCCGGATATGGCGGATGCCATTTATATAGAGCCTGTTAACTGGCAGACCGTCGCGAAGATTATTGCTATCGAATTGCCCGATGTGTTGTTGCCCACTATGGGTGGCCAGACGGCATTGAATTGTGCGTTGGATCTCGAACGCGAAGGCGTTTTAGAAAAGTACAACGTCGAAATGATTGGTGCGAAGTCAGAAGCCATCGATACCGCAGAGGATCGTGCCAAGTTTAAGCAGGCTATGACAGACATCGGTCTGGAAAGTCCGCGCGCTTCAACGGCCAAAACCCTCGAGCACGCCTTAGAAATACTTGAGGATATCGGCTATCCCTCCGTTATTCGTCCGTCATTTACGATGGGTGGCAGCGGTGGCGGCATTGCTTTCAACAGGGAAGAGTTTGAGAAAATTGTGACTCATGGTCTCGATATTTCTCCAACCACTGAAGTGCTTGTTGAAGAGTCTGTGATGGGTTGGAAAGAGTTCGAGATGGAAGTGGTGCGTGATTGCGCCGATAACAGTATTATTATTTGTTCTATCGAAAACCTTGATCCGATGGGCGTGCATACCGGCGACTCGATTACGGTGGCGCCGACCCAGACACTCACCGATAAAGAGTATCAGGTCATGCGTAATGCAGCGCTCGCTGTGCTGCGGCGTATCGGTGTTGAGACCGGTGGTTCTAATGTGCAGTTCGCGGTTGATCCGGCAACGGGCCGGATGTTACTTATTGAAATGAACCCGCGCGTGTCGCGTTCATCGGCTCTGGCGTCTAAAGCCACCGGTTTCCCTATTGCTAAAGTGGCTGCCAAGCTCGCTGTGGGTTATACGCTGGATGAGTTGCGTAACGAAATTACCGGCGGTGCGACGCCCGCTTCGTTCGAGCCGGCCATTGATTACGTAGTTACAAAAATCCCCCGTTTTACCTTCGAGAAGTTTCCCGGTGCTAACGAACGCTTAACCACACAGATGAAGTCTGTGGGTGAGGTTATGGCCATTGGTCGTTCGCAGCAGGAATCCTTGCAAAAAGCGCTACGTGGTCTTGAGACTGGTATCGATGGGCTGGTTGAAAAAGTACCGGTGCCAAAGACTGAAGAAGAAAAAGATTTTCTACTTGATGAGATTCGTTCTCCCGCTGCCGATCGCTTGCTGTATGTGGGCGACGGTTTCCGTGCGGGCATGACGCTCGAAGAAATGCACGACGTATCAAAAATTGATCCGTGGTTTCTCGCGCAGATCCAAGACCTGATTCATGAAGAACAGGCGATGCAGGTAGATGGTAGCGAGACATTGAACCCGTTACGGTTGCGAAGTCTCAAGCGCAAAGGTTTTTCTGATAGCCGTATTGCTAAGCTTATTGGCGTGCAGGAATCGGCGGTGCGCAAGCAGCGAATCACTAATAATATTCGTCCCGTTTATAAGCGTGTTGATACCTGTGCAGCCGAGTTCTCGACGACTACGGCTTACATGTATTCAACGTACGAAGAAGAGTGCGAGTCGCAGCCGACCAATGCGCGCAAGATTATGATTCTGGGTGGTGGCCCCAACCGTATTGGTCAGGGTATTGAATTTGACTACTGCTGCGTGCATGCGGCAATGGCGCTGCGCGAATGCGGTTATGAGACCATCATGGTCAACTGCAATCCGGAGACTGTCTCTACCGATTACGACACCTCGGATCGTTTGTATTTTGAACCCCTCACGTTTGAAGACGTGATGGAAGTTATCGATCTTGAAAAGCCGGATGGCGTGATTGTGCAGTACGGTGGTCAGACACCATTGAAACTGGCTGAAGCGCTTGAGGCGGCGGGTGCGCCGATTATTGGTACGAGCCCCGATTCTATCGATCTGGCCGAAGATCGCGAGCGTTTCAAGGCGCTGGTTAACACCTTGAAACTCAGGCAACCGCCGAACGGCATTGCCCGCACCGTTGAGGAATCGGCTCGCATCGGCAGTGAGGTGGGTTATCCGTTGGTCGTTCGTCCTTCGTATGTGTTGGGTGGGCGAGCCATGGAAGTGGTGCATAACGAAGAAGATTTGCTCGTCTACATGAGAGAGGCGGTAAAGGTTTCCAATGAGAGCCCTGTGTTGCTCGATCGCTTCCTCGATTTTGCGGTAGAAGTTGACGTCGATTGTGTTTGCGACGGTACGGATGTCCTGATCGGCGGCATTATGGAACATGTTGAGCAGGCCGGCGTGCACTCGGGCGATTCGGCGTGCTCGTTGCCGCCGGCAACGCTTGATCGCGACATTCAGGCTGAACTCGTGCGTCAGGTTGAAGAACTTGCCCGTGCGCTGAAAGTGGTCGGTTTGATGAACACGCAGTTCGCTATTCAGAACGGCCTAGTGTATTTGCTAGAAGTAAACCCGCGCGCCTCACGTTCGGTGCCGTTTGTTTCCAAGGCAACTGGCGTGCCGCTTGCCAAGATTGGCGCTAAGTGTATGGCGGGTATCAGTCTTAAAGAGCAGGGCTATACCAAGCAGGTGATTCCTGATTATTACTCAGTGAAGGCATCGGTCTTCCCGTTTAATAAGTTCCCCGATTCTGATCCGATTCTCGGCCCTGAGATGAAATCCACCGGCGAAGTGATGGGTACGGGCGAAACGTTTGGCGAAGCCTATGCTAAAGCGCAACTCGGTCAGGGGGTGAAACTGCCGAAGCGCGGCACTGTCTTTATCTCGGTTCGTGATAGCGATAAACCGGAAGCGGTGCGTCTCGGCCGTTCGCTGCTGGAACGCGGTTATCATTTAATCGCGAGTGATGGTACAGCTAAGTATTTGGCAGAAAACGGCGTGAGCTGTAAGCGTATTAATAAGGTCCGTGAGGGTCGCCCGCACATTGTCGACATGATTAAGAACCAGGAAGTGGTATTGATTGTGAACTCCACGGAAGGCAAAAAGGCCATTCGTGAGTCGCAGGCCATCCGCGCTGCTGCCGTGACGAACAAAGTGACTTACTACACCACCATTGCTGCCGGTCTTGCTACGGTTACCGCACTCGATCATATTGATAGCACAGGCGTGAATTCGTTGCAGGATCTGCACAAGCGTCTCGCGGCTAAGGTTGATTTGTGAGTAAGGTACCACTAACGGTTGTTGGTGCTGAGAAGATGCGTAATGAACTTACCCGTCTTAAAGGCGAAGATCGTCCGCGGATTATTGCGTCTATTGCTGAAGCACGTGCGCACGGCGATCTCAAAGAAAACGCCGAGTATCACGCGGCGAAAGACCAGCAAAGTTTTGTTGAAGGCCGCATTAAAGATCTTGAGGGCAAGTTGTCCAACGCACAGGTTATTGATGTGACGACAATGGGTTCGCCCGATAGAGTGATCTTTGGCGCTACCGTGCGTTTATTTGATGACGGTGCCGATGCAGAGATTCAGTACAAGATTGTGGGAGAGGACGAAGCCAATATTTCTGCCGGCCTCATTTCCATCTCTTCACCCATTGCCCGTGCGCTGATCGGTAAAACGCCGGAGGATGAAGTAGTGGTGAAGACGCCGGGTGGTGAAAAGCTCTACGAAGTCATCGAGATCAGCTACGTCTAGCGCTCTGGGTCTAGTACCCGGAGTGCGGCATCTGGTCAGATTATGTGGCCGGCCTATTTTGGCAGGCTAATTTTCGGGGCTCTCTTGCTGCCTTTCTTGGGCGCACGATACAGGGTGGCAATGTTGCCGACCCTGCCGACGAGCTCCGCTTTGCTGGATTTCAGTAACTTATCGATAGCCGCATCGCGTGCATCGCGTTCGCCGGCATTCACTTTGATTTTAACGAGTTCGTGGTGCGCAATGGTCGACTCGAGTTCGGCCAGCAGGGCTTCGGTGACGCCCGCATTGCCCACAATGATGACGGGTTTAAGGGTGTGAGCTTGCTTTTTCAAGCTGCTGCGTTGTGCTTCTGTAAGTTTCATGGCTGTTTTCCGGCAGAACGGGGTGTTGCGGGGCGAGCAGCATACCGATGCTGCTCACTAAGTACAAAGCATTCCTGATGATTTGGGCTGCGGCTTTGGCAGCCTGTGACATAGAATAAGGCTTATGGCAACGAAAGGTGGCAGCGCCCGCTGGCGACGGCGGCAAGAAACCGATATCTACGTGCAGCGCGCGCGGCGGGAAGGCTGGCGCTCGCGCGCTGTTTATAAGCTGGAAGAGATCCATGAGCGCCACAAACTGATGCGCCCCGGTAACACGGTGGTTGATCTGGGTGCTGCACCTGGCGGCTGGTGTCAGTATGCGCAGAAATGTGTGGGAACCAAAGGTCGGGTAATTGGTCTCGATATATTAGAGATGCCCCCTATTGAGGATGTCGAATTTATCCAGGGTGATTTTACAGAAGACAGTGTGCTTGCCGAGTTGCAGCAATGCATAGGCGGGCAAAAAGTCGACCTTGTAATGTCGGATATGTCCCCCAATATCTCTGGTAACAGGTCGGTTGATCAGCCGCGCAGTATGTATCTGATAGAAGTATCTTTAGAGCTGGCTTACGAGGTTTTGCGGCCCGGAGGCCACTTCGTCACCAAAATTTTTCACGGCGAAGGATTTGATGAGTTAGTGAAGGTCACCAGGCAGCGTTTTGAATCTGTGAAGGTCCGTAAACCGAAAGCATCAAGATCGGACAGTCGTGAGACTTACCTTGTAGCTAGTGGCTACCATTTGTAGTAGTGTCTTAAGCTGAAAGCCGCGTCTTTACTAGGTGACGTGGTATTAAATAGAGGAAATCCGTGAACGATCTTGCTAAGAATATTCTCCTTTGGGTAGTCATCGCGATTGTCTTGCTGACTGTGTTTCAGAGTTTTGTTCCTGCGAATAGCCCGAACGCTTCAGTCGACTATTCCACGTTCCTCGATATGGTTGAGACCGGCAACGTCTCCGATGTCACCATCGAAGGTCAGAACATCCGTGGCGTGCGCTCCAATGGCGAGCAATTTGTCAGCTACAGCCCCGAGACAGATAACACGGCTCTTATCGGCTTCCTGAAAGACAACAACATTCGCTTCAGTGGGACTGCGCCCAAGGGTCAGAACATCCTGGTGAGTCTGTTTATTAATTCCTTCCCGATTCTGTTGCTGATTGGTGTCTGGGTGTATTTCATGCGCCAGATGCAAGGCGGCGGCGGCGGTCGTGGCGCCATGTCATTTGGTAAGAGCAAGGCGCGCCTGTTGGGCGAAGATCAGGTCAATGTCACCTTTAATGATGTGGCGGGCATTGAAGAAGCCAAGTCCGAGTTGGTTGAGATTGTCGAGTTCCTGATGGACCCGGGCAAGTTTCAGCGCTTAGGCGGCAAGATTCCTAAAGGCGTTTTGTTGGTCGGTTCGCCGGGTACCGGTAAAACCTTGTTGGCCCGTGCGATTGCGGGTGAGGCCAAGGTGCCGTTCTTCACCATCTCCGGTTCTGATTTTGTTGAAATGTTTGTCGGTGTCGGTGCGTCGCGGGTTCGCGATATGTTTGAGCAGGCAAAGAAGCACTCGCCGTGCATCATCTTTATTGATGAAATTGATGCTGTCGGTCGTCATCGTGGTGCCGGTTTAGGCGGCGGTCATGACGAGCGTGAGCAAACCCTGAATCAGTTACTGGTTGAGATGGATGGTTTTGAAGGCACCCATGGTGTGATTGTAGTGGCCGCCACCAACCGTCCCGATGTGCTCGATCCTGCTTTGCTGCGTCCGGGCCGCTTCGACCGTCAGGTTGTTGTGCCGTTACCGGATGTTCGTGGTCGTGAACAGATTCTGAAAGTGCACATGCGTAAAGTGCCTATTGATGACGATGTGCGTCCTGATCTTATTGCCCGCGGTACTCCCGGGTTCTCGGGTGCTGATCTGGCCAACCTGGTCAATGAAGCGGCCTTGTTTGCGGCTCGCGGCAATTTGCGGACCGTGCGCATGGAGCAGTTTGAGCGCGCCAAAGACAAGATCATGATGGGCTCTGAACGCAAGTCGATGGTGATGAGCGAAGATGAGAAGCTCTTGACCGCATTTCATGAAGCGGGGCATGCCATTGTTGGCTTGAATGTTCCTGATCATGATCCGGTTTATAAAGTATCGATTATTCCTCGTGGTCGCGCGTTGGGTGTGACTATGTTCCTGCCGGAAGAAGACCGTTACAGTCACAGTAAGCAGCGCTTAAACAGTCAGATTGCCAGCTTGTTTGGTGGTCGTATTGCGGAAGAGCTGGCCTTTGGCCCTGATGCCGTGACGACGGGTGCCTCCAATGACATTGAGCGGGCTACCGATATCGCGCGCAGCATGGTCACCAAATGGGGCTTGTCCGAAAAGCTGGGCCCGTTAAGTTACAGCGAAGACGAAGGCGAAGTGTTTTTGGGTCGTTCGGTAACTCAGCATAAGCAGGTCTCTGATGAAACCGCTCACGTCATTGATGAAGAAATCCGGTTGATTATCGACGCCAACTATAAGCGTGCTACCGAGGTTCTGCAGCAGCACCGGCCTATACTTGATGCGATGGCGCAGGCGCTGATGAAGTATGAGACGATTGATCGTAAGCAGATTTCTGACATTATGGCTGGCAAGGAGCCTCGTCCGCCTGAAGACTGGGGCAATTCAGGTTCCGGTAAACCGGCTAAGGCTGCAACTGTCGACGAAGATGCCGATGCTGATGAGAAAGCCTCTGGCGTCGGTGGTCCGGCTGAGTTGCACTAGTTGCACTCGGCTTTTCGGGCGCAGTGGCCCAGGCCGTGCAGTCTTAACTCAGGTGCTGCGTGTCGCCGTTAGGGTGAGCGTGCAGTGATACTGCAGCTAGCCGGCCAGTCTCTCGATCTCTCTCAACCCCGCATTATGGGCGTGCTGAATTGCACGCCCGACTCATTTTCAGATGGCGGGCTCTACCTGAGCCCGGATGCCGCCTTGACCCATGCGGCGGCGATGATTGCTGCCGGTGCCGATATTATTGATGTAGGCGGTGAGTCGACCCGGCCGGGTGCGGCAGACGTTTCCGTAGACGATGAATTGCAGCGGGTCATTCCGATGGTTGAGGCCTTATGTGGGCAGTTCAGTGTGCCGGTCTCGGTAGATACCAGTAAGCCAGAAGTTATGCGTGCCGCCGTGGCGGCGGGTGCAGTCATGATCAATGATGTGACCGCGTTAGCTCAGCCCGGCGCTGTGGAAGCCGCGGCGGGGCTCTATCGTGAATACGGTGCGGCGATTTGTCTGATGCATATGCAGGGCAAGCCCCGCACCATGCAGGCGAACCCCCGTTATCAGAACGTTGTGACGGAAGTCCGCGCTTTTTTATTGCAGCGCATTAAGGTGGTTGAGCAGGCAGGTATTCCGCCATCCGCCATTGTTATCGACCCCGGGTTCGGCTTTGGTAAGACGCTGGAGCACAACCTCGCTCTGCTGCAGAGCCTAAGAGAGTTAGCTGATTTAAATTACTGTATTTTAGTAGGGTTGTCTCGTAAGTCCATGATAAAAAGTATTATTGGTTCTGACTCTGACGATCGTTTGGTCGGCAGCGTGACGCTCGCGCTATTGGCTGTCCAGCGTGGTGCGCATATAGTCAGAGTGCACGATGTAAAGGCCACTGCTGATGCACTGAAGTTGCTGCAGGCGGTGGATCGTTTCGGGGAGGCGCGGCTGACTTTGCCGCTAAGGTGATCAGCGCTGCGCACTTAAATCACCCTGCTGTTACGTCGATCTGGGGAGTTCGGCGGCGGTATAGGGTATTAAGGGAAGACAGATGACAAGACGATATTTCGGGACGGACGGTATTCGCGGCACGGTGGGTCAGGAGCCCATGACCGCTGAATTTGCGCTGCGTTTGGCCAGTGCCGCGGCCAGGGTACTCGCACCTAATGGCGGGCGTGCTGTCATTGGCAAGGACACGCGTGTCTCCGGCTATATGTTTGAGTCGGCGCTTGAGGCCGGCTTTGTAGCGGCAGGCATGGACGTGTCGTTGCTGGGGCCATTGCCAACGCCGGGCATTGCGCACATGACGCAGTTGCTTAAGGCCGATCTGGGCGTGGTTATTAGTGCCTCGCACAATCCGTTTGATGACAACGGTATTAAGTTTTTTGATCGTAACGGCCGCAAGCTCTCCGATGAACTCGAGCTGCAGATCGAAGCATTTCTCGATGAGCCGGCCATTACCCGCCGGTCGCAGGAGTTGGGTACGGCAAGTCGTGTCGACACCGCTAGGAGTCAATACCAGTGGTTTTGTTTGTCGACTGTGAAGCCTACTATGCGCCTTGATGGCGTCAAGATTGTGCTGGATTGTTCGCACGGCGCCGCGTACAAAGTGGCACCCAGAGTGCTGTCGCAGTTGGGGGCCGACCTCATTGCGATTGGTTGTTCGCCGAACGGGCTGAACATCAACAAGGATTGCGGTTCGACGCAGCCGGGTTTGTTGCAGGCGACCGTGAAGGGCGTTGGCGCCGATCTCGGTATTGCACTGGATGGCGACGGCGACCGTCTGCTGATGGTCGATAGTGAGGGCCATCTGTTGGATGGCGATCATCTGCTGTACTTGCTAGCGACTCACCGACATGCTCAGGGCACCTTGAAGGGGCCGGTGATCGGCACGCTGATGAGTAACCTTGGTCTTGAGGTTTCGCTTAAGGCTTTGGGAATTGAGTTTTATCGCGCCAATGTGGGCGATCGCTACGTGCTGGAAATGCTGCGCGAGAAGGGCGGTGAGGTGGGTGGTGAGACTTCCGGCCATATGCTGGTGCTGGATAAGACCACTACTGGTGATGGTCTGGTGAGCGCTCTGCAGGTGCTGAGCATTATCGCGGAAACCGGCAAAACCTTGCAGGAACTGGTTGCTGGAATGCCGCAATACCCGCAGACGCTGGTGAACGTGCGCACAGCAACCAAGGTGGATCTGCAGCACCCGCACATTCAGGCTGGCGTGCAGAAGCTCGAGGCCCAATTGGCAGATCGTGGCAGGGTGGTTTTACGGGCTTCAGGCACTGAACCGGTGGTCCGGGTGATGGTTGAAGGGCAGGATCGCGATGAAGTCGTGGCGCTGGCCAACGAACTGGCGGACGTTGTCCGTACAGTTGCCATCCCCTGATAGCCGCGTGAGCGTCGATTGCCATTGATTTTCGGCACTTAGAACGCTAACCTTCCGCATCTTTTTCACGGACTCCGCTAAGGCGGAGTTTTGTTTGCCGAAACGATCCCGGCAGGCTTATGAACACTGGGTTTCAGGTTAGATTGATGCGTAAGTTGTTAGTAGCAGGTAACTGGAAGATGAATGGCAGCACCGCCTCGATTGAGGTGTTGATGACTGGTATTCTGGCCGGTGCCGCGAAAAGTGCCGCTGATGTATTGGTTTGCCCTCCCTACGTTTATTTGCAGCAGGTTGCAGGTCTTGTGGCAGGCAGTAGCGTTAAGCTGGGTGCGCAGGACGTGTCGTTAGAAGCGAGTGGCGCCTTTACCGGCGATGTGTCCGCCAGCATGCTGAAAGACTTAGGTTGTGACTACGTGATTGTCGGTCATTCCGAGCGTCGGGCGATTCATGGTGAGAGCAGTCAAGCGGTTGCTCAGAAGTTTTTAGCCGCGCAGGCTGAAGGTTTGATTCCTGTGCTGTGTGTTGGTGAGACGCTCGAAGAGCGTGAAGCCGGCAAGACGATGGCTGTAGTTAGAGAGCAATTCTCTGCTGTGCTTGATCTTGCAGGCATCGATGCAATGAAAAAGGCTGTGCTGGCTTACGAGCCGGTATGGGCAATTGGTACGGGCAAAACCGCATCGGCTGAGCAGGCACAGGAAGTGCATGCGGGGTTGCGTGCGGTGGCAGCGGCAAAGAGTGACGACGTTGCCGGCGGTTTGCAGATTCTGTACGGCGGCAGTGTAAAGCCATCGAACGCAGGCGAGCTGTTTGCCATGAACGATATTGATGGAGGCCTGATTGGCGGAGCCTCTTTGCAAGCGGATGATTTCCTCGGCATTTGTGCTGCGGGTTAATCTGCATTGAGTTTTATATAAATGACAACATTTCATACTTTATTGCTGATCGGTCACGTGTGTATAGCGGCTTTTCTTATTGCGGCTGTGTTATTGCAGCGTGGTAAGGGTGCCGACGCAGGTGCCGGATTTGGTTCAGGGGCATCAGGCACAGTGTTTGGTGCACGGGGTTCAGCAAACTTTCTGACTCGTACTACCGGCATACTGGCCACGCTGTTCTTTGTGACCAGTCTGTCGCTGGCGTTCCTGGGTTCGCAGCGCGAGGCTGCGAACAGCATCATGGAAACCACTGAGGTTCCGGTGCAGTCTGAGATGAACTTTGTGCCTGCTCCGGCAGGCACGGTAGCGCCTTCTAGCGATGGTGATCTGCCTGCAATACCTCCTCCTTCCGAGTAGCGTATCGCTCTGAAGGAGGATTGTTCCGGTTATGTATTGCCGGAAGTAAACACAGGGCAGGGCGTCCTTAATGCCCGCCCAACGCATCGCCGATGTGGTGAAATTGGTAGACACGCAGTCTTGAGGGGGCTGTGGGGAGACCCTTGCCGGTTCGAGTCCGGCCATCGGCACCAACTAAAAAAAAGGCTTACCCATCGGGTAAGCCTTTTTTATTGTTTTTGGTCGCAGGCTTTATCCCTTAACGTTTGCTGTTGCCTTTCAGTATCGGACTGGTAGTATCTAAGAGTACAAATTCTGCGTGAGAAACGGATGCTTTTAGAGAACTACGTTCCTGCTCTATTGTTTCTATGTATAGCCACTGGTATTGGCCTGGTGCTCCTTTCCCTGGGATTTGTGCTCGGTCGCGGCGAAAAATCTGCCGCCAAACTCTCCCCTTACGAATGCGGTTTCGACGCGTTCGAAGATTCCCGAATGAAATTTGATGTCCGCTATTATTTAGTGGCTATTCTCTTTATTGTGTTTGATCTCGAGATTGCATTCCTGTTTCCATGGGCTGTAGCACTCGACACCATCGGTGTGTTCGGCATTGTCGCTATGCTGATTTTTCTCGGTGTGTTGGTGGTCGGTTTTGTCTATGAGTGGAAGAAGGGCGCGCTCGAGTGGGATTGATGTTAGCGAACAATCTGTGTCAGTAAGAGATAGAACGTCAACCGATCTTCGTTGTCCCTGCAGGAGGCAGGTGGAAGATGAGTGTGAATTCTGAGATTAAAGAGCAGCCATCGCGGGATATTATGACAACCGTTCAGGACGGCATGCAGGATAAAGGCTTTGTTGTCACCCGCCTCGATGACCTGATGAACTGGGCCCGCACCGGTTCTTTATGGCCAATGACCTTTGGTCTGGCGTGCTGTGCTGTTGAAATGATGCAGGCGGGCGCTGCCCGCTATGACCTTGATCGCTTCGGTGTGATCTTTCGCCCCAGTCCGCGGCAATCGGATGTGATGATTGTTGCCGGCACGCTGGTCAACAAAATGGCGCCGGCGCTCCGTAAAGTGTATGACCAGATGGCTGAACCTAAATGGGTGATCTCCATGGGTTCCTGTGCCAATGGCGGGGGCTACTATCACTACTCTTATTCTGTTGTTCGCGGCTGCGACCGGATTGTGCCGGTAGATATTTACGTGCCAGGTTGCCCGCCCACAGCAGAAGCCTTGTTGTACGGCATTATTCAATTGCAAAACAAGATCAAGAGAACAAGCACCATCGCCCGACAGGATGTAGAGACACGCCAATAACAGAGCCGCACATGTAAAAGCCGCGATCAATAAGCAGCTCAGGCAGTGACTCACCGCCGGACGATAAAGGATAAGAAACCAGCAAGATGAACAAGCGCTACACGGAATTCGTGGCCGAACTACAGAATGGATTTGCCAGCGGTGTTACGCTGGTTGACTCATGTGTGGGTGAAGTGACTGTCGAGGTAGCGAAAGTCCAGCTGCTGGATGTGGCCACCCGCCTGCGCGATGAGTTTGGCTTCGAGACAATGGTCGACCTGTGTGGCGTCGATTATTTAGGGTATGGAGAATCTGAGTGGAAGACCCGCAGCGCGAGCGACAGCGGTTTTAGCCGCGGTGTTGAACGGCATATGATTGTTCCTGATGCCGATACCCTGTATGACGAAAAACGGTTTGCGGTGGTCTATCATCTATTGTCGATACGGCGAAACTTGCGCTTGCGGCTGAGGGTGTTCTGCGGCGCATCCAATCCGCCGATTGTGCCGTCGGTGGTGCCGGTGTGGAGCGGTGCCAACTGGTATGAGCGCGAGGCTTATGATCTGTTTGGCATCATGTTTAACGGCCACCCGGATCTGCGCCGCATTCTTACTGATTACGGCTTTATCGGTCATCCGTTCCGCAAAGACTTTCCAGTGAGCGGTAACCTCGAAGTGATTTATGACGAGGCGCAAGCGCGGGTTGTGTACCAACCTGTGAGCATAGAACCGCGCACACTCGTACCGAAGGTGATCCGCGACGACAACCGTTACACTCCTGAGCCGACAGCGGGTGATACCGATGGCTGAGTTTCAGAATTTTACCCTTAACTTTGGTCCGCAGCATCCCGCCGCGCATGGCGTGTTGCGACTCATTCTCGAGATGGATGGCGAAACCATTCAGAAAGCTGATCCGCACATTGGTTTGTTGCACCGGGGCACCGAGAAATTAGCTGAGACTAAACCGTATAACCAGACCATCGGTTACATGGACAGGCTCGATTACGTGTCGATGATGTGCAACGAGCATGGCTATGTATTGGCTATCGAAAAACTGCTGGGCGTGAAGCCGCCTATTCGCGCGCAGTACATACGGGTGATGTTTGATGAGATCACCCGCATTCTGAATCACCTCATGTGGTTAGGTGCGCACGGTCTCGATATTGGCGCCATGACGATGTTCCTGTATTGCTTCCGTGAACGCGAAGATCTGATGGATTGCTACGAGGCCGTATCGGGCACGCGTATGCATGCCACGTATTATCGTCCTGGCGGTGTCTATCGTGACCTGCCCGACAGCATGCCGCGCTATGCAGCATCCAAGTGGCACAGTCAGGCCGAGGTGAACAAGCTCAACACCAACCGTCAGGGCAGCTTGCTCGATTTTATTGAAGATTTCACCCGCCGCTTTCCGGCCTGTGTGGATGATTATGAAACCCTACTCACTGATAACCGAATCTGGAAACAACGCACAGTAAACATTGGCGTGGTCAGCCCCGAAAGAGCCATGAACCTGGGCTTTACCGGACCCATGCTGCGCGGCTCCGGTATTGCCTGGGACCTTCGTAAGAAGCAACCATACGAGACCTACGCCAATGTTGATTTTGATATTCCGGTGGGCTTGAACGGCGATTGCTATGATCGTTACCTTGTCCGCATTGAAGAAATGCGCCAGTCGAATCGCATTGTGCAGCAGTGCATTAAATGGCTACGCTCGAACCCGGGGCCCGTGATGGTGGATGATCACAAACTCGCACCGCCGTCGCGTGAAGCGATGAAGGGCGATATGGAATCTATGATTCATCATTTTAAATTGTTTACCGAGGGTTACACGGTGCCGGTGGGCGAAGCCTATGCCGCTATCGAGCATCCGAAAGGTGAGTTTGGTGTCTATCTGATTTCCGATGGCGCGAACAAGCCGTTTCGCGTGAAGGTGAGAGCGGCGGGCTTTGCCCATATCTCGGCCATGGATGAGATGGTGACCGGCCACATGTTGTCAGATGTGGTTGCTGTTATTGGTACCCAGGATTTGGTTTTCGGGGAGATCGATCGCTGATGGCCGCAGAGAACAGCATTTTGAGCCATCATGCACAGGCCGAAATCGACCTATGGACCGCGAAGTTCCCTGAGGGCAAGCAGCGCTCTGCTGTTATCGGTGCGCTGCATGCCGTGCAGCATGACAACCACGGGTATCTCACCGACGCGTTAATGCAGGCCGTCGCTGAGTATTTGGATATGCCCGCGATTCAGGTTTACGAAATTGCCAGTTTCTATTCGATGTTTGAAACCAAGCCTGTGGGCCGCTGCAGTATCTCCATCTGCACAAATATCGCCTGCATGTTACGTGGTGCCGACGAGATAGTGGCGCACATCGAAAAACGCCTGGGCGCTCGGCTTGGCGAGAGCACTGCTGACGGCAAGTTTTATTTGAAGCGTGAGGAGGAGTGCCTCGCGGCCTGCAACAACGCGCCGATGTTGATGCTGAATCATCGTTATTATGAAAACCTAACACTTGAGAGCGTCGATGAACTACTCGATGCGGCAGAAGGAGAATTGTCGTGAGCTATATCGACAAGCTCAATCTAACCTGTCTCACAACACTTGGCGTTGACGCACCCTATAGTTTAGCGCGCTACCTTGAGGTCGGGGGCTATTCGAGTTGGGAGAAGGTGCTCTCCGGTGAGCTCGATGGCGCTGCCGTTATCGACACTGTAAAAGCCTCCGGTTTGCGGGGTCGTGGCGGCGCAGGGTTTCCCACCGGCGTGAAGTGGACATTTATGCCGAAAGATTTTGCCGGTCAGAAGTATCTGGTGTGCAACTCCGATGAGAGCGAGCCAGGCACCTGTCACGACCGCGACATACTCCGCTTCAATCCCCACGCACTGATCGAAGGCATGGCTATTGGCGCTTATGCGATGGGCGCCACGGTGGCCTACAATTATGTGCGCGGTGAGTTTATGGATGAGCCTTACCCGCGCTTTGAGGCGGCTCTTGCTGAGGCGTACGATGCAGGATTGCTGGGCCGCAATCTGCGTGGCTCGGGCATTGATGTCGATATTCACGGCTTTCTGGGTGCAGGCGCTTACATTTGCGGTGAAGAAACCGGCCTGCTTGAGTCGTTAGAGGGCAAGCCCGGCCGGCCAAGGTTTAAGCCGCCGTTTCCGGCGAACTTTGGTTTGTACGGTAAGCCAACGACGGTAAACAACTGCCAGAGTCTTGCCTCTGTGCCGGCGATTCTGCGTAACGGCGCCGACTGGTTTAAGGCGCTCGGTCCCGAAGGTTCCGGCGGCACGATGATTTTTTCCGTCTCGGGCCATGTGGCCAATCCGGGCAACTTCGAGCTGCCGTTGGGCATTCCGTTTAATGAGCTATTGGAGATTGCCGGCGGCGTATGGAAAGGCCGCAAGTTAAAGGCGGTTATTCCGGGTGGTTCGTCGGTGCCGGTGATGACGGCCGCTGCGATTCGACAATGCACGATGGATTACGATTCATTGAAACAGGCCGGGTCATCTTTGGGGACCGGTTCGCTGGTGGTGATGGATGAGACCACGTGCATGGTGCATATGCTCCGGCGGATTTCACGCTTTTATTATGCCGAGTCTTGCGGGCAGTGCACGCCCTGTCGCGAAGGCACCGGTTGGTTGTACCGGATGTTGTGTCGCATTATTGATGGTGAGGGTAAGCCCGGTGATATGGACATGCTATTGAGTGTGGCCAATAACATTGAGGGCCATACCATCTGTGCGTTTGGCGATGCGGCCGCGTGGCCGGTACAGAGCTTCCTGAAGCATTTTGGCCACGAGTTTGACTACATGATTGCTCATGGCGGCAAGTCAATGGTGCAGTCAGAATCCGAGGCGGCGGCCTAATGAGCAATCGTATTCAACTTGAAGTGAACGGGGTTGTTGTAGAAGCTGAACGCGGCGAAATGCTGATTGCGGTGACCGACCGAGCCGACATTTACGTGCCCCGGTTTTGTTATCACGAGAAACTCTCTATCGCCGCGAACTGTCGTATGTGTCTGGTGGAAGTCGAGGGTGCGCCGAAGCCGATGCCTGCCTGTGCAACGCCGGTCGCTCCCGACATGAAAGTGCAGACTCGTTCGCCGTATGCCATTGCGGCACAGAAGGCGACGATGGAGTTTCTGCTAATCAATCACCCGTTGGATTGCCCTATCTGTGATCAGGGCGGCGAATGCGAGTTGCAGGATTTGGCCATGGGTTATGGCCGAAATATTTCGCGATTCAATGAAGGCAAGCGCAGTGTAGAGGATGAAAATCTCGGTTCGCTGGTATCGACCGATATGACCCGCTGCATTCACTGCACGCGTTGTGTGCGTTTCGGTGAAGAGATTGCCGGTATTCAGGAGTTGGGCGCCATGGGGCGCGGCGAGAACATGCGCATCAGCACCTATGTTGCCAGCACAGTGGATCACGAGCTCTCGGGCAATATCATCGATTTGTGCCCGGTGGGAGCGCTGAATAACAAACCGTACCGGTTTGCCGCGCGTGCCTGGGAAATGGAACAGCGCCGTACTATTTCGCCGCACGACTGTGTTGGTTCTAACCTCTATGCGCATGTTCTGCGTGGCAAAGTAAAACGGGTGGTGCCACAACCGAATGAGGCCATCAACGAAACTTGGTTGTCAGACCGCGACCGATTCTCGTATCAGGGTATCTACAGCAAGGACCGGCTTGAAGTGCCGATGGTGAAGTACGACGAAGTCTGGCAGGAAACCAGTTGGGAAGAAGCGTTAGCTACCGTGGCCCGCGTGTTGCAGGAATCGGGCGCTGCCAGCGGTGCTTGGGTCTCACCCAGTGCGACCTGCGAAGAGGGTTATCTGCTGAATCGGATTTTTGCGAAGCTGGGCTCCGCGAATCTCGATTATCGTCTGCAGCGCACCGATTTTCATGATCAGAATAATGATCCGGTGTTTCCGTCGCTAGGTGTGTCGATCGAAGAACTCGAGACGCAGCAGAGTGTGTTGCTGGTCGGTTCCAATTTGCGCAGCGAAGCACCTATTCTCGCGCATCGGTTGCGCAAGGCCGCCTTAAACGGTTGCAAAGTGTCGGTGCTAAACGCGGCGGACTATTCGTATCTATTTCCGGTAGCGGATAGTTGCATTGCCGAGCCTGATGCATGGTGCGCTCAACTGGCGCGCATGATTGTCGGTTGTGGTGGTCGGTTGCCACCGGCGGCCGCTGCACTATTTGATGTTTCAGAGCCGCATACCGTGAATTTAGCCAACAAGCCGGCGCTTATTCTGCTGGGACAGATGGCCCAGCGGCATCCGGCATTTGGCATGCTGCGCTACTTAAGTGCGGTGCTGGCAGGGTTGACCGGCGCGAGCCTTGGCTATGTCACGGAAGGTGCAAACTCGGCAGGCTTAAGTCTTGCCGGCGTTTTACCGCATCGGGATGTAGCAGGTGGAGTGCGCAGCGAAGTGGGGCAGACGGCAGTAGGTATGCGCCCCGAAACGCTGTTGTTATTGAACGTTGAGCCCGATAAAGATCTGGGTCCTGCTATGGCGGCACGCGTTGCTGAGGCCGAGACGGTGGTAGCTTTCACGCCGTTTACGTCCGAGACATTGCTCGATGACGCCGATGTGTTGTTGCCCATTGGTACTTGGGCCGAGACCTCCGGAACCTATGTAAATGCGGCCGGCCTCTGGCAAAGCTTTACCGGTGTTGCAGCACCGGTCGGCTTGTCGCGGCCGGCATGGAAAGTACTGCGGGTGCTGGCCACTGTGCTGCAGGTGCCCGAGTCTGATTACGAATCATCCGAAGCGGTGCTGGCCGAGCTGCAGTTGCATTGCGGCGCTACCGCAATGAACAACATGCCCCCGTTTACAGCGTCTGAATCGTCACTGGTTCCTGGGGCAGTAACGTTGGCCGCGCTTGAGATTCCGTTGTACCAGACTGATTCCATCGTCCGGCGTGCTGCTGCTCTGCAGGAGACAGCACAGGCACGGCGCGAGAAAGAGCTCCCGGCGGCGAAGCAGGAGCTGCCCGGTGGCTAATCACGTGCAGCAATTGCTCGGACAATACCTGCCGGCACCTTACGATTGGCTGGCACTTACTGTGCTGCAGATATTATTGCTTACCCTCTGCGTTATTCTATGCGTGGCATTTTTGACGCTGGCTGAACGCAAAGTGATTGGCTTTATGCAGCTGCGCATCGGCCCCAACCGGGTAGGGCCCTTTGGTTTGCTGCAGCCGTTCGCTGATGTGATCAAGCTGATGCTCAAAGAAGTTATCGTGCCCAGCCGCGCGAATAACTTTCTGTTTGTGATTGCACCGTTGCTCGCGATTATTCCGGCACTAGCTACCTGGGCAGTGATTCCGCTGTTCCCCGGGTTTGTGATTGCCGATATTAATGCCGGGCTTCTCTATGTGCTGGCGCTCACGTCATTGGGCGTATACGGCGTTATTCTGGCGGGTTGGTCGACCAACTCCAAGTACGCATTGCTCGGCGCAATGCGCTCGGCAGCGCAGATTGTGGCGTATGAGATTGCAATGGGCTTTGCGCTGGTGGGCGTGCTAATGGCGGCCGGTAGTCTCAATCTTGGCGATATTATCGAAGCGCAATCGGGAGGCTTGAGCAACTGGTTTGCCGTATGGCTGCTGCCGCTGTTTGTTGTTTACTTTGTTTCGGGTGTTGCAGAAACCAATCGCGCGCCCTTTGATGTGGCGGAAGGCGAGTCCGAAATTGTTGCCGGGTTTCATGTCGAGTATTCAGGTATTGCGTTTGCCGTTTTCTTTCTAGCGGAGTATGCCAATATTATTCTGATTGCCGCCCTGACATCGGTATTGTTTTGTGCCGGCTGGGAATCACCCTTCGCCGGTTGGCAATTCTTGCAAGGCACTATGTTTGAAGTGCTTATCGCACCCGGCTTATTTTGGTTTGCGCTGAAGATTGCGTTTTTTCTGTTTTGCTTTTTGTGGTTTCGCGCAACGTTTCCACGATATCGCTACGACCAGATCATGCGCCTAGGCTGGAAAGTATTTATCCCTGTGACAATCGTCTGGATTGTTGTTGAGTGCGGCATGTTGATTTTGAAAATTGGTCCATGGAGTCCGGCGGCATGAGTCGTATAAGGCAGCTCATAAAAACTTTTACACTGTGGGAGCTACTGAAGGGTCTGCAGCTCACGTTGCGTGCATTTTTCATGCGCAAGGTAACAGTGCAGTACCCGGAGGAGAAGACGCCACAAAGCCCCAGGTTTAGGGGTTTGCATGCGTTGCGCCGCTACCCCAACGGCGAGGAGCGCTGCATTGCCTGCAAGCTCTGCGAGGCCGTATGCCCGGCGCTGGCTATTACGATTGAGTCGGAGCCAAAAGATGATGGTACGCGTCGCACCACCCGCTATGACATAGATCTTTTTAAGTGCGTCTATTGTGGTTTTTGTGAAGAGGCTTGTCCGGTCGATGCGATTGTCGAGACCCGTATCTTTGAATACCACATGGAAGAGCGTGGCGAGAACATCATGACGAAAGAGAAGCTGCTCGAGGTGGGTGATAAGCATGAGGCCACGATTGCAGCCGATAGAGCTGCGGATGCGAAATATCGATGATGACGCGACAGACAGCACCGGGGGTGTGTCATGGCTGAGCAGATTGTTTTTTATGCGTTTGCCGGTTGGCTGTTGATTGCCGCGTTAGGGGTCATATTGTCCCGCAATCCGGTCTATGCCGTCATGTTTTTGGTGACCTGTTTTGTGACAAGTGCTGCGATCTGGTTGTTGCTGGAGGCCGAGTTTCTGGCGATGACCTTAGTGCTGGTGTACGTGGGGGCTGTGATGGTGTTGTTCCTGTTCGTGGTGATGATGCAGGACATCGAGTCAGCCACGCTGCGGGCGCGTGTTGCCAGCAATATCTGGCCAGGCCTGATCGTTGGCGGTATTAGTCTGGCGCAGTTGCTAACCGTGATCTGGGTGCGCCGCGAAGGACTGCCCATGGGTTTTCAGCCTGTGCCGCACCCTGCGGATTATAGCAATACCAAAGAGTTGGGCCAGGTTCTCTATACCGAACATGTGTATGCGTTCGAGTTGGCGGCCTTCGTGCTGTTGCTGTCCATTGTGGCTGCCATTGTGCTCACGATGCGTGCGCGTCCGGGCTTGAAGAGGCAGGACATCGGGAAGCAGGTGGCAGTGCGGGCGGCCGATCGGGTGCGCTTGGTGAAGATGGCAGCGGAGTCTGAAGAATGATTACCTTATCGCACTACCTGAGTCTGTCGGCCGCTTTATTTGCGATCAGTATTGTGGGCATTTTTATTAATCGTAAAAACATGATTCTACTGCTCATGTGTATTGAGCTGATGTTGCTGGCAGTGAACTTCAACTTCATTGCATTTTCGCGCTATCTCGATGACACAGCCGGGCAGGTTTTCGTGTTTTTTATTCTAACGGTGGCCGCTGCCGAGACAGCGATTGGGCTGGCGATATTGGTGGTGCTGTTTAGAACACGGCAAAGTATTAACGTGCGCAACATGAGTTCAATGAAAGGCTAGTGATGAATCTCTATCTGACAATTGTGCTTGCTCCGCTTGCCGCCGCTATTGTTGCCGGGCTGTTTGGTCGGGTTATTGGTAGGGCGGGTTCGCATACTGTCACGATCGCAGGTGTTGCTATTGCCTTCGGCCTGTCGGTCTATACCTTGGTGCAGCAGCTTGCTCCCGATGCCCAGGTGTTTAATGAAACAGTCTACGTCTGGATGATGCTCGATGGCGTGTCTATGGAAGTGGGCTTTCTGGTCGACCAGCTAACCGCTTTAATGATGGTGGTGGTGACTTTCGTCTCGTTGATGGTGCATATCTACACCATTGGCTACATGCATGATGACCCGGGGTATCAGCGGTTCTTCAGTTATATCTCGCTGTTTACGTTCGCTATGCTGATGTTGGTCATGGCCAACAACTTTGTGCAGTTGTTTTTCGGTTGGGAAGCGGTGGGCGTGGTGTCGTACTTGCTCATTGGTTTTTGGTACACCAAGCCGACAGCCATTGTGGCCAATATGAAGGCATTTCTGGTTAACCGGGTGGGCGACTTCGGTTTTTTACTGGGCATTGCCACTATCTTATATTTCACCGGTAGCCTGGATTACAACACGGTGTTTTTGCAGGCAGATAATATTGCCAGCCAGACTATGGAGATCATTCCCGGAGAGGCGTGGTCGGCAATTACCGTGGCCTGCATTCTGTTGTTTATTGGCGCGATGGGTAAGTCGGCACAAATGCCGCTGCACGTCTGGCTTCCCGATTCTATGGAAGGCCCCACACCAATTTCCGCATTGATTCATGCGGCCACAATGGTGACGGCCGGTATCTTTATGGTGGCGCGGATGTCGCCGCTGTTTGAGCAATCTGAAACGGCCTTGAGCGTTGTGCTGGTGATTGGTGGCACTACGGCCTTGTTTACCGGCTTTCTCGGTATCGTGCAAAACGATATCAAGCGTGTTGTAGCTTACTCTACGCTGTCACAGCTTGGTTATATGACTGTAGCGCTAGGCGCGTCCGCTTACGCTGCCGGTGTGTTTCATTTAATGACTCATGCCTTCTTTAAGGCGCTGCTGTTTCTTGCGGCCGGTTCTGTGATTATCGCCTTGCACCATGAGCAGGATATGCGGCGCATGGGCGGCCTGAAGAAATATCTGCCGGTTACGTACTGGACCAGTCTGGCAGGTTCGTTAGCGCTCATCGGGTTTCCCGGCACGTCCGGATTCTTCTCCAAAGACGCCTTGTTGGAAGCGGTGCATGGTGCAACCCGCAGCGGTTCGGACTACGCCTATATCTGTGTATTGCTTGGCGTGTTTGTGACCGCGCTCTATACCTTCCGGATGTTTTTCCTTGTGTTTCACGGCGAAGAACGCCTGACAGACGAGGCGCGCAGCCATTTGCATGAGTCACCGTTGGTCGTGACGGTGCCACTTATCTTGCTCGCCATACCCTCGCTGTTTATTGGTTGGTTTACGATCGGTCCGATCTTGTTCGGTGATTATTTCGGTAGCGCGATCACAGTTCTGCCCAAAAACGATGTGCTCGCCGCGCTTGCTCTTGAGTTTCATGGCTCTTTTGCTTTTGTGTTGCATGGCTTTCAGACCCCGGCGGTATGGTTTGCGGCGGCTGGTGTGCTCAGTGCGTGGTATGTCTATTTGCGTCGCCCTGAACTGGCCACGCGTGTGCAGTCGCTCAGTGGTGGTTTGTACACGCTGTTGCAGAACAATTATTACTTCGATGCATTTAACGAGAAGTTTATTGCGGGGGGCAGTAAAGCCTTAGGCAATGCCTTTTGGCGGTTCGGCGATGTGGGGCTGATAGATGAGGGCCTGGTGAATGGCAGTGCACGGGTTGTTAGTGCGTTGTCGCAGCGCTTGCGACTTATTCAGTCGGGGTACTTGTATCACTATGCGTTTGTGATGGTGATTGGATTGACGACCATGGTTGGCTGGTTGTACTGGAATTTTTGAATGTCTGTTTTGTATGGTTTGGTTTTCTACCGTTTGTTTTGTTCGGGGGTGACATAGCGCCGTGGGTTTGCTGAGCGTACTAATCTGGTTGCCTGTTGCAGGTGGTTTGGCGGTGCTGGCCGTAGGCAGCAAGCCTGCCTGGCGTCCCGACCGTTGGTTGGCAATGCTGGTAGCCGTGCTCACCTTTGTGCTCAGTGTGCCGCTCTATCTCGCGTTTGAGAACGACACTGCCAACATGCAGTTTATCGAGCGCGCGCCTTGGATACCGCTGTTTAATATTGAGTATTACCTCGGTATCGATGGCTTTTCGGCACCGCTCATCTTGCTGACAACCTTTCTTAGTCCGCTGGTGTTGCTGGCCGGTTGGGAGGTTATTAAGAACAAGCCACACCAGTATCTTGCCGCTTTCCTGATGCTCGAGGGCTTCATGATAGGCGTCTTTTCTTCGCTGGATGCCATCCTGTTTTACGTGTTCTGGGAAGTCATGCTGATACCGATGTTTATCATCATTGGTGTTTGGGGTGGCCCCCGGCGGATCTATGCCACGGTAAAGTTTTTTCTCTACACCTTTTTGGGTTCGGTGCTCATGCTCATCGCGCTCATCTATCTCTACGTGGAGGGTGGCAGTTTTAGTGTGATAGATATGCATTACCTGAAGCTTGCGGAGACACCGCAACTTTATGTGTTTGTCGCATTTCTGGTGGCGTTCGCCGTGAAGGTGCCCATGTGGCCGGTGCACACGTGGTTGCCCGATGCGCATGTTGAAGCACCCACAGGCGGCTCAATGGTATTGGCTGCTGTCTTGCTGAAGATGGGTGGCTATGGCTTCGTGCGTTTTGCGTTACCAATAGCGCCGGATGCCGCCCACAGCTTGTCAGGAATGATGATTGTGTTGTCACTCATTGCGGTGATTTACATTGGCTTTGTGGCCTTGGTGCAATCTGATATGAAAAAGCTCATCGCGTATTCCTCGATTGCGCACATGGGCTTTGTTACGCTCGGCCTGTTTATTCCGTGGCGGATTTTGTCCAACTCCGGTAGTGATCAGGGCATTGTGCTGGGTTTGACCGGGGCCACGGTGCAAATGATTTCGCACGGGCTCATCTCGTGCGCCATGTTTATGTGTGTGGGTGTCATGTATGACCGTTTGCATTCCCGTGAGATTGCGGATTATGGCGGTGTGGTTAATACCATGCCGATCTTCGCTGCATTTATGGTGCTGTTTGCGTTGGCCAATGCCGGGTTGCCGGGCACCTCGGGCTTTGTGGGTGAGTTTCTGGTGATTCTGGCGAGCTTTAAGGCGAGTTTCTGGATCGCGTTTCTGGCTGCAACCACGCTCATCCTTGGGGCGGCTTATACGCTCTGGTTGGTCAAGCGGGTGGTGTTTGGCGCTGTAACTAATGCAGGTGTTGCAGGCCTTACTGACATCACTTCGCGTGAGGCGCTTATTCTGGCCGTGCTGGCTGTGGCCGTTCTGCTACTGGGGCTTTGGCCGGCGCCACTGGTCGACATGATTGAGAGCTCGGCCGCGGGCCTGGCTACGCATATTCTGGAGTCGAAACTCTGATGCCTGCTGATGCTCTGAACTACGGATTGGCGGCAGCGGAAATTTCGCTGGCTGTGGGCATTTGTCTGGTTCTGCTGGTCGATTTGTTCGTCCGGGATAAAGCCCGCGATATCACCTATCTGCTGTCACTGGCAGTGATTGTTGTTACTGCATGGCTCTCGGCAGACATCGGAATGAATGGCCGTGAAGTAACTTTCTACGGCAGTTTCGTGGTCGATCCGATGACGCGTGTCCTCAAGCTATTTAGCCTGCTGACCGTGTCGATTGTGTTTTTGTATTCGCGCAAATACCTGAAAGACCGCGATCTCTATCAGGGCGAATTCTTTCTGCTCAGCTTGTTTGCGCTGCTGGGTGTGTTTGTTCTGATCTCAGCCAACAGTTTACTAACGGCCTTTTTGGGGCTCGAACTGATGTCACTCAGTTTGTATGCCATGGTCGCCTTCGATCGTGAATCGCCAAATGCCGCTGAGGCGGCCATGAAGTATTTTGTGTTGGGCGCGATTGCCTCAGGTGTGCTGTTGTATGGCATGTCGATCATCTATGGCGTGACCGGCAGCCTGCAGCTGGACGGCATTGCGGCAAGTCTTGCAGCGGGGCAAGCCGGCTACCTCAGTGTGTTGTTAGGGTTAGCCTTCATACTCATTGGGGTGGCGTTTAAGCTCGGTGCGGTGCCATTCCATATGTGGCTGCCTGATGTCTATGAAGGTGCACCGACGAGCGTTACATTGTTTATTGGCACGGTGCCGAAGTTGGCCGGCTTTGCGATGGCCGTGCGCTTGTTGGTTGATGCATTGGCGCCCGTTGCGGCTGATTGGCAATCGATGATGATTGTGTTGGCGATCTTGTCGCTCGCGTTGGGCAACATCGTGGCGATTGCGCAAACCAACATTAAGCGCATGCTGGCGTATTCCACAATTTCGCACGTCGGTTTTATTCTGATCGGGTTTATCGCGGGTAGTGCTGAAGGTCTGCAAGCCTCACTGTTCTATTCCATTGTTTATGTGCTGGCAACTGCCGGAGCCTTTGGCGCCATTATTCTGCTGGGCAATCGCACGACAGAGGCCAATGAGTTGACCTCATTCAGAGGCTTGAATGATCGTAGCCCTTGGTTTGCAGCCATGATGTTGCTGCTGATGGTGAGCATGATCGGTTTGCCCCCGTTTGCGGGTTTCTATGCCAAGTGGGCAGTGCTGTCAGCTATTGTGGCGCGGGGTGAAATCTGGATTGCGGTGGTCGCTGTGTTGTTCTCGGTAGTGGGCGCGTTTTACTACTTGCGGGTTATCCGGCTCATGTACTTTGAGTCGGCCGACGCAACAAATGCGGCGCCGCTAGAGGCGGACCTTGACGTCAAAGTGGTGCTGAGCATTAACGCGCTGGCCATGCTGGCACTGGGTATTTTCCCGAACGGGCTGTTGGCTTTGTGCGTGGCCGCGTTTCGCTAGGGCCTCTAAAGCATTTAATGTGATGACATTCCTTGCAAATGCTGCATATATGCGTATATTGCCAACCTTGCTGGTGCGGGGTGGAGCAGTCTGGCAGCTCGTCGGGCTCATAACCCGAAGGTCGTAGGTTCGAATCCTACCCCCGCTACCAATTAACATGAGAGCCTCGTCGTTATGATTAACGACGGGGCTTTTTTGTGGCTCATTCGAACCTACGACAATAAAAGACAAGGTTCGATTCGGGTCCGGATAGTGGCCGCAGGCCAGTAGACGGGGAGAGCGAGGAGCGAAGCGACCCCATTCTACTCCGGCTACCAATTACTACTAAAGCCTCTGAAGTTGCCAGACATCAGGGGCTTTTTGCTTTTTCATGATTTGGGCTCATTCGAACTTACGACAATCAATACGGAAGGTTTTATTCGAGTCCTGACAGTGGCCGCAGGCCACCAGCTATTGTTGGTGGTCGGTGGTCGGCTTGTATGGGCCGTATAAGTGATTTTTGTAGGCGTAGAACGGCCAGTTCGCCCGGGCAGTGGCGTAGCTTAAAAACTCGGGATCCGCTTTAACAGGAATGAGCTTATTCGATTCATAGCGATATTCCACTGCCGGTAAATCCCGCTGCAAAATGGCTACCCGGTCGCCTTCCATATAGGCCTGCTTGTCGGCGTATTGCATCACTGCACGACCCGGAAAGTCAGAGAGATCAGTACGCATTTGATCGAGACCGATTGCAGGATTCACGCTCTCAATGCCCATCAACGATAGCAGTGTGGGCAACATATCTATTTGACTGGCGATACGGCTGATGTGTTGCGGGTTGACCGGCCCGCCAACAATCAATGCTGGAATACGAAACAAATTTATGGGTACAAGCTCATCGCCGTAAACCCGGTCGCTGTGGTCGGCAATGATCAGGAAAATAGTGTTATCCCAATAGGGGCTTTGTTTTGCTGTGCGAATAAACTGGCCTAGAGCATGGTCGGCATATTTCACCGCGTTTTCGACGGTTGCCGCCTGGCTGTTGTACGGCTCGAAGCCGCCCGGCGGATAATCGAAGGGTGAATGATTGGATGTTGTGAACAACAGAGCAAAGAATGGCTGGTCAGCCGGCTGTTTTCTAAAGTAGGTGTCGGCAGTCTTGAACAAGTCGCCATCGGAGGCGCCCCAGTCGCCGTCGAAAACGTCGCCGGTGAAATCATGACGTCCGATAATAGTCTGGAATCCGTTGTTGGCGAAAAACCGACCCATGTTGTCGAATTGAGGTTCGCCGCTGTACAGAAATGCAGTGGAATAACCCTGGCTTCCGAGCAGGCTAGCAATGGTGGTGAAGCCGGTTTGGGCGCCGGGCTGTTTTACTACGCTACGCGCGGTTGTGGGCGGAAATCCGGTGATTACACCTTCGATACCGCGCACCGAGCGGGTGCCGGTGGCGTATAGGTTTTCGAACCAGATGCTTTCCTCCTGCAGCGCATCTAAGTTGGGTGTGAGGTTAATTCCGCCCAGAGCGCCGACAAAATCTGCACCTAGGCTTTCCTCAAGCACGATCACCAGATTGATGGGCTGGTCTCGCTGAGTTCCTGGTATTTGCAGGTGTGCTGTGGATTGCTCACCGCCTACAAACAGCTCCTCGGCAATGAACATGCCATCACGCACTGCGGTAATAGCCGCTTGCGATGGCACTTCGGCATAGGCAAATTGGCTTTCTTCGTGCCGCAACTCATATATAGCGTAAAGAGTAGTGTAACTAGAATTTAGCGGCAGTTGATTGGCCAGCGCATCGGTGGCGAAGACCACGCTGCTGGGGTTTACCGGGCGATGGTCTGTTGTTGAACGAATTGCCGCAAGCAGCAGCAGCCCAACCAATGGTATGAGTAGCAGCGGGCTCCATAGTGGTAGCGGCGCTGTCGCCGGTTTTGCTGAGCCCAGCACCCGGTGCAATACATACATTGATCCAGTCACCACTGTAGCAGCAATGAACAGCTGCAGTTTGTAGGCTGCCCAGAGCATGCTGAAGACTTCTTTCGGGTAAATCAGGTATTCAATAAAACGTCGGTCAGGTTTTGCATCAAATTCATTAATGAAGGAGGGGGTGGCAACTTCGATATAGACGGTAAGTCCGATAACCAGAACGCAATACGCTCGCAAAACAGGCAGCCAGATGTCCGTCAGTCTTCGATTGATGATAAACAGTGGCGTTAGTAACGCCGGAATGCCCAGTAAGACTCCGATTGTCAGCAGGTCGAAACGCAAGCCCTGCGCAAAAATAAACGGCAGGTGTTCGCTGCCTGCCGCTGCAACCCGACCGTATTGCCATACGACGATACCCAATCGGGATAGTGTAAATACGCCAACACATGCGAAGAGAGTGATTAGCAGCGGCCTGAATGCGAGCATATGGTTGTCCTGATGCTAGCTAAGTTTGCGGTAAAGCTTAGGCGTGCAACATTAAGTGAACCTTAACTGTGCACCTTAAAACCATTGCTTAAGCAGCTGTTGTATGTTGAATGAGTGGCAGGTGACTCTGGCGGAGGATGTGTGACCCGTGCTGATTTTCTGGGCGTCCTTGACTACTGGTTCGCCACGTACTTGTCCTGAATATTCTGTATTCCATGCCGTTTCGGCTGATTTCTTTTTTTGTCTCTGCCATTTGGCTCTAAGGTTTGTTAGAATACCGCGCTCGCCGGGTGATGGCGGGTTGTGAGTTAATGATTTTATTTTAAATCAATAGCTTACGCTCATCGGAAAAAGGATATTGACTGTCGGTCTGTAACGGGTCTGATGGGAATAGCCCCAGCAGGGGCTTTTTTATTTTCCGGAGTGCGGGTTTGTAACGCTGAAGCTAGCGTTGATAAATGCCGCAATATATGGGCCTATGGCCCATTTTTTGTATATAAATTATTGATTGTAGGAAGTTTTGTGACTGGTGCGAGTCGTGAAGAGTTGCTGAAGTTGCTGGAGCCCGAGCTTGAGGCTTTGGGCTACGAGTTGGCGGATCTTGAGGTTCGGCTTGGTAATGGTCGCGGGCTTGTGCGTTTGTACATCGATAGTCCGGAAGGTGTGGGTCTCGATGATTGCGAGAAGGCGAGCCGTCACGCGAGCGCGATACTTGATGTTGAAGATCCGATACCGGGCGATTACAGCCTTGAAGTCTCGTCCCCCGGTTTTAATCGCAAGTTGGTGAAGCGTGAGCACTTCGAACGCTTTGCCGGCAGTACAGTTAAGGTAAAACTGCGCCGTTTGGTTGATGGTCGGCGCAACGTCCGTGGTATTTTAATCGGCCTTGATGGCGATGAAGTGCTGGTGAAAGAGGACGAGCAAGAAGTTCGTTTGCCATTGGCAGATGTGGATGTTGCACGGGTGGTACCTGAGTAGCCAGCCAACCTGAATAAGTAATTGTGAGTACGTTAAAATGATGAACAAAGATATCCTGAATGTTGTTGAAGTTGTCTCCAACGAGAAGGGCGTAGAAAAAGAAATTATTTTTGAAGCGATGGAAGCGGCTTTGGCATCGGCTATTCGGCGTCGCAATGACGAAGAAGGTATTGATGTCAGGGTTGAAATCGATCGCACTAATGGCGATTACAGAGCATTCCGTCAGTGGAAGGTTTTTGCTGATGAGTCTACAGAGCTTGAAACTCCTGAACGTGAACTGCGGATGATCGATGCGCTGGAGCTGAATCCTGAGGCCCAGCCCGGCGATTTCGTTGAAGAGCCCATGCCGGAAGAAGATTCGAACAGCCTGACATCATCAGCTGAGTTTGGTCGTATTGCCGCGCAGACTGCGAAGCAAGTGATTGTGCAGAAGGTTCGTGAAGCTGAGCGTGCTCAAGTCGTTGAGGCCTTTGCCGGTCGGGTTGGCGAATTAATTAACGGCAGTGTTAAGCGCGTTGATCGCAAGGGTATCTACATTGATCTTGGTGGTACCGCAGAAGGCTTTATATCGCGTGATCAGATGATTCCCCGTGAAGCAGCGCGGCCCAATGACCGTATAAAGGCGTTGTTGTACGAAGTGCGCAGTGAGCTCCGTGGTCCGCAGTTGTTCATGACCCGCAACTCGCCTGAGTTTCTGATCGAGCTGTTCAAGATTGAAGTACCTGAAGTAGGTCAGGGCCTTATCGAGATTCGTGGCGCCGCTCGCGACCCTGGTCTGCGTGCAAAGATTGCCGTCAAGAGTAACGACAAGCGTATTGATCCTGTTGGTGCTTGCGTGGGTATGCGTGGTTCGCGTGTTCAGGCCGTTTCAAATGAGTTGGCTGGTGAGCGTGTCGACATTATTCTGGCCGACGATGATCCGGCACAGTTTGTCATTAATGCTATGTCGCCTGCCGAAGTCACTTCCATCGTTTTGGATGAAGACAAGCACAGCATGGATATTGCCGTTGAAGAAGATAAGTTGTCACAGGCCATTGGTCGCGGCGGTCAGAACATCCGTCTCGCCAGTGAACTGACGGGCTGGGCACTCAACGTCATGACTGAAGCTGATGCCGATGCCAAGGGCGAGAAGGAAGCGCGCGGTAGTGTTGAGAGCTTCATGGAAGCGCTCGATGTTGATGAAGAAGTTGCTGTGATTTTGGTGCAGGAAGGTTTCACCTCGGTCGAGGAAGTGGCCTACGTGCCTGAGAGCGAACTGCTGGCGGTTGAAGAGTTTGACGAAACCATTGTTGGCGAGTTGCGCAGCCGTGCACGTGATCTGCTGTTAACCCGAGCCATTGTGAGTGAAGGCACCGGCGCCCCGGCAGCGGATTTGCTGGCCCTCGAAGGTATGACGCCTGAGTTGGCGAAAACTCTGGCAGCTAATGGTATTGCCGACCGTGAAGAGTTGGCCGAACAGGCTGTTGATGATCTGCTGGAAATTACCGGCATGGATGAAGAAAGTGCAGGCAAGCTAATTATGGCGGCCCGTGCACATTGGTTTGAAGAAGAGGAAGCGTAAGAGCAACGCTCTACGCAACTAAACGGAGAGATTTATGGCGGGTGCTGTAACCGTAGCGCAATTTGCTGATGTTCTGAAGGTGCCGGTAGAAAGGCTGTTGGAACAGTTGGCGGAAGCGGGTGTCGATATTAAAGACGCAGCCGCGTTAGTCGATGACGATACCAAGATGGTGCTTTTGAACCATCTGCAGCGAGGTAAAGGTGGTGACGAGGCTAAAGGGGCAACCCCAACAAAGGTCACGTTGAACCGCCGTGATCGCAGTGAGCTGAAAGTTTCAGGTTCTGCAGGTCGCGGTGCCCGTACTGTCAACGTTGAGGTGCGCCGCAAGCGCACCTATGTAAAGCGTGACGTCATCGAAGAGCAGAATCGTGCCCAGCAGGAAGAGCTCGATACTCAACGCCGTGCCGAAGAAGAAGAGCGTCTGGCGGCTGAAAGAGTCGAGACCGATCGTATTGCAGCGCGTAAAGCAGAGAAAGAATCTGAGCAGCGTGCCAAAGATGAAGACGCAGCGCGCCGCGAGGCAGAGCGCGAAGAGCGGCTGGCCGAATCCCGCCGTAAAGAAGAAGGTACGCAGGCTGCTCCGCAACAGCCGGCATCTGAGAAAGCCGATGACAAGCCTGCGCGCGGACGTGAAAAAAACGAGAAGCGCACCGAATCGAAGCCTGCGAAGACCGTGCCTTCACGTCGCAAAGAGTTGCATGTTGCGTCTGATATGCGTGGCAAGCGCCGCACAACATCGGCCTCACGCAAATCGAATCGCCGTCGCGGCAGTTCCGTTAATGTCGATTCGCAGCATGGTTTTGAGCTGCCCACTGAGCGAGTAGTTCGTGAAGTTGGTGTTACTGACGGGATGACTGTTGGTGCGTTGGCTCAGAGTATGGCCATTAAGGGCAATGAAGTGATCAAAGCCCTGATGGGCATGGGCATGATGGTGACCGTCAATCAGCCGCTGGATCAGGATACCGCTATTCTGGTCGTCGAAGAACTGGGACACATTGCCAGGCCTGAAGATATCGTATTGCTCGATGAGCAGATCATTAGTGATTCCGATGATCAGGGTGCCGAAGCGTTGCCGCGTTCACCGGTTGTGACCATCATGGGTCACGTTGATCATGGTAAGACCTCGCTGCTTGATTACATTCGCAGCACCAAGGTGGTCTCAGGTGAAGCTGGCGGTATTACCCAGCATATTGGCGCGTATAAAGTTCATACCGACAAGGGTGATATTACGTTCCTCGACACTCCGGGCCATGCAGCGTTTACCGCTATGCGTGCCCGTGGTGCAAAAGTCACCGACGTCGTCATTCTGGTTGTAGCAGCCGACGATGGTGTGAAACCGCAAACCGCAGAAGCCGTTAAGCATGCAAAGGCTGCCGGTGTGCCGATGATCGTTGCGGTGAACAAGATTGATAAACCCGGAGCCGATCCTGAGCGTGTCCGCAGTGAGCTTTCGGCACTTGATGTTATTTCTGAAGAATGGGGCGGCGATTATCAGTTTGTCCATGTTTCAGCTCTTACCGGTGAAGGTGTTGATGCTTTGTTGGCGGCCATTACGCTGCTAGCTGAAGTGCTTGAATTGAAGGCAATTCAGGAAGGTCGTGCCACCGGAGTAGTTATTGAATCCAGCCTTGAGAAAGGCCGTGGTCCTGTTGCCACTGTGTTGGTAACGCGCGGCACTCTGCGCCAGGGCGATGTGTTGGTTGCTGGTGAGGTGCACGGCAAAGTGCGTCGCATGCACGATGATACCGGTGCGACTGTGACTGAAGCGGGTCCGGGTACACCCGTGGCTGTTTTAGGTTTGTCGGGCACGCCATCTGCCGGTGACGATGCTGTCGTACTCGAAGATGAGCGCAAGGCTCGTGAAGTAGCTGAGTTCCGTCATTCACGGGCTCGTGAGATTAAACTTGCACAGCAGCAGGCCGCTAAGCTCGATGACGTTTTCAGTCAGCTCAAAGCCGGCGAAATGAAATCGGTAACACTGCTAGTAAAAGCCGATGTGCATGGAAGTTGCGAAGCATTGTGTGAGTCTCTGGTAAGTATTTCCAACGAAGAAGTCCGGGTAAGAGTGATTTCTTCAGGCGTTGGCGGTATTACAGAAACTGATGTGAATCTGGCGGCGGCATCTAAGGCTATTATTATCGGCTTCAATGTTCGTGCCGATGGTAAAGCGCGAGATGCTATTAAAGAGCAGGGTATCGATGTTCAATATTTCAGTATTATTTATGAAGCTATCGATGTAGTGAAAGCAGCGGTTACCGGATTGCTGGCCCCTGAGATTCGCGAAGAGATTTTGGGTCTTGCCGAAGTGCGTGATGTATTTACTTCGCCTAAGTTTGGCGACATCGCAGGCTGTCTTGTTATGGAAGGTTTCGTTAAGCGCGATTGTCCGATTCGTGTTCTGCGTGACAACGTGGTGATCTATGAGGGTGAGCTCGAATCATTGCGCCGCTTTAAAGACGATGTCAACGAGGTTCGCTCGGGTACTGAATGCGGCATTGGTGTTAAGGATTATTCTGACGTGAAGCCGGGCGATCAGATTGAGTGCTTCACGCGTACGGAGTTTGCCCGCACGCTCGACTGAGCCGCGCGCCACTATGCCATCACGTGATTTTCATCGCAGTAGTCGCTTAGAAGAGCAGGTCCAGCGTATTCTGAGCGATGTGCTGCGTGGCGAAAGCCGTGATCCGCGACTGCACAACGTTATTGTTACCGACGCGCGCGTCACTAAAGACCTGAGTGTTGCCTGGGTCTATTACAGTCTGCTGGATAAAGATGTTTCGCGTGAAGATGTGGATTCAGCCTTTATTAAGGCCGGCGGTTTTTTGCGTTCGCGTCTTGCTAAAGAGCTTAGTGTCCGGCGTGTTCCTGAGTTGCGTTTCGAATTCGATGATACCGGCACGCGTGCCGATGAGCTCGATAGCCTCATTGATGCAGCCATTGCCCAAGACAAAGACAAAGAGCATGAATCGGAATCCGGCGAGGAAAGTTAAGCGCGACGTCGATGGCATTCTGATTCTGGATAAACCATCGGGTATTTCTTCGAATCGGGCGCTCCAGATCGCAAAGCGCTTATTCAATGCCCGCAAAGCTGGTCACACCGGTAGTCTCGACCCCCTTGCAACGGGCATGTTGCCACTGTGTTTTGGCCACGCTACTAAAGTCTCAGGTCTGTTACTAAATTCCGACAAAGCCTATGAAGTGAGGCTTCGCTGGGGTGCGCGCCGTGATACTGCCGATGCCGAGGGTGAGATTGTTGAAACAAGCCCGCTAGACTCGATCAGCGAGGCGGCGTTACAGCGCGTGCTGCCGGGTTTCCTGGGTGATTCTGAGCAAGTGCCACCGATGTATTCGGCGTTGAAGCATGAAGGTGAGCGGCTTTATAAGCTGGCGCGCGAAGGCCGGGAAGTAACGCGGCCGCCGCGGCCGATTCACCTATTTGCCCTCACACTGTCCGATTACGATCCGTGCACCCCTAAATTATTCGTTCATTGCAGCAAGGGAACGTATATCCGTTCTCTGGTTGAGGATATTGCGGCCGCGTTAGGCACGTTGGCCTACGTGACGGAGCTGCGGCGGGTTTGGGTTGAGCCTTTTACCACGTTGCCGATGGTCACTATCGAAGCGCTCGAGATGCTAGCCGCGAACGATCCTGGTGATTCTGTCGCGCTGGACCAATTTTTGACCCCGTCGGACAGCGCGTTGCAGCACCTTGCTGCCGTAACGTTTGATGGGGCTGGTTTGAGCCGCTTGCTGCAGGGTCAGACAGCGGTGGTGGATGCCGCTGTAGCGGTACCAGCGGAAGTTCGTATGTACGCAGAAGATGGTGTATTCATTGGGCTTGGGCAAGCCTCCGCCACCCCGGACGGGGTGCTTGAAGTGGCGCCGAAGCGTTTATTTATCTCGTTGTAGCTGAATTTGCCGCAGCGATTGTAGAATTTATTGTAAATAAATAAAAATCAGGGTGTTACAAGGCAGCGCTAGCGGGTAGAATGTCGCGCGCAGCCAATGGGCATATATTGAAAAGTCACAAGACAGGAGTAATAGTCGATGTCTCTCTCCGGAGAACAGAAGGTCCAGTTAGTTAAGGATTACGGGCAGAGCCCGAAAGATACGGGTTCACCCGAGGTTCAGGTCGCATTGCTGACCAATAGAATTAATGAACTTCAGGATCACTTTAAGAGCAATAAGAAAGATCACCACTCTCGTCGTGGTCTTTTGAGTATGGTCAACCGTCGCCGTAAGCTTCTTGATTACCTCAAGGGTAAAGATCAGGAACGCTATCGTGAATTGATTTCACGTCTTGGTCTGCGTCGTTAGGCACCGCATTCACTGATGGAAAAATGACATCCAGGTTGACGGCATGGGTGGCGGTTGATGCTGCCCCTGTCTTACGGATGTCATTTGTCAGTACCCCCAAGTTCCGGAAAATGGTATGTCTGTAGGAAACAGGCTTTCGGAACCTTAATATAGGAATAGGTAAGTGGTAGCAATTAAAAAAGTATTTCAGTACGGCGATCATGAAGTCACCATCGAGACAGGTGAGATAGCACGTCAGGCCGGTGGCGCAGTCATGGTTACCATGTCAGACACCGTAGTGTTGGTTACAACCGTCGCTCGTAAAGATGTAAAACCGGGTCAACCGTTCTTCCCGCTGACTGTTAATTATCAGGAAAAGACTTACGCAGCCGGCAAAATCCCCGGTGGTTTCTTCAAGCGTGAAGGTCGTCCCAGCGAGAAAGAAACACTGACATCACGCCTGATTGATCGTCCGTTACGTCCTTTGTTTCCAAAGGGCTTCATGAATGAAGTTCAGATCATTGCTACCGTTATTTCAATGAATCCCGATGTGGATCCGGATATCCCGGCCCTGATTGGTGCTTCAGCTTCTGTGGTACTAACCGGCGTGCCATTTGCCGGTCCTATCGGTGGTGCCCGCGTGGGTTACATTGATGGTCAATACGTCCTGAACCCCACTTATAGTCAGCTTGAATTATCATCGCTTGACCTGATTGTTGCCGGTACCTCAGACGCCGTTCTGATGGTTGAATCTGAAGCGGATCGTCTGGCAGAAGACATCATGCTAGGTGCTGTCATGTTTGGTCATGAAGCACAGCAGGTCGTTATCAAAGCGATCAACGAATTGAAAGCAGAAGTTGGCACAGTTGATTGGGAATGGGCGGCACCGCCCGTCGATTCAGAATTGACCGATACCGTAGCGGCCAAAGCCAGTGCAGGTCTGACAGAGGCCTATGCGATTACAGAAAAGCAGGCTCGCTACATCCGCGTTGGTGAATTAAAGTCGGCGTTGGTTGCAGAGCTGACTGGCGAGGGCAATGCCCATGGCTGGAGCGAAGGCGACGTTGCTGGTGCTTTTGGCAAGTTGGAAAGCAATATCGTGCGCGAGCGCGTGCTGGCTGGCGAAGCTCGTATCGATGGTCGTGATACCACCACCGTCCGTCCGATTGCTGTTCGTACCGGCATACTGCCGCGTACTCACGGTTCGGCGTTGTTTACGCGTGGCGAGACTCAGGCGATTGTTGTTGCAACGCTCGGTACCGATCGTGATGCACAGATTATTGATGCGCTGCAAGGCGAGCGCCGTGATCGATTTATGCTCCATTACAACTTCCCTCCGTACTGTGTTGGTGAGACCGGTTTTGTGGGTTCACCGAAGCGTCGTGAAATTGGCCATGGCCGTTTAGCGCGTCGCGGTATTGAAGCCGTGCTTCCCGGTCCCGAGTTCCCGTACGTTATGCGTGTGGTTTCTGAAATCACTGAATCAAATGGCTCTAGCTCTATGGCCAGCGTGTGCGGTACCAGCCTTGCATTGATGGATGCGGGTGTGCCTATTAAGGCGCCTGTTGCCGGTGTTGCAATGGGTCTGGTTAAAGACGGCGATCGTTATAAAGTGCTGACTGATATCCTGGGTGACGAAGATCACCTCGGCGACATGGACTTTAAAGTGGCGGGTACTGCTGATGGCATTACCGCATTGCAGATGGACATTAAGATCACCGGTATTACGGCTGAGATTATGCATGATGCGCTGGTACAGGCACAGGTAGCCCGTTTGCACATTCTTGGTGAGATGAACGCTGTTATCAGCACGCATCGCGAAACGATGTCTGATTGGGCACCAACGATCATCACTATCAAGATTGATCCTGAGAAGATTCGTGACGTTATCGGTAAAGGTGGTGCAACCATCCGTTCTATTACTGAAGAGACCGGTGCCAGCATCGACATCGAGAATGACGGCACAGTGCGTATTGCATCAGTCCAGGCAACCCAGGGCCGTGAAGCTCTGAAGCGCATCGAACTGATTACCGCTGAGGTTGAAGTGGGTTCTGTCTATGAAGGCCGTGTAGCTCGCCTGATGGACTTCGGTGCCTTTGTTACCATTCTGCCCGGCAAAGACGGTCTGGTTCACATCTCGCAGATTTCTGAAGAGCGTGTTGAGCAGGTAAGCGACAGGCTGAGTGAAGGCGATATTGTGAAAGTTAAAGTGCTTGAAGTTGATCGTCAGGGTCGGGTTCGTCTCAGCATGAAGGACGTGGAACAGGCGTAAGCCCCACATTCTTCGGTTATAAAAACCGGCAATAAAAAAGCCGCAGCGCTCACGAAGCTCTGCGGCTTTTTTTATACCTACCAATCAAACCAGCTGGCTTTCTACTTAAGCCCGATAGGCTGCGTTAGTGCTGCTGATTGCCGAGTGCACCCCGGCACGCTTGCTGCAGTCGCATCTTCAGCATCGGATCTTGATTGGTTACGCTGTTGCGTATCAGGTCGGTCAGAATGTCAGAAGAGAGTAGCGGCCCTGCATCGGGTTCATGCGTTGCAATAATCTGCAGCAAAATACTGTTGGTGATATCGGTTTTCGTCGCCTGGTCTTCAACTTTGACGTACTTGCCGGCAACGATCAGATTACGGACATCATGTAGGTTGACGTAACGGCTCTGCACTGTGTCATAAAGCCGCCGGTTAGCGTACTTCCGAATGAGTCTCGGGTTACCGTTCATAATGATCAGCCCCTGTTTATTTGCCGGAAACTTAAAGCCGGCGGGTTTAAGTATTGAGCTTATACGAGAGCTCAATTTGATAGTATTTGGACACTGTCTAGCAGCATTAAGTTCTTCTATTTTACTTAAAATGTCCAATTTCGGGCTGTTCAAGCGGGCCTTTGAGGGCGCTTAAAGACCAGTGTTCTGTTGCCCAGCACCAGATTTGGGCGATTGACGCGGTTTTTAGTGTAGCGGGCGGATTCTGTCCAAGAAACTGCAATCCGCGCAGCAAATTGAGGTGTGCGTCATCGCTATCAATGCTGGCTGAATGGGCCTGTTTGCTGAGTTTTTTGCCGGTTTCGTCCGTCGCAATAGGCACATGCAGGTAGCGTGGTGATGAATAGTGCAGCTGGCGTTGCAACTCAATATGGCAGTGCGTGCTAAGTAATAGGTCGCTGCCGCGGACCACTTCTGTAATGCCTTGCAACGCGTCATCGACGGTTACTGCCAGGTGGTACGCCACCCGACCATCGCCGCGTCGCAGGATAAAATCACCCACCTCAGCACGCAGGTTCAAGCTGAACTCACCTTGCAACGGATCAGCAAAGCTAACGGGGGTTGCCGGGCAGCGAAGTCTTACGGCACTGCCTGCATCAACAGGATAATGTTTCGTGCTGCAGGTTCCGGGATAGATAATCCCGAGAGGCCCGGTGTGCGGATTCTCCTGCAGTTGCTTGCGCGTGCAGTGACAGATGAAAGCCCTGTCCTGAGACAGCAGGTCGCTCAGCGCTGCCGCATAAATGTCCAGCCTGGTGCTTTGCCAGAGTGGTTCTTCGTCCCACTCGAAGCCGTGTGTGGCTAGCGACTTCAGAATATCGTGATCGGCACCGGCGACCTCGCGTGGCGGATCAATGTCCTCGATACGGATGAGCCATTGACCGGCGTTGCAGCGTGCCTGCAGGTAGCTTGCGATGGCGGCAATCAGAGAACCAAAATGAAGCGGCCCTGTGGGGGATGGCGCAAAGCGCCCACGATAGCCGTTAGAGTTGCCGCTGGGCGCCATCTCAGGCGGCCCAGACGGCCATACGTGCTGTTCTAACGATACCTGTCGTCGCTATCACGAAACTGGCGCTCTGAGAGCTCACGGCGCTCCTGGGCTTCCACACTGAGCGTTGCAACCGGGCGTGCTTCGAGGCGCCGGAGACCAATCTCTTCACCGGTTTCTTCGCAATAGCCGTAGTCACCTTCGTCGATGCGTTTCAGCGTGGAGTCGATCTTCTTGATGAGCTTGCGCTCACGATCGCGTGTTCTGAGCTCCAAACCGAACTCAGATTCCTGAGTGGCACGATCCGTCGGGTCAGGGAAGTTGCTGGCCTCGTCCTGCATGTGGTGCATGGTGCGATCCACTTCCTGCATCAACTCGGATCTCCACGCGAGCAGGATAGCCTCGAAATGATCGAGCTGATCATCGTTCATATAGTGTTCGCTGGCCGTGGCTTTGTATGGTGCAATGCCATGAATGGCATTTTCTGCATTGCTGTATTGCACGTTACGCGGGCGTTCTGAAACGCGAATACGTTTAGGCGGAATAGGTTTACTGATAACCCGTTTTTCCTTCGGCTTTTTCGCTACGACCTTCTTCTTGCTTGAAGTGGTCGCTAGCTTCTTTTTGGACACTGCTTTTGCAGCAACGGGTTTCTTCTTGGCTGAGGCTTTCTTCGCGACAGTCTTTTTCGTGGATTTTTTGACGATGGACTTCTTTTTAGAGGCCGCTTGCTTGGCCGGCTTCTTCTTGGAGGTCGCTTTCTTCACCACTTTCTTGGCCGCAGCTTTCTTTTTGCTCGCGGGCTTCTTAACAGCTTTTTTCTTACTCGACGCCGCGGACTTCTTCTTGACAGACGAAGTCTTTTTAGCTGGAGCTTTCTTAGTTACTGATTTCTTGGAAGATTTCTTCCTGGCAGCCATACTGAATCCCTTGCGAAAATCCCTGAAAACGCGGCATTATACATACCCTAGACCATTGATGAGGTCTTAATTTCGGGAGCGTGCGTGATCTGGCGATAAGGCTTGTTTGGACTTGGTCCTAAGACGGTCCTTTAGTTAGGTATTATTGAGTGAGTTCGTCAGGCTGGCAGAGGGCAACCAGTGATCCATGGTGTGCTCCACGACAACGTCCGTATAAACTCCGCCACGGACATTGAAATCGGCGGTTATGCGGAGATAGCGGGGGGCGAGCACGGCCACCAGATCTTCAAGAATCTTGTTAGTGATGGCCTCGTGAAATGCCCCCTGATCACGATACGACCAATAGTAGAGTTTCAATGCTTTCAATTCGATACAGCAATCTGCTGGCACGTATTCAAGCTTTATGGTCGCGAAATCAGGCTGTCCGGTCTTGGGGCACAGGCAAGTGAACTCGGGGGTTTCGATTCGAATGATGTAGTCCCGCGCGGGGTTTGGGTTCTTGAAGGTTTCCAGAACCACGTTTTCGGGCGTGGGTTGTTGGGTGACTTTGGACATTCATTTTTACCTTGTGAATGAGGCTCACAATCGTGTGCCAACGGGTTTTTTTTACTTTACACTAGACCACTGATGTCAGCCATGAGCGCAGTGCGTTCATCGGATTATTATAAGAGGCATCACTGGGGGAGTATTGTCGCGGTTGATTCGGTTCCCGAGGCCGCAATTCGTTATTTTTCTCGGTGCTGTCAGATGGCCATTAGGCTACCAATTTGCGGGTTAATACATAGTGCGTCTAAGCAAAATCAAGCTTGCAGGCTTCAAATCGTTTGTAGATCCCACCACCATTTTGCTCCCGAGCAACCTTGTGGGCGTTGTTGGCCCTAACGGTTGCGGTAAATCTAATGTGATCGACGCTATTCGTTGGGTGATGGGTGAAACCTCAGCCAAGAATCTACGTGGCGACAGCATGAGCGATGTCATCTTTAACGGTTCGTCGCAACGCAAGCCCGTTGGTGCGGCTTCTATTGAGCTGTTCTTTGATAACAGCGATGGCACCATTTCGGGACAATTTGCCGGCTATAGTGAAATTTCGATTCGGCGCACGGTGACCCGTGATGGCACGTCGCAATATTTTCTGAACAATGTTCGCTGTCGTCGTAAAGATATTATCGGCATCTTCCTGGGCACCGGTCTTGGACCGCGCAGCTACTCAATTATTGAGCAGGGCATGATTTCGCGTCTGATTGAAGCGAAGCCTGAAGACCTGCGCGCGCATCTTGAAGAAGCCGCCGGTATTTCAAAGTATAAAGAACGGCGTCGTGAAACCGAAAACCGCATTCGTCACACCCGTGACAATCTTGATCGTCTTAACGATTTGCGTGAAGAAGTTGAGAAGCAAATTGTTCACTTGCAACGTCAGGCTAAACAAGCCGAACGGCATAAGGCGCTCAAGCTTGAACAGCACCAGCTTGATGCTGAGTGGCTGGCTATTCGTTTGCGCGAGCATGACGCATCACTGCACGTGACTAAGTCTGAGTATGAACAGTATCAAACCGGCTATGAGGCCGCAGTGGCTTCGCAACGGCGTATTGAGGCAGAGACAGAAGCCGCCCGTGAGACACAGCATGAGGTCAGTGAGGCACTGAACGAGGTTCAGGCAGCGCACTATAAGGTGGCTCTCGAAATCTCTCAGTTGCAGCAGGGTATCGAGCACAATAAATCCACTACCGAGCGCCAGCAGCAAGATCTCACTGAAACGCAGGAACAACTCAATAGGATCTCTCATGAGATTGAGGTTGATGAAGAGCAGTTACGCACACTAGATGCCCGGCTTAACGAGATCAGTCCTGATTTAGAGCGTATGCGCTCGTCGGCGGCCACCAGTTCCGAAGCGCTCGATAAGTCAGAGACTGAACTGAATCACTGGCGCGAATCGTGGCAGGAAGTCAGTAACGCCATTTTCGAAACTACGCGTACCACGGAGGTTGAAGAAGCACGCATTCATCACCTTGATGAGCAACAACAGGATTTGTCACGCCGCCGTAGCGCCCTTGAAGAAGAACTGGCAAGTCTGTCTGTCGATACGCTCGAGAATGACCTGGCCGATAAGATTCGCACCGAAGCCGATGCCTCGGCGAAGGCTGACACCCTGGGTCGTAAATTGCAGGATGTCGTCGCCATGATTAATAACCTGCGCGAGCAGGAAAAAGTGGTGACTGCCGAGCTTGAGCAATCGCGTAATGATCTGGAAGCTCATCGGGCACGTCTGATGACACTAGAAGCGTTGCAGAAGGCGGCGCTTGGGCAGGATAAAGAGGCCGTTGAAGGCTGGTTGCAGAATCATTCATTGGGCGACCGACCGCGTTTGGGTCAGCAGATCAGCGTTGAGACACCCTGGGAGAAGGCGGCCGAGACTGTACTGAGCAGTATGTTGCAGGCGGTCGATGTGGGTAACTTTGAGCAGCACCTGAACGATGGTTTGCCGGATGCTAACCTGGTGTTGTTGGGCGAGGGTGCCGCCATCAGCGATGATGCTTATACCGATCGTCCCACGTTGTTTTCCAAGGTCAGCAATGCGGGTAGTGTTGCCGGCTTGTTGAAACAGGTGTTCCTGGCCGATTCTGTGTCTGAAGCACTGCGTCTGCGTCACACATTAGGTGACACAGAATCTGTTATTACGCCCGATGGTATTTGGGTGAGTCGCAGTTGGGTACGCATTAATCGTGCTGAAGACGAAACCGGCGGTGTTATTACCCGTGAGCAAGAGATTCGCACACTGCAAACCGAGATTGCTGCCCGTGAGTCGGCAGTGGCGCGCAATGAGCAACGGCGTATTGAAACGAATCAGCAGCTGGAGCAACAGGAGGCCTTGCGCTCTGAGTTGCAGATTGAAAATAACCAGTCAGTTCAGGCAGCCGCCCAGGCGAGTGCAGCATTAGCGGCTTTCCGCCAGGAAGTGGATAAAACCCGCAGTAGACAGTCGGCATTGATGGAAGAGATGCAGGGTGCTAAGCGGCAGTTTGAGTCGGTTGGTGCATTAATTCGTGAGTCGCAGTCGCGGCTGACGCAGGCCAGTGAACTGGGCTTTGATCACGAGAACCGTCGCAATACATTGCGTGAGCAGCAAGAGGCATTGACTTCTGCGGTGCAGTCCGCCCGTGGCGCCGCAGAGATTGAGCGTCAGCGTTTGCAGGAGCTTATCATTGAGCTGGAAACCCGGCGTTCGAGTCGTGAGTCTGCCAGCACGACGTTGGATCGCGCACAGGTTGCCCGCACGCAGTTAGCGCAACGTATTGAAAGCTTAAAGGCCAGCATTGAAAATAATGTTGAGCCACTGGCTGTATTACAGACCAAGTTACAGGATCAGTTGCAGCGCAAGCTCGAAGTTGATCAGGAGCTGAAGCTTCGTCACCAGCGTCTTGATGCGGCCAACTCATTGTTAAATGAACTGGAGCGTCAGCGCAGCAGTTGCGACAAGAACGTTAACGAAGCGCGCGAGCAGGTCGATTCACGGCGTATGCGTGTACGCGAGATTGAGGTCCGGCGAGAAGGCATTGCCGAGCAGTTTGCCGAGCTTAAGCTGGTCCTTGAAGATGTTCTTGCCGCACTCCCTGAAGAGGCATCCACAGAGGTTTGGGAAGAGAAGGTCGAGAAAGTTGCGAATAGTATTGAGCGTCTGGGCAACGTCAACCTGTTGGCCATTGAAGAATACGACGAACAGTCTGAACGTAAGATTTATCTTGATGCACAGTTTGAAGATTTGAACTCAGCACTCGATACACTTGAGAATGCGATTAAGAAGATTGATCGCGAAACCCGCAGTCGTTTTCAGGAAACCTTCGATAACGTCAACGCCGGTATCCAGCGTATCTTCCCGCGTTTGTTTGGCGGTGGTCATGCCTATCTGACGCTTGAAGGCGATGACGTGCTCAGCGCCGGTGTGTCAGTGATGGCGCAGCCTCCGGGTAAGCGCAACAGCAGTATCCATTTGTTGTCGGGTGGTGAGAAAGCGTTGACTGCGGTATCGCTTGTGTTTGCTATTTTTGAGCTGAACCCGGCGCCGTTCTGTTTGCTCGATGAGGTTGATGCCCCGCTCGATGATACCAACGTTGCCCGCTTCTGCGAGATCGTGCGTGAAATGTCAGAGCACGTGCAGTTCGTGTTTATTACGCATAACAAGATCACCATGGAGCTTGCAGGTCAGCTCATGGGCGTAACGATGCATGAGCCCGGCGTTTCACGTTTGGTGTCTGTAGATATTGATGAGGCGGTTAAACTAGCTGCAAGTTAGTGGCGGCCGGCAGATTGTCTGCCGGACTGTGTAGCTTCGAAGTAGGGTTTGTTTGATGTCGTTACGTCTGACGTTGCTGTGTGTCGGGTTGATCATTCTGATCGGCGTGTTCCTGTACACGCGCGGATTTTTTCAGGCCCTGTTTGCACGCCGTCTGAAGTTGCCCTCGCGTCACAATGTTGGCGCGCGTAAAGAACCTGTGCTCGAGTCCGATGCAGGCTCTGCAGATTCCGGTGTTGAGAGCGATGAGGCCGATCCCCAAGTATTTGGGCGTTTGCATCAGGTGGGGCAGATTGAGCCACCACCTACTCCTGAATCAAAACCCCACGTTAAGCGTCCTGCTGCCGATTACAAAGTTTTCGCGATCCGTCTTGTGCCCCAGGATGACGAAGGTTTTGCCGCTGATCGTCTGATTCTAGCGCTGCGTGCGTCAGGGCTGGTGCATGGCGAGTTAGGCATTTTTCATCGTGCTAATGCCGATGGTCTTGATGCGGGCACGTTTTGCGTTGCTAACCTGGTTGAGCCGGGCTCTTTTGATTTGATGAACGTTCATGATGCTGTTTTTCCCGGCGTGAGCTTGTTCATGATGCTGCCTATGGCGAGTGATAGTTTGGTGGCATTCGATGACATGTTGGTGGTGGCGCGACGCCTTGCTGGCACGCTTGAAGGGATCTTGCTTGATGAAGCAGGAAATCGACTGAGCGTTCAGCGGGAACGCTACCTGCGTGAAGAAGTTATTGATTACGAGCGGCGTCAACAGGCGGGTACCCAGGCTTTATGAGCAGTCCGGAGGAACTCCCGGCCGCTATCCGCAAACAGTACGAGACCTTAAAAGCGGCTATCGAGCAGCACCAGTATCAATACTATGTGCTTGATTCACCGCTGCTGCCTGATGTCGACTTTGACCGGTTATTTCAACAATTGCTCGAGCTTGAAAGCAGCCATCCGGAACTGATCACCGACGCTTCTCCGTCGCAACGGGTTGGTGCGAAACCTATGGATGGTTTTGGAGAGGTCAAGCATCTACAGCGGATGTTGTCTCTCGATAACGCGTTTAGCGATGAGCAGGTCGAAGATTTTGAACGGCGTATTCACGAGCGGCTGGATAGCACACAAGCCGTGCGTTTTTCGGCAGAGCCAAAACTCGATGGGGCAGCCATTAGTCTGTTGTATGAAAACGGACAGCTGGTGCGCTCCGCTACCCGCGGTGATGGCGAGAGCGGCGAAGATGTGACCCACAATGTAAAAACAATTGCGTCTGTTCCCCTGCGGTTGTTGGGCAGCGGTCACCCCTCTTTGCTGGAAGTACGCGGCGAGATCTTTATGCCGTCTGCTGGTTTTAACGCTTTTAATGACCGGGCGCGTGAGCGCGGTGAGAAGGTGTTTGCTAATCCGCGTAACGCCGCTGCCGGCAGTTTGCGGCAACTTGATCCTGCCATTACGGCGCTGCGACCTTTAGATATTTTTATCTACGGTATTGGGGTTGTCGAAGACGGCCGCTTGCCGGGCTTTCATTCCGATGTCTTACAGCAACTCCAGACCTGGGGTCTGAAAGTGTGCCCGGAAGTGAGGGTTGTTGAGGGTGCTGAAGGCTGTCTGAGCTACTACAAGCAGATTGGCACCAAGCGCGAGCAGCTACCCTATGAGATTGATGGTGTTGTTTATAAGGTTGATAGCTATGCACTGCAGGAGCGTCTGGGTTACGTATCGCGGGCTCCACGCTGGGCATTAGCGCATAAGTTTCCGGCTCAGGAGCAGTTAACCACAGTAGAGGCTATCGATTTTCAGGTGGGGCGTACTGGCGCGATTACTCCCGTAGCCCGTCTTACACCGGTGAGTGTTGCCGGTGTCGTGGTCTCGAATGCCACGCTCCACAATATGGATGAGTTGCTCCGCAAGGACGTTAGGGTGGGCGATACCGTCATCGTGCGCAGGGCAGGCGACGTTATCCCCGAAGTTGTCCGTGCACTAACTGAAGCGCGCAAGGGCGAGCTGCCATTGGTTGTAATGCCGGCTCACTGTCCGGTTTGTGGTTCTGAAGTTTTACGCGCTGAAGGTGAGTCTGTCGCCCGCTGCACCGGCGGGCTGGCTTGTGGTGCCCAACGCAAAGAAGCTCTGAAGCATTTCGTGTCCCGCAGAGCGCTGGATGTCGAGGGCATGGGCAGTAAGCTGATCGATCAGCTGGTTGATTCGCGTCGGGTCAGTCATTTCGCCGATCTGTTCAGCCTTAGCGCTGAAGAACTTGCTCAGATGGACCGCATGGGCGACAAGTCAGCTGAAAATTTACTCGCTGCACTAGAGTCTGCCAAAGCAACGACATTGCCCAGATTTCTCTACGGGCTGGGTATTCGTGAAGTAGGGCAGGCCACAGCATTGAGTTTGGCCAATCATTTCTGCAGCTTAGAACCCATTATGGCAGCTGATATCGAAGCGCTACAGGCGGTTTCTGATGTTGGTCCTGTGGTTGCTCAGCATATTTTTAATTTTATGCGGCAACCACATAACCGCGAAGTGATTGAGGAACTTACGGCTCGCTATGGCATTCACTGGCCAGCTATCGCTAAGCCGGCTGCTGATGCTGTGTTACCCCTCAAAGGCAAGACGGTGGTGGTGACCGGTACGCTCACATCAATGAGCCGTGCGGAAGCCAAAGAGGCTATTCAGAAGCTCGGTGGTAAGGCGGCGGGTAGTGTTTCAGCCAAAACCGGTTTTCTGCTCGCCGGCGAGAATGCGGGCTCCAAGCTCGCCAAAGCAGAAGCATTAGGTGTTCCACTCCTGACCGAAGAGAAACTCCGCAAAATGCTTAAAGATGACCGGATATGAGATGTTGGGACCATATATGGCAAATAGGCACTGTCGTCGTTTATATAGGCTAAGTTATTGATTGCCAATGGCTTGGACTTTCCCCGATCCCAATAAATAACCATTTCTGGTCGAAATAGCCCATATATGGCAGTTTTCTTTGACTCATTCCTCCCGCACTTTTATATTAACTAGCATGATTAGTGATATCCAGAAAAAGACACTTTCGGCTTTATTCGTATTCCTACGACCTTTAATAACAGCGTTGTTGAGGTCCGGAATTGGCTATGCTGAGTTTTCAGAAGTTGCAAAGGCTTGCTATGTGCAGGTCTGCTTAGATGAGTTCGGCTTCCGAGGTCGAAAAACTAATGTATCTCGTGTGGCGGTGATGACGGGTCTCAGTAGAAAGGAAGTGAATCGCATAAAACAGAATGAATCCGAGGGGGTTGCATATGTATGTAATGTTCGAAATCCTATATCGGAAATGCTCCATCTTTGGTTTACTGATCCGGCCTATCTAGACAAAAGAGGGTATCCGAAAGTCATTCCATATAAGGGAGAAGGGCCTTCGTTTTCTGAACTTCATCGACGTATACGATGCGATGTTCCCCTCGGTGCTGTTAAGACTGAATTAGCTAGGATGGGTGTCATCTCCATTGTGCAACATACTGTCGTTGTTAATAGGCGGGAGTTCGTTCCTGACTCCGTTGATGAAAGACTCGTTGAGGGACTATTAGCTGGTTTAAAGAGTCATGCAGATACCATTGCTTTTAATTCTGATCCAGCTAATCCAGACATGACACGTTATGAGTGTCTGGTCGAGTGCTTGCACGTAGATGCTCACTTGTTACCAAAGTTACGACGCATTTCCCGAAAAAGACTCTATAGCTTTGCCTCATCATTCGATGACTATCTAGCTGAGTATTCGTCTGATAGTGATGAAGATACTGCTACCACCCGCGCTGGCATAGGCGTTTTCTATTTTGAGGATTCCGACTAAAAAAAAAGGTCGCGTTAGCGACCCTTTTTATTGCGAAATACCTCATCGTTTATTGAAGGACTGTTCCCGCACTTGCCTCAATTTCATTCCAAGTAGCGCCTGTCGTTCCAAAAAACTCAATGATTTCGTTGCCGCCCAGCGCCGCCAGTTCTGAATCGAATAACGTCTGACTATAGTCGATTGAGGTGTTTCCTGACGTCGCTCTTGCAACCATATTATCTGCGGCAGAAAGATTTGCTCTAAGGTAGACAGAGTCCGATCCAGGCACGTAGTCAGCCTTGAGGACGCTAACTACTGTAGCGATTTGCTCGCCTGGACCCATTGTGTCCCCGGCAACCAATAGCAACGACCCGGGAGCAATACTTTCCAGTGTTATCTCATCGCCTGTGAGGGAGTCAATCACGATAGTCTGATAATCGGTAAGTATATCTTGACCCATAACAACAAGCCGATCGTCTTGGGACGTTTGCAAGGGCCCAATTGCAATCAAAGGTATAGGGTTGCTAGAGAAATCAAGATCGCCTGTTGAACGAACGCCACCCTGGCGAATACCTCTCACACCACCCTGACGGATGCCGCGAACGCCACCCTGGCGAATACCTCTCACACCACCCTGACGGATGCCGCGAACGCCACCCTGGCGAATACCTCTCACACCGCCTTGACGGATGCCGCGAACGCCACCCTGGCGAATACCCTGCGATGATGCACCAGCCGATTGGCTATCGTTTCCGACTAATATCTGACCTTCTTCAGATATTCCGAAAAGGTGCATGCCGTCTTCTGATGCAAATACCGAAAAGCTAATGCATGAAAGTAGCGCTAGGAAAATTGAGGATCTAATTATGTTTTGTTTAATCATGGTTATTGTTTCCATGTATTTACTTAGGGTTTGATTTGTCGTCGTCTTGTCGCACGTAGTGAAAAATTGATAGTCCAGTTCTAATGCCGTTGTCTTTATCCGGTGGTTCTAGCAACGCTATCCAGTTGTCTATTTCCTCGAGAAGTTGTTGAGCCTTACCGCTGAAAAAACGCTTAAATCTAGGGACGTTTTCTGGCTTTATCCCTCGCTCTGTATAAACTTCCCTCTCGAACAACTTGTCTGCCTGAGAGTTGGTCCTTATGTTGTTGTCTAGAACCTCGATGTATGTTTGAACTGATCTGATAAATGCATCTATGCTCTCAGCAGAATCAGCTTCCTGTTTGTAAGCTCTAGCAAGAACTCTGTACCAGCCCGGCTCTGTTTCACTAAGAGCTCCATTTCTGAGCAGTTCGCTAAGCACTTCTTTCGCGCCGGTAGAAGGAAAATGCCTTCTAACCAGATCTGAAAAGCTAGGGCGTTCCTTGCTCCCTTCAAATTTTAATTCCAGCGGAATCCCATATGGCCCAGT
>Ga0105052_10000307_pt1 | contig 66423 bp, 67 predicted proteins | sample FRY03_FD_78094 | JGI IMG/M metagenome (GOLD analysis project Ga0105052, IMG submission 78094) | Freshwater microbial communities from Lake Fryxell liftoff mats and glacier meltwater in Antarctica - FRY-03 | ecosystem: Environmental > Aquatic > Freshwater > Ice > Glacier meltwater ... | reverse complement strand
TGAAGCAGTAAGACAACACGTAGTTGTAGATTCTGTAATTAAAAACAGTACAATCGAGGTGCAAGGCGACAAAAAGTTTATTAGAATGGCAGGAAGTTTTGTGAATATAGATGATATTCATATAGACTTGATTGACAAAGTAAATCCATTTCAAAAAGCATTTGAAATCTTATCAAAATCAGTAACCACCAAAGTTTTAAAACTAATTGAAGAGCATATTCAAGCTACCAAGTTTGAAATGACAGAAGAAGAAGCCATTTTATTATGGCCAAAAATCAAAGAATGGGTAAAGAACAACAAGGGAGAGCAGCCCAACATTCAAGCATTTGACCACAAAGAAAAAAGAATGGCAGAAGCATTAGTGTTTTTGAGAGAAATAAAACGTAAAAAAGCACTTGCAGATGGCTAAAAAGAAACTAACAATAGACGACATATTTGATGATGACGATTTTGGATTATTAGATTCAAAAGCTAAAACCTCAACCATAAAAACAGATGAAGACAGGCTTATTGATTCTTTTGAAGAAATAAATGTGTTTTTCGACAAGAATAATAGAGAGCCAAATTCTAGCAGTATGTCTGAATATGGACTTTTAGCAAAATTGAAAAACTTTAGAGAAAACGAAACTCAAAAGAAGATTTTAAAACCTTTTGACAGGCATAATTTATTGGGTTATGTTGAAATGGAAAAACCAACTATAGATGATATTTTGAATGAAGATGATGAACTTGGTTTATTAGATTCAGACAAAGATTTAGACATTTTCAAATTTAAACATACACCAAAACCAGAAGACAGAGCTGATGCTGATTTTGTCGCTCAAAGAAAAGCTATTAAAGAAAAGGACTTTGAGAAATACGAAGCAATGTTTCTTAAAGTGCATAAAGAAATCAAAGAAGGAAAAAGAAAGATTTTATCCTTTACGAACATTGAAAAAAATCTTCACGTAGGCGATTTTTATTTAATGGATGGTGTCCTTTTGTATTTGGAATCTGCCAACCTAAAGAAAGAGGAATGGGAGCAGAAATCAGGAAATAGAGTTAGAATTGAAGGAAGAACTAGAACAGTATTTGAAAATGGCACTTTTAGTAATATGCTATTTCGTTCATTAGGAAAGCAAATCCAAAAAAGTGGAAAATTGATTACCAATACTTATGAAAAGATAGAACAAGATTTATTTGTTAATACAGGGCTAGTAAAAGAGGAAGATATACAATCAGGTTGGATTTACGTGCTGAAGTCAAAATCAACAAACACACAAATTGCGAATATAAAAGACTTATATAAAATTGGCTTTGCGAGTAACTCTGTAGATGATAGAATAAAAAATGCGAAAAATGAAGCAACGTATTTATTTGCTGACGTAAAGAAAATTGCGACTTACAAAGTTTATAACCGAAACGCAGATAAGTTGGAAAACCTTTTACATAGATTTTTTGCAAGTGCTTGTTTGGATATTGATTTGTTCAATGAAAAAGGACAGCGATTAAATCCGAGAGAATGGTTTGTCGTGCCTTTTGACGTAATTGAGGAAACAATCCAATTGATTTTGAATGAAAGTATTGTGAATTACGAATATGACACGGAAATGAAAAGAATTAAACTGAAATCGGACAAATAAGCCAACGCTCAAAGCCATACACATTCGCAATTACTCACAATTCTATGATTCATTTTTGGAGTTCGTGAACTTCGTTTCGCACCAGCCGACACACAAGCCAAAAATTGCAAAAGAGTATGTCTTGCCAACGCTAACAGACGGACGAAAAAATAAAGCCAGACAGGTAACACCGTATATAATTTATTGCTGGTTTTTACTTACTTACGAAAATCCTTGCAGGCATTATATCTATGATTTATTTATTAACTTTAGTGCTTAAAACACGCCACAGCTCAAGATATACAAACACGTTGTAGCCAATTTGAGAAAAATGACAATCCGAGAGATATTAAATACGACTGAACACAGACCTTGGAAAATGCCAACTGAAAATTGGAAATTTTATCAAGAGTGGAATAATGCAATATTTCTTCATTGGCAAGTGGAATTATCCGAATTGAAAAAGTTTGTCCCAAAGGAACTTGAAATTGACCTTTTTGACGGAAAACCTTGGATTTCGGTTGTTGCTTTTACAATGGAAAAGATAAGACCAAAAAACCTACCCTCTTTTCCACCAATTTCGGATTTTGACGAAATTAATATCCGAACTTATGTGAAATCAAATAATAAAACTGGAGTATATTTTTTGAGCATTGAAGGCGGAAAAAGTTTGTCGTGTAAAGTTGCTAAAGGAATGTCTGAACTTCCGTATAGATTTTCTGAAATTAATCGGACTGAAAACCAATACAAATCCTATAACTCGGAATTTAATGACAAATTGAATATTCAGTTTACGATTGGAAAAGGAATTACGGAGAAAACGGAATTGGAAAAATGGCTGACTGAAAGATATGCTCTTTTTCAAGATACAGAAAAGTCAATCAACGAATTTGAAATTCATCATTTGGAATGGCCAATTAATGAAATCGATATAAAGAATTTAGAATTTAATTATCCAAGATTTGACCATATAATTAAAAACGAACCAAACAAAATACAATACTCAAAAGGGGTAAAAGTTATTGCTTGGGGAAAGAACAAGAAAGATAAAAACTGGCTACAACACCGTTTATAAGCCATTGCTGTGTCTGTGCTTATCTGGAACCCCGAAGCTTCGGGGCTTGGGACACGAGCGAAGCGAACTGGCGAAGCAATTTTCTAGTGGAGTTTTGTACATTTAATGGTTCGTGTGTGAGACACGCAATGGCTCAAGATACATATAAACAAAGGCAATTAAAACAAAAATCGAGATATGAACGAAACTTTTATTGCGATTCTAATCGTGACAATTTACTTTTCACCTGTATTTTATCAATTGGTAATCGTAATTAAGGAATCGAAAAAGGGAAACCGAATTCCATTAAAAAAATTCTTTAAAGTTTTAAAATACAGTCTTTTCATTATAATTCCTTTAATCATCGGATTTGCAATAATTAGTCACACCAATTATTTTAATTACGAAAAACCATTGACTTATGATAAATACGACCGAATAACTTTTGAAAACTTTCGTGGATTGGAATTTTTTAAAAAATCACTTTATGGGAATGAACATTTCGCTTATGTTGTTACAACAATTGAAAGTAAAATAGATGAAAATTCAGTAACTGTAGTATCTTTGTTTTATCCTTCCCGCTCTTATGTGTACAATACTTACACGAACAGCACAGAATTACTTAACCACGAGAAATATCATATTAAAATAACAGAGCTTTATGCAAGAAAAGCAAAAAAAAGATTATCCAAATTAAATCATTTTTCTCCCGAAAAAATCGAAGGAATTTTAAAACAAATACGTCAAGAGGAACGAGCATTTCAAAAATCCTATGATTATGACACTTTTCATAGTTATGTATTAAGTGAACAAAAAAAATATGAACGAGAAGTAGATAGTTTGTTAAATTTGCTCACAGAATTCAAAAACCCAAAAATCACAATTAATGACAAAAATTAGAATTATTTTATTGGCAGTTATTTGTTTAAATCTTACGAACTGTACAAACGAAAAACACAAATTCCCAATCGACAAAAGATATTGGGACACTCAAGATTATGCAGAGGTAGTGCGTGAGCTAAATTACGGTTATAAATCTGATGAACAACTTCCGACTTTCGATGACCCAAATACCCGAATTATTGTGGAAAAACTGACTGACCCACAAAATTATGCAGTCGTGCTTGACGACAAAGAATTAGGCTTAAAACATAGAAATGAAGTGGCTGAAACTTTCTTTCTTCGATGGAAAGATATGCAAGACATTTATCAAGCAACAGACAGAAAAGATAAATATCTCTATGACAAGGAAATGCTTGCAGTTTGGCAATTTGGTTTAGGTTTGCAATTAAAATATTTTAAGTTAGGAAATGACAATATTTTGGAAAGTGCAGACGACCCAAATTCAGCACGAGTTAAAAATCAAATTAATTCCAACGTTAATACTTTAATAAAAAATTACGTCATTTATTTAGATGGGATTAATCAAGAAAGTGCTCTGTCAAATAAAGGTAAAGAAAAATTATCGGCTGGAATAGACAAATATTTTACGGAACTTGTTCAAAGTTATCCAGAAGCAAATTACAGCGGATTAGAAAAAAAGATTGAACTAATGGAAAAAAAGACAGAATCCGACCAAATTAAAAACTCGCTTTCTAAACTAAAACAATTAATAGAGTCAAAGAAAACGCCGGAACAATAACTGCCTACAACAAAACCCGTGTATAAGCCATTGCTTGGTCTGTGCCAATCTGGAACCCCGAAGCTTCGGGGCTTGGGACACGAGCGAAGCGAACTGGCGAAGCAATTTTCTGCGAAGTTTTGTACATTTAATGGTTCGTGTGTGAGACATGCAACGGCTCATGCACCAAACATTACCCACAATTTGATAAAAATCGCAAATCAATGAAAATAAGTTTTTTAATAGGAATTCTATTTTGCTCGATAATTTTTTCTTGCGGAAAAGAAAACGATGACCGATTTATTTTCTTCCTTCACAACCGATTTTTAGAAGAACACAAATTAAATGAGTTGCATCCCGAATTTGGACGGACTGAATACAACGAAATTATTACCGAATTTGAAAAAGACGGACTTAAAGTAATAAGCGAAAAACGGAATGGAAATGTTAACGCAAGAGAATACGCTATCGGAATTGTAACCCAAATTGATAGTTTAATAAAAAACGGAACCGAACCGAAAAAAATAACTGTTGTTGGAACTTCAAAAGGCGGATATATTGCACAATATGTTTCCACATTGGCGAATAATCCGAATTTGAATTTTGTTTTTATTGCAAGTTTCAGGAATAGCGACCTCGAGAATATACCCGAAATAAATTATTGCGGGAATATTCTAACAATTTATGAAAAGTCGGACCCATTTGGAGTTTCGGCCTTGGAACGAAGGAAAACTTCTACCTGCGAAATCATAAATTTTAAGGAAATCGAACTAAATACAGGAATGGGTCACGGATTTTTGTTCAAACCTTTAAAAGAATGGATTGAACCGACAATAAAATGGGCGAACGGAAATTATAATGCGAAATAAAAACTTTGGGCAATATCGTGGTGCACTATTGCAAGACGACAAGAATTTAATAAAAGGAACAGGCAAACTTTTAAGACATATTAAAATAAACGCCGTTGAAGAAATTAATGACACAGACCTTTTAGAAATTTTGAAACTTGCTAAAAAGGAACGACTTGGTTAACCTATTACATATAATTCTTTATTATCAGAGAAACCTGTGACATGGTAAACCCGATATTTAAAACTCCTGTTTTCTTGTAAAAAACTTTTCCTATCTTTATACAACTCCCCCACAAGAATGGAATCTTATGGAAAAAAAATGTTTGGAATGTGGTGAAAAAGTACGCGGCCGTACTGACAAGAAATTTTGCAGTGACTCATGCCGCAATACCTACAATAACAAATTCAACAAAGACACTAGAAACCTGGTGCGCAATATCAACAACGCTTTGCGTAAAAATTACCGCATACTGGAATCCATGAACCCGGAAGAAAAAACCAAAACCACCAGGGATAAATTACTGGCAAAAGGATTTGATTTTACTGTTTTCACGAGTATTTATACTACCAAAGCTGGAACCGTCTATTATTTTGTATATAACCAGGGCTACCTTCCTCTCGAGAACGATTATTTTGCGCTGGTAAAAAGAGAATAGAGAAACATCTTATAAAAGTTAAAACATGAAAAAAGAAGTAATAGAAAACATGGACACCGAAACCCTGAAAATTAAAATGAAATCTGCAACTTCTGTCTTATTCGTTTCTTTTGTGCTTTTGGCACTATATGCCACCTATATGCTTTACACTATGGTGTCCGGAACTTGGGAGCCACAAGCGCCACAATTGATAATTCTTGTTTTATTTATTGCTGTAATGCTCCCAAATATGAACGTGCGAAAAAGAATGAAAGAAGAACTGGAAAAAAGAAGTCAAAATAAGATATAAACCAACGGAAAACTGAACACCGAACACCGATCACTTATTCCTGTCCCAAGTCTGCGAATTCATCTTAAGCGAAGCCTTCAATATATCTTTCTGGCTGATCATACCCACCAGCTTACCGTCATCGACGATTGGAAAACGCCTTCTTTTGGCGTTTAAAAATAATTTAGCTGCGTCAAAAATAGTACAGTTGCCGTCGATGGTTTCTATATCTTTTACCATACAATCTTCCACACGAATGTTTTCAATGGGCATGTTGTAATACTGACTGTCTGAAAGTTGTTTGATGCAATCCCCTTCAGAAATAACACCTACTAATTCATATCTTTCATTTACTACAGGGCCCCCTGAAATACGGTTTCTTATCAAAATCTCGATAACTTGCGGAATGGTCTGTTCAGGACGGAAAGTAGTTAGTGTTGTGGACATAAAATCACAAACTCTTATATTTTCGGTTGGGGATTTATCTTGACCGACAAACTTCCCCTGGAAACTTTTGATACCCATAACTGAAAGATTTAATTGATTAGGTAATATACGGAAAAAAATCAAATTTTTTCTTAAAGGAAAAAGCTTATATTTAGGTTTTAAATGTATAACATCTGTTCTCCAAAGGATAAGTCTGTTATTCAGCATTTTCTAAACAACTAACCACAACACCTTTTACCCAATGAAGCTTACCAATATCTCCACAATGCTCGCTTTCGTCATAATTGTTGGCTTGGTGTATTTAAGTTTTAAAACCCTGATGCCTTCTAAAATCTCTGGCGCATCCACTCCGGAAACCGAATTTTCTTCTGCCCGCGCCCTGGAACATTTAAAAATAATTTCTGAAAAACCACATTATATTGGCAGTCCCGCACACGGCGAAGTACGGGATTATTTAATCACACAACTCAGACTCTTAGGCCTGGAAACCCATGTGCAAGAAGGGTTTACCCTTAATAAAAATTGGAATGTACTGGCAAAGCCAAAAAACATTATTGCTCGTTTAAAAGGCAATAGTAATGGCAAAGCACTTATGTTGTTAGCACATTATGACAGTGCCCCGCATACTGCTTCTTATGGCGCCAGTGATGCCGGCTCAGGGATTGTCTCGATTTTAGAGGCTATGAGGGCATTTTTAGCCTCCCAGACTATTCCTGAAAATGATATTATCATTCTTTTTTCAGATGCGGAAGAAATTGGTTTGATGGGCGCAAAACTTTTTGTCGAAGAACATCCTTGGGCAAAGGAAGTAGGCCTGGTCATCAACTTTGAAGCACGTGGCAGTGGTGGCCCTGCAAATATGATCCTGGAGACCAATGGCGGCAATGAGACCCTTGTTCGGGAATTTATCAGGGCAAATCCCTCGCATCCGGTTGCTACTTCGTTGATGTACAGTGTCTATAAATTATTGCCCAACGATACAGATTCCACAATTTTTAGGGAAGAAGGGGATATCGATAGTTTCTTTTTTGCTTTTATAGATGACCATTTTGACTACCACACGGCAAACGATACCTATGAAAACTTAGACAGAAACACACTGGAACACCAAGGGACAAATGCAATGGCGATGTTGAATCACTTTTCAAACGCAGATTTAAATTCACTAAAAGCAGAGCAAGATAAAGTCTATTTTAACTTCCCGATTATTAAAATGGTTGCCTACCCTTTTTCCTGGATCGTGCCCATGATTTTATTAGCTTCCTTGCTATTAATTGGTATCGTGCTGTATGGGATTTCTAAAAGGAAACTCGACAGAAAAGAAATATACATGGGCTTTGTACCATTGTTATCCTCCATGCTGGCCAGTGGACTACTTTGCTTTTTTGGATGGAAATTGTTATTGAAAATTTATCCGCAATACCAGGAAATCCAACATGGTTTTACCTATAACGGGCAACTTTACATTGCTGCTTTTGTGGCAATTACATTAGCGATTACCTTTCGGTTTTATGGGAAATTCCATCGCAAGGAACGCCCGGCTAATCTTGCCATTGCCCCACTTTTTCTCTGGATTGTTATAAATATTCTGGTGGCGGTGTATTTAAAAGGAGGTGCTTATTTTATAATTCCGGTGTTTTTCGGACTCCTTTCGGTATTTTTACTTATCCGCCTGGAAAAACCCAATTGGGGAATACTATTGTTGCTGGGAGCCCCTGCTATTTTTATTCTTGCCCCCTTGGTAAAGTTTTTTCCCGTGGGTCTGGGATTAAGTATGCTTGTAGTGAGTGGTATTTTTACCGTTTTGATATTTGGTCTTTTAATCCCGCTTCTTGCCTCTTTTTCGCAGAAAAATACCGTTAGTTTTATATTCCTGATTTTAGGGATTACCCTAATGGTAACAGCCCATTTTCAGTCTTCTTTTTCCGAAAAAAGACAAAAGCCCAATAGCCTTGTCTATTTCCACAATGCAGATACACAGCAGAATTACTGGGCTACTTATGATAAGCAATTGGATGCCTGGACAAAAAATTACTTGGGCAAAAAGCCGGAAACCGCTTCTAAATATATCACCAATGTAGCCTCCAGCAAATATGGCACCGGCTATACTTTTGCTGCGGAAGCGCCAGAAAAAAATATTCCCTTACCGAAAATTACTTTGCAAAAAGATAGTCTAGACGGCAATTTCAGGCATATTACCTTTACCATTACCCCACAACGAACCGTAAACAAAATTACCCTATATGCAGAAACAACTGCGGTATTTGAAAATTTTGTATTAAACGGTATTCCCATACCCAAAGATAAAAACGAAACCCGCGTTTTACAAAACCGAAAAAGTAATGCCATCTTAAGTTACTATGTGTCTGACGGTGACAGCCTGCAGGTTTCTTACACCATTGCAAAAGATGCAGATATCCCGATCATGCTTCAGGAAATTTCTATGGATCTTTTGGAAAATAAGGTATTCAGCATTCCGCCGCGGACAAAGAACAGCATGCCTAAACCTTTCATTACGACAGATGCGGTAATCCTTCAGAAAACAATTGACATAAAAACGCTGATCCCTGAAAATTCGCAAATAGAAAACACAGAAAATGACGAATAACATTGGCGTTTTAGGTTGTGGCTGGTTGGGTCTTCCGCTGGCAAAAGCATTACTTAAACATGGATATGTAGTGCATGGCTCTACGACTTCCGCAGAAAAAATAACCACCCTTTCCGAAGTGGGTATTTTTCCTTTTATAATCTCTCTTTCGGAAGAAAATGTAGAAGGGGAAATCAATTCCTTCCTTCAGAATATCAAAACACTAATTATCAATATCCCGCCAAAGATGCGCCGGGATGCTTCGGAAGAATTCCATAAAAAAATAGAGATACTGATTCCGTATGTCGAAAAAGCTCTGATTAAAAACGTACTTTTTGTAAGCTCTACTTCAGTTTATGGAAACAGTTTAAAAATAGTAACCGAAGAAACCCCTACCAACCCGGAAACCGCTTCTGGAAAAGAACTGGTGCTTGCCGAAAACCTTCTTCAGAACAACATTTTTTTTAAAACCACCATTCTCCGTTTTGGCGGACTAATTGGTGAGGACAGACATCCGGTAAAATTCCTTGCCGGAAGAACCAACTTAAAGGATGCAAATGCAGCTGTTAATCTTATTCACCGTGAAGATTGTATAGGTATTATTTGTGCCATTCTGCAACAAAATGCATGGGGAAAAATATTTAATGGCGTACACTCGCACCACCCCACCCGAAAAGAATATTACACCGCAAAAGCAATAGAAATTGGTCTACCCTTACCGGAATTTGACTCTGCTACCCCTTCCGAAGGAAAACAAATAGAAAGCAAAAGGCTTGAGGATGTTTTAGGATATTCTTTTGTAAAGTCAATCTAAAAAAAACCTGCCGTTCTTGTGGAAACGGCAGGTTGTATTACTTTTTACTTGTTTTCTGTTACCAGATTTTAATTCTTTCTTCCGGTGCAAGGTACATTGGGTCTCCTTCCTTAGTTCCAAAAGCTTCATGGAATGCATCCAGATTTCTAATAGGCACCCAAGCTCTGTAATTTCCGGGGGAGTGAGGTCCTAACTTCAATTGACGCATCATCGCTTCTTCACGGTATTGAATCCTCCATATAGTTGCCCAAGACAGGAAGAAACGTTGTTCTTGTGTATACCCGTCAATTAATCCCGGATCACCATTTTCAGCCAGGTACAAACGCAAACCGTCCAGAGCAGCGTTGGTTCCGCCAAGGTCACCTATGTTTTCCCCCAATGCAAGTTTACCATTGATATTTTGTCCGGGTAATACTTCAATGGCACTGTATTGATTTGCAAGACCTTCGCCCAGCGCTTCAAAAGCAGTTAAATCGTCTTCTGTCCACCAGTTGTTCAGGTTTCCTTCTGCATCAAAACGGGATCCGCTATCGTCAAAACCATGAGAAATCTCATGACCAATAACAGCACCTATACCCCCAAAATTAACAGCAGGATCTGCTTTATAGTCATAAAAAGGCGGTTGTAATATAGCCGCAGGAAATACAATCTCGTTAAAAGAAGGTCTGTAATAAGCGTTCACAACTTGTGGCGCCATACCCCATTCTGATTTATCCACCGGTTCTCCCAGTTTTTCAATATTGTTGGTGATGTAGTTCCACTCTGTGGCTGCGATCATATTTTCAAAAAGGGTTCCGCCTTCTTCAACCGGGGTTATCTTCAGTGCAGAGTAGTCTTTCCATTTATCAGGATAACCAATTTTTATATTGATTTTGTGCAGTTTTTCTAATGCTTTTACTTTGGTTTCTTCAGACATCCAAGGCAATGCTTTTATTCTGGTGTCATAAGCTTCTACTACTTTAGCAATCATTTCTTCCGCAGTTTTCTTAGCTTCTGGCGGGAATTTTTCATCCACATATAGTTTCCCAAGGGCTTCTCCCAGTAAACCATTTACGGTGCTAAGAGCGCGCTCCTCTAACGGGCGTTGCTTTTCTGCACCACTCATCGTTTTGGCATAAAAGTCCCAGTTTGCTTCTTCTATTTCCATGGAAAGTGCACTAGCAGCACCATTTAATGTAGACCATCGCAAAAACGTTTTCCAGTCTTCTACCTTGTTCTCTGCAAAAATATTTTTTAAGGATTCAATATATTTTACTTCGCCTAAAATTAATGTGTCTACTCCTTTAGCACCAATACCTTCCAGATAAGCGTTCCAGTTAATTTGTGGAACCATTCCTTCCAGTTGGCTTATAGATCTTGGGTTATAACGCTTTCTTGCATCCCTTCGATCTACTTTGTCCATTCTTGGCTCAGCGAGTTTGGTTTCAAAAGCCAAAACTGTTTGTGCCTGCGCTGCAGCTTCTTCTTCGGTATCGCCTAAAAACTGAAGCATACGGGTAACGTGTGCCACATATTTCTCACGCTTATCTTTGGAATCTGCATCATCATTTAGGTAATAGTCCCTGTCAGGTAACCCTAATCCAGATGCTCCTAAATAAGCAACATTGCGGTTGCTGTCCTTAGGATCTGACCCTACGCCAAAACCAAAAAATTCAGAGTTTCCTCTGGCTTGGTTTTCAATAATAAAAGTCTGAAGATCTTCTAAATTCTGTATCGCATCAATTTTTTCTAAATAGGGAAGCAATGGTTTTACACCGGCTTGATCCCTGGCAACGGTATCTACAATAGACTGATACACATATACCGCTTTCGCTTGATCAGATTTCTTATCCAGCTTAGGGTCGTTCATTGCCCTTTTTAGGATGTCCAAAACATCTTTATCGGTTTGTTTTCTCAGTACGCCAAAACTTCCCCATGAAGTTTGATCTTCCGGAATTACATTTTGATCCAGCCACAGGCCATTAACGTGTCTGAAAAAATCTTGGGTTGGGGAAACGGTGGTGTCAAAATAGGCAAGATTAATGCCGTGATGACTTTCAGGGGTGCTGTCTTTTTCTGTTTTACACGCTACAGAGATTGCAGCGACCGCAACAACAGCCAGAACAGGCTTCATTAAGGAGGTCTTCATTATTTTAAAAATTTTATATATAAGGCGCCTAATATATTAAATTGTTACGCCTTTAGTGTTAAAATTAATCTAAAATGGCGTGAGGTGTTTATTCCTCTAGTTTTAGGCGATCCTTGAGTTTTCCCAAATAGATGCTGTCCCAGCTTTTTTTGAGCGAAATAACTTCTTTTGTATTCTCATTGGGAATGGCTATGGAGAGAACATAATGCTTTATTTTCCAGGAATCGTCCTCCATTTCTAAAACGCCACTACCACGACAGATGCCCATTTGGGTGTCCAGTAATTCGTCAAACCAGACTAGGCTTTGCGTCTCGTTAGTATACATATTTCTTTCCACGGAAGTAAAGCTCCACGCTTTGCCTTTGTCAAAATGGGGTTTGGCATAGGATTTAAAATCATCTTTTTGCCAGTTTTCCGTAGCCTCAGTTCCAAGAAATACAGCATCTTTGGTCATCAAATTAAAATAAGCGTCAAAATCTGCTTCAGAAGCGGCAGCATGCCATGCGTCTATTGTAGCTGTTGCACTGTCAAAAAGTTCTTGTTTGTTCTGTACTGCTTTTTTATCTGTAGAAACACTGTAATTGCATCCCAAAAGCAAAAAAAATATTGTTGCCAATAATGTGGATTTAAATAGAGTCATTAGTCTGTAAACGTTTATTGGCTTCTATATTTTCATCGGTTCGTGCCATTTTATCGATGCGCTGTTTTTCAAATTTTGCCTGGATTTGTGCTAATAAATTGACAAATGCAATATTAGTTTCCTTTAGGTTTTCCAATAAAACCAAAGAATCAGAACCTCTTTGATGCAAGACTTCGTGCAGCAATTTAACGCGGGTGTTTACCACACGCATACGGGAAGAAATGATAGTGGTGTTTAAAGCTTCGGGAATAGTATTTTGCAAGGTATCTGCAGCAACCGCCATACGTTCAGATTCTGCACTGAATCGCGTCAAACTTCCGGTATTAATGCGTTTCAAATCGTTTTCAAATTCCTGAAACCGTTGCCAACTTACAAGCGCATCACGAGCCTCCTCGCTCAAAACCGGTAACTGAAGACCACTTGAGGGAAGCTCCACATTTTCCGGTAGAACCTCTGATTCTAATGATTTTGTGTTATTGCAACTAAAAATAAGAAGTATAAAAAACAAAAATAACCGATGCATGTATAAGATGTTAATTTTTACAAAGGTACGGGTTCTGTGTTATATTTTTTAAAAACCTTTCCAAGGAACCTCATGCTATTTGCTATCTTTACAAATCTAAAATAAATTTGATGAAATCCAGAATTCTTATCCTTGGTGCCTGCGGTCAGATTGGCACCGAACTTACCGTTGCATTACGACAAAAATATGGAAGCCATAAAGTAATCGCCAGTGATATTCGTCAGGGCGATGATGCCTTGATGAAAGGGGGTCCTTTTGAAATTATTGATGCCACTAATTATGAAGCTATAGAAAATATAGTAATCCAATATGAAATAAACGAAGTCTACCTTATGGCTGCGATGCTTTCGGCTACTGCTGAAAAATTCCCCGCTAAGGGATGGCATTTAAACATGACCTCCTTGTTTAATCTACTCAATCTTGCCAAGGATAAAAAAATTGAAAAAGTATTCTGGCCATCCAGCATTGCTGTTTTTGGGAGTACCACCCCACGAGAAAACACCCCGCAACGCACGGTAATGGAACCATCTACTGTGTATGGTATAAGCAAACAAACCGGCGAGCGCTGGTGTGAATATTATTTTGATAAATATGGTGTGGATGTGCGCAGCATTCGTTATCCCGGTATCATAAGCTGGCAAACCCTGCCGGGCGGAGGCACCACAGATTATGCCATTGACATCTACCACAAAGCATTAAAGCACAATAAATATGTGTGTTTTTTAAGTGAGAAAACCACCTTGCCAATGATTTATATGGAGGATGCCATACGTGCCACATTAGACATTATGAGCGCCCCTGCTGAAAAAATAAAAATACGTTCTTCTTATAATTTAGCGGCTATCAGTTTTGATCCCAAAGAAATAGCCGAAAGTATTAAAAAACAACTCCCTGAATTTTCCATTTCTTATGAACCGGACTTCCGTCAGCAAATTGCAGATTCGTGGCCACAAAGTATCGATGACCGGGAAGCTAGGGAAGACTGGAACTGGCAACATGAATATGACCTGGATTCCATCACTGTGGATATGCTGAAAAATTTAGCGCCAACCTATAAAAAATAATATCGCTATGAAAGAACGCAACATAGCCGTCGCCGCACAGCAACTAAGAGAAGCTGATCATACAAAAACAGCTTGTTCGCCTGTAAGGGAATGGATAGGTGCAGATTCCATAGAAGATGCTTATGCCGTTCAATTTATTAATACGGATATACGATTAAGAAACGGCTCAAAAATAGTAGGAAAAAAAATAGGGCTTACTTCCAAAAAAGTACAGGAGCAACTGGGTGTCGATCAACCTGATTTTGGGGTTTTATTTGCCACTATGGAAGTGGAAAACGGAAGTAAACTATCTATTACCAAAACCATGCAGCCCAAGGTGGAAGCTGAAATTGCTTTTGTATTAAAAAGCGATTTAATGCATAAAAATCCCACTATGGAAGAAGTGGAAGATGCTATAGATTATGCGGTGGCAGCAATTGAAATTGTAGGCAGTCGCATAGCAAACTGGGACATAAAAATAACCGATACCATTGCAGACAATGCCTCAGCAAGCCATTTTGTACTAGGAACCGAAAGAAAAAACCTTGTAGAGATGGATTTTATAAACTGCAAAATGGAAATGCAACTTAACGGAGAAACCGTATCAGAAGGAACCGGAGCCGCTTGCTTGGGTTCGCCATTAATTGCCGTGCAATGGCTGGCCACAAAAATGGCCGCAATAGGAAGCCCTTTGCACAGAGGCGATATTATTCTTTCAGGGGCATTGGGACCAATGGCCAATGTGGTTGCCGGAGATAAAGTAACTGCACAAATAAGTGGTTTGGGAGAAGTGAAAATAGTATTTACCAAATAATCAAAACTTAAAGAATGGACGCCGGAGTGGTACTGGTTTACGTTTGTGGGATATATTCTGTGGGATTTGCAGTTTTCCATATCTATTTTTGGAAACTTTTTCGGTGGAAAAAAGACCTCCAGAATTTAAGTCCTGCAAATCGTGGTATCCTTCAGATAGCCAATTTACGGCTGATTTACATCTTTTTATTTGTGGCTTCCACTTGCTTTCTGTTTCCGGTAGAACTTATAGAAACGAAGCTCGGGAATTTTTTTCTTGTCGGAAATGCCTTATTTTAGCTGTGAAGAACCATAGAACAATTTATATTCCTAAAAATTAACCATAAAATGGTGCACGTGCTTACTGCCCTATTCATTCTGGGTATTGCTTTGTTTACGTTGCCCCTTTTTATTTAAAACATCTAGATGCAAAAAACTAAAGTCGCCATTATTGGTTCAGGAAACATAGGAACCGATTTATTAATCAAAATCCTGCGCACCTCAAAACTGCTGGAAGTTACTGTTTTTGTTGGTATTGACCCGGAATCTGACGGTCTAAAACGCGCAGAACTTCTAGGAGTGAAAACTACCGCACAGGGTGTGGATGGATTAATTAAGATGCCTGAATTTAAAGAAATCGAAATCATTTTTGATGCCACTTCGGCGAAAGCGCACCAGTATAACTATGAAAAAATAAAAGCTTTTCCTGGCAAGAAAATGGTGGATTTAACTCCTGCTGCCATCGGTCCTTTTTTAGTGCCTGCGGTTAATTTTAAAGGAATAAAAGAACTTAATAACGTTAACATGGTGACCTGTGGCGGTCAAGCAACCATCCCGATGGTCGCTGCCGTATCGCGCGTTGCCAAAGTGCATTATGCCGAAATTGTCGCTGCCATCGCCAGCAAATCTGCAGGACCGGGAACACGAGCCAATATTGATGAATTTACCGAAACCACATCGGAAGCTATTGTAAAAGTAGGTGGCGCTAAACGCGGAAAAGCCATCATCATCCTCAACCCGGCAGAGCCACCACTGGTCATGCGGGATACCATACTGACCTTAAGCGAGTCGGCAGATAGGGAAGCCATTCGCCAAAGCATTAAAGAAATGGAAGCAGAAGTGCAAAAATACGTGCCCGGTTATAGCCTGAAACAGGAAGTACAGTTTGAAGACATCCCGGAAAGCAATCCGGTATTTATTGAAGGGTTAGGAAAAGTACACGGACTCAAAACCACGATATTACTGGAAGTAATTGGCGCAGGGCATTACCTCCCTGAATATGCCGGGAATTTGGATATTATGACCTCAGCGGCATTGGCGGCGGGGGAACGGATGGGACTTTTCGACTCCCCTTCGACTCCGCTCAGGGACCAACTCAGGGATCGGGACTGAAGAACAAAGACGGAAATAAACAGAGATTGAACGGAGCCGAAATCGGGCTTCGGCCCCCCTTCGACTCCGCTCAGGGACCAACTCAGCCACCGGGATTAATTGAATAAATTTAAAATTATGAGTAAAAATGACGAGATTCCCGCCTTCGCGGGAATATATGTACAAGACGTGACCCTTAGAGACGGCATGCACGCCATTGGTCATCAGTATACTAAAGAGCAAGTGTTTCAAATCGCAAAAGCTTTGGATAACGCCAAGGTGGACGCCATTGAAATCGCCCACGGTGATGGGCTCGCCGGTGGGAGTTTTAACTATGGTTTTGGCGCTCATACAGATTGGGATTGGCTGGAAGGGATTGCAGAAACACTTAACCACGCTGTGTTGACTACGCTTTTGTTACCAGGTATCGGCACTATAAGCGATTTGAAAAGAGCGGCAAAACTTGGTGTCAAATCTGTGCGGATTGCGACCCATTGCACCGAAGCTGATGTCGCGGCACAACACATCGCCGCTGCAAAAAATCTGGGTATGGATGTCGCCGGTTTTTTAATGATGGCGCATATGAATCCGCCAAAGAAACTGGCTGAGCAAGCAAAATTAATGGAAAACTATGGTGCTGATTGTGTGTATGTAACCGATTCTGCCGGTGCTTTGTTAATGCACGAGGTAGCAGAACGCATGGAAGCTTTTAAGGACCTGCTGGATGCAAAAACTGAAATAGGGATTCACTGCCACCACAACCTTTCCCTGGGCGTTGCAAACACTATTGTCGCCATGGAGCACGGCGCGACACGACTCGATGCTTCCCTAGCAGGAATGGGCGCCGGGGCAGGTAATTGTCCGCTGGAAGTGCTTATTGCAGTGCTCAACAGAATGGAAGTACCAGTAAACTGTGATTTATATGCGTTAATGGACCTGGCTGATGATATCATAAGGCCATTGCAGAAAAGACCGGTGCGCGTGGACAGGGAAACACTATCATTAGGTTATGCTGGTATCTATTCCAGCTTTCTATTGCACGCTGAAAAGGCGGCAATCAGGTACGGGCTTAGAACCGGGGATATTTTACAAGAACTCGGCAGACGCAAAATGGTAGGCGGTCAGGAAGATATGATAGTAGATGTGGCTTTGGATATGTTGAAAAATTCAAAGAATATATAACGAATAAAAAACCTAGAAAATCACACTTCGGGACTATTCTATACATTGAACTACGAGGCGATAACAAAAAAATTGAAATTAAATAATTACACCGCAGATTTCGAGGACTTACTGAACACTGTCACTGATCACTGCTACTGACCACTAATTAATATAGTGACCTCGACAAGAATCGAACTTGTATCTAAAGTTTAGGATCCCGACACTTCGGGACTATTCTATCCATTGAACTACGAGGCCATAACAAAAAAATTGAAATTAAATAATTACACCGCAGATTTCGAGGACTTACTGAACACTGTCACTGATCACTGCTATTGACCACTGACCACTAATTACTATAGTGACCTCGACAAGAATCGAACTTGTATCTAAAGTTTAGGAAACTTCTATTCTATCCATTGAACTACGAGGCCATAACAAAAAAATCCGAACGTCTGAGTTCGGATTTTGATTTTTGCTCCTCCGCCTTTGGCGGACTTGAACTTTTGCTCCCCCTCCTGGGCTCGAACCAGGGACCCTCTGATTAACAGTCAGATGCTCTAACCAACTGAGCTAAGGAGGAAGGTTATAATACCATTTAAGCTTGCTCGACTTTCGCTAAGCGGATGCAAATATAAATTAAATTATTAGGGATACAAATACAATCTAAAAAAAATATTGGTTTTTATTGGTTTCTTGCGATTTCACGATATTTCAGGGTTCAAATAGTTGCATACTTATATAAATGGGTTCTGATTTTTGCTTAAATATTTTTTTACAAATGGGACATAATTGAGAATAAAAAGCAGGAAACATCGGTTTCCTGCTTTCCTTTGGAAGAGAGAAGATTTAAATTTTAAGGGAAAAGATGAGGTTTTTTAAAACAATACTTTTCCTTTTTTTAAATATTTTACTTCTCCTCCAAACATCGATTTTCTTTCCTCTCCAGCGGGATCCAAAAATCTTTTTATTACTGTAAATGCGGGAGTTCTTTACGAAGCTAGATTTCTCTCGCTTTCCATATTGCTGATTTTAACTTTACAATCCGGATAAAGACTCACATAAGCCTGTACTGCCTCATTAAATTCTTTGACGTCCTGTTTGGTAATGTCATTTTTGCGTAATACCCTCTTGTACCTTTCTTTGTAGTTAAGTGAAATCATAATCTTAGTTTTATTGGTTGTTATTTTCTAAGGGGATGTTTCTTTCAATAAACCAATGCTATCCCATTGGCTAATTTAACATGTCAAAGATGCAACATAAAGGACCACCCGTCAAGAGGGTTTTTCCTGAAATTAAATACGTGTTTACACTTATTTACCTATTTTTTACAAAGGCATTTTGCTGCATGTATTTATGAGATATGTGACTATTGCTTAATCTCATTAATTTCTATAGCAGATACCGAAAGAAAAATAAACTTTATTATTTGCTTAAAAATACTATTTTTGTTTACTTTCCCCAAAGTACAATTTGAAATCTGTATTGTTGAAAAAAAATGTGTTTACATACCTACTTTTATGTCTAGTTGCACTCACCCATGCACAAACTAATGACGACTTCTGCCTTAAAGTGTATAAGGTCAATATTTTAATCCAAAAAAACCACTACGCCCCAAAAGCAATCAATAACCAATTTTCAGAATATGTATTTGACAACTTTCTGAAGCAACTAGATAGTGATCAGACTATTTTTCTGCAAGAAGAAATTGACTCCCTCTCCCACTTCCGACATGAACTGGACGATGCCATTTTTAAAACTGAATGCGGTTTTATGGATGCTTTTGTGCACTTTTATGAAAACGGTCTAAAACGCAACCTGGCAATGGTACAGGAGTTAAGGGAAGAGACTTTCGTGCCTGAGCCCGGCGATACATTGCGGTTTGTACAAAGAGAAAAACCTGTCTATTACGACAACATAGAAAAAATAAAAAACATATATCGCAAACGACTTACCTATGAAGTACTCGATCACGTGGCGCGCTCGGGCAAGAATAAAGACTCGTTGTATACACAGTTGCCTTTGGTCGTAAATGAACTCAGGTTGCAGCAACTGGACAATTATACCTGTCGTTTGCAAAATTTGATAAACCCTGGGCCCGGTATGCAATACTTTATGGAAGATCTTTTTATCAATGTGTTTTGTTCTTATTTTGACCCGCATACTAATTTTTTCAGTGCAGATGCTAAATCGGGGTTTTTCAATTCCCTTTCTTCCGGCAGTTTGGGCTTGGGTCTGATTATGGAACTAAGCGCAAACAATGAGGTAAACATAAATGATATCCAAACCGGAAGTCCGGCTTTTCTGGATCCACTTATTGAAAAGGGCGACAGGCTTATGCGAGTAGGTTTTGGCGAAAAAGAATACGAGGTCAATTGCACCAATATGAATGTAGTGCACAACTACTTTTATTCAGACAACTACAAAGAGTTAGAACTCACTTTCAGAAAGAAAAGCGGACTCGATTACCGCACACTGTTGCAAAAAGAAGTCTTGAAAAATTATGAAAACACTACCTACGGCTTTCTCATTGGCGGCAAAAAGAAAGTGGGGTATATCTACATCCCCAGCTTTTACAGTAACATGGAAGGCAACAGTACAAATCTCTATAACGACCTGCTTTTTGAACTCAATCACCTGAAACGCTCAGGTGCTAAAGGCTTTATTCTCGATCTGCAATATAACTCAGGTGGCGATTTAATGCAAGCGTTTTATATGCTGACTTTGTTTTTAGATCAGGCGCCGCTTAGTGTTTTCAATAACCGTCGCAATGGACCAGAACTGGTTTTAAATTTAAATAGTAAAGCAAAATTTAAAGAGCCAATAATTATTTTGATAAACGGCTTTTCGGCATCAGCCAGCGAACTCTTTGCTTCTACCTTACAAGACCAAAACCGTGCGGTGGTACTTGGACAAAGGTCTTACGGCAAAGGCACATTACAAACCTTTTTTCCATTAGATGAAGAATCTACAGATCCTGAGTTGCTAAAAGTCACTATAGAAAAAATGTTCCGTATGAACGGAAAAAGCCACCAACGCAACGGCGTACATCCTGATATTTTAACCCCAGCACTGCTGGAAGGTTTTTATACTCGGGAAGAAGACAATACAAACGCGCTCGATGGGGAAGAAATAGAAATAGGATACAAAGAGAAAAGAAAGCTGCCTCGCTCCCATCAAAAGGCCGTTACATTAGCAAATTCACGCATTGTAACCCAACCGCATTTCCGGCAAATCGCAGCACTTAATGAAAAGTTGTCCCAAGAGCTAAAAATTACAGATACTATTCCGTTAGAGTTTGGCGTGCTGTTTAATGAGGTTACAAAAGAAAATACGCTTTTTACCCTGTTTAATGAGGTAACTGAAAAAACCTACACCCTCGATGTACAATTGCAGGGCAAAGACAAGAAAAACATACAATACAACCCTTTGCTGCAAACCATGCTCAACAACAAAAAAGAGCAATTGCTCACTAACCCTGATATTTTTGAAGCGGTGCAGGTGATACAGGATATGTTTTAGGGGTAGTCTTTTTCATTATTCCTGTCGCAACTTAAAAGTGATTTTGGGGGAAAAACCTTCAGATTTATTGGAACGGGATTTCTAATATAAATCAAAGCCCTAAAAAAGCCCATTTTCTTATCTTTGATTCAATTATTTCCCAAAACAAAACAACCCAAGATGCATACCCAAATCCACACTTCAAAAAAGCTTGAGAAAACCATTCAACCGCTCATACAAAAGGGCAGCGTTCCTTCTGAAAATTTCTTCGGAAAATGGAATGCCACCATCTTTTATGTAAACCGAAAAAAATGCTGGCTTGTCACAAACGCCAAAACCCAGTATAACGTCCTGATGACCGACATCAAAGCAGCCGACCTGAAAAATATCGAAACCATTTTTAAAAATGCGTTCTTCAGCCAACTCGTTTATGACGGTATTATCGTTCCTTTTGAAACACTCGATCAGCATATTGGCACACTTTGCTTCCTGTCCACAGACAACGACCGCAAAACAACGGGCTTTCAAAACTACCGCCTGGCTGATATGGAATATTGGAAAGCATACTACGGCTCCCTAGAAAACATGCCCATTAGTGACCTCAACAACAGGATGAACAACATATATATTCATCTTACCAAAAGTAGAAGTTGGAAAGATTCTGCCCTGCCTAAAGATTTAATGCGGGAATTGGTTTTGGGTTGATGAATAGTTTTGGTCTTTTTATATATATTTGCTTAGAGTAATTAATTACAGATTTCAAGCTTTGCCAATTATTTTGTAGGTTGATTTGCCAAAATTCCAGTGTACAACCGTAACGTATTATAAACCCTTTATTCTCAATAACCATAGTTCGTTTTTAAAGCAAGTGTAGGACTGAATGAATTGTAGTGCAACGGAAATGAATGAAGGACTTCTCTTGCTGTGCGGTGGAGATTATAATTAAGATCGTTAGATTTATTCGATAATACGTTATTTTAAATATTAAAATGGCATCGGATTTATAAAAATAGTTCCAGAAGATTCTTTCCATTCTATGGAGATTCTGGTGTATCGATGGACGCTGTCATAAAAATTTATAGTGTACAAATCTTTATCCTCCAGCCATTCCTTTTGCTCAATTTTGGGACGAAGTGGACCAACAGAATTGATCTTGGCACAATTAACCAACTTTTTTAAAAAACGGTAACATCGTATTTTGTTTGGAAACTCTGTAATAACATTTTTTGATAAGAGAAAAGGGATAAAATCTTTTGGCTTGTACTCTACACAAGATGCTATCAATGCTTCTTTAATCTCGATTGCATTATAATTACAGGTTTTCTTCACTTGGAATCGATGTTATTTTTATTTTTGGATTTTAACGATTTTTAATTTAATTAATTTTATACCCTCCACCTGATATAAAATATGTTCACTATCCTTGGCGTTGCCATCCGGGACTGTTAAAATCTGTTTATTAGCTTTATTTATCTCTTGAATTTTTAAATAAGCCCACTCTTTCTGATGTTGAAAATTTTCGGTTTGGGGGTTGAACAAATAATAGTTATCATAACACGATTTACTGCAATCTATTGGGATTGAAAAATCTATATATCCGTCCATATTGTAATCGTAAAAGGTAATATTTATCTCGCCAATTGCTATGCCGTCCTCAATGTTTTTTATGGTTTGAAGTAGCTTATTTTTTTTAAAAACCTTTAGTTCTGAAATCCCACCGTAATATCCTAAATTATCAGAATAACTCAGCTTATTGTCCCAAGTAGCTTGGAATGAAAATTCGTTTACACTTAATGTTTCCGATTTTGAGAAAGTTAGAGTAGTGATTGGTTCCTTATCCATCAAAACCCAGGACACATTATTCTGTGAGAATAGGAGAGTGGACGTGAAAAGTGCGATTATTAAGAATACTTGTTTTATCATTGGTAAGGAATTATGGAATTGGAAACCAGTTTAATTCTTTTTCTATTTCTTGTCGGTATATCGTATTGATTTGCCTTGGCGCTTTTCTGATGTACTCTTCGGCTATAACTTTTGAAGGACCATTCAAAGCTTTAAGATGTTCAATTCTATCTTGTTTTTTAGATTTTATCCTATCTGTTTCTTTCCAATTAGCTCCAAGATTTGTCCAAATTACGGCTTCAATTTTTGGATTGATTGCTAACCAAGCTTTAAGGTTCTCTAAATAATTAAAATTTTCAGGAGAAATTTTATCTCTTTGTTTATTATAATATCCAATTGATTTTCTACCAGAACCCTCTCTTACAGCCAAATCTAAAATGGCTTCATCTAAAGAAGTAATAGTACTTAGAGTATACAAGGTTTGAACTTCCTTACCATCACTGGTGATGACTAAAGTAAGACGGCCATCTTTTGAAATACGTGCAAATTCCAATGGCAAGATTGGGCCATCTTTTTGCCAACCTATTTCTTTATTATATTGAAGTAATTTAGGATTCCAGATTAAGGAGCCCCAGCCTAAGATTGCGATTTTCATTTTTTACTGTTTACATAAATGATTAAACTTCGCAATATAATTTTCCCTTAAATCCTTCGCCAAAATATCATTAAATTTTTCTCCTTTAATTAATGCATTTTTATAGTTATCAATTACGTCCTCTAAATTCTTTTGAAATTGATCGCGATAAATTATTTTAGCTGCCGGGCTTTCACAATATGATTGCGTGGCAGAACTACATTTTTTAATTCTCCAATTGTTTTTAGTCTGGGTTTCGTGTAGTAAAGCGCATCTTACATTTTTAAAAAAGTCTTCTCCATCTATTCCCATATGTTTGAATGTTTCACTATTAGTAAAGAAAGAAATAAAAATATCTTTATTTTGTAAATCTTGTTTAGCCTCTGTTTTAGCTACGATTTTATTGTAATGCCACTTGTTTTTTAAATAACCATCTTTCTTTTCATTACTATAAACCCAACCATTTTTATAACTTTCAAGCGTTTCGATGAGTGAACATTGCAGGTTGACTACGGCAAAACCTTCTCCATTATATTCTTTCATTTTCAGGATAGCAAGTATCGCGTTCAGGTAACGTGTTTTTATGCGCTCTTCAAAAAAATGGGTTGCTGTGTCCCAATGCTCTTGTTGGTTTATAGTTAAGATTTTACTTAATTCATTCCAGTCCTTAACTGTTAATTTTCCTGCGATTCTCATTTTTATAATTCATTAAAGATTTTCTCAATCATTATATCGTCAAGATATGGAGAAATACAGTTCCAGATTTCTTCACTTGCTACCCATTTATCAGCGAACTTATTTAATAATGGTATATTATGATGCACACCTACATTATTACTAAGGTTGGAATACCCATCATTCCAGTTCAGTTGGTCTTCATATTCAGATAATATTTCAACGGACCAATCAATTGATATATTGTTGCTTAGTGCTTCCCAATCCCAATTATTTTTATGAAGTTCTATTAACTTGCCCGACCAGGGTAAAGCTTCATTATATGATAAGTTTCGCCAACTGATATAATCTGAATATTTATCTATAAAGTCTAAACTCCAAGGTGAATGTTTGGGACAGCCAATCCAATCCCAATTTAGTTTATCTTTGAATTCTTCTATAAACTTTTCCGACCAGATGTTTGGATTACTACTGATACCACCGGAATAACCATATTCATCTCCTATCCAGTCAAATTGGTCTGAAAATTCTTTCAATAAAGTTAATGGCCAATCTATATATGTTTTATGGGACAATGCGTGAAAGGAAAGTTTATCTTTCCATTTAATAATCATCTCGATTGACCAGATAATGCCTTTGTTCCAACTAATTGTTTCCCAATCCCATCTATTAGAGAATTTTTCAATTAAAGCCTCGGACCAAGGAAGGGAAGAATTACCACTTAGATTCCACCAATCGAGTTTCTCGCTATATTTGTCTACAAAACTCATAGACCAGGGTAGTGCTGGATTATTACTTAAGCCAGTAAAATATTTATTGTCAAAATCTCTATCAGCTCCATTATGCCATTTCCATTTATCTATAAATTCATCAATTAAATCCTCGGACCAATTAATCGATTCGTTGGAACTTAAAGATCCCCAAGCCCACTTATCCTTAAATTCATTAATTAAATTTATAGACCAAGGAACACCTTTATTACAACTTAAATCTACCCAATCCCATTCATCTATAAATTCATTAATAAAATCTATACCCCAAGGGAGATACGGATTATTGCTTAGGGTTTTATCTATTTGAGAATTAGATCTTGACTTCCAAATTAATTCAGTTTTATATTTGTCAATTAAATTTATGGACCAGGAAACATCTTCCATTGAACTAATTACCCCCCAATCAATTGTGTCTTTAGATTTTTCTATTAATTCGATATCTATCTTATCTTGGTGAAGCTTCTTTTGTTTTTCTATTTGATATGTCTTTTGAGGCACTAATAAATCATATTGTTGAAATAACCTCTTGTTTTCTGGAAAATATTTCCAAAATAAATCAATCATTAATTGACGATTTTTTTTCGCAATACTTAGAATCAGGACTCTGTTTTTGTTCTCGAATTCTTTTGTTTGTGACTCAAAATCAAGAACGTCCTGACTAACCAAGATATCCCAAATTGCCAACGGCCTTTTTAAATACAAACCTTCCAAACTTTTTACCCGGCTTAAAGCCACATAAGCCTGACCACTGGCAAAGGTGCCAGTGTGGAAATCTATTATTAATTTTTCGAATGTTAGCCCCTGACTTTTGTGAATGGTTATTGCCCAAGCTAATTTTAAGGGAAACTGTGTGAAAATCCCTTCTATTTTTTGTTCTATTTTGCCTTTAATGCGGTCATAGGTATAGCTTAGGTTTTCCCAACTAACTTGTCCTACTGTCTCAATTCTATTGTTTTCCAGTTCAATTTTTATTTCATCATCTTTTAGACTGTGAATTTTTGCAATAATACCATTGTACCACCGTTTTTCAGGATCATTCCTAATGCATACTACTTGCGAACCCACCTTTAACTCCAAGGTTTTATCGGTGGGAAATTTACTATGTTCAAATGAATTGATAATTTGTGCTTCGTAATAAAAGCTTTGCTCAGAAAGCTCATTTAATTTGAATTGGTTATGCAAATTTGCCGCATCCGTTCTCGTAGTTAGTGTTATTACAAATTCTTCATTAATTAAATTCTGGTTTGACTCCACTTTTTTATTAAAATCATCAATCTCTTCAGGAGTAATGGAAGCATCGCGAACTTTTTGTAAAAAGTGGGTAAACTCTCTATCCTTTTGCCTGAATATTTTAGATAGCTCCACCATTGGAAGTTCTACTTCATTAAAAATATGCGCACTGAAAAAATATGGAGAATCATAGAGTTCGGCCATTATTTCCTTTTCTTTCTTACCGGCAACCACTGGTTCGAGCTGAAATATGTCTCCAATGAATATCACTTGTTTTCCACCAAAAGGAATGGAAGGATTGTTTGTGTTTTTCCGCAAGGAAAAATCGATAGCATCAATCACGTCTGCACGCACCATTGAAACTTCATCAATGATAAGTGTATCCATTTTATTTAGCAATTCGCTTTTGACAGAATCTTTAGAATAAATGGTTATGTCAGCATCGCAGGGAAGCATTGGTCTAAAGGGAAAACCAAATAAAGAATGAATTGTTACGCCATTGGCGTTTATTGCGGCTATTCCTGTAGGTGCAACTACCACGAATTCTTTTTTACAAGTTTTTACAATATGTTTTAAAAAGGAAGATTTTCCCGTACCTGCTCTGCCCGTTAGAAAAAAGGATTGGTTTGTGTTTTCTATTAGATGGAGTGTTTGGTTAAAATCAGTTGTGGTGAATTCCATATTTTATATTTTAAAAAAACCATAGTTTTCTTTTTGTTTCATCCTTAATGTCGTTTTGAAAGCGGGGTACAATTTGTTATTTTATCCAATCTGATTTTTCACAAATACCAATAATAATAAGTGTTTGAATTGCTCTTGAAAAAACTACGTAGTAAATTGATTTTTCTTTCTCCTTTCAAACCACGAATTGCTCTTGCTTGTGAATGCGGGTCACAACTCGCAAAATTCCCCAATCGCATGCCAATAGAACTCGGAGTTCTACCCAGTAGATTCCAATTCAATATTCTAAGTGTTATGCTTAAGCATTTTCCCAAAAGGTAACTTTAAATAAAAATTGAAAGCTAGAATTAACTCATCACGTGTCCGGAGGTTTTTAGGCATTTATTAATTCAATTTTATATTTTTCTATTTGTTTATCCCAAACTTCATTATCTCTTAATATTGTCTCGAACGGGTTTTGTATCATAATAGGTACATACTCCTCTTTATTCATTTCTGATCGGTTTATTAAATATAACCAATATTCATCTTGCTTTCGTTTTGCAACTGAATACTCATTTCTAGACCAGAAAAAATAAGGTGTTTCGCCATCATAAGATTTTACTTCTATAAAACGATTTGGTAGTTTATTAGATTCGTGATTATAAGAAGCAATGGCAAAATAGCCGTCCTGGTAGATGGCAATGACTTCGTTTTTGGTGAGCATTTCGCCGTTTTCGTGGGTGAGCTGCCAGGAGCCGTCTAAGCTTTGTGCGAAAAGGGTTGTGGCTATCAATATGCTGAAAAGTGTGAAAAAGGCTTTCATAACGAAGTGAGTTTTTGAGTTTTCACTAAAATACGAAAGATTTTTGAGACTTTGTATTGACTTAAAGCGATATTTTTTCTCGCAAAGACCGCCAAGGTTAACCGCAAAGAAAGCGAAAAGAAGGAAGTAAAGTCGCAAAGGATTTTTTTTAAATAGTATTCGTTTTGTTCCATAGAATTAATAGCTTACACTTTTTTCTTATCTTTGAAAGACAGAAAAAATACATTATGGATTTTGCAACCAGAAAATATCGTTTATTGGAGAAGTTGATGCAGATAGGTAATGATGAGCAACTTCAAAAACTGGAGCGGTTTTTTAAGAAGGAAATCACTTCCGGAGAAGATTTGTGGGACAAGCTGCCTGAGACTGCACAGCAATTACTGGAAAAAAGTCAACAACAAAGTGCAAACGATGAGGTGCTCTCCCATGACATGGTGATGGAAAAGATTCAGGAAAAATACAAGCTCCCCTAATGGAAATCAAGTGGACAACACTTGCCTTACTGTCTTTTGAGGCAGAAATTGATTTTATACTCAAAAAATGGAGTCCGCAAGAAGCTTCTGCTTTTGTTAAACTAGTTGATGATTTCACTGCCCGGCTTTGTCAAAACCCCTTCATAGGGAAGCCTTCTTCCAAAAAAGGGTTTAGGGCATTTGTCCTATCCCGACAAACCACTATTTTTTATCAGGTAATTGAAGCAAAAAACCGTATCGATCTTCAACTTTTCTGGAACAAGCTCAGAGACCCCAATGATTTGAAATCGCTACTATAAGAGTTTTAAAAAAGGCAAAGGTCTTATGCTTTAAAACAGAACACCAAGCACTAGTGGTTCACAAAGATAAATTACAAAGCAATCTGTCACAAATCCTAAGACAATTTTACTCACCACTCACAGCAACCCACTAACCACTCTATTGGAATTTAGTGCTTTGAATTTGGTGCTTTGAAATTCTTAATACTTCCCCCTTAGTCCTTCACTCCAAACTTCTTCAAGATATCTTCCATCAAACACCATTTGGTAATGGAGGATTGCAAGAGGTTTACACCTACAAAAGCGGTAAACCACAGCCAATTGATGTTGACATAAATGGCCAGCAATAAGCTGATAAGAATAAACGTGCCGGCTACGGCTCTAATCATTCTGTTTAACATAGTTGTTTGTTTTAAGTTATTTATTTTTATAATGTTCAGAACTGGAAAAAGGTTGTACCACAGAGTTACACAGAGAATCTTGTCCTAAGTCTTAAGTCCTGTAGTCTTAAGTCAAAGTCTTAATACTTAATACTCTGTACTTAATACTCTATATCGCTCTTTCAATAGGCACCACCACCACTCTCACGGGGTTGTTACTTTCCAGGTGTTGGTTGTATTCGGTGACAAGTGTGAAAAACGTGTCAATGTTTGCTTCCTCCGTAAAGGAAAAAACCATCAGTGATTCACTGCCTCCTTTTTCTCCAGGAAACCAGCTTTGTGCTGTAATGAGCGAACTACTTCCATTTTTGTAGCCGTCAATTTCTGAGGTGCTAAAGGCCTCGATTCCGGCTTTCTTGAACAGCTTGAGAACGTCTTTTTGAAATTCTTCTACTGCGGTTACGATTAATAGTTTCATCTGTTTTAATATTTATTTTATTTCTTTTTACCCCTTGCGTATTCTTTGAGCAACTTTGCTATATGTTGTACCACAGAGTTACACAGAGGTTCCGCAGAGGTTCACAGAGAGTTTTGTCTTACGTCTTAAGTCAACCCAGCTGACCACTGCTATCAGTCTTCGGCAGACAGGCTGATTACTCATTTATCTTTGCGTCTTAGCGGCTTTGAGAGAAAATCAGTTTTTGTTGCTCGCAAAGGCGCAGAGGCGCAAAGTATTTTCCTAAGTCTTCCAGCTGACCACTGACCACTGCCATCAGCCTTCGGCAGACAGGCTGATCACTAATTTTCTGTTCTATTTTCTTCTTCAACAACTTCCTCAACCTCCGGATACTGCTTTCTCATAATGATATAATACACCAGCGGTACAATCAACAAGGTCAGGAAAGTCGAGCCGATGGTTCCACCGATGAGCGAAATGGCGAGTCCCTGGAAAATGGGGTCAAACAGGATGACAAAGGCACCAATGACCACCGTTCCTGCAGTGAGCAGAATGGGCGTGGTACGCACGGCACCGGCTTCCAGTATCGATTGCTTGAGCGGGATGCCTTCTTCCAGTCGCAGGTTGACAAAGTCAATCAGCAAGACGGAGTTCCGCACCATAATCCCTGCCAGGGCAATCATCCCTATGAATGAGGTGGCTGTAAAAAACGCGCCCAGTATCCAGTGTCCCAAAACAATTCCTATCATCGAGAGTGGTATGGCCACCATCATCACGATGGGAGCTTTGAGGTTTTGAAACCAACCCACAATAAGCATATAGATAATCACAATCACCACCAGAAATGCAATCCCCAGGTCGCTGAAGACTTCCAGTGTAATCTGCCACTCCCCATCCCATTTGACGGTATAGTCATCCTCACGATCAGGCTGACTGGCATAGAGTTCGTTCATGGTATAGCCTTCAGGCAGTTCAATTTCTTTCAGCTTGGGTTCCATGCCTAAAATGGCATAGACGGGGCTCTCAAGTTTTCCGGCCATATCGGCCAGCACATAGACCACACGCTTTTGGTTTTTGCGGTAGATGCTTTTTGGAAGGGTCCTCTCACTGATGCTTACCAAATCACCTATGGAAACCATCGTTCCTTGTTGGGAAGCGATTTCGATTTGTGCAATCGCCTCGGGACTGGCTTTTTCTTTTTCGTCCAGCGCCAGCAAGATGCCCACGCGCTCTGTGGCGTTTTCGTCATACAGATAGGTCAAGGCGCTTTCGCCTAAGGCCATATGCATCGTATGCACAATTTGTTGTGGGGCAATGCCAAAACGCATCGCTTTCTCCCGGTCGATGTCATAGACATACTCCACCTGGTCTGCTTCCACCATCCAGTCGATATCGACTACATCGGTGGTGTTGTGCAGGATGTTTTTCACTTCGCCGGCAACGCGTATTTGCTCGTCATAATCAGGTCCATACACCTCAGCCACGATGGTACTCAATACCGGAGGTCCCGGTGGTACTTCAACCAGTTTGACATTGGCACCATATTTAGAAGCGATTTCCTGGATATCGGGGCGCAACAGCTTGGCTATGTCGTGACTTTGCAGTTTGCGGTCGCCTTTGTCCCTGATGTTTACCTGTATATCGGCGGTGTTTGAAGCTCCGCGTAAATCGTAATGACGCACCAAACCGTTAAACGTAATGGGTGCCGAAGTCCCCACATAGGTCTGGTAATTCACCACTTCCGGGCGGGTGGCGAGGTACTGGGCGATTTCCTGAGTCACCACATTGGTGCGTTCCAGGGTGGTGCCTTCGGGCATATCGATGACCACCTGAAATTCGTTTTTGTTATCAAAAGGCAACATTTTTACCAACACCGACTGGGTAAAAAACATACTCACCGAACCGATTAAAAGGAAGGCCGTAACAATAAGTGCCAGACGACGTTTTAACGAACTCTCCAGTAAGGGTTTTTCAAATCTGCTGTAGATCTTGTATATTTTTGTGTCTTCAATTTCAAGGGGTTTTTCAATTTCGCCCTGAGCGTTCTTTTTGTCTTTTTCGCGTAAGAAAATATAGCCCAGATAAGGCACGATTGTCAATGCTATGAGCAACGAAAGGATCATCGCAATCGAAGCACCAATGGGCATCGGACTCATATAAGGACCCATCAATCCGCTTACAAAGGCCATAGGTAACACCGAAGCGATTACCGTGAATGTGGCTAATATCGTTGGGTTCCCCACCTCATTGATGGCATAGAGGGCGGCCTGTTTAAACGGCAGGCGTTTCATCTTGAAATGCCGGTGCATGTTTTCGGCGATGATAATGGAGTCATCGACTACAATACCGGTTACAAATACCAGGGCAAACAGGGTAATGCGGTTGAGGGTATAATCCATCAGGTAGTAACTCAACATCGTCAACGCAAACGTGACCGGTACCGAAAAGAACACTACCAATCCGCCACGCCAGCCCATCGCCAGCATCACCACGATGGTTACGGCTATAATGGCTCCAAAGAGGTGCAGCAATAGTTCGCTTACTTTTTGTGAAGCGGTTTCTCCATAATTTCGGGTCACCGAAACCTGCACATCATCCGGAATAATGGTGGTGCGTAAATGTGCTATTTTTTCAAGAATAACGTCAGAAAGTTTCATGGCATCAGCCCCTTTGCGTTTGGCCACTGAAATGGTAACCGCCGGATACTCTGATGGAAACGTGTTAGCCGCATCAGTATCTGCTGCGCCATAACCAAAACTTACATATTCTTTTGAAAGTTCGGGGCCGTCATGTACCTCTGCGATTTGCTTTAAATAAATGGGTTGGTTTTGCTTGATACCCACGATAAGGTTTTCCACATCGTCCACGGTTTGCAAAAAGCTTCCGGTATTGACGAGGTATTCGGTATCATTGCGGTTAAATGATCCTGAGGTCATTTGTGCATTTCCCCCCAGTATGTTTTCTGAAACACCCAGCATATCCACGCCTGCTGCGGCCATTTTATTTTTGTCCAAAACCACGCGCAGCTGACGGTTTCTACCTCCTATTTTGTGTGTGGTGGCCACATCGGTTACTTTTCTTATTTCGTGGTTGACTTCATTGGCGATTTGTCGCAACTGGAAGTCGTCATAGGTTTCGCTCCAAAGCGTAATCCCCAGCATGGGCACATCATCGATAGAGCGTGTTTTGACCAATGGTGGTGTGACACCGGCCGGCATCTGGTCCATATGCTTCATCAACTCGTTGTAGAGTTTGACATAAGAGCGCTCAATGTCTTCGCCCACATAAAACTGGACGATAATCATTCCTTGCTCCTGCATGGAGGTGGAATAGACATACTCCACGCCTTTGATGTTGGACACCATTTTCTCGATGGGTTTGATGACCCGTGACTCCACTTCCTGCGGACTCGCCCCTGGATAGCCGATAAAGATATCGGCCATAGGCACGTCAATCTGCGGTTCTTCTTCCCGCGGGATTAGAAAGGAACTGTAAATACCCACTGCCAGGAATACCATCATCAGCAGTAGTGTAAGTTTTGAGTCTATAAATAATTTGGCAATCTTGCCGGCTAAACCTTCTTTCATTTTTTTATATATTGTTTTCGCTTAAAGCGAAATGCTTATTGTTTTAATACAACACTTTTTATTTCACGCAAAGAGCGCAAAGAAATTAGTCCTAAGTCTTACGTCCTGTAGTCTTATGTCTAATATCTATTGTCTCACAGCTACCTTAGCTCCATTGTAGAGCTTTCCTTCAGCTTCCACGATAATGGCTTCATCAGCATTGAGTCCGGAAAGGACTTCGACTTCGTTGCCAAAGCTTCTTCCCAGACGCAACCAGCGCAACATGGCGGTGTTTTGCTGACTTACGGTATAGACGCCTCGTAAGTCGCCTTGAGTAACAATCGCTTCCTGAGGTACGGTTACCAGTTGCGGGGTGTCATCAGTTTGTACTACCGGAAACTGCACGGTGGCATACATCCCTGATTTTAAAGCGTCGTCTTTTTCAAGGACAACCTTAACGGGATATTGCCCGCCGGTCATACTGGAAGAGGAACTCACTTCGGTAACTTTACCGGAGATGGTTTTATTGATGGAATTGATGTGTACTTCTACGGTTTCACCGGTTTTGATTTGGCTGATGCTATTAGCAGGCATTGTAGCACGCACTTCAAAGTTTCCGGGGGCTTCGATCGCAATCAATGGCATACCTGGATTGGCCATCGCGCCGGCTTCTACAAAGCGGTTTGTGACCACCCCGCTAAAGGGTGCTGAAATATTAGAGTAAGCAAACTGTGCATCTACCTCCGCTTTCATTGCAGTAGCCGATTCCAGACGGGCTTTGGCCATTTCATAATGAGCCGTGATGTCGTCCAGTTCTTTTTGGGAAGCGCTGTTTTGTGCAAACAAGGCGGTGAAACGGTCATAGTCTCTTTTGGCATTGTTGACGGCAACTTGTGCTTCATTGATACCGGCATTGACGCGGGCACGCTGTGCTTGCAGATCGCTGTTGTTGATGGAGATGAGTAACTGCCCCTGAGTCACTTTATCCCCAATATTGACATGCACACGGTTGACGTGTCCCATCATACGGGTGCTGAGCGTGGCGTTGTTGACGGCGACAACTTCTCCGCTTACGGTGAGGTTGCTCCCGGAACTTGCTGCAGGGGCTTTGGTAGTGACTTGTATCGCAGCACGGTTGTCTGTTGCAGTGTCTTTTTCTGAGTTGCCACAGCTGCTTAGGAGCAGTGCGGTGATGGCTAGTGTACTTAGTATTGTTGTTTTCATTTTTGATTTGTTTATTGCTAAGGGTCTCGATACATCCCGATGTTCATCGGGACACTCGACCTGACAGCTATTTATTCTCCTTTGGTTAAAAATATCAGGTATGCTTTCGCGAAATTGTATTCAAATACGGTTTGTAAGTATTCCAGTTGTTTTTGGGCATATTGGGTTTCGCTTTGTAAGAGTTCGGTGGTTTTTTCCAGTCCTTGCTCAAAGCGGTTGGTGCGTATGCGTAAGGCTTCTTCTGACTGTTCAACGGCCAATTCACTGCGTTTGAGTTGCTCCAGTAAATCATTGACTTGGCGCTGTGCCTTGTTGATTTCCATTTGACTTTGTGCTTTGTATTGGTCAAGTTCGATGCGTGATTGCTCGAGTTCGGCTTTGCTTTTTTGTGCTTTTCCGAAGCGCTTACCGCCTTGAAATAAGTCCCAGCTCAGTTGTGCGCCCACCAGGTAGCCGTTGGCATTTCCCTGGAAAATTTCGCTGTCATACAGTTCATAGCTTCCAAAGGCATTCAGGCGTGGCAGGAACGCCATTTGGTCGGCTTTGTTCATTTTCGCGTAAGCCTCAGTAGCCAGAGCTATTGCCTGAATGTCTGAACGGTTTTCGTTGAGGGATGTGTTTTGTAGTGTTGTAAGTTCTTCTGCTTCCAGAATGTCTGAGGGGTTCCAAATCGTATTGGCATCTTCACCCATAAGGAAGGACAGGTAATCTGAAGCGTTTTGAACATTGCTTTTGGCCTGTTGGAATTGATTTTGAACTTCGCTGACGCGCACCTCTACGGCCAGCACATCTGAACGTTGCATGTAGCCCTGATCGAAGCTGTTGTTTGCAAGTTTTTTGTTTTCCTGAGCTGCCTCCAGTGCTTTTTCCAAAACGTCAACAGCCTTGTGAGCCAGCTGCAGTTGCATATAGGCTTTTTCCACTTCTAAAAGAATGTAGTCTTGTGTGCGTTGTCCCTGAAGTTGGGTGGCCTGCATTTTGCTTTTGGCCGCTTGCCGCTGGAAAATACCGTCAACGTTTATTAACGGTTGTTGAATTTCAAAACGGGTAGCGAAGTTATCAGTGCGATCCGGGTTATTTAATAGTGCCGGATTGAAATCGTTTTGTGTCAGTATTTCCTGATTGAGTTTGGAACCGAAAGCCATCAACGGATTGGTGGTGGTAAACCCGGTATGTGAGGCGGTAATGTTGGGCAGGAACACCGCATTGGTTTGCCGGTAGTCGGCACGTGCCTGCAGGAATTCCTGTTCGCTGATTTTAAGGTTGCGGTTGTTTTCCAAAACGCCGGTTACGGCTTGTTCCTTAGTGAGCGGTTTTTGTTCCTGGGCAAATAGGAGTGTGCTGCTTGCTATGGAAAAGAGTACTACGAGTATTTTCTTCATTTTATCTCAATTTGACAGGGCAAAAGTAGTTCTAGAAAACCTGCCGGTCAGTAACCTTTGTTACCGAGGGAGATGGTTTTTAATTACCGGTAAATATTTTTGAATTATAAGAGTGAGCTATACCGCCTTGCACTTCAAAGTTTCCATCAGTCGCCAAAGGCTTGCCGACGGCACGGCAGACGGCGAAGTCGCAAAGAAACACAGAGAAGCGCAAAGTTTCGCAGAGGGGTCTGTGTAGTATTTAATTGAAATTTACTTTTGATACAATCAAATGATACTATGCTTTATGAAACCTCCAAACTTGTTTTAGAAATAATATTAAGACAAAATAAAATCCACCGCCAGTTGTGCGTGGAGTTTGGTAGTGTCCAAAAGCGGCAAATGAAAATCAACCTGCGAAAGTAGCATCGGCAATTCGGTGCAACCTAATATGATGCTGTCTGCTCCTTTGGATTCCAAACTTTTCATTTGGCCGATAAAATAGTTTTTAGCTTCTTGAGTGAATTTGCCTTGGGTTAAGTCTTCAGAAATGTAACGATGAATTTCGCCAAAGTCTTTTTGGTCGGGATGAACCGTATTGATGTCGAAATTTTTATTGAGATATGCAGGAATAAAGTCCATGGTCATCGTGGGTTTAGTGCCTAGCAGTCCTAGATTCTTCAGGCCTTGTTTTTGAGCTTTCTTGCCGATGGCTTCGGCAATATGCAGGATGGGAATATTAATTTTTGGTTGTACATAGTCATAAATCATATGCGGAGTGTTGGCACAGATGATAATGGCTTGTGCACCGGCGGTTTCCAGTTTTCGGCTGATTTCCAGATACCCCGCTTGTATTTTCTCCACATTTTGCTCCCGCATCAATTGGATGTTCAAACTGTACAACAACAAGGGTGGATTCTGGCTACCGTCGATTTTGGCACCGGCCAGTTCGTTAATCAATCTGTAGTATTCCACGGTGGAGTGCCAGGAAGTGCCACCAATCATGCCGAGTAGTTTCATATGTTTAAGTTATATTTATAATGTCTGTCAAGGAGATCGAACTTTTGCTTCCTATAAAAATTTTGCGGTATGGTTGTACCACAGAGTTACACAGAGGCTTCACAGAGTTACACAGAGAGTTTTGTCAGCATTTAATACTGAGCACTGCAACTGAATACTGAACACTTTTTTTACTTCCCCATTCGCCCCACGGCACAACTCACAAACGATTTGGCTTTTGAAGTGATGGAGTTAATTTCCCCTAAAGCGGGATAGCCCAAGGCGAGTAGTTTTGTCTTTACTTGTTCTAAATCTTGCTCGTTTGAGTAATCAAAAGAAACGGTATCTGCATCCACATCAACGAGCACGTTTTCAATGTTTTCAAGCGCAGTAATTTTAGTGGTCACAGTGTGAGCGCAACCGCCACATTTCAGGTTTTGTATTTGGAGTGTTGTTTTCATTTTTTACTTTTTAAAAAAAGGGAGCCTCAATTATATGCTGCTCCCTTAACTAACCAACCAAAAATAAACTACTACTATTTCATTTATTTATAATGCAAATTTAGAAAGAAAGCATATGGTGTACAGTAACTATTGTTACAAACAAATTATTTTAATGTTGACGGGCATACCTCGGCAGTTACCGGAATACCTGCTTTTTTAATATCCGCAAAACCACCCGCTATATCAATAAGGTTGTGAATGCCCCTGCTTTTTAAAATGGAAGCGGCAATGACACTGCGATAGCCTCCTGCACAATGCACATAAAAGTCTTTATTTGAAGGAAATTCGGAAAGGTGTTCATTAAGAAAATCCAGTGGTGTTAGTTGTGCTTCTTTAAGGTGGGAAGAAGTGTATTCGTTTTCTTTTCGCACATCAAAAACAGGAATTTCTTTGGACTCCAGATCTTTTTTAAACTGCTCAGCAGTGATGGAAGTTATACGGTCTACTTCTTTGCCACTCTGAATCCATGTTTCAATACCTCCATCCAGATAACCAATGGTTTTATCAAACCCCACGCGGGATAGTCTAGTGATGGTTTCTTCTTCACGACCTTTAGGCGCTATGAGCAAAATGGGTTGTTCTGTATCTGCAATTAAAGCTCCTACCCATGGCGCAAAACCACCATCAATACCAATGAATATGGAACGCGGAATGTGGCTTTTCACAAAATCATTTTGGTGACGCACATCCAGCACTACCGCTCCCGTTTCATTGGCAATGGTCTCAAAAGCTTCCGGCGATAGGGCTTGTGTTCCTCTCTCCAGCACATCATCAATATCCTCATAGCCTTCCTTATTCATTTTTACGTTAAGAGGAAAATAAGACGGCGGTGGCAGAAGACCATCTGTAACTTCCTGAACAAATTCTTCTTTGGTCATATCTGCCCGCAAAGCATAATTCATTTTCTTTTGGTTGCCCAGTGTGTCGACCGTTTCCTTCATCATATTCTTTCCGCAAGCAGATCCTGCACCATGCGCCGGATACACAATCACGTCATCTGCTAAGGGCATTATCTTGCTCCTTAAGCTGTCATAGAGCATTCCGGCTAGATCTTCCTGTGTCATAGATGCGGCTTTTTGAGCCAAATCAGGTCTTCCTACATCGCCTAGGAATAGCGTATCCCCGCTAAAAATGGCGATGTCTTTTCCGTTTTGGTCCCTAAGCAGATATGTAGTACTTTCCATGGTATGACCTGGAGTATGCAGCGCGACTATCGTCAATTTGCCCACCTTAAATTCCTGACCGTCCTTTGCAATAATCGCTTCAAAAGAAGGATTTGCAGTTGGACCATATACTATTGCTGCACCGGTTTTTTTGGACAACGTCACATGGCCACTGACGAAATCTGCATGAAAATGAGTTTCAAAAATATATTTGATTTTGGCATTGTCTTTTGCGGTCTTGTCAATATATGACTGGACTTCCCGTAAAGGATCAATAATTGCGACCTCGCCATTGCTCTCAATATAATAAGCACCTTGCGCCAGACAGCCAGTATATATCTGCTCAATTCCCTCGAAAGAAGGAATCTCTCCATTTCCCGCGAAGGCGGGAATCTCGTTCTTGTTTTTGTCCTCGTTTTTCATATTTTCACTTTCCCGAATATGCAGGAATCCAATTTTTAATTATTAATACTCTATTCTATTTAAAGTCTGGTCATTGCGATCCGCCATAGGCGGAGAAGCAACTAAAGTTACAAACCCCAAAACTCTTTCACCAAAATATACACCGCCATCACCAGCACAAACCAGCCAAAGGCTTTTTTCAGCTTTTTACCGTCAATAAACTGGTTTAACCAGACACCTGCAAAGATACCTAAAACAGATAAAAGGGTAAACACCAATAAGAAATTCCAATCCATTGCCAGATTTTCGACATCGCCTACAAAACCGATTAGGGATTTAATAGCAATTATAAGTAAGGAAGTAGCTACGGCTTTTTTCATTGGTAGTTTCGCCAAAAGAACCAAGGCAGGTATAATGAGGAATCCACCGCCTGCTCCTACAAGTCCTGTAAGTATTCCTATAACAAATCCCTCAACCACAATTAGCTGAAAGTTGTATTTCAATGGGGCTACATCATCCGGCTCATCCCGATTGTTTTTAATCATCGAGTAAGATGCTAATGCCATAAGTAGTGCAAAAAACACCATTATCCCAATATCTTTGGTGATCAAAAAGTCCCCGACGGTAAATAAATTTTCAGGGATAGCGGGAACAATATACTTTCTGGTTATATATACCGCAATAAATGCCGGGATTGCAAAAACAATAGCGGTCTTAAAATCGATTAATCCCTTTTTTAAATTCTGAAAAGCACCCACCAAAGCAGAAACCCCAACCACAAATAAAGAATAGGCAGTTGCCGTAACCGGATTGACAGCAAACAAGTACACAAACACAGGAACCGTAAGAATGGAACCCCCACCACCTATCAATCCCAGCACCACCCCAATAAGTAGGGCGCCGAGATATCCAAAAATTTCCATTACTTCCATATAGCCAAATTAACGACGCAAAAATAGTATGTCATAATGGGTTTCACTGCAACAAAAGTTACAAGGCAAAATATTACAAAACCTCAATAGCATTGCGCTGTAATTTAATTTTTTTATTGTTTTCAAGGGCTTTTAATAATCGGGAAACCACCACCCTAGAGGTATGGAGGTCGTATGCAATTTCCTGATGGGTGTTATAAAGAATTGGACTTTTATTAATTCTTACTTTTTCCTTCAGGTAATTCCACAAGCGTTCATCCATATTTAAAAAGGCGATACTGTCTATGGTTTCCAGCATCTCATTGAGCCGTTCATGATAGCTGTTAAAAACAAAATTTCGCCAGCTCTTGTATTTTGCTGTCCACTCCTCCATTTTTTGGATGGGAATCATTACAAGGGTGGTATTGGTTTCTGCCACAGCCCTTATCTCACTTTTCTTTTGACCAACACAACAGCTTAAGGTCATAGCACAAGTTTCCCCTCTTTCCAGAAAATATAACAGCAATTCATCCCCATCGTTATCTTCTCGCATGACTTTTATTGCCCCTGAAATTAATAGTGGCATCGCAGTTACATACGTGCCTATTTCTATAAGCGTATTCCCTTCCGGAACTTCTTTGAATATCCCAATGTCCACGATCTCCTGTAACAAGGCCTCTTCAAAAAAATTACCGAAGTTTTCACGGAGTAAATTTATCATAAGAATTAAATTGTAGATAAAGGTTCTCTGTAAAATTACATAAAATATATACGTGGTGTTTTATTCATAAACAGTTTGTGCTATTCCAGGAGTCCTGCCAGATAATCTTTAACTGTTGTGGCTTTAGATTGTATAGATGTTTGGATTAATTCCTGCTAAAATAACAAAAAACACCTTACCAGGAGGCAAGATAAAAAGTAAACCAATCCACAAAAAGAATCTCATTAACCGAAAACGTTAGAGTTTGAATAACTTTTTGCTTTAATGAGCGAATTGGCTTAGCTTTACCATCATGACAAAAAAACTACAAAAAATCGCTGTCCTCACCAGTGGTGGGGATGCGCCGGGGATGAACGCCGCCATAAGAGCCGTTGTGCGTTCATGCGCATATCACAGGTTAGAATGTGTAGGCGTTTTTAGAGGACTTCAAGGTCTGATTGAAGGAGATTTTGAACCCCTGGATGCTCGTTCCGTTAAGAATATTATTAACCGTGGGGGCACCTTTTTAAAATCGGCCCGCTCTAAGGAATTCATGGAAAAAGAAGGTCGTGAAAAAGCCCACAAACATCTTTTGGCAGAAGGTATTGACGCTTTAATCGTTATAGGAGGGGATGGCACTTTTACCGGTGCAAGTGTTTTTATAAAAGAATATGATTTTCCTATCGTTGGGCTTCCGGGAACCATTGACAATGACATTCACGGTACCGATAACACTATAGGTTATGACACCGCATTAAACACAGTAGTAGAAGCCATTGATAAAATAAGGGATACCGCAAACTCCCACAACCGCCTCTTTCTGGTGGAAGTAATGGGTCGTGATGCAGGGCATATTGCATTAAATGCAGGAATAGGAGCCGGAGCAGAAGAAATTCTTATTCCGGAAGAAAATATGGGAAAAGAACGCCTTATCGAGTCCCTGGAACGAAGCAAAAAATCAGGAAAAACCTCCAGTATTATAGTAGTTTCTGAAGGAGACCAGATTGGAAAAAATATCTTTGCCCTTGCAGACTTCATTCAGGATAAATTAGAAGGATATGATATGCGGGTCACTGTTTTGGGCCATATCCAAAGAGGTGGTTCTCCCAGTTGTTATGACCGGGTGCTTGCCAGCAGAATGGGAGTTGCAGCGGTAGATGCTTTGCTGGAAGGAAAGCGGGATATCATGATAGGCACGCAAAACAATAAAATGGTAGCAGTACCTTTTGAAGAAGCAACAAAAGAAAAACAAAAAATAGATTTAGAACTGCTCCGGGTAGCAGACATAACTTCGATATAAAATAATATTTATGATTAAAATTGGAATTAACGGCTTTGGTCGAATTGGTAGATTGGTTTTTAGAATAGCAGCACTTCGTGAAGATGTGGAAGTAGTAGCAGTAAATGATTTGCTGGATGTGGAACATTTGGCATATTTATTAAAATACGATTCCGTTCACGGAAAGTTTGATGGAGAGATTTCCACGAAAGACGGCCACCTTGTTGTAAATGGAAAAACCGTGCGTGTCACAGCAGAACGCGAGCCTGAAAATTTAAATTGGGGCGAAGTAAAAGCACACACTATTATAGAGTGTACAGGGTTTTTTACGGAACTGGCGACTGCGCAAAAACATTTGGATGCCGGAGCTAAAAAAGTGGTCATTTCTGCGCCTTCTAAAGATGCCCCTATGTTTGTGATGGGCGTAAATCACAAAGATGCGAAGGCAGAAGATACCATTGTTTCCAATGCTTCGTGTACAACAAATTGTCTGGCGCCTCTCGCTAAAATTATTAATGACAATTTTGGAATTGTCGAAGGGCTAATGACAACAGTTCATGCTACTACAGCAAGTCAACTCACTGTCGATGGTCCTTCAAAAAAAGATTTCAGAGCTGGAAGAAGCGCATTATTAAACATTATCCCAGCATCTACCGGAGCCGCAAAAGCAGTAACCAAAGTTATCCCTGAACTGAAAGGAAAACTTACGGGCATGGCTTTTAGAGTACCCACAGCTAATGTTTCTGTAGTGGACTTAACGGTGCGCACCGAAAAAGGAGCCTCTTTTGATGAGGTTAAAAAAGTGATACAAAAAGCAGCTAATGGAGCATATAAAGGCTTGGTTGCATACACAGACGAACCCGTGGTTTCCCAAGATTTCGTTTCTGATGAACATATTTGCACTTTTGATGCAGAAGCAAGTATTGCACTTAATGATAATTTCTTTAAGTTAGTAGCGTGGTATGACAACGAGTATGGCTATTCGTCAAAACTGGTGGATCTGGCAGAATATGTAGCAAAATTATAAAAATTCAATTTTATATGTATCTGCATTTATCTATCTTGCTTTAGCCACTAAGACTCAAAGTCACAAAGGAGCAGAAAGAAATTCGGCTTATGAATAAATTTGAATCCCTTTCTACAGAAGAAGAAGCAATTGGTAAAGCAGTTGTTGATGCCGCTTATATAGTTCATAAGGAACTTGGGCCCGGATTGCTTGAAAGGGTATATGAAATTTGTTTCTGTCATGTTCTAACAGAAAAAGGCTTTTTTGTAAAAAGACAGATTGATGTACCTGTAGTTTTTGATGGAATTGTTTTTAATGAAGGAGTTAGGGTAGACGTTATTATAAATAATCTGGTAATTTGTGAATTAAAAGCCCTAGAAACAGTTAATCCGGTATGGGAAGCACAACTTTTAAGTCATTTGAAACTTACAAATAACGTTTAGGTTATTTAATCAATTTCAACGTTCCATTAATTAAGAACGGAATAAAAAGAATGATAAAATAACTCTTTGTGACACTTAGAGCCTTTTTGTCTTTGTGGCAGTAAATATAATTTTTTTAATATTTTATAAAGTATTTTAACCATAAATATGACCTTAATAGCAGACGGCGGCTCTACAAAATGTGATTGGGTTTTATTAGATCCTTTTGGCAATATAATTTTTAAAACCCGCACTCTAGGATTAAATCCGGCTGTAGTGCCTGAAGGAGAGCTTATTGTTCGCATCAAAGAAAATCACGATCTTCAACAGGTTTTTGAACAGGTCGAAATACTGGATTTTTACGGCGCCGGATGCGGCACCGTAACACCAAGGGAAATTTTACAAAATATTCTTAGTGCACTTTTTACAAAAGCTAAAGTCACCATCGATGAAGACATGGTTGCAGCTGCACTTGCCGTCACTAATGAACCCGGCATCGTTTGTATTTTTGGAACAGGGTCAAACAGTTGTTATTTCGACGGAAAAACCGCGAAAACAAATGTAGATTCCCTAGGATTTATCCTTATGGATGAAGCAAGTGGCAATTATTATGGCAAACGTCTTATAAGGGATTTTTTTTATAAAAAAATGCCTGCGCAGATCGCTTTGGATTTTGAAGAAAGATTTGACTTGAATCCCGATGTGATAAAAACTAATTTATACAAAAGACCTAACCCAAATACCTACTTAGCCTCCTTTGCTGAATTTATTTTCACACGGGAAGAAGTAAATGGTTATTTTTATAATCTCATAAGTGAGGGTGTCCTCAAATTTATAGAACACCGCATATTATGTTACAAAGAAGCGCAGCAGGTTCCCATTCATTTTATTGGCTCCATCGCGCATTTCTCTAAAGATATCATAAGGGATTGTTTGAACAGGTACCATCTGGAGTTGGGGAAGGTTGTTAGAAGGCCCATTGACGGATTAATTGAGTACTACAAAAATCACAAATTGAATAAAGCATGAGTTTTCCATCGATAAATCCCACTACAACCAAAGCGTGGGCACTTTTGCAAAAGCATTTTTCTGAAATCAAAAACATGAAAATGCAAGAATTATTTGCAGAAGACAGCGCACGTGCAGAAAAATTTTCCGTGAGTTGGGAAGATTTTTATCTCGATTACTCTAAAAATAGAATAACCGGGGAAACTTTAGATTTACTAATCCAACTTGCAGAAGAAGTGGATTTAAAAAACGCAATTGAGGCACAATTTTCAGGAGAAAAGATCAACAGGACGGAAGACCGAGCTGTTTTGCACACTGCCTTGCGTAATTTTGAGAAAATGCCAAAGGAAGTAAAGCAAACCCTCAAAAAAATGCGCGTTTTTTCTAAACGTGTCATCGATAAATCCTGGAAAGGGTATACCGGAAAACCCATCACCGATGTTGTCAATATAGGTATCGGCGGAAGCGATTTAGGTCCCGATATGATTTCCGAAGCACTAACCTACTATAAAAACCACCTCAACATACATTATATTTCTAACGTAGATGGAGATCATGTAGAGGAAACTTTAAAAAAACTGAACCGGGAAACCACTCTTTTTATTATAGTTTCTAAAACCTTTACCACCCAGGAAACCATTACAAATGCATCCACCGTTAGGAACTGGTTTTTACAAAAAGCTACAATTCTAGATATTGAATCCCATTTTGTTGCCGTTTCCACCAATATTAGGGAAGTGGAAAATTTTGGTATTGCCGGTGAAAATATTTTCCCGATGTGGGATTGGGTAGGTGGTCGTTTTTCCTTATGGAGTGCTGTTGGATTATCTGTATGCTGCGCAGTGGGCTATCCCAATTTTGAAAAACTTTTGCGTGGTGCACATCACATGGATATGCATTTCAAAAATACCCCTTTCCAAGAAAATATGCCGGTGATTTTGGCATTGCTATCTATTTGGTATACTAATTTCCATAATGCAGAAACAGAAGCCATAGTGCCTTACTCGCAATATCTAACCAAGCTGGTTCCCTATTTGCAACAGGCTGTTATGGAAAGTAATGGAAAAAGTACAGACAGGAATGGCAATGCTATAGATTATCAAACAGGCACAATTATTTGGGGAAGCACAGGCACCAATAGCCAACATGCGTTTTTTCAGTTGTTGCATCAAGGTACAAAACTGGTTCCGGTGGATTTTATCGCTTTCGCGAAAGCGTTACATGGTAAAGAATTGCACCACGACATCTTACTGGCAAATTGCTTTGCACAATCGGAAGCTTTATTGCAAGGCACCTATGGCGAAAACCCGGAAAATAATTTTAAAACCTTTTCAGGAAACAGGCCTTCCACTACTATTTTCCTAAAAGAACTAACTCCTGAAAATCTTGGGGCTCTTATTGCGATGTATGAGCATAAACTCTTTGTACAAGGGGTGCTCTGGAATATATATAGTTATGACCAGTGGGGTGTGGAATTAGGAAAAAAACTGGCAAAAGGGACACTCAACGCATTACAGAACACCTCAGCAGAAAAACTGCATCCCTCAACAGAACAATTAATTTTGAGAAGTAAGAAATAGAAAGGTTATTCTTTTTTTTCTTCCGTTTGCTTAGAATCGATACTGATGGATTTGTAGTAAGTATCCAACTTTTTCTTCAAACGCCTGTATCTAAAAACCCCTATGAAAATCAAAATCAGACTTAATCCAAAAACGATATAACTTAACCAGTTAAAGTCAGCAAAGCCTTTATATTCCAGAATAGCTACACCCCCGATGCCCATATATAAAGAAGCCCTGATATAAGAGAAAAGGGTGCGTTCATTAGCTAATGACGTGCGTTCCATGGCGAGAAAATCCCGCAGGATAATCTTTTCCTTGTTTTCAAATTTTTTTATTGCTGGTATAAAATTAAATTTCATCTTTTAAACTTTAGTATTATACAGGCCAGAAATATAGGATTAAAGGTACACCAATAAATATAATTGCCAAAGTAAGCGGGAATCCCATTTTCCAATAATCACTATATTTATATCCTCCAGGACCCATAACGAGCGTGCTGGAGTGATGCCCAATGGGTGTTAAAAAAGCACACGATCCTGCTACAGCAACAATCATAAGAAACGGATCAGGTGAGAGATCCAGATTATTTGCAATTTGTATTGCTATAGGAGCCATAAGCACCACTGTAGCAGAGTTATTAATAATATCTGACAGCAATATGGTGGTTACCATCAATATGCCGGCTAGTAACCAAACCGGTTGATCACTTCCGTAGGTTAGGATTAGATTGGTAATTGATTCTGCACCGCCACTGGTTTCAAAAGCTATTCCCACAGGAATCATTGCCGCAAGCAAGATAATTACCGGCCAGTCAATACTGGTATAAACCTCTTTTAATGGGAGTATTTTTGTAACAACCATGACCACAGCTGCAATTGAAAATGCAATCTCAACCCTCAAAATACCGGAAACCACCAGCATGATTGCCCCCAAAAAAATAGCTAATGCACCAAAAATCTTATCCGGCCTGCCAATGGTCAGGTTTCGTTGTGCAAGTGGTAAACAATCCAGATTTTTCAATGCCTCCTGTAAATTCCATCGTTCCCCTTGCAATAACAGGACATCTCCTGATTTTAATCGCATTTTGGATATACTTTTGTTAATTTTTCTGTTTTGTCTTCCTACAGCAAGCACATTGATTTGATATTGCTGTCTAACACGGTAATCTGTCAATGTTTTTCCTATTAACGGGGAATTGGGCGACACAATTGCCTCCACGGTTTGAATGTCTTCACTACCTTTTGCCTTATCCCGTAAACGTTTTCCTTCCGCCAATGTGGTTTTGGATTTCTTTAAAAAAGTTTTCAATTCGTCTGTATCAGCTTCTAAAATAACGATATCATCTACTCTAAATTCTTCCCATTTTGATGGCACGTGCATACGTATACCGTTTCTTACAATCCCAAGGATCAGCACATCTGTTTCTAAAAGCTCATTGACCTTGGAATTGGGAATTCCAAGTAATTCAGAATCTTCAGAAACAATCACTTCAGTCATGTAGTTTTCGATTTCAAACATATCCCCTGTTGTGTCACCAGATTGTCTTTTTGGAAGGAAGCGCCATCCGATAAGGGTGACATATAGTAAGCAGATAACGGTCAAGATAACCCCTACAGGTGCAAAATCAAACATCCCAAAACGCTCTCCAACGGCTTCTTCCCTAAATGTGGAAATAATAATATTAGGCGGTGTTCCTATTAAGGTCATCATTCCTCCCAGAATGGAAGCAAAAGCCAAAGGCATTAAAATTAAGGAAGGTGAAAAACTATATTTTCTGGAAAGGTGCAATGCGACCGGCATAATAATAGCTAAAGCACCTATATTATTAATAAAAGCAGAAGCAAAGGCAACTATAACCGAAAGTAAGATTATTTGAACCCATAATAAGGTAGACACTTTGCTAATCCAGTTTACAATCACATCCACCAAACCTGAAAACTGTAACCCTTTGCTGATAATCAATACCGCAGCAACAGTAATAACAGCAGGGTGACTTAATCCTGAAAAGGCTTGTTCTGAAGGAATTATTTGAAATAAAACCAGCGTAATTAACGCAAAAAAGGCAACAACATCATATCGCAATTTATTCCATATAAAAAGAATAAGGGATACACCTAGTGTAATAAAAACGATGGTTTGTTCCATACTGTACCTGTTGCATTTGGTCACAACCAATGTAATTCATTTTTCAATAAAAAAAGCCGGTACTTTTAAAAAGTACCGGCTTTTTTTACATAAAGTAAAACTTATTGTTCCATCATTGCCTGAAATCTTTGTTGTAATACTGTATCATTCTCTAAAGCATTACCCACTTGCTCAAAACGCTCTACAGTAATTCCTTTTTTTGCGACAGCATCTTCCATTTGCTTTTGAAAAACGCCTTGCATGGCTTCCATACGAGCAAGAACACTTTCAAATTTTTTGGTCTCCTCAGGAGTTGCAGCTGTAGTTTCCAAATTAGGGTTTTGTGATGCCTCAAATAATTCATTAAAACGCACCAGATCAAAACCTGCCTGTTCAACCACATTGATCATTTCTGTTTGAGCTCTTTGATTCACTTCCTGAATCGCAGTAAAAGCTTCAGCAAATTGTTTTAGTTCTGTATCAGATACATTTTCTTGCGCAAAAGCGGCACTAGTTGCTATAAAGAACACTACAAAAAGGCTTTTCATGGTTTTGTTTATTATTTTCATTTATTTTATTTTTATTTTTTTGTTGTCCAAATGTACCATTTATGATGAGATAATAAAAATACTTAAGGTATTTAATACTTATTTAACGCCAATATTACCCAAACAACCAGCGATATACATCATTTCCATTGGCAAATAACACCAGTGCGATTAGCAAGAAAAAGCCTGCAATTTGTGCATATTCCATTACTTTTTCATTGGGTTTTCTGCCGCTAACCATTTCGTAGAGCAAGAACATTACATGCCCGCCGTCTAATGCCGGTATAGGTAAAATATTCATAAAAGCAAGTACAATGGATATAAATGCGGTAATTTGCCAGAAACTCAACCAGTCCCAAGTATCCGGAAATAAATTACCAATGGCACCAAAACCACCAACTTGGGTAGCCCCTTCCTTGGTAAACACATATTTAAACTGGGCTACATAATCCCCCAACACATCATACCCATAACCTGCACCACTTTTTATACTTTCAAAAAAAGAATATTCCCTATGAACCACATCATAATTAAGAACCGGGAAAACACCAATAATTCCCTCTTCATTTGGGGTGATAGATGCCTGATCTACTACTCCATTTCGCTCATAACTAATAGAAAGTGCCGTAGTGGGGTTTGCTTTTACAATTTCCGTAAATTCATGCCAGTATAGTATATCTCCTTCATTTACAGCTACAATTTTATCCCCTGTTTGAAGTCCTGCACGCTCTGCAGGGCTATCTGCCTGAATAGTGCTTAATTCGGGCAAGGCGATAGGTGTAAAGGGTTTCATTATCCCTTGCTCAAACATCACTGACCCAATATCTTCGGGAACAGAAAGAACCTCTGTATTGCCATTTTGCCTTAAGACTTCAACAGTTTGAACGTCTCTTAAAAACAAATACTTATTGATATCAATAACATTTTCAAAATGTTCACCGTTTACTTTTAATATTTGGTCGCCGTCTTCAAAACCATAATTTTTCAATAATTCATGGACTGCAAATCCTTCGGGCATGGTCTCCGGGGTTACAAAATCCCTTCCGTAGTAAAATAAAATCATGGCATAAATCAAAAACCCAACTAGGATATTCACCGTTACCCCTCCCAGCATAATAATGAGTCGTTGCCAGGTAGGTTTAGATCGAAATTCCCACGGCTGTGGTGGCAATGCCATTTGTTCTTTGTCCATGCTCTCGTCTATCATTCCGGAAATTTTCACATAACCTCCTAAAGGCAACCAGCCTATTCCATAAGTAGTCTCGCCTATTTTCTTTTTGAAAAGGGAAAATTTGATATCAAAAAACAAGTAGAACTTTTCTACACGGGTCTTGAACAGTTTGGCCGGTATAAAATGCCCCAACTCATGGAGAACAATTAATATCGACAAGCTTAATATAAGCTGAATAGCTTTTACAAAAAATGGATCCATAATTTCATTTGCATTGAACGTGCAAAAGTACGTTTTTAGAACTAAGAATTAAAACTAAATTTTTACTAATATACATGGGTTAAAATTCGAAGGTTTGTGATTGTATTTAACACTGTTCTTTGCTTTTAAATTCCTTCTTTTTTCTTACTTTTGTATTCCTTTAAAACACTTAAAATTGTTCCAATTTTTCTCAAAATATAAATTTTTTGCCGTGGTCATGTTAATCCTTTCGGCGATTATTATTTATTTAATCTACGGGGCATTAAAACCCACGCCTAAATTACCTATTTACCAGCCCAGTATGGTAAATGCAGAGCTAGTGGACAGCACCATGCAGTACATTCGCAAGTACCACACCATCGGTGATTTTTCCCTAACAAATCAAAATGGGGAAACCATAACCCAAAATGAGTATAAAGACAAAATCTACATTGCTGATTTCTTCTTTACCACCTGTCCAACCATATGCCCAATTATGACAGATAATATGGTTAGGCTTCAGGAAATTTTAAAAGAGCAAACAGACGTGCTGTTACTTTCCCATAGTGTTACCCCTGAAATTGACAGTGTGCCAGTTCTAAAAGCTTACGCCGAAAAAAAAGGGGTAAACGATGCTAAATGGAACATGCTCACCGGCGACAAAAAACAAATCTATGACCTAGCCAGAAAATCTTATCTCGTAGCCAAAGATGAACCCTACGGCGGCGATTATGATATGATCCACACCGAAAATTTTGTATTAGTGGATACTAAAAAACGCATTCGCGGCTATTATGACGGCACTAGTTGGGAGGCAATGGAAGAACTGCTAAAAGATCTGGAAATTTTAAAATCGGAAAAATAAGTACACCCCTTCCAATCATTTTATTTCAAATACACTTCCAAATAATAACTCCTCTTATCAGGATGTACAGCACTTACTGGATAAGGGGATAATCGGTACCCCACATAGGTTTTAGTGTCTGAAACAAACAAAGTGTTTTCACTTTCTGTGCCAAAAGCAGTACCGTGGAAAATGAGTTTTTTTTCAATTGTACCTTGTGGGTTTTCGATAATTGCAAGCACTTCAGCCTCTCCTGCCCAAACACAGGTTACATCACTGGGGCAACGGGAATCTTCCAGAATTTTCAAAAAAGTAATAGCGGTATCTTCAAAAACAGAGGTTTCCCCTAAAGCAATTTTAGCAACAATAACCGGCGGGGTGGTCTTAGCGCTTTCTTGTGCTGTTAGGTGAAATGAAAAAATAAGGCATACTAAAAAACAGGTCTTTTTCATAATCAGGGATTCTTAAATTCAAAAATAAAGATTATATGTGTTAAACTTTGTATTTGCTTTATGCTTTTTTCTATTTTTGAGAATCATTCACTAAATTCAGATAAATCTATACCCATTTATGAAACGAACACTCCTTAGCGGTGTTTTGTTCCTTATTGGAATTTTATTCCTCACTGCACAAAACAACTATCCCACCACGCAAGAAATCACACAACGTCTTCAAAAACTTAACAGCGACAGAACCACAACGCTTACATCCCTCGTCAAAACCGAAGGTGGTCAAGACATCTGGGTTCTCAAGATAGGAACCGGAGATCTAGATAATAAACCTGCCATAGCAGTTGTGGGAGGTGCAGAAGGTTTTCACGTTCTAAGTGTGGAACTTGCAATTCAATTTGCAGAACGCCTTGTTAACAATCATAAAGAAGCACTGGAAACAACTACTTTTTACATCTTCCCTAATATGTCCCCGGATGCCTATGCCCAATACCACAGCAACTTAAAATATGAACGTCGCGGCAATACCACAAAAGTAGACCACGACAGGGACGGTATGGTAAGCGAAGACACTTATGAAGACCTGAATAAAGATGGTTACATAACACAAATGCGTATAGAAAGCCCAATGGGGGATTATTCTATACCCCCTGCAGACTCTCGTGTGCTCGTAAAAGCAGACCGGGCAAAAGGAGAAGGGGGAAGTTATATAGTGCATTCTGAAGGAGTGGATAACGATAAAGACGGAAATTTTAACGAAGACTTGGAGGAGGGTATCGCTTTTAATACAAACCTCACCTATAAATTTCCGATATTTCAACCACTGGCTGGAGACTATCCCGTTTCACAGAAAGAGACAAGGGCACTAGTGGATTATTTATTTGATCAATGGAACATTTTTGCTTTTGTTACTTTCAGTCCGACCAACAATCTTTCAGAACCTTTAAAATTTAATGAAGCGGAAGCAAAGAAGAGAGTGCTTACCTCCATGCTGAAAACCGACGTTGCCATCAATAAAATGGTTTCAGACCTGTATAATAAAACAGTTTCACAAAAAGCCTTCCAGCAGGACAATCAGGGAACAGACGGCGACTTTTTTCAATGGGCTTATTTTCATTTCGGTCGTTTAAGTTTTAGTACACCGGGGTGGTGGGTACCGGAAGTCAAACCGGAAAAACCCTCTGAAAATGAAGGGGAGGAAAAGCCGGAAGAAACCAAGGAAAAGCCCACAGTCACCAAAGAATCTAATTTTATGGCTTGGGCAGACCGCGAGGGCATCAACGACGTCTTTATTCCGTGGTCGCAGATCACACATCCTGATTTTCCAAACCAAAAGGTGGAAGTAGGCGGCATCAAACCCTTTGTAATGCACAATCCACCGTTTGCAATGACAGATAGTATTGCCTTACAACACACTGATTTTATTTTAAAACTGGCTGAGATACAGCCCAAACTGGAATTTCATAATGTAAAAATAGAAAAACTAAGTGGTGGTCTAAGCAGGATTACCGCAGACTTATTTAATAACTCCCCCTTGCCCACACATTCAGAATTAGGGGAAAAATCCAGATGGCTTCGAAAAATAAGAATCGACATCACCAAAGACAAAAAAGATGTCCTCGCCGGAAATACCATCAATTTAATCAATAAAATGGATGCTTTTGAAACCAAAAAACTTTCCTGGATAGTAAATGGTTCAGGAAATGTAGAAATTAAAGCCGGTGCTGCACATTGTGGTATTGCAACCCTTAATATAAAATTATAATCATGAATAAGTCTTTATATATTTCATACCTCTGTTTGTTTGTAAGTTTTTTTACACTTTTAGAAAGCAATGCTCAGGAAAAATTCTTCCGTGCCATAGGAACGCCTCATCAACCAAAAGTAGAGGTTAGCTGGAACAGATATTACACCTATGATGGCGTGACGGAAATCATGCAAAAAATTGCCAAAGCATACCCTAATCTTGCGCGTTTGGAAAGTATAGGAAAATCTTTTCAGGGAAGGGATATTTGGTTACTGACCATCTCTGATTTTAAAACCGGCGACCCAGATAAAAAACCCGCTATGTATATTGATGGAAACATACATTCCAACGAAATTCAAGGCACTGAATTTTCCTTATACACTGCCTGGTACCTTACGGAAATGTTTGATGAACTAGAGTTTATTAAAGAATTGCTAACCGATAAAACTTTTTATATAGCGCCTACCATCAACCCCGATGCGCGTGACCATTTTATGAAAGAGCCAAACACGCCACATTCCCCCCGCTCTGGTATGATAGTTTTAGATAACGATGGCGATGGCCAAGCCGGTGAAGATATGTTTGACGATTTAAATGGGGATAACCACATTACCTTGATGATTAGAAAATCCCCTACTGGCAGATTTATCAAAGACCCTTTAGATGACAGGCGTTTAATAGAAGTTGCCCCTGAAGAAAAAGGTGACTATGAAATGCTGGGTTTTGAAGGAATTGACAGGGACGGTGATGGCCGCGTCAATGAAGATGGAATAGGATATTATGACCCTAACCGCGATTGGGGATGGAAATGGCAACCTGATTATGTGCAACGCGGTGCTTATAAATATCCATTTAGCTTACCCGAAACCCGTGCAGTGGCAGATTTTGTCATGAAACATCCCAACATTGCAGGAGCGCAAAGCTACCACAACTACGGCGGCATGATTTTAAGAGGTCCGGGTGCTGAAGAAGATCTCGATACCTACAACAAGGAGGACATCAGGATTTATGATGCTATTGCCAAAAAAGGGGAAGAATTGATCCCCGGTTATAAATATTTAGTAGTGTACAAAGATTTATATTCTGTATTTGGTGGCGAGCTGGATTGGTTTTATGGCGGAAGAGGTATCTATACCTATACTAACGAACTGATGGTTTCTTACCTCTATTTCCACAAGGAAGAAGGAAGAGGAAACCAAGAAGAAGAACTGAAAGTGGACAGATATTTGACTTTTGGTGACGCATTTGTTCCTTGGGCAGAATATAACCATCCGCAGTTTGGGACTATAGAAATCGGAGGTTTTAAAAAGAATTTCAGCAGGGCACATCCCGGGTTTTTACTGGAGCAGGATGCGCATCGCAATATGGCATTTACGATTTACCACGCTTTTCATACCCCAAAATTAAGCGTGCTAGATGTTCAAGAAAAAAACTTGTCTGGCGGTTTAAAAGAAGTAACTGCAACTATTTACAACGAAAGGTTAATGCCTACGCATTCCAGTCAGGATTTAAAATACAACATTGAAAGACCGGACTATATAACCATTAATGGCGCTAATGTAGTAGCCGGAATGGTAGTTGAAAATGCAGATTTTAACATCGTGGAAGAACAAGTCCAAAACCCCTCCAAAATTAGTGTAAAAAATATCCCTGGTATGGGGACTGTAAAAGTGCGATGGATAGTTTCCGGAGGCGGTAAATATACTATTAAAGTGGACTCTGCAAAAGGAGGGATAGCGGAGTGGAGAAAGTAAAATCTGCACCATTCCTTTTAATTTTGAAAACCATAGAGGTTTGGGCATATCACTTATAAACCTATGCACTTACCTCTATAATTTAAGCGAGTGCAACATCCAGTGTCATCATAATAATAAATCCACCGATGAAGCCCATTGTGGCGATATCTGTGTGTTTGTCCCGTTGTGTTTCAGGGATCACTTCTTCCACGACCACAAAAATCATGGCGCCGGCAGCAAAGGCCAATGCATAAGGCAAAATAGGCTGAAATGTAAGAACTGCCCAAGCTCCCAGTACAGCTGCAATGGGCTCTACTATAGCCGAAGCTTGTCCGTACATAAAACTTTTTCTTCTGCTGAATCCCGCACGTCGCAACGGCATGGAAACTGCTATACCTTCCGGAAAATTTTGTAACCCAATTCCAATAGCTAATGCCACTGCACCACCAATGGTAGCGCCATCAAATCCTGCAGCAACGCCACCAAACAAGACCCCAATTGCTAATCCCTCCGGGATATTGTGCATGGTTATTGCCAGTGTTAACAAGGTTGTTTTATGCCATGGTGTTTTGATGCCTTCTTTTTCGGTTTCTTTAAAGTTCACATGGAGATGTGGTAGTATTTTATCTAATCCAAAAAGAAATAATGCCCCTAAAAAGAACCCTATTGCGACAGGCATTACTTTTATAAACCCTTCTCCGGGGCTCATTTCAATTCCGGGGGCGAGCAAACTCCAGAAACTGGCCGCTACCATAACGCCACCTGTAAACCCCAACATTCCATCAAAAAATGCACGATTCATTGTTTTGAAGAAAAACACAAAAGAGGCGCCTAGAGCAGTCAACCCCCAAGTAAATAAAGTGGCATAAAGAGCTGCAAGAACGGGGTCTAATTGTTCAAAATAAGTTATAATAGCATCCATACGTTAATCGGTTTTTAAATATAAATTGGAGGCGATAAGATGCGAGATGGTAAGAATCTCATTCCCTAATTTTATTTGCAGGGAATCATCAAATTCTTCCTTGTCCAGTACCTTAATTTTTTTTCCTAACGCTATACCATTCTTGTCTAAAAATTTCAAGAAGGAAGAAGAAGTATCTTTAACCCCCACACAAACCCCGGAATCCCCGACATGAAGTTCGCTTAACAAAACCTTGTCCCTTTCCGGAAAAGTACCGTCTTTAGCAGGAATGGGATCTCCATGGGGATCAAATTTCGGAAAATCTAAATGTCTATCGAGTTTATCAACCAGTTTATCAGATGCAATGTGCTCTAACTGTTCGGCAATTTCGTGAACCTCATCCCAATTAAAACCTAGTTTTTGAACTAAAAATACTTCCCATAAACGGTGCTTTCTAATGATCCCTGCAGCAGTTTGCTTACCAAGCGTGGTAAGGGTAACCCCTTGGTATTTTATATAATGCACCAAATTTTTATCAGCCAGTTTTTTTAACATGTCTGTCACAGAAGAAGCTTTTGTATGCATCTCTTCAGCAATTGCATTTGTGGAAACACCCTCTTGGGTATAACGTTCCAGATGAAAAATGGCTTTTAAATAATTTTCTTCAGAATCGCTGAACATACTCTTTTTTTTTCTGCTTCAAAAATACAAATTTTTTTATTACGAAATACATTTTTAGACAAGTCTAAAAATTATTTATATATTTGTAAAAAATTTATATATGAAACTCATCTTCCTATTCCTTTTTTTAACGTTTCAGATGGCATTAGCCCAAAAACAGTATGTCGTTTCCGGGGAAATAGTTTCCAATAATATACCAATACCATTTGCAACAATTTCCGAAAGAAATACTTCTACCGGGACTCAGTCAGACAGTATTGGAAATTTTATCTTGCAACTTAACACCTCTAAACCAATTTTAGAAATTAGTGCAATAGGTTATGCAGTAAAAATTAAGAAGATTGATTTTGGAAATTCAGATTCCATAAATCTTAAAATAGATCTTGAAGAGAACCTCCTAGAATTAGATGCTGTTGTAATCATCGATAAACAAAGCGGTCTTACACGTCGCACACCCTATGCGTTAACCCATGTAGATATGCAGCACATTTCACAAAGCAGTAATGCCGGAGGAATTGCAGGTGTTTTAAAAGAACTGCCAGGCATCAGCGGAGCCGAATTAGGCCCTGGGATTGTAAAGCCTTTCATTCGTGGTCTCGGTTTTTCAAGAGTAGTCACCCTGTATCAAAACAACAAACTGGAAAATCACCAGTGGGGTCAGGATCACGGACTCGGTTTAAACGGCTTGGGCGTCAAAAGCGTTGATGTCATTAAAGGGCCGGCTTCCATTTTATATGGTTCCGGAGCTATTGGTGGTGTTCTTATTGTAAAAGATGATGAATCTTATTTGTCCACTGAAAACAGCACAGGTACCATTGGCGCCACATTTAATAGCACTTCAAACGGTTTCAGGAATTACGGGTCTTTGGGCAAAAAATTTCAAAACAATCTGTTTTTCGCTATGGATGCAGCCTATGAAAATCATGCCGATTACAAAAACGGAGAGAACCGCATTATTGGTAACAGTCGCTTTAATTACAGTACTTTGAGATTGCATGCAGGAATGGAAAAAGAAAATTATAAAAACAAACTTTCCTTTACCTTTCAGAAACAAAACTTAGGAATCATTGATGATGCAGAACTGGAAGAATCCCTTGCAACAAGCCGAAATGACCGCAACATGCAACTGCCTTTTCAGGAAGTAAGTGATTACCTGCTTTCTTTTAGTGAAGAGCGTTTACACGAAAAATTTCAAACTTTTCTACACCTTTCCCATCACTATAATGACCGAAACGAAATTGAAGAAAATTTTGATGAAATCGATTTGGGCCTAAAACAACACCACACCTTTTTCACAGGTCGAATAAGCTTTTTTCCTGAATCTGATTTTACACATACCTTTGGAATGCAAGCAAGTTTAATAAATACTTCAAACAAAGAAGAAGCTGAGGAATTCCTAATTCCCAATGCGAGAACTACAGACTTTGGGGTCTATTATTTAGGTAGCAAACAGATTCAAAAATTTTATCTGCAAGGCGGTCTCCGGTTTGATTATCGAAATGTAGAAGCACTTGCCAATTCTCAAGCTCTTATCGATTATGGTTTCCTCCTTCCGGGAAATCCCGAAAGCCGAAAGTTAAGTACCGATTTTAGTGGATTAACAGGCTCATTAGGGGTAAGTTACCGCATCAACGCGAGTCATCAAATAAAACTCAATGCCTCCACTGGCTTTAGGGCACCAGACCTTGCTGAACTATTCTCTAATGGACCACATCCCGGCACCAGTCGCTTTGAAGTAGGCAATGCAAATTTTGAGAGAGAACAAAGTCTGCAAACTGATTTAACGTATGCTTTTACAGGAAAATCCCTTAGCTTGGGAGCCTCACTGTATGTAAACGATATTTCAAACTATATTTTCTTTATCAAAACAGGAGAAGTAAGACCCGAAGACGGGCTCGAAATTTGGGAATTTCAGCAACAAAATGCACTTCTCTATGGAACAGAATGGGAAATAAAATACAGACCGTTACAAAATGATGACTTGCAATTGAGAGCCACCTCAACCCTTGTAAGAGGAAAGTTGAAAGACGAAAATGAAAACTTAACCTTTATACCTGCAGATCAATATGGTTTTGATTTGAACTACAAACCATTTTTCTCAAAAAGAACAATCTTCACGGCAGCCCTAAGCCACACTTCAAAACAAAACCGACCCGGTTTTAATGAGTTGAGTACGCCTGCATACACACTTGTTCACACAGGTGTAGCACACGATTTTATTTTTGAAAAAGGAGTGCTAAACACAAGTGTTCAGATTAAAAACCTTTTGAATACAAATTATGTAGATCACCTGTCGATACTCAGGGCATTTGATATTACAAATCCGGGTAGAAATTTACAGCTTGCGGTGCGGTATCAGTTTTAATTTTATTTAAAAAAACGGTTGTCAAATATAAAAGGAGATTGCGTTTTAATCTTAATTCTCTTAAACTGTTTGTGAAAAGGATTAATTAAAAAATTAAAGTCCCCTTGCACCACAGCTGAAGGCACTTTCAAAACGGCAAAATCATTGGCTTTTATAAAATGATTTCCTATCGCTTGTGTTTTGGGATGATGCGGAAATGCATGCCACAAATTCGGGAGTTCATTTTGAGTCACCACTTCTATTTTAATTGAGTCTGGAATTGAAATTTCAAGCATCACAAAATCTTTCGGAAGCAAGTGAACCGGTAAATGAATCACCACTTCAGCCATAGCTAGTGCCCGGCTTTCTGCAGTATAAATCATTTCCACTCCTTTAAAATTCCAGCGGTTACCAGACAAGGCCGCTCCTTTTCCTGAAAGCGCGTTCGCATATTTTTTTCTTGAGAGTCTGAAGACCTGCATTACACAAAAATGCCATGATCAATTCTTTGAAGCTCGTTAAGCACCATTTCTTTGCCATAAGAATCTTTAAGCAACTCTATGGGTTGCATAGTTCCTAAAGCAAAGAGCGGTGTGATCAACCACTCATAAAACTGGGTACTTGTATCAAAAACAGTATTTCCTAAAAGTGCCACCTCAGCGATTTCAATAATTTTTTCAGAATGGATTGGCTTAAAGCGAAAGTCTTTCTCTGCCCTGTAACGTTGTAACGATTTTGAAGAAATATTTAAAATTTCAGCCCAGTCTTCATCAGAAAATGGGGTAATTTTTGTGATTTCAGAAAATAAATTAAATGTAATTCCTGTTCTGATAGAGTGAATGACTAACAATTTATTATCTAAAAAGTCCTGAAAAGAAAAGCTTTTAGACACAACGTCTCCACTTACTGATGGAGGCGCTTGTGCTACATAAACGGCTGCTGCTTCATTGACTTGATTAATAGATTCTTTAAACGTCTTCATTTTAAAATACTTTTGTCTTCAAATATATGACATTTGTCTTGAATAAAAAAATAAATTAAAAATTCTTTCTCCTTTTGCAACTGCTCATAAGCCTCTTGCACTTTCCTGAATTTGTTTTCAGCACCTTTGCGGTAGGTTTCGTCCTTGTGCTGCAGTTTATCGGGATGGTATTTTTTTTCCATAGTGCGGTATGCTGCTATGATTCGACAAACTAGGGTTGATTAAAACCTAAAGTCAACAGATAATAAAATTATTCTTTCACGCAACTTATAGCTAGTAATAGAGTTTGTAATATCGCTAATAAAAACATCTCGGAATGTTTTTGTATTCAGTAGGTTTTGCCCACTTAACATAAAATTCATTTTTTTATTTTTTGGGGTATATTTTAAGGTAAAATCTGAAAAATAGTAGTCATTTTTATTACTATCTAATTCTTTAAAAAAATACCTTTCGTTTTGAATTGAAAAATTCAACTGGTTATTAATATTTATTATGATGTCTAAGAAGCTTGTGTTTCTTGTTGTATTAAAAGAAATAGTATTGGAAGTTGTTTTAGTTGTTATCCAAGTTGTGCCTAGATGAAAGTTAAGCGCCCCTAAAAAACCAGAACGCAACTCTAGTCCATATCGCCCATATGTATTATTAACATCCCTAGGCAAATCATTTACAATGTTTTTAAAGGTAGAATTTGTAAGCCCTAAGTTCAATTTAATATTTGAGGAGATAGGCTTAATATATCTATCTATGGTTGTATTAGCACTTATAATCTCACGCCCGCTAAGCTTAATAATTTCAGAAACAGAAAAATCAGGTGTTATTTGAGACCGTGTAGAAAAGAAATCTCTGTCTTTCGTATACTGAAAAGTAGTATTTGCTGAAAATTTATCCCCCCAATTTCCAAATGTATAATTCACGAGTAAGGAAGTAGTATTGAGTTGATTAAAGTCATTTGTCCCTGAAGTGAAATTTCTGAAACTTGTAAGCACAAAATTGGGGTAAATTTTCTCTATGTTGCTATTGGTTGTTGTAATTTTGTATTGTGATGTAATTCTATTCTTACCGTTAATCTTCCAGTCAAATCCAACTGTTGGGTTTAAATAAAAAGGGCTTTGTTTTCGGGATTGCTCTTGTGTATTGAGTTTATTGAATAATTGATGTACTCCTAATTGCGTTATAAAATTTATATTTTTATATTTATACAAATAATTTATTTTGGAATATAAATTTAGTGCCTCATAAGTTATGTTGTTAGAATAACCTGTTGGAAATAGTTCCGTTTCCATATCTAAAAATGAAAACGCTGTGACTAATCTGTCATTTCTATAAGTTTGACCTGCCTTAAACTCCAGAAGATTGCCATTTTTATACCTATTTAGAAAATGAACTTCTGTACCGGTATAAAACATCTTGTTTTGGCTGGTTTGTTGAACATTGTCTGCTTCTTGAGCTTCCGGAAAAAGTTCCGCAAAAAGAAATTGAGAATTTCTATAATATTGGGGTGTTTTTTCGTTGATTACTCTCGCTGTGGTAAGAAAAACTTTTGTGTCATCTAACTTGTTTGAGTAACTGAGTGTATGATCTATCAAATCATTTTGTTTATTAAGCCTTTCAACTGTTGGTGTAGAGTTAAAAAGTAAATTTGCATTTGTAGTGTTATCAGTTCTGTTATATTTACCTACATATTCTAAAATCTTAGTTTTTGAAATATCATAAGTGAAATCAATTTTACCAAAACCGGTAAATTCCTTTTTTTGCATTTCAAAATCTTCTGTATTTATAAAGTTTTGATTTTCTAATTGAAATTGACGAAAACTGTTTCTAAAAAATTTAATTTCATCCCAGTTTAGAAGCCCTAAGGTTTTTAATTTTATCTTGTCTGATAAAGTAAAAATGGCATTTATGGAGGCCAGCTCTGTGTTATTGAAATTAAATCTTCTGTTTTGTATTTGAGGGCTTGAAGTATTTAATTTTAAAAGCGATATTGCACTTTCTGTGCTTCCAATACTTCCCGGTTCATTTTGTGCTGAAGGTCTTATTAGATGGTTTAAATCCCCTGTTGCATCTATGCCAATATTATTTAGATTTCCCAAAAGATAATATTTAGCCTTTTTCCCAAAAGACATAAGATTTGTTCTCACTGAATAGGTGTTCTCCGGCACTACTCCATATCCCAGGCTCATATTACCAAACCACTGTTGCTTTTGCCCCTCCTTTAGAGTGAGGTTCAATGCAACACGTTCACTTTCTTCAATACCTTTCAGCAATCTATTGTTTGAATAACGCTCATATACTTGAACAGTTTCTATGGCATCGGCATTTAAGTTTTTTGTAAGAAGTTTATACCCTTTCTCAAAAAAATCATCGCCATCCACCATCACCTTTTCTACTTCACGGTTGCCCACTTTTATGGTTCCATCTTCTTCAACGGTAAGACCGGGGATGTTTTTTAGTAAATCTTCAACAACTTGTTCATTGCCCCGTGTAAAAGCACTTGCCTTAAAAATAGTAGTGTCAGGCCTCTTCAGTATATCTCTTTCTGCTATAATTACTATTTCATCAAGTGCCATAGGCTCATAAGAAAGAATAGCATTGACGGTTTTATTTTGACCGGATTCTAGTGTAACAGGTGTGCTACTAATTTTGTAAGATAGGGCACTAAACTGTAGGTCAAATTCTCCGGATTTATCTGTTTTAAAAAGATAATAACCCTCTGCATTTGTGGCAGTGTAAGCAACTATAGTTTTAGTGTCTCTTAAATTTAACATCACATTTGCAAATGGAATAGGTATTTTTGCACTATCTGTTACAACCCCAGACACCTCAATTTGTGCGAAAACAAAATTGCCTGACACTAAAAATATCAGGCAATAAGTTTTAAATGAAGAAAAAAATGACAAAAAGTTATTCATCAAATATTTCTAATTTTTGAGGTTGTGTATCACTAAGTTTAAGTGTAGTGCCTCTTGGCATTGAAGATTGTAACTGCTTAAATGCCATTTCTGTTCCTTTTTTATCTAATTCCAAAAAGGAGTCAAAAGATATGGATTTATTAAAGTCAACATCTTTAAGTAATTGACTATAGACTATGCTATCATTAAATTTAAATGAAGTAGCTATCACATGGTAGAAACCCTGTACATCCTTTGCTTCAACAATTAATCCGGGTAAACCGTTTAATTTCCACGGACCGTAATTTAAAGGTATTTCTGTGGTGAACCAAGCATGATAAGTGCGCCCCCTAAAATCGCCAATCGCTTTTATACAAGTATAAGACCCAATAATTTTAGTTTCATCTGTAATTACCCAGTTTATCGGTTCAACTTTATCTTGCACTAAAACCATTTCCCCTCCTATTCTTTTTCTGAAAAAAATAGAGTTTTGTTGATTATTAAAAAAAACAAAAGAAGGATTGGAGTTGCTGGGATTAATGGTTAAAGAAAAAGAGCCATCTTCTCTGTAAACCCTTTCCTGAGTGGGTTTTTCATTATCGATTTGTTCTACATATAATGCATTCTTATCTTGAACAATAAGTTTATGCTCCCATTCAAAACCTGAGCCTATATTATAGTTCTCAATGTAGGATATAACAAATGTCTCATTGTTTTGAGAAAACATTAGAGAAGTTATAAAAATGTAAAATAAAATAAATGCTCTTTTCATTTGAAAATATTATTTTGGACAAGGTCCTGGCCCACAACTTTCGCAAATCCATCCCCCAGTTGCTGGATTTTCGACACATCCTGTGCAAATAATACACCCTGAGATTAATAAATCCTCATACACGACAAAATCATTGCCGATTTCAATTATAGTTTTATTTTCCAAACTAACCTCAATGTCACTTCGAAGTTCAGTAAAAGAAAACATAAAAATTGAAATTAATAAACACGCTAAAATTGATAATTTTTTCATAATAAACTAATGCAATTTACCCCCCCCCCCTTATAAAACCCTAATTAATTATGTTAAATTTCTAAATTTTAATTAAAACCCCTTCTCCTTCTGTAACTGCTCATAAGCTTCTTGCACTTTCCTGAATTTGTCTTCAGCACCTTTGCGGTAGGCCTCGTCCATGTGCTGCAGTTTATCTGGATGGTATTTTTTTGCCATGGTGCGGTATGCTGCTTTAATTTCAGCAGCAGAAGCTGTTTTCTCTATTTCCAGAATTTTATAAGCACTGTCAGGATTCTTGAAAAACATGGCCTTAATGCTTTCAAAATCGCGATACCCAATGGCTAAAAATCCGGCTATTTCCCTAATTTTTTCATTTTCAGGTTGAGAAACCAAGCCATCAGCTTGGGCGATATTAAAAAGAAAATGAATAATTTGAAGCCGCGATTCATAACGCGTACGCATCCGCAGATATTCACAAATGGGTTGCGGAGAAACTTCCCGCTTTTTTACAACTTCATTAAAAGTCCTGAAAGTGGCATTGGCCCTTTCTTTACCATAAGCTTGCACAAAATAATTCTGCACAAATTGCATTTCTGCCGCGCTTACATTCCCATCTACTTTAATCACTATAGAAGCCAGGGAGAGTAAATTGAGTTCAAAGTCAGCAGGAGTTACTGATTGTTTGCTGGTAGATCTGTAAACATTTGTTCTTTTTCCTACTCCTTCAATAACACTTCCCAGAATAAACCCTATAATTGCCCCGGGAAACCTAAAAAAAATATATCCTACTATTGCTGCAATCCAACGAATCATGCTTCCTTTTAAAATTTTTTAATGCGTTGTCAAAGATAGGAATTAGTTTTTGTCTGAAAGTAGTATTATAAGATGGGATTGCGCATATAGCAATTTATTGTCTATAAGAACATATAATTAAAAAATTTCTTTAGAATTTGCCTCTAAAATTTTCTCGTTAATGTCTTTGTAATTTGGGATTTGGTTGTTTTATTTTTTGTAAATTTGCACTTTAGAATTAATATAAATAAGAAAAATATGTATCCACCGGAATTAGTTAGACCAATGCGTGAAGACCTCTCCAAAGCAGGGTTTGCAGAATTACATACACAAGATGAAGTTGCTAATGCATTACAACAAAAAGGCACCACATTAGTAGTTGTCAACTCCGTTTGTGGTTGTGCAGCAGCAAATGCCCGCCCGGGTGCTAAAATGTCTTTGCAAAACAACAAAAAACCAAATCATTTGGTTACCGTTTTTGCAGGAGTGGACAGGGAAGCAACCGATGCTGCAAGAGCAGAAATGGCACCTTTCCCCCCAAGTTCTCCTTCAATGGCTTTATTTAAAGACGGCGAATTGGTTCATATGTTGGAACGCCATCATATCGAAGGTCGCCCTGCAGAATTAATTGCTGAAAATTTAAGGAACGCCTACAACGAATATTGTTAAATTGCTAACATTTAAAAATTCCGCTTGCAAACAGGCGGAATTTTTAATTCTTTTTCTGAAATTACAGTAACCATTCCACCTCTTTGTGAAAAAGATACTACATTATATAAGCTATCCATTTAGTGTTCTATACTACTTGTTATTTGGTCTCTTATTAGTTGTCATGCATCCCATACAATGGTTATGTTTAAAGATTTTTGGATATCAGGCACATAAAAAAAGTGTGGATTACCTGAATTTTTTTTTGGTGCAATGTCTTCGGGTTTTAGGTACGCGTTTTCAATTTAATGTGCCGAAGGATATTCCTAAAGATGTACCGTTAATCATTGTCACCAATCACCAGAGTATGTATGATATTCCGCCTATAATCTGGAAATTACGGAAATTTCACCCCAAATTTGTGTCTAAAAAAGAATTGGGCAAGGGAATCCCAAGTGTTTCCTTCAATTTACGTCACGGCGGATCTGTGCTTATCGATCGCAAAAATCCTGCGGAAGCGGTAGCAAAAATGACCGCTTTTGCACACTATCTGGAAACGCATAAACGCAGTGGCGTCATCTTTCCAGAAGGCACGCGAAGCAGGACGGGCGAGCCAAAAACATTTCATCGCAAAGGATTGCAAACGCTTATAAATCATATACCGTCTGCTTATATACTTCCTATTACTGTTAACAATTCTTGGCGACTGCAACGCTATGGGATGTTTCCTATTCCTCTGGGTGTTCATTTAAAATTTACTGTGCATTCTGTGATTAAAGTTTCTGATTTTACTACTGAAATTCTTATTGACAAATTAGAAGCTCAGATTAAAAGTGCCGTAATAAATTAAGGATGGAAAATTCTACCGAGCAAATTCTTATTGAAAACACCATTAATTTCGTAAAACAAACCCTACAAAATGCGGAAGGTGGTCACGACTGGTTTCATATAGAGCGTGTGTACAAAAATAGTTGCCTTATTGCGGAAACAGAAGAATGTGATTTAGTTGTGGTAAAGCTAGGCGCACTTCTACACGATATTGCAGACAGTAAATTCCATAATGGTGATGAAAGTTTAGGCCCAATAATTGCCCGGGAGTTTTTGGAAAAGGAAAACGTGTCTGAACAAACAATACATCATTGTGTAAAAATCATAGAAAACATTTCCTTTAAAGGCGGAAATAACCACGTAAACTTCCGCTCAAAAGAATTAGATATTGTGCAGGATGCAGATAGGCTGGATGCAATTGGAGCAATTGGGATTGCGAGGGCATTTAATTATGGCGGGTTTAAAAACCGAAAGCTATATGACCCGGAAATCACGCCTGTTTTGAATCTTACCAAAGAAGCTTACAAAAATACAACAGCACCTACCATTAATCATTTCTATGAAAAATTACTGCTTTTAAAAGAAAGGATGAACACACAAACCGGCAAAAAACTGGCTGAAAAAAGACATCAATTTATGGGAGTTTTCTTAGAGCAGTTTTATCAGGAATGGGAAGGAAAGATATAGACTTTTAAAACAAACGCATTTGGCCGGTTTTAGTATGCGCATATTTTGCTTTTTCTATTTCATATAAAGAAGTATTTAATGGCTCTGCAGGTACTTGCGGCAAGTATTTCTTTCTGGCGATGGTAAACTGCTGATGAATCTGTTCAGCGATGCGGCCTTCGCCTTTCATCCTTCTTCCGTATTGAGAATCGTTTAAAGTACCGCCGTGACAGGCGGCTATTTGATGTAATACTTTTTCTGCGCGATCAGGTAGGGTTTTCTGGATCCATTCTTTAAACACCTCACTTATCGAGCCGTTAAGACGTACAATGGTATATCCCACAGAAACTGCCCCTCTTTTTGCTACTTCTTTTACCAAGGGTAAAATCTCATGACTATTTATTGCAGGAATAATGGGCGCCATCATCACATT
>Ga0105052_10000295_pt1 | contig 67763 bp, 58 predicted proteins | sample FRY03_FD_78094 | JGI IMG/M metagenome (GOLD analysis project Ga0105052, IMG submission 78094) | Freshwater microbial communities from Lake Fryxell liftoff mats and glacier meltwater in Antarctica - FRY-03 | ecosystem: Environmental > Aquatic > Freshwater > Ice > Glacier meltwater ... | reverse complement strand
GATATTGAATATATTACCTGCCAAATAATATCAAATATTGAAGATTTTGGATTAATAACAAATACTCATGAATTTAAATATCAAGCTGTTGCATAAAACTACTCTGGTGCGAAACTTGAGTTACTATCTTTATTTTATGCCAATAAATTATCAAGACATAATTACCTTAGGAATTGCTTTTGGACTGGGGCTTTTAGTGGGACTTCAACGCGAAAGAACCAATAACAAATTGGCGGGGGTAAGGACATTTACGCTCATAGCTATTTTGGGGGTTATTTCAGGATTTCTAACACGTGACCTGGAAAATCCTTATATATTACCTGTTTTTGGTATCTGTATTGCCTCATTTATGCTGGGCGGTAATTTCTTAAGCAAGAATAATGAGGAAACAGGTTTTGGGCAAACTACTGAAGTTGCTGCTTTACTCATGTTTGCCATAGGTGCTTACTTGGTTATGGGTGATAGGATCATAGGGGCTGTAGTAGGTGGTTCTCTGGCTATATTGCTTTATATTAAAGAACAATTGCACGACTTTATCGAAAAGTTGAATGACAAAGACCTCGCTGCTATAATGACCTTTGCAGGCATATCGTTGATCATACTTCCTATATTACCAGACCAAACTTTCGGTCCATTTGATGTTTTAAATCCAAGAAATATTTGGTTGATGGTAACCCTTATTGTGGGGATTAGTGTTATAGGCTATTTTATATATAAGCTTGTAGGTAAAAATGCGGGATTGATTTCCAATGCCATTTTAGGAGGCTTAATTAGCAGTACAGCCACCACGGTTAGTTATGCCCGCAAAACAAAAGATGCCAAAAAAATTGATAAGATTTCTGCTTTTGTAATAGCCGGAGCTTCCGCTGTCGCATTAATCAGAATCATTGTTGAAATAGGTATCGTTATTCCTGATAAACTTCCGCAGATGATTTTACCATTGCTTGCGGAATTTGTGGTTCTTGTTATACTATGTGTTTTTTTGTTCTACTTTATCAAAAAGGACACCCATGATGATACGATGCCAGAACCAAAAAACCCTGCCCAGTTTAAAAGTGCCGTTTTGTTTGGCCTTCTTTATGGATTGATACTTCTTGCAGTGGCTTTTGTAAACGAAGATTTAGGTAATGAGGTTATGTATATAGTTGCCATTTTAAGCGGCTTGACCGATGTGGACGCTATAACACTTTCTCTTTCACAACTAATTAAAAATGGTACAATGGAAGTCGATAAAGGCTGGCGATTGATCCTTTTAGCGTCACTTTCCAATTTGTTTTTTAAAGGCATTCTGGCCATTACCTTGGGATCAAAATTGCTGGCTAAATGGGTATCTATTCTTTTTGGAATTGCAATTATTTGCGGTTTGTTGATTATATGGTTATGGCCTTAATTAGAGAGTATTTTTAAAACAAACCGTTAATTTCGGCATCAATGCGGTTAATTACACTTCCCAGATCTTCAGGATTATCCACAAAATTTAGATTATCAACATCAATAATCAATAATTTTCCCTTTTGGTAGTTGTGTACCCAGGCTTCATAGCGTTCGTTCAAGCGACTTAAGTAATCTATACTAATGCTGTTTTCATATTCCCTTCCTCTTTTATGGATTTGTGCCACAAGATTAGGAATAGAACTCCTTAAATAAATAATCAGATCAGGACATTCTGTTACTTCTTCCATTAAATCAAAAAGGGATTTGTAATTTTCAAAATCCCGATTGGTCATCAAACCCATAGCGTGCAAGTTAGGTGCAAAAATATAGGCATCTTCATAAATGGTCCTGTCTTGAATTACATTTTTTCCCGTTTTGTGAATGTCCAGAATTTGACGGAAGCGGCTGTTTAAAAAGTAAATTTGCAAATTAAAGGACCAGCGTTCCATTTGGTTATAAAAGTCATCTAAATAAGGGTTGTCCTCTACTTCTTCATAGTGGGGTTGCCATTTGTAATGTTTAGATAAGAGACGGGTGAGTGTAGTCTTTCCTGAACCAATGTTTCCTGCGATTGCAACATGCATAGATCTTACTTCTTAAGGTTTGTTAGTTTTAAATGGTGGATAAATTCACCATCGTAAATATACAGGATTTCATCCCTTAGAAACAAATCTTTTATAGCTATTTCAGGAATATTTAGTATTTGGGATTCTTTCAGTTCCTCTGAAAAAAGTATCAGAAAATTTTCCTTTTTCACTATGAGTCTGTTGTTGCTTTCAGAAAATACCGAATAGTTTTCATTGGGAATACTTTGTAATAAACTTCCGTAAATATTGTATAACCTTACTTTTTCTTCCGTAATAAGAAAACAAAAATTGAAATTACTTTTTTGAGTAATAAAGTTTTCAGGGATGGGCCTGGATAATTCCTGCTTAGAATTATTTCGGTAATTATAAATTTCTACCTGTTGATTATCTGCATTAAAAATCCAAAGCCTGCTGTCATTAGCAGTGGTTGCAGAGACAACATTCAAAAATGGCGGTTCCATTGCAAAAGAAATGCGTTTTATTTCGTTTAAATTATTATCCAGAACTACTGCAATATTATAATTCGGGTAAAAAATCGTAATCGCAAGCGGATTTAAAATATCTACACTTCCTATATTCCCCAACTGAAAATCATTAAACTGAAAGCTTTCAGTGAGAGTCTGCTTAAACAAAGTTTTGTTTTTGAGATAATACAGTGCATTATATTTATCAATACCAATAAACGTATTTGCTTTTAGGGGAATTTTTTTTTCTACTGTTACGTCCACCTTAGCTTGTGCAAAAATGCCCATGGAAAATAGAAAAAAAATGTAAATAAAAATAGGTTTCATATCGTTAGACAAGGTAGACAAAAGATTTTAATTTTTGTTTTAATACTTTTGAAGTTCCTATAAAATGTATCCTTATTTACTAGCAATACATTTAAAACCTTTAAATTATTGTGATTAAACTCTTTGTTAAAAAAGTAGTCTAAATGTAACTTTTCGATTAGATTTGATTCTAATACTAAAATAGCACTATGATTATGAAAAATATATTAACTTTTTCCTGTTTTCTTTTCTCCATAGTATTAACTGCGCAAAACTTCGCTGGTCAGGCCACTTATCAATCAAAAACCACGGTGGATATGGATTTTGGAGGTCGTGAGATGACAGATCAGATGCGAAAACAGATAGTTGATATGATGAAAAACGCGCTGGAAAAAACATATATTTTAGAATTTACTAAAGACGAATCCCTGTATAAAGAAGAAGAAAAACTTAGTGCCCCTGGCGCCGGTGGTGGAATGATGATGATGATGGGAAATTTTACAGCAGGTCCCCAATATAAAAATACCGAAGCCAATGAATTTTTGCAGGAGCAGGAATTTTTCGGGAAACAGTTTTTAATCAATGATACCTTACCTAAGTTAGACTGGAAGCTGGAAAATGAATCCAAACAAATAGGGCAATATGTAGCATTTAAAGCAACAGCCATAAAAAAACTGGACGATACAGACTGGCAATCCATGCGCAGAAGAAACCGGGATAATGACAGCGAAGAGAAAGATGCAGAGGTAAAAAAAGATTCTTCAACGATTAACATAATGGATGAAATCGAAATTCCAAAAGAAATTATTATCACTGCGTGGTACACACCACAAATCCCTGTTTCACAAGGCCCCGGTGAATTTTGGGGATTACCGGGATTAATTCTCGAAGTGCAAGCAGACAGGACTAGCATTCTTTGTACAAAAATCGTATTAAACCCAAAAGATGGTGTTACCATAAAAAAACCTACTAAAGGAAATAAAGTTACCCAGCAGGAATATAAAAAAGTAGTAAAAGAGAAAACCGAAGAAATGCAGGAAATGTACGGCGGGCAAAGAAGAGGGCAAGGTCGTGGTTTTAGAATAGGAGGTTAATTACCTGCTACTTTCAAATTTTAAATACGTCATCAATCCCCTTTGAATGAAGAATTAATTAACTAACCTAGCTTTAATGAAACTACTTTATATTCCTTTCTTTCTCCTTATCTTCTTTTTTTCTTTTCAGGCAGAAGCGCAAACCGCTAAACTCACGGGGGTTGTAAAAGATTCTATAGGCAACCCTTTGGAAATGGCGAGTATCATTGCAAAAGTAAAGGAGAGTGGCGCAATAGCAACTTACGCAATAACCAATAATGCCGGCAGGTACCAATTAGATTTACCACTTAATACTACCTATATTATAGAAACCGGTTACTTGGGGTACAATCCTGAAATTTTTGATGTAACTATTGGGGATAACAGAACCGATGTGCAACGGGATATTGTTCTAAAAACCCTTGCAGACGAGTTGGATGGTGTCGAAATTGTTTATGAAATGCCCGTTGTTATTCGAGGGGATACAATGGTTTATAACACCGATGCTTTCGTTACCGGAAATGAAAAAAAATTGGGGGATATTATCAAAGCGCTTCCGGGGATTGAACTAAATGAAGATGGCGAAATAGAAGTAGACGGTAAAGTGGTTCAAAAAGTAATGGTGGAAGGCAAAGATTTTTTTGATGGCGATTCTAAACTCGCCACAAAAAACATTCCGGCAGATGCGGTAAGTAAGGTGGAGGTTTTGAGAAACTACAATGAAGTGGGCCAGTTAAGCGGGGTTACAAACACGCAGGATCAGGTTGCCATAAACATACGTTTGAAAGAAGGAAAAACCAATTTCTGGTTTGGGGAGATAAACGCAGGTGCCGGTTATGGAGAAAAATTCCGGTATATTGGTAATCCAAAATTATTTTATTACAGTCCCGATTACAGCATCAATATCATCACCAATTTTAACAACACCGGGGATGTACCATTTACGTTCCGGGATTATTTTAATTTTACGGGAGGTTTTAGAAATTTTAACCAAAGCGGCGGCACCCGTTTCAATATCAATGATAGCGGTTTAGGATTTGCAGTTACCCAAAACAACAGGGCTAATGATATTGAAGCAGAATTTATTGCCGGAAATTTCAGCTATAAAGCTTCAGAAAAGTTAGACATCAGCGGTTTTGCGGTGCTTTCAGACAACAGGACCAATTTTGTGACCAATAGCATCCGGGAGTTTATTTCTACAGGCGAAACAGAAATATCTTCCAGTGTGAGCGATCAAAGAAACCAGTTGGCAATGCTTAAATTGAGTTCGGTTTACAAACCAAATTTACGCTTTCAAATAGATTATGACGTGTTGGGAAAATTATCCAAACAGACAGAGTTTTCCAATCAATTTTCCAATTTCGGAAACATAAACAATACCATTTTGGAAGCTAAAGAAAACAATCCATTTTCCATAAACCAGAATGTAAATACCTACTACACTTTAAATGATAAAAATATTTTTGCGGGACAAATTCAGCATTTATGGCAAGATGAAGACCCTTTCTACAATGCCGTTTTAGACTTTTTGCCTTTTTCAGGGATATTTAATGAAGATGATAATCAGAGTGTTTTTGATATCAATCAGGACAAGCGGGTTAAGACTAACAAACTCGATGCAAAAGTAGATTACTATTACATACTGAACAACAAAAGCAATTTAAATTTCACGTTGGGAACCACCCAAAGCCGTCAGCGGTTTAACTCTTCTATTTTTCAGATTCTGGATACTGGTTCCAGCTTAAATTTAGAGGAAACCCCGGAAATAAACGGCACTGTTTTTCCGTTGGGGAATGATGTTACCTATAATTTCAGCGATGCTTTTTTAGGGTTGAAATACAAATTCATTACCGGAAAATTCACGATTACTCCCGGGGTCACCTTACATAATTATGATTTAAGCACAGAACAGTTGGGCACCACTACCACCCAAAATGAATGGAAACTCTTACCTGATTTTTTTGCCATTGCCCAATTAAAACGCAGCGAGAGTATCCGGTTTAACTATGCGATGACTGCAGAATATACGGATGTTAATAATTATGCCGAAGGGTTTGTTTTTAATAATTACAACAGGCTGTTTCGTGGAAACAGAAATCTGGAAAATGCGTTATCCAATAATTTCAACCTGACCTATTTCAGTTTTAATATGTTTAACTATACCAATGTTTCCGGGTCGATTAATTACAACCGCAGAGTGGATGGTATAAAAAACAACATACAGATTGTAGCGATTAATCAGGTATCATCGCCTATTAATATCGGAAGTAATTTTCCCGATGAAACGCTTACTGCTTTCGGAAGTTTTGGCAAACGCATCAAGAAAATGCAATACACCATCAGTGGTAATTTAAATTGGAGCAATTTCAACAACATTATCAATGCAGCGGTGACCACCTCTGAAAGTTTCACGCAAAACTACCGCACCAGCGCCCGTAGTAATTTTAAAGAATTCCCCAATTTTGAACTGGGATATAACGTCCTCATCAACGAGTATGACAATGGCGGTGTGGCTTCTACTTTTTACACCCACAGGCCTTTTGCCAATATCGAGTTTAATTTCCTGAAAGATTTTACATTCAAGGCAGACTGGAGTTATTATGATTACAGCAACAAAGAAAAAACGGTAAAAAACAACTACTCTTTTTTATCTGCAGATTTGTACTACCAGAAAAAGGACAGCAAGTGGGAATATCGCATACAGGCGACCAATTTACTGGATGTGCAAACCATCAATCAGGACAGTTTTAATGAAACCTTCAACACCACTTCAGAATATGCGGTAATGCCGCGCATATTGATGTTGACGGTGAAGTATGATTTGTAAGGTCAGCGAGTGCAAGGGTATTTATGAGCATCTTATTCTCCAAAGGTTTTAAAATAATAAAAGCGTAAGGGGGTAACTTTTTTAGGATATTTTGTTTTATGGTGTTACTTTTAGATAAAATAACGATGGCATGGCGTACACATGGAATATATCAGCTATAAATTCTAATGTATAGCGTATATAGACATGTTGGCAATAATTGAAAAATGATAAAAAAAAGCCAAGCATTTAAAATAAATTTTCCTCATTTAATACTATAAATTAGTAATTATGGATTTCAGATTAATACCACCTTATAGCGATATTGATAAATTTGACAATCAAAAAGTTTTCAAAATCCCAGTTACCGTAAAAAAGATACTTATAGAAAACTCTAATGGCCCCATTGTTCCTGTTATATTCGACCGCTTGGATTTTAAAACTGGCCAAATGAAAACTACAGCCGGTATAACATTCAAAAAATCTATAGAAATTTTCAATGATTTAGGACAATCAGTACCCTTTTTAACAAGTGCGATGGTCTTTAAAAGCAAAGGTCGAATAGCATTTAAAATTATTGGGGTTTATAATCAAGGTGTTTGGGAAGAAATACACGATGTTGAGAATATTATGAATAAGGATGAAAAAAGCATTATGGAAATATTTCAACATCATTATAAAAATTTGAATGAGTGGATTGGCGATTTAAATGATTGTTATTATAACAAACCCGAACAAAAAGAAAATGACTAATTTCTGTTTGGATTTAAATTATATCAATAAAAAAACCTGCGAACGGAATAACTATTGCCAACAAAAGTATAAAAAAAATAGGGCAATTAAATGCTAAATACTATGGTTCAGGCATATTTGCGAGGTCGCCAAATCTTTTGATTTGGCTTTAGGAAAAATAATATAAAAACAAAATGCAAAAGATTTGGCTTGTGGTTAATCCGAAAGGTAATTGCTTATTTACAGCCCTACTTCTTTTATACTAACCGTTACCCACAATTTGGAAAAAGGAAAGCCCACTGCACGTTCAAGCACATTTGCAGCTTCGTGCCTCAGCAACAAAAGAGCTTTCACTGCCCCACCTCCAACCAAACTGGATGATTGTTTTAATGCTCATTTAGTGAGATGTTAAATTATTATTACTATTTTGCAGACTGAATTAAACAATTCAAAAAATGAACCGAATAAAAGAGGTTTTAGAAGAAAAAGGCATCAAACAAATATGGTTAGCTGAACAGTTGGGTAAGAGTTACAACATGGTAAACTCATACGTCCAAAACAGAAGACAACCAAGTATTGAATGCCTTTATGAAATTGCTGAAATATTAAATATTGAAGCAAAGGAATTATTAATAGAAAGAGAAATTAAATAAATGAATGTATTAGACTTATTTTCTGGATGTGGAGGTATCAGTTTAGGATTTAAATTAGCTGGTTTTAACATCAGCGGAGGTGTTGATATTGACCCAGATTCTATAAAAACTTTCCAGAAAAACTTTCCCCAATCAAAAGCTGTTTGTGAAAGCTTATTGGAATATAGTGATGAAAAAATTATAGAAGATTTTGGGGATAAAGAAATTGACGTTGTTGTAGGTGGACCACCTTGTCAAGGTTTTTCATCTGCTAATAGGTGGAATAAAGAAAATGAAGATCCACGAAATAAATTATTTTTTGAGTATTTAAGATTTGTTGAATTATTAAAACCAAAAGCGGTTGTAATTGAAAATGTACGAGGGATTTTAACAAGAGATAATGGCTTTGCAAAAAGTAGGATTGAACAACTATTAAAAGACCTAGGATACAATGTGGATTGTAAAGTGCTTAACGCCTCAGATTATGGAGTACCACAAAATAGACTTAGAGCTTTTTTCGTTGCAATTAGAAATGATTACAAAGAAAATTTTGATTTTGAACAACTTAGTAAAAAACCAAAAGTATCTGTCAAAGAAGCAATTGGTGAGCTATATGATTTAGATAAAAATCCAAAAGATAAGCTCAGGAGTAAACCTCAAAATAAATACTTAAAATACATAAGGAAAGAAAACCAGGAAATTTTCAATCATGAAATTAAATATCCTGCTCAGCTAACCCAAGAGAGAATAAGCCACGTTCCACAAGGCGGAAATTGGGCAGATATACCGACAGATCTTTTTCCAAATAATAGAAACAATAGGCATTCTTCTGCTTTTAAAAGATTAGATGAACAAGCTTGTTCAGTAACTATTGATACTGGTAATGCACACAGTAATTATTTTCATCCGTTATACAATCGAATCCCTACAGTAAGGGAAGCTGCAAGAATTCAAAGCTTCAAAGACGACTTCATTTTAGAAGGAAGCAGAACAAGTCAATATCGTCAAGTTGGGAACGCAGTGCCGCCATTACTTGCAAAGGCAGTAGCAGATGAATTATTAAAATATTTAAATAAAAAATGAAAATAATAGATCTATTTTCTGGTGTTGGTGGACTGAGTCAGGGGTTTGAGTGGAATGGTTTTGAGCCCGCTGTAGCAATCGACTTTTGTGATGATGCAATCAAAACGTATAACCACAATCGAAAAGATAAGGTTGGTATTTCAATGGATGTTACTCAATTCAATGATGAATTACTCCCTGCCATTATAATAGAACACAAAATTGACGGAATAATTGGAGGACCACCGTGTCAAGGTTTTAGTACCGCCAGATTATCCAACGCAACAGAAAAAATTGGTGAAATCAACGAAAGTAGAAACCATTTATACCTTGAGTTTTTTAGGACTGTAGATATCGTAAGACCCAAATTCTTTTTGATTGAAAATGTCAGAGGATTAGTGTCTGCCAACAAAGGCGCTTTTGTAAAAGATATAATAGAAAGATTTGGAGGCATTGGATACAATGTCACTTATAAAATTTTAAACGCTTCAGATTATGGAGTTCCACAAAATAGACAACGGGTTTTCTTTGTAGGCTTATTAGAAGGTAAGTTTGAATTTCCCGAGAAATTCGAATATAAAGTTTCTACCAAGGAAGCCATCATGGATCTTATCCAATCTAACGAAGATGATATTCAAAAATATAGTACAATTTCAAAAAATGAGTATCAAAAATTGATGCGGAACGGAAAGAAAACCGTAAAAAATCATGAGGTAACGATTCATAATGAACAAACTACAAATGTTATTTCAATGGTGCCTAATGGTGGAAACATCAAGTCTTTACCGCCTGAATATTGGGAAATAAGAAAATACAACAAGGCTTTTCAGAGGATGAATAGTGAACTTCCATCTAACACAATAGATACTGGTCATAGAAATTATTTCCATTATGAAGCAAATAGAATCCCTACCGCACGAGAATCTGCAAGAATTCAAAGCTTTCCTGACTCATTTGAGTTTTTAGGAACAAAAGGAAGTCAATACAAGCAAGTTGGGAATGCAGTACCTCCACTTTTAGCAAAAGTATTAGCTAAGAAAATTAAATCATATCTTAAATAACCATTATGGCTAAAACAAAATATGATTTAAAAATCACAAAAAAAGATGGTGTTTCTGATTTAGCATCAATAGGTATAGTAGCAATCGCTTTTAAAATTATTGAGTGCCTTCTTGATTTAGAGCTAGAATCTAAAGATGAAATCAATGATCATAAATTTATCAGATACACCTTACTTCTTAACAAAAAAGAACTAGAGGAAAAAACACCCAACATACAAGGTAGATACAAAAGAACCCTTGAAAATCATGATTTGTATTTTTCTAGAATGTGGAACAAGGAAGAACTTGAGATCTTAATCACATATGTGGAAGAAAAGTACCCAAACGTATTTACTATATCCGAATCTGTTCAAAATTCAGATGTAAATATTAACTTATTACCAGAAATATTAGAAGTACTCGAAGATGATTCAATCGCAGAATTATTTGAATCAGATGAATTTAGGTATCAAAAAGGATCTGATAAATTAATTGAGTTTGAAAACTATGATGGTTTAACTAAGGAAGAAATTACCCTTCTATCGAATCAATTTAATGATTCTGATTTAACCTTTACAAGGTTTATAGCAGCTTTAGATAAAGAAAGTAAAGAATATCAACTATTAACATTGCTAGGGGAAGTTGTTAGTTATTGTGATCTTCATGCTGCAAATAAGAAAGTTTACAACCAATATGATGACAACAGAACACTAGGTAAAGCTGGTGTTCGAATGAATGATTGGCTTGATAAACTTCTCAGTTATAAAATAGCTGACAATGATCTAGAGAAACTTACCCCAAGTATAAAAAATGCATTCGTTTATTTGAAAGATCCGGAAAACGGATTAACAATGCTAAGTGAAAATCATAGAGAAAAATTTTCATTAAAAATTCTTAATAAGAATTATGATTCTGAAAGAATTGTAATTGATTTGATTTCATTTTTTGAACCTTATGAAATAAATGTTGCAAATGAGAAAAATAGAACTTCTGTTATTTGCAGCATACTTTATTCAAAAAACGTGAAAGATCTTTGGCTTGATAATGAAAATTCAGAATCAAAAAATATATTAAAATTAAAAGATATGAATATACCTCTAAATCAAATTTTCTATGGCCCCCCTGGTACTGGAAAAACTTATAATATTTCTTCAGAGGCTGAGAAAATAATTAACAATAATACATCTAGTGAGAATCTAACGTTAGAGCAAAAATTTGAACGTATTGTTAGAAATATTCGATCAGAATATGATGAAGCAATTTATAACAAGTTAAATGCCAATAGTATTTACCGTAATTTCAGCAAAGCAATGGTTGTTTGGGGTTATTTTCTAGATCCAAGGTATGACTCATCTGACACTATTGTGCACGAAGACTTAAAGGATATAGAAGGATTTAAAAGATCAGGTTGGTCTCAAAGAATGAGATATCTGACTGAATTTGGATTTATTGAGGGTGATTGGTATAATGATTTTTCTGGTCAACTGGGTTTCGATATGCACTTATCAGAATCAGGTATAGAACTTAAAAATAACTTACGCTCATTTATAGAAGAAGAAGCTATTCCTGCTGCAGATTTACTCTCTTGGCCTAGAGAAAAAGGGCTGCCAGAAATAGTAATAAATTCATATGTTAAAGTGCTAACAGAAGTTTCTCCTGTATCTAGAAATATTACGGCTTTTGAAAAGACAATATTTTGTGCTTTAAACATGTGTCTTCAAGGTAATTTGTTCAAACAAAATAGAGAAGGCAGACCTACAACTGAAGAAGAAATAGATTTGGTTGAGCGATATTTTGATGTTAATAGTACAGGTAATTCAGACTATAAATGGATTGGTTGGATTGCTGAAAACCTCGTTGATTTAAATCTTGTAGAAGAAATTCATGAAGAAAGGTTTAATAGATATTACTATCAAATTACAGAGGCTGGTCGTAATTTGGTCGAAGAGGTTGTGAATAAATGGCAATCTGAATACTCAAGCTTATTCGGTAAATACATCAACTATGAAACTGGGGTTGGATTAGGTCAGATTGAATTTATAACATTTCATCAGTCATATTCATATGAGGAATTTATTGAGGGCATACGGCCTAATTTAGATGGTGAAAATGAATTAACCTATTCTTTGGAAAAAGGGATTTTTAAAAGGGTTTCAGACCGTGCAAAGTTGGACCAAGACAACAATTATGTTATAATAATTGATGAAATCAATAGAGGTAATATCTCAAAAATATTTGGTGAATTAATAACACTAATTGAGCCGTCAAAAAGATTGTTTACTGAAAATGATGAGCATCCAAAGAAAGTAACACTCCCATATAGTAAAAAAAGGTTCGGTGTTCCAAAAAATCTGTACATATTAGGTACAATGAATACTGCTGATAAATCTATTGCCTTGCTTGATTCGGCATTAAGGAGACGATTTTCATTTACAGAAATGTTACCTAATTCTGAGGTAGTTGGGCAAATGATAACTATAGATGAAATTGATATAAAACTACTTTTTGACACAATCAACTCTAGAATTGAATTTTTAATTGATAAAGACCATACGATTGGTCATTCTTATTTTCTTAAAATAAAAGACAATCAAACCATTGAGGCTCTAGCTTTAATATTTAAAAATGAAATCATCCCATTATTGACCGAGTATTTCTATGGTGACTTTGAAAAGATTCAACTGGTTCTAGGCGAGAATAAAGATTGGAAATCTAAAAGCGCAAATAATTTCTTTAATAAGAAACCGTTCCAGCAAAAAAGCTTATTTGGTAAAGATGAAGCAGTAGAGGGTTATGACGAAAAAATCATTTTTGAATTAAATGATGATTTATTAGGACTAAAAGAAGATGGAATTATTAAAGGTAAATCAGAAGACCTAATAAAGCTTTTCAAATCTGTTTATACTCAGAAATCGAATTAGTGAGAAAAAATTACGAAATATCGGAATATGGTGTTATTAGATCTAAAGAAGATTATGACATAGAATCATCTTTTAAATCTTTAAAAGAGCTTTACCTACCAAAAGAACTTTTCAATGATCTCTTTGAGTTTATTATGCAAAATCAAGAAGAAAAGAAAGAAGGAGACCGTATGTTCTCAATCTTTTCTAAAGGAAAAAAACGTCAAATTAAAACAAAAAACTATGTTGGCGTAATTGAAACTTCAAAGGGTCTTACTTTGGAAATTTTACCTAAAATATTTTTCGATTATTCAGATGAGGATTACAATACTGAATTACTTGACACCAAAAAGGTATTTCTAAAGATGTTAAGTAAATTAAAGAATTCACCATTTCTAAATATCAGTTCTGCACGTCTCAAAACATCATCTAGCTTCCCTTTATTAGAAGTATTTATTGAGAATTACATCACGGAGATAAAGAAGATAATAAGAGTCGGTCTTAAATCTCAATATGTTGATAAGCAGGAAAATTTAAACTTCCTAAAAGGTAAGATTGTAAATTCATTAAACATAAAACATAATCACTCAAATAAAGCGAGGTTTTATTGTGCGTTTGATGAGTTTTCTGATAATATGGTTTATAACCAATTGATTAAATCAACGTTATTAAAACTGAATAGAATTTCAAAATCACATTACAACAGGACTAGTATCCTTCAATTATTGCATCATTTTGATCCAGTAAACGAATCTACGGACTTCATATCGGATTTCAGAAAAGTCAGCGGTAATAATAGACTATTTTTAAATTACAAGCAAGCTATCTCATGGTCTGAAGTTTTTTTAATGAATAAATCGTTTACAAACTTTAGCGGTAACTCTAAGAATATGGCTATTCTATTTCCTATGGAAAGAATTTTTGAAGATTACGTTGGTTACTTAATGAAAACATATGCCGATGGCCATGAAATAAAAACCCAAGACAAATCATATTATTTGGTATCCAATCACAAAGACAAGAATAAGTTTAGACTAAAGCCTGACATTGTAGCTACAAATGAGGATAATCATGAACAGATAATATTTGACACAAAGTGGAAATTGCTTGATGAGTCTAAGGAGAGTAAAAACTATAATATTTCTCAATCTGATATGTACCAGCTATATGCCTACGGAAAAAAATATGATTTAAAAAATGGATTTCTAACAGAACCTAAACTTGTATTGCTCTACCCTTCCAATCCAAATTTTCAAAAACCACTTGACGATTTTATTTACGAAGGGGAACTTATCTTAAGTGTGCTCCCTTTTAATTTAAAGAATTCTCTTTCTAAAAATGATGAGCAAAAAGAGCTAAACAACATTTTAGCATCAATAAGTAAAACAACAATGTATGATTTACAAGTACAACAATTAAATATGGCTGCTGAAGACGGAATACAATATGGAGATAGCTAACGCAAGTTCAAGCACATTGCAATCCTTTTACGTGCGGTTGCAAAGAGCTTTCACGCCAACGCTAAAAACGAAATGAATAAAATAAAAACGGCATACAACAAAGAACTGAGGTAAAAAACAAGTTTTTTCTTTAAAAATTTTACCCATAGTCATTCTGGCATTGTTGAAATGGAACAAACTAAAGTTTTTATATAATTAATAATTTACAATCAAAGCCACAAATCTAGCTTGTATTTGCCTGTCAGAGTTTATAGGCAAAAGATTAATGATAAAATATGATTTATGGTTGTTAATAATCCATTTTAAACATCAATTCACAAAAGCACTATACCCTGTAATAGCACGACCTACAATAAGCGTGTTGATTTCTTTAGTGCCTTCATAGCTGTATATCGCTTCAGCATCTGCTACAAAACGGGCTACATCATATTCCAAAAGAATGCCGTTACCACCCATCACCTCGCGGGCGCGGCTAACCACATCCCGAGTGCGTAAACTACAAAATACTTTTGCTAAGGAAGCATGCTCATCGGTAAGCAATTCTTGATCCTGTAATTCTGATAGCCTGTAACATAAAGTTTGCATGGCGGTTAGGTTTGAGACCATTTCCACTAAATGGTTTTGAATAAGTTGGTAAGATGCAATTGGTCTGCCAAACTGTTCCCGTTTTTTTGTGTATTTCAACGCCGCTTCATAAGCACCGCGCGCACAACCCACTGCTTGCCACGCGACGCCTGCTCGTGTCATTTGCAATACTTTTGCCGTGTCTTTAAAGGAATCTGCTTTTTGTAATCTATCGCTTTCAGGAATACTGCAATTGGTCAATGTGATGATGGCATTTTGTACAATGCGCAATGCCATTTTATCTTCCATTTTTTCGGCTTTGAACCCGGGGTTTTCTTTACGAACCAAAAACCCTTTTACCTGATTACTGTCCAGATCCCGGGCCCAGATAATAATAACATCAGCAAAAGTTGCATTGCCTATCCATTTTTTTTGACCGTTTAAAATCCAATTGCCATCTACTAATTTACATGAGGTTTCCAATCCTCCTGCCACTGCTGAGCCTACATTTGGTTCGGTTAGGCCAAAAGCACCAATTTTTTCTAAACTTTGCATTGCAGGGAGCCATTCCTGTTTTTGTTCCTCACTTCCGCACAGATAAATGGAGCCCATTGCTAAGCCGCTGTGCACTCCAAAAAAAGTGGAAATAGAAACATCCACCCGGGCCAGTTCCTGAGCAATAATACCTTCCAATAAAAAAGATTTGTTAGCACAACCATAGCCTTCATAGGTAACTCCCGCGATATTAAGTTTTGCAAACTTCTCAATAATCTCAAACGGAAATTTAGCGCGGTTCCAGTGGTCATTAACCAGTGGTTTTACTTCATCTTCCATAAAATTGCGCACTTGCAACTGTATAGCGCGCTCATCGGGAGTAAGTTTTAAATCAAGGTTATAAAAATCTCCATCGATTGGTGGGAGTTGGCGCTGTCCTTTTTTAGCTTTGGTGGTGAGCATTTTCATTAATCCTTTAAGCTGTCTCTCGTCCAGGTTCCCTAAAGATTTTACTGCTTCTGAAAGATCAATTTTTTTATTTATTTCGGCAAGTTGATTTAGATCAACCGATTTCAATAACTGTATCGTGCCTTTAATTTTTTGGAAGATGGACATGGTTTAGAATTTTAGATTCTTTAAAGATATACATTAAATGAAAGAGGGGAGTTAAGGAAATCTAAATTCTATATCTAAAAAAAGCCATTTTCGGAATAAAAATAAAGCTCACGTTAATATAAAATAAAGCTCAAAAATGGTGTATTTTGAGCTATTTTTTTAAATTTATGAGCTTAAAAGTAAGTGTATGCTTAGCGAAAGGAAAACAAATATAATAGAAATCATCCAAAGGAATCAGGGAATTTCCTCAAAGGAGGTCTTCATTCCTTGTCTCCATTTTGACTTCAGTGGGTTGTAAAAAAATTTGACCTAGTTATTCCGTAAAACCAAAAGCTTTCCTAACTTCTTCTACTTTATCCAGTTTTTCCCATGTAAAAAGTTCTACTTCCATTTCTTTTCTCCCGCAATAAGGGCTTTCAAAAACTTTGTTCACGGTTTTAGGCTCTCTTCCCATATGGCCATAAGCAGCGGTTTCACTATAAATGGGATTGCGAAGTTTCAATCTTTTTTCTATGGCGGCAGGGCGCATATCAAAAATTTCAGCAACTTTTTCTGCTATCTCACCATCAGTAAGATTTAGTGGTGAAGTACCATATGTATTTACATTTATGGAAGTAGGTTTTACCACCCCAATGGCATAGCTAACTTGTACAAGAACTTCGTCAGCAACACCGGCTGCCACTAAATTTTTAGCGATGTGCCTTGCAGCATAAGCGGCACTTCTGTCTACCTTGCTCGGGTCTTTTCCTGAGAAAGCGCCACCACCGTGAGCACCTTTTCCACCATAGGTATCCACAATTATTTTTCTTCCGGTTAAACCGGTATCCCCGTGCGGGCCGCCTATTACAAACTTTCCTGTTGGGTTTATATGGTAGGTAATACTATCGTCAAACAATTCCTGAACATAGGCAGGCAATTGTGCTTTCACTCGTGGAATTAAAATATTGATGATATCATTTTTGATTTTGGCGAGCATGGTTTCATCTTCATCAAAATCATCGTGTTGGGTAGAAACCACAATAGAATCAATACGCTGTGGCACATTATCATCACTGTATTCAATGGTTACCTGGCTTTTAGAATCTGGTCTTAAATAGGGGATTTGTGTTTCTTCCCTGCGCAACGCTGCAAGTTCGATTAAAATTTTATGGGAAATATCCAGTGCTAAAGGCATAAAATTAGCGGTTTCACTAGTAGCATACCCAAACATCATTCCCTGATCTCCTGCACCTTGTTCTTCCTTGTCTTCACGATCTACCCCTTGATTGATGTCTTGAGATTGCTCGTGAATTAACGAGATAACTCCACAAGAATCCCCACTGAATTTATAGGCACCTTTGGTATAACCAATTTTATTCACGACGTCGCGGGCAATTTGTTGTACATCGATATAGGTATTGCTTTTAACTTCACCGGCAAGAACTACTTGCCCCGTAGTAACCAGCGTTTCGCAAGCTACTTTAGAGGAAGGGTCAAAAGCTAAAAAATTATCTAAAAGGGCGTCACTGATTTGGTCAGCAACTTTATCAGGGTGTCCTTCTGAAACACTTTCTGAGGTAAATAAATAGGCCATTCTTTTATTTTTAGTTACAAGAGGAAAAACTCTAAGACGCAATAAACAGGTAAGAAATACACTGCTTTAGCATTTTTATTCCAAATAACATCTGGAATTTTAGAGGTTGCAATCAGTCAAATTTTTCCTCAAAAATTGTAGACAAATGTACAGATTTAATTAGAATCAAAAAACGATTGGCAAAAAAAGATTATTTAAAAAAAAGACACAAATATTTTGGATATTAAATTTTTCTGCCTGTATATTTGTATTCAGAAAGTTCACTAACGTATTGAAATGTTATCACGAAAGCTGGAGGGAATAGACCCTTTGAAAGCTTAGCAACCCTACTTTGTAGAAGGTGCTACATTCTATCTGCCATTGGTGGAAAAGATAACCCCGAGAAATTCTCTTCAACCCTTTCCTCGATAACATATATTTTTTAATAAACATCCTTAACAGGAGAATTAATGATATATGGCAACAATTTTAAATGAAATAAAAAAACGCATCCTTGTTCTTGACGGCGCAATGGGCACCATGCTACAACGCAATAATTTTTCGGAAGAAGACTTTCGAGGAGAGCGTTTCAAGGATTTCCCTCATTCTTTGAAAGGCAATAACGATTTGTTGTCCATTACCCAACCGGAAGCCGTAAAGCAAGTACACCGGTTGTACTTTCAAGCAGGTGCTGATATTGTAGAAACAAATACCTTTTCAGGAACGACAATCGGTATGGCTGATTACCATCTGGAAGAGCTGGTCTACGAACTCAATTATGAATCGGCTAAAATTGCTCGTGAGGTAGCTGACGAATTTACAGACAAGCCCCGTTTTGTTGCAGGATCTATAGGTCCCACAAACCGAACTGCAAGTATGAGTCCTGATGTTAATGATCCCGGTTATCGTGCTGTTACTTTTGATGATTTGCGCATTGCTTACAAACAACAAGTAGAAGCCTTGATTGACGGAGGTTGTGATGTACTTTTGGTAGAAACTATTTTTGATACTCTCAATGCAAAAGCAGCACTTTATGCTATAGAAGAAGTAAAAGAAGAACGTCAAATCGAGATACCAATCATGGTTTCCGGAACGATTACAGATGCTTCCGGAAGAACACTTTCGGGGCAGACGGTAGAGGCATTTTTAATTTCAGTTTCTCACATTCCCTTATTGAGTGTGGGTTTTAATTGTGCTTTGGGTGCAGACCAATTGAAACCTTATTTAAAGCGACTGTCTCATGAAACTAATTTCTATACTTCAGCACATCCCAATGCAGGTTTGCCGAATGCCTTTGGACAATATGATCAAACGCCTCAGGAAATGCAACTACTTATCAGAGAGTATTTACAAGATAATTTAGTGAACATTGTGGGGGGTTGCTGTGGCACCACTCCGGAACACATAAAATTAATTGCTGAGGTGGCCTCCCAGTTTGAACCAAGAAAACTTCCAGAAAGCGTACTATGAACAAAGAAGCATCCAAAAAACAGTTAAAACTATCGGGTCTGGAGCCTTTGCTATTTACAGATCAGACTAATTTTGTAAACGTGGGCGAGCGCACAAACGTTACCGGATCGCGAAAATTTCTTCGGTTAATAAAAGATGGCAAATATAACGAAGCACTTGCTGTCGCCCGCGATCAAGTGGAAGGTGGCGCACAAATCATCGATGTAAATATGGATGAAGGGATGCTCGATGGGGTGTTTGCCATAACTAAATTTTTAAATCTAATAGCCGCTGAACCGGATATCGCCCGTGTGCCCGTAATGATTGACAGCTCTAAATGGGAAATTATAGAAGCCGGATTAAAAGTGGTACAGGGAAAAGCGGTAGTAAATTCCATTTCGTTGAAAGAGGGGGAGGAAGTTTTCATAGAATATGCAAAAAAGATTAAACGTTACGGAGCTGCAGTGATTGTAATGGCTTTTGATGAAAACGGGCAAGCAGACACGTTTGAGCGGCGCATAGAAATCTGTAAAAGGAGCTATGCTGTTTTAGTTGATAAAGTACATTTTCCGGCGGAAGACATCATTTTTGATCCAAATATTTTCCCGGTAGCTACCGGAATGGACGAACACAAACTCAATGCGCTCGATTTTTTCAGGGCGACAAAATGGATTCGGGAAAATTTACCACACGCTAATGTTTCCGGTGGGGTAAGCAATGTGTCGTTTTCCTTTCGTGGAAACGATAAAGTGCGCGAGGCGATGCATTCTGCATTTTTATATCACGCCATTCAAAACGGAATGACCATGGGAATCGTCAATCCCGAAATGCTCGAGATTTATGATGAAATTGACAAAACCCTTTTAACACATGTAGAAGACGTGCTACTCAACCGAAGAGACGATGCCACAGAACGGTTACTCGATCTTGCCGAAAGTTTTAAAGGGGATTTTAAAGTGTCTGAAAAACAAACTCAGGAATGGCGATCAGGGACAGTACAGGAACGATTAACACACTCCTTAGTGAAAGGCATCGATGAATTTATTGAAATAGATGTGGAAGAAGCTAGGATAAAGGCAAAAAAGGCAATTGAGGTAATTGAAATCAACCTCATGGAAGGAATGAATGTGGTGGGGGATTTATTTGGCAGCGGAAAAATGTTTTTGCCGCAGGTGGTAAAATCGGCGCGTGTTATGAAAAAAGCGGTGGCGTTTTTATTACCTCACATTGAACTTGAAAAGGACTCAACGACTTCGTCGTCTGCGGGAAAAGTTTTAATGGCGACCGTTAAGGGAGATGTGCACGACATAGGCAAAAATATTGTGGCAGTGGTTTTAGCGTGCAATAATTTTGAAATTATCGATTTGGGCGTAATGGTCTCCCCGGAGAAGATTATGGAAACGGCTATTCGGGAAAACGTGGATATTATTGGACTTAGTGGTTTAATTACTCCTTCCTTGGACGAGATGGTTTATTTAGCGAAAGAAATGGATAAATTGAACATCAAAATCCCCATTATGATAGGAGGTGCTACCACATCCCGAGCGCATACTGCCGTAAAAATCGCTCCGGAATATAAGGAAACCGTGGTGCATGTAAACGATGCTTCCCGCGCGGTAACGGTAGCTACTAATTTGCTGCAAGCAGAAACCAAGGTTGCTTATTCAAAATCGGTTAGAGCAGAATATGACACCCTGCGGGAACATTATTTAAGCAGGAGCAGGGATAAAAATTACCTTAGCCTTACCGAAGCCCGAAAAAACAAATTGCTGTTGGATTGGGAAAATTTTGAACCTGTAAAGCCAAATTTCATCGGCACAAAAACCATAGATGTAGCTCTTGAAATACTAGTAGATTATATAGATTGGACACCTTTTTTTCAATCCTGGGAATTGCATGGAAAATATCCGGCTATTTTAACAGACGAAATTGTGGGTGAGCAAGCCACATCGTTATTTGAAGACGCACAAAAAATGCTGGAGCAGATGGTTTCTGAAAAATGGCTTACCGCGAAAGGGATTCTGGGAATTTTCCCTGCTAACCAGATAGGGGATGACGATATACAAGTGAAAGTGGAAAACGGAAAGGAATTGGCAAAATTCCTGACGCTTCGCCAGCAGTCGCTAAAAACTGCCGGAGCGCCAAATATTGCTTTGGCAGATTTTATTGCACCAAAAGATTCTGGAAAGGAAGATTATATAGGTTGTTTTTGTGTAACTACCGGGTTTGGTGTGGATGAAAAAGCGGCGGCATTTGAAAAACAACTGGACGATTATAATTCCATATTGGTAAAAGCATTAGGCGACAGGCTTGCAGAAGCTTTTGCAGAATATTTGCATTTGCAGGTGAGAAAAGAAATCTGGGGATATGTTTCCGAAGAAAATTTAACTAACGACGAGTTAATACAAGAATCTTACAAAGGCATCCGGCCTGCACCGGGATATCCCGCTTGTCCTGATCATTTAGAAAAACCCACCATTTGGAAATTGCTGCAAGTGGAGGAAAAAATAGGGGTTAAACTCACTGAAAGTATGGCGATGTGGCCGGCATCATCGGTTTCCGGGTATTATTTTTCCCATCCGCAGAGCAAATATTTTGGTCTTGGAAAAATCAAAAAAGATCAAGTGGAAGACTATGCAAAACGAAGAAATATAGCAATGGAAACTGCCAGTAAATGGTTATCCCCAAATATCGCAGACAATTAATTCACAAATCAAATATCTAATGTCTTAAATCTAAAATCTCATATCTCTTGCCTAAAATGAAAGTAACAAAACACATAGAAAACGCAAACGGTAAAACCCTTTTCTCCTTTGAAATTTTACCCCCTTTAAAAGGGCAAAACATCCAAAGCATATTTGATAGCATAGATCCTTTAATGGAATTTAAGCCCCCATTCATTGATGTGACCTACCATAGGGAAGAATATCAATTTAAGGAATTGCCAAGTGGTTTATTGGAAAAGAAAATTGTAAAAAAGCGCCCGGGAACTGTGGGTATCTGCGCCGGGATTCAGAATAAATATGATGTCGATGCCATACCGCACATTTTGTGTGGAGGTTTTACCAAAGAAGATACTGAGAATCTTTTGATTGACCTTGCGTTTTTAGACATTGATAATGTGGTCGCCTTGCGTGGAGATGCCTTAAAAAACGAAACCTATTTCAAGCCCGATAAAGAAGGAAATACCTATGCTTCAGAATTGGTAACCCAAATAAGTAATCTAAATAAAGGAATTTATCTGGATGAAGATTTGCAGAATTCTTCTTGCACTGATTTTTGTATTGGTGTTGCCGGGTATCCTGAAAAGCATATGGAAGCGCCAAGTATGGATAGTGACGTACATTTTTTGAAGCAAAAAATAAAAAATGGTGCAGAGTACATAATCACCCAAATGTTTTTTGACAACAAAAAGTTTTTTGATTTTGTTGCTAAGTGCAGGGCTTCGGGGATAACTGTTCCTATAATCCCGGGTTTAAAACCAATAGCAACCAAAAAACAATTAAATCTTATTCCCCATCGATTTAAAGTAGATTTGCCTGACGATTTAATAATGGAGGTGGTGCGAGCTAAAGACAATGAGGCTGTACAACAAGTGGGCAATTCCTGGTGTGTGCAGCAAAGTAAAGAATTGATTGCGGCCGGTATTCCCGTGCTCCATTATTACTCTATGGGAAAAAGTGAGAATATTAAAAGCATTGCATCGCAATTATTTTAAATATTCTATTATTTTTACGGCAATGAAAAAAATTGCTGTTTGCCTGTTTTACATTTTAGGTTTTAGTATTTCGACTTCACTCTATACAAGTGCTTTTTCACAGGAAGAGCAGAAACCATTTTCCATTGAAGCTACTTATTTCTATGGTACTATTCTGGAGCACAATCCGGATATAGGCCATTTAATAACAGAGCATCCTGAGGGATTCCTGCTTAAATACAACCGAAAAACCTATGGTTTTAATGATTGGGAAAAGCGATATAATCATCCGGACTGGGGTTTTACGTTTTCTTATCAAAACATGAAAAATCCATTTTTAGGGGAATTGTATGGTTTGTATGGTCATTACAGCTGGTATTTTTACAAACGTAATTTTAATGTGACGGTAGGTCAGGGAATTGCCTATGCAACAAATCCATACCACCCGGACAACAATTATATGAACAACGCTTATGGTACCAGTTTTTTAAGCGCCACCTTATTGAGCGGAAACTATGTGAAGGAAAATATCTGGAATGGAATTGGTTTTAAAGCAGGTATAACGCTTTTGCATTATTCTAACGCAAATGTAAAAGCACCCAATAATAGCACAAACACCTTTACTTTAAGTGCAGGATTGAGCTATCAATTTGATCATGAAAATCTTCCGGAATTAATTCCATTGGAAGAAAAAGAAAAATACTCTGAGCCCATTACCTATAATTTTGTGTTCCGTTCGGGAATAAATGAAAGTGATGTCGTGGGTTCCGGGCAGTTTCCTTTTTATGTGTTTTCCGCATTTGCTGATAAAAAAATAAACAGGAAAAGTACATTTCAGGCCGGGGTAGATGTGTTTTTTGCTAATTTTTTAAAAGAATTGATTTATTATCGTTCAGTAGCGTATCCTGAATTAGACATTACCGGGGAGGAAGATTACAAACGTGTGGGAATTTTTGTGGGTCATGAATTACGTTTTAATAAAGTAGCATTTGTGTCTCAATTGGGCTATTATATTTATTATCCTTATGCCTTTGAAGGTCAGGTATACAATCGTTTGGGATTAAAACGATATTTTGGGGAGCAGGAACGATTTTTTGGCGTAATAACGGTTAAAGCACACGGTGCCAAAGCCGAAGCAGTTGAATTTGGTGTGGGAATTAGATTATAAACGTATGAAGAAGCTTATTTATATTTTAACAACAGTTATGCTTTTGGGATGTGATTCTGAAAATGCCTATAACTGTATAAAAACTTCCGGGAGTATTATTTCCGTTGAGTTGGATTTTCCTGCTTTCACTAAAGTAGATGTTGGTCACCGTGTACAGTTAATAATTGAACATGGCGATACTCAAAAAGTAATTCTGGAAACCGGGGAAAATTTATTAGGTAAAATAGATGTTCAAGTGATAGACGATCGGTTGGTTATTGTAGATAGTAATAACTGCAATTTATTCAGGGATTATGGTATTTCCAAAGTATATGTAACGTCTCCTAATATTTCTGAAATCAGGAACAGTTCCGGTCTTACGGTGGAGAGTAGGGGCGTGTTGCGTTATCCAAGTCTTACTTTATTGTCTGAAGATACTTTTAATGAAGACGCCTATAATACAGACGGGGATTTTATTTTGGATATTGAGGTAGAAAGTTTGACGGTTGTGGTAAATAATATTTCCAATTTTTTTATGACAGGTTCCGCAACTTCCGCAACCATTGGCTTATATGCCGGGGATTCCCGGTTTGAAGGACAAAATTTAATAATTCAAAACCTGAATTTTTATCACCGCAGCACTAATAAAATGTTTGTAAATCCACAGCAATCCATTCGCGGGGAAATTCGCAGTGTGGGAGATGTTATTTCACTTAACCAACCCCCGATAGTGGAGGTGGAGGAGTTTTATACTGGGAGGTTGATTTTTCAATAAATAAACAAAACTTAAGTTTAAGCAAGATTTATTATTTTGTTCACGATGTTGAGATGCAACTATATTCTTTTAATCCAAGATTTAGGATTTCTTTTACTGTGAAAAACCCCAAAAACCAAAAGGGTATTTTTTTCAATTTTAAAATGTATTTGATAAGGAAATTTGGAAAGATTATAAATCCGGACTTGTTTTATACTTGACTGCAATTTTTTCAGGATTGAGTTTAATATAATCCAATCCTTCCTCTAAATTTTGTAAAAATCTGGTATCAAGGTTTTCATAAGGGATTTCAGCATAATAATCAAAGGGATCCTGAATATCTCAGGAAGCTTCATTAGATAGCAGCAACCTGTATTTCATTTTTTATTTTAGGATTTTAGCCTTGTATGTAAATTATACTTCTCTTATTAAATTTATTTACGTAATTAAAATGAAAGTTCTTTTGACCACTATACCTTGAACTTTATGGTAATCTTCTTCTTTATATTCGCTTAGATCTATTTCACCAGTACTTTTTTCAACTTTTTCTTTACAAGAATAAAGAGACGTTAAGAGTAAAATAACTAGAATTATTTTTTTTTTCATAGATAATCCTGTTTTTGTAAACTGCTAATCTTTAGCTAAAGATTCCATTACCGAATCTATTTCATTACTTTTTATACCCAATTTTGGGTCTTGGTTTCATATCTTCTTTTTTATCAATTAGTTCATCAAGATAGTTGAATACTAATTCGATGTTTTTGCTGTGATTGGTTAGTTTCTTTTTTATTTCTTCAACTTCAAGTTTAAGACTTAAATTATCTGTTAAGGCTTCTCGCATTTTAATAAATACTTCTATAATTTTGATACTCACTTGTATCGCCCTTTCACTTGTTAAAACATTGGCAACCATCAGGATTCCATGTTCTGTAAAAACCTTTGGCAAAACCGGTGAGAATTTCAGTTTCTCGAGGTGGTCGCAATTTGCGACCACCTGATTCTTTTCTTCCTTTGTAAGTTCAAACATAAAGTTAGAGGGAAAGCGACTTATGTTTCTTTTAACTTGCTCATTGAGCCTTTTTGTTGTTACACCATAAAGTTCAGCAATGTCAGTATCTATCATTACTTTTTGATCTCTAATCAAAAATATTTTATTGGCGATTATTTAAGGTGATATAGACAATTGATTTTTCATGGAAACACTTTTTTGACTTTAGCTATTATAAAGGTATAAAAAAGTTCAAGGATTTCTTTTAGAAAATGGGGTGAAGGGTTGTGCTTTAAAATCTTGTCATAGCGACTTATTTCTCACCAGCAGTCATTTCCCTAAAAATAGCCTCCAGATTTTTATTTTTCAGGTTCAACTGCACTATTTTAAGACCATTGTCGTGTGCAAAATCAAATACCGCAGGGCGCATGTCTTTTTGGGTATCAAAAGTAAGCTCATACATAAAATCAAAAGTATTTTCCACTTTTTTAATATTCGGCAATTGTTGCAGGGCTACTTCTTCAATTCTATAATCAAAGGCGACTTCGATAATCTGGGTTTTGGCATCTTTGAGCCCCGCTAATTGTTGATCTGCTACAATTTTTCCGTGATTTATAATGATTACCCGATCGCAAATAGCTTCTACTTCCTGCATAATATGTGTGGATAGAAAAATAGTTTTTCCTGCCTGTCCGTCCGGTTTATTTTTACTGACGTTTTTTATAAGTTCCCTTATTTCAACTAACTGGTTTGGGTCAAGACCCGTGGTGGGCTCATCCAAAATCAAAACTTCAGGGTCGTGCAGAAGGGCATTTGCAATACCCACACGCTGGCGGTATCCTTTGGAAAGTTGACCAATCTTTTTATGTGCTTCCGGGGTTAACCCTGTTTGGATAATTACTTCTTCGACACGATTTTTGGGTGTTTTATAGATAGAGGCGTTGAACAATAAATATTCCCTTACATACATTTCTAAATACAACGGATTGTTTTCAGGTAAATATCCTACGCTTTTTTGCACCTGCATGGCTTCTGTGTCAATATTAAAGCCGTTTATTGTGGCAGTGCCTTCGGTAGCCGGGATATAGGTGGTTAAAATCTTCATCAATGTGGATTTTCCAGCGCCATTTGGACCTAAAAAGCCAACAATTTCCCCTTTATTTATTTTAAAGGAAATAGTGTCGAGCGCTTTTTGTTCTCCGTAATTTTTAGAAATATTAATAACCTCAATAGACATAGTTTCTTTTTTTCAAATTTAATGCAATAGCCGCAATAGCTAACTATTTTAATGAAAGAAATATTGTAACTTTGTCCTGCTTTATGGAAAATAAAAGAAAACATAGAAATTACTTTTGGTGGCAACTTCTTAAATGAAGAACAATCGGTGTGTTTCTCAAAATGAAGCAAGTATTCATTTTTTAGCTCCGAATGGGGCTTTTATTTTTTATGTGAAAAATTGCTATTAAGAAAAATTCTACTATGGAAAACTCAAAAACGTATGGTAAATGGCTGAAAGATTTTGGTCTGAATCATCCATTAGTAATTGCCGGACCTTGCAGTGCAGAAACGGAAGAGCAGGTTTTAAATATTGCACATCAGTTAAAAAACACAGATACAACAGTGATGCGTGCCGGTATCTGGAAACCCAGGACCAGACCCGGAAATTTTGAAGGTGTTGGCGCTATTGGTCTCAAATGGATGCAACGTGCCAAAGAAGAAACAGGCTTACTTCTTGCCACAGAAGTAGCAAATAAAGCCCATGTAGATTTAGCCCTGGAAGCAGGAATAGATCTTTTGTGGATTGGTGCCAGAAGCACAGTAAGCCCTTTTATTGTCCAGGAAATTGCAGATGCATTAGAAGGGACAGACAAAATTGTTTTGGTAAAAAATCCTGTGAATCCAGATTTATCTCTTTGGCTGGGTGCTGTAGAACGTCTGCACGAAGCTAATATTAAAAATCTTGGGGTAATTCACCGAGGGTTTTCCACGTATGAAAAAACCACCTATCGCAATAATCCGGAATGGCAAATACCTATTGATTTGCAAAGTAGATTTCCTGATTTGCCATTATTGCTGGACCCGTCACACATAGGAGGTAGAAGGGATTTGATTTTTGATTTGTGCCAGACGGCTTTAGATTTAAATTATGACGGACTCATGCTAGAAACCCATTTTGATCCGGATACCGCTTGGAGCGATGCAAATCAACAAATTACGCCAAAAAGGCTAGAAGAAATTACCGTCGATTTAAAAATTAGAAAGGAAGAAGGCGATGCTGTCGAGTTTAAAAACAAATTAAATACCTTGCGCACACAAATAGACATTATTGACATGCAACTTATGGCTAACATAGGTAAAAGAATGAAAATAGCAGATAATATAGGGGTATTAAAAAAAGAGAATAATGTTGCTATCTTGCAAGCTAAAAGATGGAAACAGGTTTTAGAGAGAATGCATGAAGTAGGTAAGAAAGAAAATTTAAGTGAAGAATTTATCGATCGCGTTTATAAAGCAATTCACCAGGAATCGATTCAGCACCAGCAGCAAAAGTTAACCAGATAATATTAGTTTTTAAAGGGCAATAATGAAAGGGACTGTCTATAAATCTACCGGAAGCTGGTACACAGTAAAAGCCGAAAACGGTACATTTTACGAATGCCGCATAAAAGGAAAATTCAGGATAAAGGGTATAAAAAGCACCAATCCTATAGCAGTGGGTGATCGCGTTACTTTTCAGGTAGAAACAAAATCAGAAACTTATGAGGGCGTTATTTCTGCTATAGAGGATAGGGATAACTATATCATTCGCAAATCTGTCAATCTTTCCAAGAGAACCCACATCATCGCTTCTAATATTGATCAGTTGCTTTTGGTCATTACTTTAAACAATCCGCCAACGTTTACGTCATTTATTGACCGGTTTTTGGTTACCGCAGAGGCTTATCATATTAAAACAGTACTATTGTTTAATAAGATGGATACCTATTCAGAAGAAGAACTTTTAGAAATACAATTTTTAGAAGCCACCTATAAAAAGATAGGATATGAATGTCTTGGTATTTCGGCAATTACAGGATTTAATATTTCCGAATTAAAAAGAAAGATGCAGGGCAAAGTGAGTATTTTTGCCGGCCACAGCGGTGTTGGAAAATCTACTTTAATCAATAGTCTGGAGCCCGGATTGGATATTAAAACCAAGCAAATTTCAGAACAACATCAACAAGGGCAGCATACAACTACATTTGCAGAAATGTATGACTTATCTTTTGATGCCAAAATTATTGATACCCCCGGCGTAAAAGGTTTTGGTGTTGTAGATATGGAAAAGGAAGAATTAAGTGACTATTTTCCGGAGTTTTTAAAATTAAAACAACACTGTAAATTTCATAATTGTCTACATTTGCATGAGCCCAATTGTGCAGTGAAAGATGCTTTGGAAAACGAAGAAGTTGCCTGGTCCCGTTACCGAAGCTACTTACAACTTTTAGAAGGGGAAGATGAAAATTATAGAACTGACCATTGGGAAAATGATGTTGAAAATTAAAATGATTCCCCACAAAGCGGGAATAATGAGATACTCGCCTTCGCGAGTAATAGTATGAGAGCAGTAATACAAAGAGTAAAACAAGCTTCTGTAGCAGTAGATGCCAAAAATATCGCTGTTATACAAAATGGTTTACTTGTCTTTTTGGGTATTGAAGAGCAAGATGCTGAAGAAGATATTTCATGGCTTGTGTCTAAATTGATTAAACTTCGTATATTTGAAGACGAGGCAGGAGCAATGAACCGCTCTTTGCTGGATACAAACGGAGACGTTTTAGTGGTAAGTCAATTTACACTGCACGCCTCCACAAAAAAGGGCAATCGCCCATCTTTTATAAAAGCCGCTAAGCCTGTTGTTGCAATCCCCTTGTACAATTTGTTTGTCACTCATTTAGAGAATGCATTAGGAAAAAAAGTCGCCACCGGAGAATTTGGTGCTATGATGGATGTTTCTTTAATCAACGACGGACCCGTTACCATTTTAATAGACACAAAAAACAGGGAATAAATATTCTTTTTAACTTTTTTCTTTTGCAAAAGGTTCTATATTTGAAAACTTAAAATTTTGTTAATGCGGCTACTTTTTATTTCACTATTTATTATCACTCAGGCATACTCTCAAAAAGAAGATTTTTCTGTCAGAATAATTCCTGCAGAGTTGATGGAAGATGCTAATGCTGTATACAGGGTTGATGAAATGACTGTAATTATTAAGTCCAGAAAGGATGTAGTTGTAAATGTAAGGCAAGTAATTACTATTTTAAATAAGTCCGGGGAAGTTCATAACAATAATAAAATTGGTTATAGTAATAGCCATAAAATAAGTAAAGCCGAAGCAATTATCTACAGTGCTTCTGGTAAAGAGATCCAAAGGTTTAAAAAGAAAGATTTTAAAAATCAAAGTGCTGTGGACGGGGGTACTTTGTATTCAGATTCCCGATTACTTTATTTAGATTATACTCCCATAAATTACCCGTATACTATAGAACTTTCTTATGAAAGAGCTACTTCGAATTCTATTTATCTTCCCGGATGGTATTTTATAGGTGGATATGGCTTAAGTTCAGAAAGTAGCTTATTTACAATACATTACAATCCGGCAGAACTCTCCATTAATTACAAAGAAACTAATTTTAAAAATTTAGAAATCGAGAAAAATAAAACCCCGGGAACTTTATCCTATAGCTCAAAAAATTTGAAAGCAATTAAATATGAGCACTATAGCCCCACATTATCTGATATTATACCTATGGTTAAAACTGTGCCCACAGCTTTTCATTATGAAGGAATCTATGGGGAAGCATCTAACTGGTCAGAATTAGGGAAATGGTTCTATGATAATATATTGTCAGGCAGGGACATTTTGCCCGCCAAAACCCTAGAAGAAATAAGATCTTTAGTACTTGGAGTAGAAGATGACCTAGAAAAAGCCAGAATAGTATATGAATTTGTGCAAAAGAATACCAGATACATTAGCGTTCAAGTAGGCATTGGAGGATTTCAACCCATTACAGCTGCAGATGTAGACAGGTTAAAATATGGGGATTGTAAAGGACTATCTAATTATACAAAAGCCTTACTAGAAGCTGTGGGAGTTACATCTTATTACACGCACGTTGAGGCAAATAGTGTTCCATATGATTTTGATGAAGACTTTGCATCTATAGAACAAGGAAATCATGTAATACTTGCAATTCCACATGAAGGGGAATATAAATGGATCGATTGCACAAGTCAGGTGCACCCTTTTGGCTTTGTTGGGGATTTTACAGACAATAGAAATGTTTTGGTTATGAATCCGGAGGCTAGTGAAATCGTAAGAACTGTTGCTTATCTCAATGAAGAAAATAAATTAACCACTACTGCTAACAGTGTGTTAGATACAGAAGGGAATTTAACTTCCACAATAAAAGTGATGAGTAGCGGTATCCAATATGATAACCGTTTTCATCTGGAAAAATATGTAAGGGATGACATTCAAAAGTTTTATAAAAGTTATTTAAGCAAGATTAATAACCTTCAACTTAAGAATATTTCGTTTCAAAATGATAAGAATTCTGTAGCGTTTACAGAGGATATTACAATTCAGGCATCTAATTTTGCTTCCAAAAGTGGAAACAGGCTTATTGTTACTGTTAACATGATAAATAAAAATATATATGTGCCAGACAGGTACACTGTCAGAACCCATCCTGTGAAATCTGCCAGGGGTTATTTATATGAAACAGAGAATCTAATTGAGCTTCCAGATGGTTATGAAATTGAAGCTATACCCACCATTAAATCCATAAGCAATAAATATGGGGAATATCAGGCTGAAATTCTTGTAAATTCAAATAATACTATCTCTTATCGCAGAAAGTTTTTCGTCAGGGAAGGAAGCTATCCTAAAGAAGAATATAAAGACTTTAGACAATTTTTTAGTGAAGCGGCGCTGCAAGACAATGCAAAAATTGTATTAATTAAAAAATAAACAACATGAAAAACTCTTTACTAACTTTAGCTTGTGTTTTATTTTGTATCACTGTGCACTCTCAACGGTATGACTTTGGTAAAATATCAGAGGATGAAATTAAACAAGAAGCCCATCCATTAGATCAAGAAGCTGATGCTGCTGTTATCTATAAAAAAGGAAGCGTTAAAATGGAGTATCAAGAAGGATGGCAATATGTTTATGAAGTAGAAGCAAGAATAAAAATTTATAAAAAAGAAGGCTTTAAACATGCAACCATTTCTGTGCCGTTATATAGAATTGGGGCCGGTAAAAATGAAATATTTTCAGGTTTAAAAGCATTCACAAATAATATGGAAGGTGGCAAAATAACAAAAGAGAGAATTAGAAATGAAGGTATTTTTGATGAAGATTACAATGAGTTTTGGGATCTTAAGAAATTTACTTTTCCTAATGTGAAAGAAGGGTCAGTTTTAGAATATTCCTATAAAATCACCTCACCATATATTGTGTCACTTCCTGAATTTTACTTTCAAGAAAAAATACCGGTAAATAATGCAGAATACATTCTTAATATACCGGAATATTTAGGATATAAATCTTATTCTAAGGGATATTTCCCATTAAAGCGGGATGAAAACAGGAAATTAGATGATTTTACATTTGCATATGTCCCTACCCTTACTGCCGGAAATTCAGCTCTTGGATCTCATAAGACCCAATATTCCACTGTGCCATATACTTTAATCACCACTACGTATACAGCCCAAGATGTGCCTAAATTAACTGCAGAAGAGTATGTTAATAATCTAGACAATTATTTTACCTCCATAAAACCTGAATTAGAATGGGCAAAAATGCCACGCTCTGAAATTGAAAGATTTGCCCAAACTTGGGATGATGTGGTTAAAGCTATATATAAATCAGATAAATTTGGAAAAGAACTCACCCAGAAAAATTATTTTGAAGCAGAATTAAACCCCTTATTAATGGGTGCGGGTTCCAGTAAAGAAAAGGCAACTATTATTTTGGAATTTGTAAAGAAAAAAATGGCCTGGAATGGAATTTATGGTTACTATACCAAAGATGGCCTGAAATCTGCTTATTCCAAAAGATCCGGAAATGTAGCTGAAATAAATTTGATGTTAACTGCAATGTTGCGACAAGCTGGGCTAGTTGCAAACCCGGTATTAGTGAGCACTAAATCAGGAGGAATTCCACTTTTCCCTACCCGAAGTGGATTCAATTATGTTGTTAGTGCTGTAGAATTAGGCAATGAAGTAATTTTGCTGGACGCCACCAGCCCGTATAGTAGCCCTAATGTATTGCCGGAAAAGACTATTAATTGGTATGGACGCATTGTAAGAAGTGATGAAAGTTCACTCCAGATTAATATGATGCCAAAAACCCCATCCAGAACTGTTGTTAATATGGATGCAAAAATTAATACTACAGGCTCTATTGAAGGGCGTATAAGAAATACACTTACGGAACACTCAGCCCTCTCCTTTAGAAGTGAAAATGCCAGTAAGGATGAAAAATCTTATATAAATGAGCTGCAAAATAAATTTGTAAGCATGAATATTGAAGAATATTCTATTCAAAACAAAACAGACCCCTATAAACCATTAGTGGAAGTATATAATTTCACAAAAGAAAATGCTTATGATAAAATAGGAGATAAAATATACTTTAACCCTCTGTTTTTCTTTGCCAAAACAAAAAATCCATTCACCGCAGAAAAGCGGGAATATCCTATAGATTTTAAATATCCAAGTTCAGATACCTATATGATTAATATTACTATACCTGATGGTTATACAGTAGAGTCCATACCGGAATCTGCCTCACTTGAACTTCCTGATGAAATAGGCAAATTTGGGTTTATGATTTCTAATACAGAAAATAATATACAATTAAGAGTTACCTCAGAGATAAATGTACCTTTGGTTCCGGCATTATACTATGATATACTGCAAGAGTATTTTAAAATTATAGTAGAAAAGGAAACAGAAAAAATAGTGCTTACAAAAATCTAAAACCACCTTAATCCATGAACCTCAAAAACGCACAACAGGACGTCGATGTCTGGATTAAAGAACACGGTGTTCGTTATTTTAACGAGCTAACCAATATGGCGCAACTCACTGAAGAAGTGGGCGAAGTTGCAAGAATAATTGCACGCCGTTATGGCGAACAAAGTGAAAAAGAAAGTGATAAAAATAAAGATCTCGGCGAAGAACTCGCCGATGTTGTTTTTGTAGTTCTGTGCCTTGCAAACCAAACCGGAATTGATTTACAACAATCCTTTGACAAAAAACTGAAGCTTAAGACCGGTCGCGACCACGACAGGCATCAAAATAACGAAAAGCTAAAATAGGGTTTTTGACATATGCATCGTACTTTTACATTGCAATCTTAACCCTTTTTACTCTAATGAATGTATATCTGCGACAGAGTTTTTTACATCCTGAATCTGCAATACAAATTTGTGGCTCTAAGAGTGAATCTAACCGGTTGTTGTTGCTTCAGGCAATTTTCTCTAAAATAGAAATAAAAAATCTTTCTACTAGTGAAGATACTGTAGTGCTTCAAAATGCTTTATTATCTAAAGAAAACACTATCGATGTCCACCATGCCGGTACCGCTATGCGCTTTTTAACGGCTTATTTTGCAGTGCAACAAGGCAGGGAATTAGTTTTAACAGGTTCAGAAAGAATGAAACAAAGGCCTATAGGGCCGCTTGTTGAGGCTTTACGTCAGTTAGGAGCACAGATAGAGTTTCTTCAAAAAGAAGGATTCCCGCCTTTAAAAATCACCGGAAAGCAAATCAGCAAAAATAAAGTGACAATAGACGCAAGTATAAGTAGTCAGTTTATCACTGCACTGCTTCTTGTTGCACCATCCTTAAAAAATGGACTGGAAATTAACTTGCAAGGTGAAATAACATCTTTGCCATATCTTCAAATGACATTGACTTTGTTGAATCAAATTGGTGTAGAAACGATAATACGTGGAAATAAAATACAAGTTGGTTATTTAGAAAAAATTACACCTTCCTCACTAAAAATAGAAGTAGAGTCAGATTGGTCTTCGGCTTCTTATTTTTATTCCTTGGTGGCACTTTCACCTATAGGGACAGAAATGGCATTATCTAATTTTAAAGAAAATAGTTTGCAGGGTGATGCTGAATTAGTAAAAATTTATGAGAATTTTGGTGTGAAAACTGCATTTCAAAAAGGCACAATTTTATTGAAGAAAACGAAAAACCCAATACCCGGAACCTTAAACCTAGCACTAAATAATACCCCGGATATCGCCCAAACCATAGCGGTAACCTGTTTTGGGTTGGGAAAACCTTGTCGTCTTACCGGTTTACATACTCTCAAAATAAAAGAAACCGATAGACTTCTCGCCTTACAAACTGAACTTCAAAAAATGGGTGCACAAGTAGAAATTGATACAGACAGTTTTACATTAATGGAACCTTCTAAAAAATACTCAGATAAGAATTCAGGAAAAGATATTTTCATAAATACCTATGATGACCACCGTATGGCAATGGCCTTTGCTCCTTTAGCACTAGTAAAAACTTTAATTATTGAAAATGCTGGAGTTGTAAATAAATCCTACCCTAAATTTTGGTCAGACCTACAAAAAGCTGGGCTTGCAATTATTATTCAATAATAAATCCCTTTTTACTTGACAACGCCTATTTGCAGGTCGTATATTTGCAAACTTTAAAAAATTAAACTAAAACATACAAGTTTATGAAGCTTTCCAGTTTTCAATTTGACCTTCCTGAAGAATTATTGGCAGAATACCCTACTCTCAACAGGGACGAATCTAGATTGATGGTCCTAAACAGAAAAAATCAAACCATTGAACATAAAATGTTTAAAGATTTGATTGATTATTTTGAAGAAGATGATGTGTTGATTTTAAACGACACTAAAGTTTTCCCTGCCCGCCTTTACGGAAATAAAGAAAAAACAGGAGCACGCATTGAAGTATTTTTACTTCGTGAACTCAATTCTGAAACAAGGCTTTGGGATGTATTAGTAGATCCCGCCCGAAAAATAAGGATAGGTAATAAACTGTATTTTGGAGATGATGAAAGTTTAGTTGCCGAGGTAATAGATAACACCACTTCCAGAGGAAGAACGTTGCGCTTTTTATTTGATGGCTCCTATGAAGAGTTCCGTAAAAAATTGACAGAACTGGGGCAAACACCATTGCCCAAATATATTTCCAGAGAAGTGGAACCCGAAGATGCAGAACGCTACCAGACCATTTATGCAAAAAATGAAGGAGCAGTTGCAGCGCCTACTGCAGGTTTGCATTTCTCAAAGCATCTTTTGAAGCGTTTGGAAATCAAAGGGGTTAATTTTGCTCAAGTTACCCTTCACGTTGGACTGGGCACCTTTAGCCCGGTAGAAGTGGAAGACCTTTCTAAACACAAAATGGATTCAGAAGAAATCATTGTTAGTGAAGATTGTGTAAGAATAGTAAATCAAGGTATTCAAAAAAAGAGAAGAATCTGTGCTGTGGGAACTACTGTAATGCGTTCTATTGAAAGTACAGTTTCTTCAAACCATACTTTGAACGCTTATACAGGATGGACTAATAAATTTATTTTTCCTCCTTATGAGTTTAGCATTGCTAACATGATGGTGACCAATTTTCATACACCAAAATCCACCCTTTTAATGATGGTTTCTGCTTTTGCAGGTCATGATTTTATTAAAAAAGCGTATGCTGAAGCAATAAAAGAAAAGTATCGTTTTTATTCCTATGGAGACGCCATGCTTATTATTTAAAATTGATTTAAAATATTTTAACCCTCTCTATATATTTTAGAGAGGGTTTTTTTTTATTTTCAAAAATATCAAATAAAAAATGCTACTTTAGTAAAGTTTAATTCCTTATGAAGAAAGAATGAAAAAAATTACACTGCTATTAATCTTTTTTTTAATACTACAAATTTCTGCTCAGGTTACCAATGAAGGAGAGCCTATGAGTTGGAAAGTTACCAATCTTAGAAGTACAACTCCGCAAATAATGCCTGCAATTGACTTAGCGTCTCTCCAGGCTGAAGATTTAATTAATGATTCCAGGAGGGATATTCCCTGGCGATTTGGTATTGAGTTGCCAGTGCAATTAAGTTTGACAAATTCAGGTACTTGGGATGTTTTGCCCAACGGGGATAGAATCTGGCGTTTGAATATTATATCTGAGAAAGCAAACACACTTAATTTTATTTTTGAGGACTTTTATCTTCCCCAAGGTTCCACTTTATACTTTTATAACAATTCCAGAACAGACTTGTTAGGAGCTTACACTTCTTCACAAAATCGAGAAGACAGACAATTAGGTACTTGGTTTGTAGATGGGGATAATATTTGGATAGAATATTTTGAACCCAGAAATCAGATAGGGAATGTATCTTTACGTATTTCTAATGTGGTTCATGGCTATCGTTCTGTTTCCCATTCACAAATGGAAGAAGGAAGAGGACTGAATGATTCAGGAGCTTGTAACCACGATGTGGACTGTCCTGTGGGAGCAGATTTTGATCCTTTAAAGGATGTTTTAAAACGTTCCGTAGCACTTTTTCTTCTTGGAGGTTCTGTGTGTTCAGGAACATTAATCAACAACACAGATAATAATAATGCACCTTATTTTTTAACCGCAAACCATTGCAACAATGGAAGTCCGGGTACATGGGCTTTTAGATTTAATTGGGTAAGTCCGGGTCCTTCTTGTGGCACAAACGTAAATAGTACCAATGGCTCGTTTAATCAAACAGCTAGTGGTTCGTCCATACTTGCACTAAATTCCAAATCAGATGTTATGCTGGTAAATATAGACGCCACATTACCAACATCCTGGAACTTAGCCTGGGCAGGATGGAATAGAAGTACATCAGATGTGCCTAATTTTAGTGTTGGTATTCATCATCCGGCGGGCGATATTATGAAAGTGTGCAGGGATGATAATGCCCCTACAAAAGTAAATATCAATTTCAACGGAAATCCTTCTACCAGTGTTTGGCGAGTAGGAAACTGGGAATTAGGAGTGACAGAAGGCGGTTCTTCCGGCTCGGCACTTTTTGATCCCGATGGAAGAATTATTGGGCAATTGGCAGGTGGTTCTGCGGCTTGTTCCGGTACCAGTAATAATGGAGGTTTTGATGTTTATGGGCGTTTTGATGTTTCATGGGATTTTGGTAATACTTCTGCTACTAGACTTTCAGACTGGCTGGACCCTCAGGGTACTGGTGCAACAACTATAGATATATTAAATTCCCCAGACTTTCAGTTTATAGGCAATATCTCCATTTATCCGAATCCTGCTTCCACTGTAATAAATATAATGAACAATAATTCTTCCCAGTTAAGTTATGAACTTTATAACGTTTCAGGGCAATTAATGAAAGCAGAGAAGCTACCTAATGTAAATAATTCTATAGCTGTAGATACTTTTTCAGAAGGGGTATATTTCCTACGTCTTATTGACAAAGCTTCTAACAATACCCTAATAAAGCGTATTATAGTAAAAAGATAATCCTTTTTGTTTCCACAATAAAAAGTGCTTCCCAACAGAAGCACTTTTGTTGTTTTTAGCAATCGACTAATTAAACCTCAAATTTGTAGTACTTTTGTAGCATGCAAGAAAAGAAGAAAGACATAAGAGCATTATCTAAAGAAGAGTTACGGCTTTTTTTTGAAAGTATAGGAGATAAATCCTTCCGGGGAAACCAGGTTTATGAATGGCTCTGGAATAAAGGGGCGCATACTTTTGACGAAATGACAAATCTATCTAAAGAGACGAGAAATCATTTAGTAGAAAACTTTGTAATAAATCACATTCAAGTAGATCAAATTCAAAAAAGTGCAGATGGTACCATAAAAAATGCAGTTAAGTTACACGACAATCTGGTGGTGGAATCGGTTTTAATACCTACAAAAAGTAGGACAACGGCATGTGTTTCCTCCCAAGTGGGTTGCAGTTTGGACTGTAAATTTTGCGCCACAGCAAAATTAAAGAGGATGCGAAACCTCAATCCCGATGAAATATATGATCAAGTAGTTGCCATTGACAGGGAAAGCAGATTGTATTTTGACAAACCATTATCCAACATCGTTTTTATGGGAATGGGGGAACCGCTGATGAATTATAACAATGTACTTAAAGCAATTGAAAAAATAACTTCCAAGGAAGGTTTAGGTATGTCACCAAAAAGAATTACGCTTTCAACCTCAGGTGTGCCAAAAATGATCAAAAAATTAGCAGACGATGAAGTAAAATTTAAACTGGCAGTTTCTTTGCATAGTGCTATACAAGAAACAAGGGTTTCCATAATGCCATTTGCTGAAAATTTTACATTGATTGATTTAAAAGAGGCGTTGCAGTATTGGTATTCCAAAACAAAGAGTAGAATCTCTTATGAATATGTGGTTTGGAAAGGTATAAATGATAGCAAAGAAGATATTGATGCGTTAATACAATTTTGCAGTTATGTGCCGTGTAAAGTAAATATTATTGAGTATAACCCTATTGGGGAAGATGCTTTTAAACAAGCAAGCAATACTGCACTTGATGCATATATTTTGGCACTAGAGTTTAATAGAATACCTGTAACTGTTAGAAGAAGCCGCGGTAAAGATATCGATGCTGCATGTGGGCAACTAGCTAATAAGCAATAAAATTTTTTAAAAAGAAAAATCATTACAAGGCATTTATTTTAAATAAAAAAAGGGCTCTCCCATTTAGGAAAGCCCTTTTATTTTGTAAGATATTTTAAAATTATCTCTTCACAATTTTGAAAGTTGTAGTTTGTCCATTTGCTACTACATTAGCAATATAAACACCATTTTTTAAAGAAGAAAGATTTACAACTTCATTAGTAGAAGCTAATTTTTGAGCTACTACTTCTTGTCCAAGAACGTTGAAAATGCTAATGTTACTGAATGCATTATTAGCATTCATTGTTAAGTTTTTAGTTTGTGGAGAATAGAAGTAGTTGAAACCGTTTATGTTAGAATCAGCAATGCTTAATACCTCTTCTACAACAACTCTATCTATACCAATAAGGTTAGAATTATCTCCAGTAGGACCTCCGTCAGTTACCCAATATCTGAATGCGATACGTGAATCAACATCTGTTCCTATTCCAGATAAAGTAATAGTAAACTGAGTCCAATCTTCTGGATATCCGCCCGCAGTTAGACCTGGATTAATTTCTTCCAATAAAATTGTGTAAGATCCAACATCAGTTGGTCCAGTTGGGGCAGTAGATCCGGCACCATCAGTACTAAGTCTTACTTCTAACCTGTCAGGAAAAATACTACCAGTTACAGTTCTTGTGTAAAATGAAATTTCATCACCATCACTCAACGTTAATACTGGTAGTATCAAAAAATTGTTGATTGTGCTGGTTCCAGTCGTACTATTAAAGTTTACACCAATCCAAGATGTGGCAGGTCCATCAAATGCGGGGAAAGTTGTTCCTCCTTGAAACCAAGAGGCAGAACCTTGAGCTGTGCTAGCGTTCACAATGTCCCAATCTGTAAGAGTAGCGATATCTTCAAATCCTTCATTAATTAATTGTGCATTCATTCCAACAGCCATAAACATAGCTGCCATTAAAAGTGTAATTTTTTTCATAATTTAAATTTTGTTTAGGGAACTAATATACGTATTTTAGTAATAATAGCAAAAACTTTTATACGTTTTTAACATTGCATTATTTAGCTATATTTGTACACTATGAAGGTGGTATCTCAAATAAAATTACCTATCCAGAATGAAATGGAACTTTTTGAAAAAAAGTTTTCTTCTTCCATGGTTTCCAATGTTTCCCTCCTCAACAGAATAACCCATTATGTAGTTAACCGAAAAGGAAAACAAATGCGCCCCATGTTTGTATTCCTGATTGCTAAAATGGTTTCCGGTGGTAAAATGGAAGAACGCACCTACAGGGGAGCCTCGGTTATAGAACTTATTCATACGGCAACATTAGTGCATGACGATGTCGTGGATGACAGTAATCGCCGCCGGGGATTTTTTTCCATAAATGCACTTTGGAAAAATAAAATAGCGGTTTTGGTGGGCGATTATTTACTTTCCAAAGGTCTTTTGCTTTCCATAGATAATGGCGATTTTGATTTATTGCAAATAATTTCAGTAGCGGTAAGGGAAATGAGCGAAGGCGAACTCCTGCAAATCGAAAAAGCCAGAAAGCTGGATATTACAGAAGATATTTATTATGAAATAATCCGTCAAAAAACTGCTACTCTTATCGCTGCATGCTGTGCCATGGGCGCAAAATCTGTCAACGCGCCGGTGGAAGAGGTTGAAAATTTGCGAAAATTTGGCGAACTCATTGGTATGGCATTTCAGATAAAAGATGACCTTTTTGATTATGGCAATGAAAAAATAGGAAAACCCACCGGTATCGATATTAAAGAACAAAAAATGACTTTGCCATTAATTTATACGTTAAACAATTCTTCAGAGAAGGATAAAAAATGGCTCATCAATTCCATTAAAAATCATAACAAAGATCAAAAACGCGTTAAAGAAGTTATTGCTTTCGTAAAAAATACCGGCGGACTGGAATATGCAGTTGCAAAAATGAAGGCATTTCAGATAGAAGCGTTGCAGTTGCTGGATAAATACCCGCAGTCGTCATATAAAGATTCTTTGGTATTGATGGTGAATTATGTAATTGAAAGAAATAAATAATAACCTTTTCCTGATTTTTTTTTCTCCCCGGGCAACCTTTTTAAATAAATTTACGTCTTTATAAAAAGAAGGCATTAATACTAAATTTAATACCCAACAAAAATGAATTTCACAGGATTTTTTACGATTTTGTGCCCCAGCCCGCCATTAAGCCGGAGAAATCGAGGAAAATCTGGCTCCCTTTAGGGCAGAGGTAGAACTGATTTTCCTTGGTTTCACCCTTTAGGGAGGGGCAAAAAATCGAGGAAAATCTTTTAAAACTGAAATTTTGTCTTCTAATAGTAATAATACTAAATTTTGAAAGTAATTAAACTCCATAAAAACCAAACAGATTTGATTTCACGAGCTGCAAATAACAGCCGGGAAGCACAACATCAATTATACCAAATACATTGTGGAAAAATGCTAAGTATTTGCAGGATGTATATTAAAGATGTGCATCAGGCAGAAGAAGTAATGCTGAATGGTTTTTTAAAAGTTTTTACAAATATCCAAACCTTTAGAAATGAAGGAAGTTTTGAAGGCTGGGTTAGGCGCATTATGGTAAGGGAAGCAATTTCCTTTTTACGTGGAAAAAAAGTGATGGAATTCTCTGAAGAAGATATGCAGCAATTTCAGGAAAGTGCAAACAATGTTGATTCCTGTTTTGAAGTTGAACATATTCAAAATCATATCGATTCCCTTCCGGAAGGGTATAAAGCAATATTTGTTATGCATGCAGTAGAGGGATATAAACACGCAGAAATAGCAGAATTACTATCCATTGCTGAAGGCACTTCAAAGTCCCAATTTTTTAAAGCTCGAAAAATGCTTCAGGAAAAATTAGAATTTAATAAAAAAGCAAATTATGGAACCCCAAAAATTTAACGACCAGATCAAACATACATTAGAAAACCGGGAAATTGAACCCAGCGCAAAAAGTTGGGAACAGCTCCGCGCAAAACTCGATAAAAAGGAGAAAAAAGCAATTCCATTAAACTGGTGGTTGGGCATTGCAGCATCTTTTATAGGAGGAATTCTTTTGGTGAGCATTTTCTATAACACTTCTGAAATATTAAACACGCCACAAGTGGTTGAAAAAACTAATGAAATAGAAAATAGCCAACCATTTCCTATATCTAAAGAAGCAATAGTATCGCAAGAAGAAGAAATAAAAGAAGAAGTTGTTGCTCCGGTTATTCCAAAAAATAAAAATTTAGAATCAGAAAGTGAAATAGTCCACACAACTTCAAATAAAACAAAAGTTCAGGAAAAAATGGAATCCAAGACTTTGTCCAATGAACAAATGGTTATTGCAGAAAAAGTAGACGAACTGATTACAGCGATTTTGTCCCTGGAAGAAAACAACATTGATTTAACCGAAGAAGAAGTAGATGCGCTTTTAGCTAATGCAACTCAACAAATACTCATAGAGAAACAGCTCAAAACTTCCACAGCTCAAATAAATGCAAATTCGCTTTTAGAAGATGTCGAAATGGAACTCGATCAATCCTTCAGGGAAAAAATATTTGAAATGTTGAAAGTTGGTTTCAATAAAACAAGAACTGCCATAGCCACCAGAAACGATTAAAATTTACTATGAACTGGTTCAAACCAGTTCTAAACCTAATTCATTCATTCATCAATCCATTCTTACATCGTGCATCTTTCCAAAAAGAAAGATGCCGGTAGCGGAATGCCTAAATCAAACACTATGAAAAACACTTTTATTTACCTCAGTTTATGTATTACCATCGTTACTTTAAACCTTCTGTATGCACAGGAAAGCGACCCTGACAGACTGAAAGAACAGAAAGAACTCATAATTCAGGAAGAAAGAAACCTACTTAAAAATAAAGTGGAATCCATAAATAAACAACTGGAAGAAAATGAAATTAGCTTAGAACAAGCAAACATTCTTAAACAACAAGAGGCAGAAAAGCACGCCTTAAATATCGAAAACCGGATAGCGATTCTTGAAAATGAATTCGCTTTAAGCGAAAGAAATGCAACAGAAGTGGCTTACGAAAATGAAAGGCAGTATATCAGTGTGATGGGAGAGGGAAACATCATCAAATTCAATTTTAAGAAAAAAAGAAAATACGATAGGCGCACAACCAGCGATTTTGTCTTAGCTGTTGGTTTAAACAATGTTATTACCGAAGGCGAAGGACTGGAAGACAGCGATTTTAAAATAGGCGGTAGCCGTTTTGCTGAACTTGGCTGGGCATGGAAAACCCGCGTTTTCAAAAATACAAACTTTCTTAGAGTGAAATATGGTTTTTCTTTTCAGTTCAATGGCCTTAAACCCACAGATAACCGGGTTTTTGCCAGAGAAGGTGCAGAAACCGTTCTGGAAACATTTCCCATAGAGCTTAATAAATCAAAATTAAGAATGGACAATCTTGTGTTTCCTGTACATTTTGAGTTTGGTCCTTCTAAAAAAACACAAACGGAAGAATCTATCCGATACTCTACCAGAAATAGCATCAAAGTTGGTCTAGGTGGCTATGCAGGATTTAATTTAAATACTATTCAAAAACTTAAGTATAATGACGATGGGGATCGAGTAAGGGAAAAATTCAAAAATAATTATAATACTAATGACCTCATTTACGGTCTAAGTGGATATATTGGTTGGCGCACAGTGGGGTTATATGCAAAATATGACCTCAACACGATTTTCAAAGATAATCCCATAGCACAACGCAATGTCTCACTTGGCTTAAGATGGGACATGGACTAAAAAGAATTTTATAAAAGTTGAACAAACCGTCAATCATTTTTCCGCTCATTATACCGTTAAAATAAGTAACTTTACATTTTGTTTGATAGCCTAAAAAGTCACTTCTTTTGATAGCCAAAATCACTATTGATAATGTATTTGAAACCGCCCGTGTAGAGGAGGTGATTGGCGATTTTGTCCAACTTAAAAAATCCGGAAGTAATTTTAAGGGCTTAAGTCCTTTTACAGATGAGCGCTCCCCAAGTTTTATGGTGTCGCCAGTAAAACAAATCTGGAAAGATTTTTCCAGTGGAAAAGGAGGGAATGTGGTAGCTTTTTTAATGGAGCATGAACATTTTACATATCCGGAAGCCATAAAATATCTCGCCAGAAAATATGGTATCGAAATAGAAGAAACAGAAAAATCTGACGAAGAAAAAGAACAGGCTGACGAGCGTGAAAGCATGTATCTCGTTAGTGATTTCGCTAAAAAATACTTTCATGAAACCCTCTTAAATTCTGAAGAAGGCAAGGCTATAGGGCTTACTTATTTTAAAGAAAGGGGATTTTCCAACGATACCATCCAAAAATTTCAATTAGGATATTCCCCGAATTCCTGGGATGCATTTACCCTAGAAGCACTAAAAAATGGTTATAAACTCGAGTATCTTGAAAAAACGGGGTTGACAATTGTTAAAGAAGTTTCGGCAACTTCGGCACAGGAAAAGCATTTCGATCGATTCAAAGGCCGTGTTATGTTTCCCATTCTGAGTATGAGCGGCAGGACGCTTGGTTTTGGCGGAAGGATTCTAACAAGCGATAAAAAAGCAGCTAAATATCTCAATTCGCCCGAAAGTGATATTTACCACAAGAGCAAAGTACTTTACGGAATATTTCATGCAAAGCAAGCCATAGCTAAAGAAGACAATTGTTTTCTAGTCGAGGGATATACTGATGTTATACAGTTTGCACAAACAGGTATACACAATGTGGTTTCTTCTTCAGGAACTGCGTTGACATCAGAGCAAATACGGTTAGTCAACCGTCTTACAAAAAATATCACATTGTTATTTGATGGCGATGCAGCAGGTTTGCGGGCATCCCTTCGTGGTGTAGATTTGATTTTGGAACAGGGTATGAATGTAAAAATCTGTACTTTTCCCGAAGGAGAAGATCCTGATAGTTTTGCCAGGAAAAAATCTTTGGAAGAACTTATTCTTTATTTAGAGGAAAATGCACAGGATTTTATCAACTTTAAAGCGTCCATCCTGATTAAGGAAACTAAAAATGATCCTGTAAAAAAAGCAGATACCATTCGGGATATGGTTTCCAGTATCTCAAAAATTCCGGATGTAATCAAACGGGAAATCTATATTCAAGAGTGTTCACGCATTATGGATATTTCAGAAGATGTTCTTTTTAATGCGCTGGCACAACTTCTCTCCAAAAACTTAAAAGAAGCTTCGAAAGCGGTAAAACAAAATGAAGAAGTTTTTGAAGTAATCAACAACAGGGCACAACCGGCAGAAAAAATTGATGTTCAGAAAGAAATCGAAAATAAGATAATGGAAATACTCTTTCTCTATGGGGATAAAGAAGCTGTTTTCAAAGAAACCTTTTTAAAATTTGACGAAAATGGTAAAGAAATTCCGTTGGTAGAAGAGAAAAGCATAAAAGTTTTTCAGAAGTTATATCTCGATCTGCAGGAAGACGAAATGGAATTTGCAAACCCCACTTTTCAAGAATTATTCACCGAAGTAATCAACCATTTTCAAACAGATGATGCCTTTGAAATAAATGCTTACACAAAAAGACTGGAAGATGAAAAAGCAAGAATAGTGACCGATATTTTTATGGAAGACGGCAAATATCGTCTAGATGATTGGGAACGTAAAGATGTGTATGTAAAACAAAAAAACGATTCGATTTCCCAGTTATTGATGGAAACAGTTTTGAGTTTAAGAAATTATTTGATTTCCTCAAAAATCAATAACCTTTCCCAGGGAATTAATGAGATGGAAGAAATGGAGCAAGCAGAAATAATTCGTCTAATTATGGATTATCAAAGACTGAGAACCAAGCTTTCCAATGAACTGCAAACGGTGGTGAGAAGGTTTTAATAAAAGGAAGCATCACAATAAAATTGCAATGCTTCTTTTTAATAATTCTAAAACCTAATAAATTAATTATCTTAACTAAACTGAAACATTCTGGATTGGTGAATCAAATCAGCTAGATTATCTACCTTTAATTTTTTAAGCAATCTGGTTTTGTAAGTGCTTACCGTTTTTTCATTAATTTCCAGTGCATTTGCAATATCCTTGTTGCGTTTGCCATTAGATAAAAGATTCAGTACTTCAATCTCTCTGGAAGAAAGTTTTTTGTACCTGCTTAATGCACTACTTTCCCCTACATTTCTGCTGGTGAAAGTGGTGGTTAACTCGTCATTCAAGAAAATACCTCCTTTGGAAACTTTCTTCAATGCTTTTTTTAATAATTTTGTAGAAGCGGTTTTTGAAATGTATGCAGAAGCTCCTGATTTAATAGAGCGAAGCGCATAAATTTCTTCCGGGTGGCAAGAGTAAATCAATACTTTTAAATTTGGAAATTCTGCCTTAATTGTTCTTAAAACAGTTATTCCATTTACTTGAGGCATATCTATTTCCATAATCAACACATCGGGTTGATTTTTTCTGATAGATTTAAATAGCTCATCGCCGTTGTTTACCTTGTCTACAATTTTATATTCTGTGTTTTTTTTAAGTAGGCATGAGATGCCCTTTCGGGCGATGGGGTGATGGTCTGCAATAATTATTGAAGTCATAGTTGCGAGGTTGACATTTTATTAGTAATTCATCACTTTTTTAATGTAGGAATTAAATTTTTAGTTTGTAAATATAATACTACAAAAATTAAATGTATAAAATTACAACCTTGCAAATTATACTTTTCGTTGAAACCCTTGAATAATCGATTAAATACAAATACTATTTCATATTCAATGGAATTTCACATATGGGTATGGGTTTCATTTTGTGTTGATTAGCATTATGAAGTCTTTTGTAAATTTGAAACACCTCTTTTTGCCTTCCGTTAAAATCATTTTCAGTTTTATTTGCTTCTGCCATTAGCATTGCCCACTCCAACTCATTATAAGAGGCTCCCAGTTGGTCTTCATCTGTCCTGTCGTCACCAAATAAACCATCTGTGGGAGCAGCATTAACAATCGATCTGGAAATAGTAAGATATTCGGCAATTGCATATACTTCACTCTTCATTAGATCAGCAATAGGGCTTAAGTCCACGCCGCCATCACCATACTTTGTATAAAACCCAACACCAAAATCTTCCACTTTATTACCAGTTCCGGCAACAAGGTAGCGGTGCATGCCCGCAAAATAATATAAAGTAGTCATACGCAGTCTCGCCCTTGTGTTTGCCAAAGAAAGATTAACCAAGTCTTTATTTTCGATTTGTGGAACCTGCATTTTAAAGCTGTCAAAAACCGGTGTAAGTTCTACTGTAAGATTACTTACATTTGCAAACTGTTTCTTTAAAAATTGGATATGTTCCCGACCTCTGCTTACTTGTTTCGGGTCCTGATAGATAGGCATTTCCACACATAACAAGGGCAAACCTGTTTTCGCACAAAGAGTAGAGGTGACAGCAGAATCAATACCTCCGCTAATACCTATAACAAAACCTTCCATCTTTGCATTTGTTGCATATTCCTTTAACCAATTTACAATGTGGTCGACTACTTTTCCTGTTTGCATTTGTATGGTTTTTTATTTGTTAAGTACTACCTTTACGGCATAAATCTAAGTCAAAGATAAAATTTATAAAACATACTTTCGTTAAAGCAATGATAACTTTCACAACACCGAAATCCATGAAAAACATACTTTTCTTTTTGGCTTTTTTAATTATTCTCTTTTCATGTTCTTCTGATAAGAAAATAAAAAAAGAAGTAAGTGTGATTCCCGTTAAGGTGGAAGTGATTCGGTTTGACCAAAAATTTGCGGCTGCAACACCTGAAAATCTAAGTGCTTTAAAAAAAGAATTTCCCTATTTATTTCCTGAGCAATACCCAGATTCTATTTGGATTGAAAAAATGCAAGACACCTTGCAATTGGAGTTAGAAACTGAAGTTAATAAAGTATATGCCGATTTTTCAGAAATAGAAAGCGAAATAGAATCCCTTTTTCAGCATTTAAAATATTACTTTCCTTCATTTAAAGAACCTAAAATTATCACTGTAATTTCAGATGTGGATTACCGAAATAAAATAGCAATCGCTGACACCCTTTTAGTAATAGGATTGGACAATTTTCTAGGGAAAGAACACTTTTTTTATGTGGAAATCCCTGTATACATTACAAAAAATTTAATCAAAGAGCAATTAACCCCATCGATAGCAGAAGTCTATGCAGAGCAGCTTGTTCCCAAACCTTCAGGCAGAACTCTTTTGGACGCTATGGTTTATTTTGGTAAATTACATTATTTGAAAGAAATGTTGCTACCACTTTTTGAAGAAAACCTTATTTTAGGGTATACTAAAGAGGAATTACAATGGGCACAGGAAAATGAATCTGAAATATGGCGGTATTTTGTAGAACGTGAAATGCTCTTTGGTTCTGATCCACAATTAATGCCCAGATTTATAAATCCGGCGCCATTTACTAAATTTTATTTGGAACTCGACAATGAATCCCCCGGGAGATTAGGGCAATATATGGGTTGGCAAATAGTCAAAGCCTATGCAGAAAATAATGATGTTTCCCTTGCCCGGCTAATGGCAACACCCACAGAAGAACTTTTTAACAACGCAAAATTCAAACCAAGAAGATAATGGCAAAAATACACAAATCCACTATAGAGATCGATGTTGCTTTAGACGAAAATAAAATTCCCGAAAAATTATACTGGACCGCACCTGACGGTGGCATACAGCATGAAGAGACCAAAGCGATCATGCTTTCCGTTTGGGATTCTAAAGCAAAAGAATCGTTGCGCATAGATTTATGGACAAAAGATATGCCCTTAGACGAAATGAAAATTTTCTTCCATCAAACCCTCAGCGCTATGGCAGACACTTTCGAACGCGCTACCAATGATGATAAAATGAGTGCTACCATGCGCGACTTTACGGAGTATTTTGCAGAAAAGCTGGAGTTAAAAAGATAATTGCAACCAAACCTTCAAGGTTTTCAAAACCTTGAAGGTTTATTCATTAAAAAGAAAAAATGTCAAAACTCCTTTTTATCTACAATGCAAATTCAGGTAAGTTGAATGGATATCTGGATGCGTTGCATAAAGTTATAAGCCCAAAAACCTACGCTTGCAATTTATGTGATATTACCTATGGCATTTTTACGGAAAATAAGGTTTGGAAAAAATTCAGGACTTCCAGTAAAATCCCAATGGAATTTCTTCATCTAGATGAATTTAAAACGCAATATGCGTCTAAATTTTTATCTAAATATACCTTCCCTTCCGTGCTTTTTGTAAATAATGGCGAACTGGAAATTCTTATTACAACCGAAGAGCTAAATAGGATGAAAAGTCCAGAGGAACTTATTCATTTGATTGTTGAAAGAATAGAAGTGCTTTAACTATCCTTAAAATTTTTATTAATATCATCTACATAGCCCAATAGTTCTTCGCGACCCAGATTATTTGTAGAAGAGGTAACGAAATAATTAGGCATTTCTGTCCAGGTTTCAAGCAGTTTTGCTTTATAAATGTCTATATTTCTTTTCAGGGCCATTGGCTTCACTTTGTCTGCTTTAGTAAAAACTATCCCAAAAGGAATGTCGTTTTCCCCCATCCACTCTAAAAATTCCAGATCTACCGGTTGGGGTTCATGTCTGCTGTCAATTAGTACAAAAGCACATACTAATTGTTCACGCTGTAAAAAATAATCGGTAATGAATTTTTGAAAGGTTTTTTTGCTGCTTTTAGAAACCCGGGCATATCCATAACCCGGTAGATCTACTAGATGCCAGTTTTTATTGATTAAAAAATGGTTGATTAATTGTGTTTTTCCGGGCCTTCCTGATGTTTTTGCTAAATTCTTGCGCAGCATTAGCATATTGATCAGTGAAGATTTGCCCACATTAGAACGGCCTATGAACGCATATTCCGGAATTCGGTTTGCCGGGCATTTGGTAACATCGCTGTTACTCATTAAAAATTCAGCCGATTTGATATGCATATAATAGTTTTTGTAATTTGAAAATCACTTCTTCAATGAAAAGTGTTCAGTTGTCAGATGTCCCTTGCGGTTAGCCAATTATGAAGTAGAACGTTAAATGCATCAGGATGCTCCATCATGGCAGCGTGACCACATTTATCAATCCAGAATAAATCAGAATCCGGTAAAAGTTCGTCAAATTCCATGGCTACTTCAGGAGGAGTAACTGCATCATTTTTTCCCCAAATAATACAGGTAGGGGTGTGCATATTCGGCAAGTCTTTTGCCATGTTATGTCGAATGGCGCTTTTAGCAATTGCCAAAGTGCGAATTAATTTATTTCTATCATTTACAGTAGCATACACTTCATCAACAATTTCTTTAGTTGCTACTTCAGGATCATAAAATACACCTTGTGCTTTAAGTTTGATGTATTCATAGTCCCCTCTTTTAGGATAACTTTCTCCCATAGCACTTTCATAAAGCCCGGAACTTCCTGTAATGACAAGCGCTTTCATTTTCTCTGGATATAGCTTTGCACAAAGTAGTGCTATGTGGCCGCCTAAGGAGTTTCCTAAGAGAATAACTTTACCAAGATCTTTAAAATCGATGAAGTCTTTGACGTAAGTAGCTATGTTTTTTACATTGGTTTTTAATATGGGCAGGTCATAAATGGGCAATTCAGGAAGAATTACCTTATAGCCCTTATTGGCAAAAAAAGTTGTGACAGAATCAAAGTTACTTAATCCACCCATTAAGCCGTGAAGTATGATAATTGGCTTTCCTTCCCCTATCTCAAAATAGTTGAATTTCCCCTCTTTTCTTAAATTTTTAATCATAAAATAAGCAGCTTTTTCTTTAGCAAATATAAGTATTTCAATGTTATAAATTATTTTTCATTTTTAGGTCTATTGTGTTTGAAATTTTTACAAAAAATCATTCAAACAATTTTAAAGTTATTCACAATTAATGTATCAAAGCATCGCTTCACAGGTAACTATCTACTTGTTAAAGTTTTACTTAATCGTCAAAATTTATCAACAAAGTGGTAAAAAGTGGTAAAAAGTGGTAAAAAATAAATATATTTGGAGATATAATTCTAACCAATTATCACTAAATGCGCAATCTAATAGGAACATTTGAATGTAAAGCAGACGTCAAAGGACGTGTCATGCTGCCTTCAGCGTTGCAAAAACAACTGGCTCCTATGCTGGAAAAAGGCTTTGTGCTAAAGCGGGCTGTTTTCCAGCCCTGTCTTGAGTTATACCCCATGGAAGAGTGGGATTTGCTGATGCAAAATGTAAATAAACTTAATCGTTTTAACCGAAAAAACAATGACTTTGTAAGAAGGTTTACCGCCGGGGTCAAAGTAATAGAATTAGATACAACAGGAAGGCTGTTGATCCCGAAAGATTTGGTTGCATTTGCTGGAATTCAGAAAGATCTTGTCCTTTCTTCAGCAATAAATATCATTGAAATCTGGGATAAAGACAACTATGAAAAAGCAATTGATGATGCAGCAAATGATTTTGCAGACCTGGCAGAAGAAGTAATGGGCGATAAAAATAATGAGGATAATGGAATATCATAACCCTGTTTTATTAGAAGAATCTGTAAAAGGGTTACACATAAAACCTAGCGGAATTTATGTGGATATAACATTTGGCGGCGGGGGTCACTCCAGAAAAATTTTAAATGCACTGGGTGATACAGGGAAATTATTTGCTTTTGATCAGGACGCAGATGCATTACAAAATACTATTGAAGACCATCGTTTTTTGCTCATTCATCAAAATTTCAGACATATCAAACGTTTTTTACGCTTGCATGGGATAACTAAAGTAGATGGAATACTGGGTGATTTTGGAGTTTCCTCCCACCAGTTTGATGTTGCCGAAAGAGGTTTTTCCACTCGGTTTGAAGCAGACCTCGATATGCGAATGGATCAAAAAAGTGCTGTTTCTGCTTATCAGGTAGTAAATGAGTACAGTGAGAAGGATTTAAAAGAGGTCTTTTGGAATTATGGAGAGTTACAAGCTGCAAAAGGAATGGCAAGAGTGCTTGTTGAAAAAAGAACAGAAGAGCCTATTAAAACAAGTGAACAACTTAAAGCTGCTTTAGGAAAATTTTTGCCAATACACCGTGAAAATAAAATTTTAGCACAAATATACCAGGCTATTCGCATTGAAGTGAATCAAGAAATTCAAGCACTTAAAGAATTTTTGTTGCAAACAACCGAGTTACTTGATGTAAGCGGAAGATTGAGCCTTATTTCTTATCACTCTTTAGAAGATAGATTGGTAAAACGGTTTATAAGAAGTGGCCTTTTTGAAGGAGAACCGGAAAAAGATATGTTTGGAAATGTAGATGTTCCATTTAAAAAAGTGGGTTCATTAATTATTCCCACGAGAGAAGAAATTAAAGAGAATAGCAGGGCAAGAAGTGCCAAATTACGTATTGCTGAAAGAATCTGAGAAATGAAAGAAAAAATCTATCACATATTAAGAGGAAAGTTTTTGATAAGCGAAGATGCTTTCAAAAACTGGAAATTTATCATTTTCTTGTCCTTATTGGCATTAGTGATGATATCCAGTTCGCATAGTGCAGAAAGAAAAGTACACGAAATAGCAAAAATCAATACCCAAGTTAAAGAATTGCGCAGTGAGTTTGTAGATGTACGTTCTAGGCTTATGAAAGTTAAAATGGAAAGTAAAGTAATAGCATCATTAGAAGGTCGAGGTCTAAAACCATCCAGCAATCCACCACAAAAAATAAGAATAATCAATACAGAAGAATAAAGTGGCCACACAAGAAAAGAACATATTAAACCGTCTATATTTTGTTGCAGGATGTATGTTCCTCTTCGGGATGGCCGTGCTCTTTAAGTTGGGTAATATTCAATTTGTGGATGGAGATAAATATCGTGAACTAGCTAAGGTAAATACGACCAAAAATTTTATTATTCCCGCAAACAGGGGCAATGTATATGCAGATGATGGAAGCCTTTTAGCTACATCCGTGCCTAAATATGACATACGGTTTGACGCGATGACCGTGAGTAGTGAAAATTTTGAAAAATATATAACACCACTTTCCGAAGCGCTGTCTAAAAAATTTGGAAAACCGGCATCACATTACCAAACCACTTTTCGTAATGCAAGGGCAAATAAAAACAGATATTTATTGGTATTGCGTAAACTGGGCTATTCTGATTATATAGAAGTTAAAAACTTCCCCATGTTCAATCTTGGCCCATACAGAGGCGGAATTATTGTACAACAAAGCACCTACAGGGAAAATCCCATTGGAAAAATAGCCGAAAGAATTGTAGGGTATGAAAGGTTTGATGAAAATGGCTATGCAACACGAGTTGGGCTAGAAGGTGCATATACAGAATATCTTCAAGGAATTGACGGAAGACGTCTAAAACAAAAAATAGCGCAAGGCCAGTGGAAGCCCATTTATGATGAAAACGAAGTAGAACCACAAGATGGATATGATGTGATTTCGACCATCAACGTCAATATTCAGGATATTGCCCACCATGCACTATTAAAACAACTTGAAAAATATGATGCAGAACATGGTACTGTTATCGTAATGGAAACCAAAACCGGTGAAATAAAAGCAGTTGCTAATTTGGGAAGAGGCTCGGAAGGAACCTACTATGAAAAACTTAATTATGCCATAGGGGAGTCTCATGAACCCGGATCCACTTTTAAACTAATGGCTTTTGTGGCTGCCTTAGAGGATAAAGTAATTGATACCAGCACAGTCGTAGATACCGGCAACGGTGTACATTCTTTCTACGGAAGAAAAGTCAGCGACTCCAGAAAAGGAGGCTATGGTAAAATTTCCATTGCAAGGGCTATGGAAGTTTCTTCCAACATTGGCATAGCAAAACTTATTGAAGAACATTACAGTAAAAACCCAAAACGTTTTGTGGAAATTCTGCAAGGAATGCATTTAAATCAGCAGATCGGGCTTCCCATAAAAGGTGAAGGAAAACCAAAAATTCCACATCCTGATGATAAAACCGGCTGGAGCAGAAATGCATTGCCATCTATGGCTTATGGCTATGGTGTTTCTTTGACCCCTTTGCAAACGTTGACTTTTTATAATGCCATTGCAAATGATGGTGTGATGGTAAAACCGCGTTTTATTAAAGAGGTAAAAGCATGGAATAAAGAGATACACATTTTTGAAAAGGAAATTATACATCCGCAAATTGCGTCTTTGGAAACCATTAAAAAAGTTCAAAATGTTTTAAAACATATAGTAGAACGAGGCACCGGTAAAAGTTTGTATTCCCCAGATTTTTCTATGGCAGGTAAAACAGGTACAGCACAAACCGAATACTGGATGGCAGACTGGGCTTCAAACCGAAGATATATATCCTCCTTTGCAGGGTATTTCCCAGCAGAAGATCCTAAATATTCCTGTATAGTAGTTATTCACAAGCCCAAGGTGAGCACCGGTTATTATGGTGCTGATGTAGCCGGGCCTGTATTTAAAAGTATTGCGCAGAAAATCTATATCGACTCCCCAAATGTGGATATGGTTACTGAACTGGAAGTTTTACAAGCTTCCGTGGAAAAGGATTTTGACAGCTATTACATAAACGCACAAAAACATTATAGTGTTATCCCAAATGTAAAAGGAATGACAGGAATGGATGCAATTTCTCTCCTCGAAAATATGGGATTACAGGTTAAAGTTAAAGGAAACGGCAATGTAAAATCACAATCGCTTCCGGAAGGACAAAAACTGGAAAAAGGAAAACAAATTTTATTAGAACTTTCTTCATGAATTTAAGGGATATTTTATATAAAGTCACGCTCAATGCTGTTGTTGGAAACACCGATGTTTCTGTAAACAACCTTGAATTTGATTCCAGAAAAGTCTCTTTGAACGATTGTTTTATAGCCATAAAAGGAACTGCATCAGACGGGCACGATTTTATAAAAAATGCCGTAAATCAAGGGGCACTAGCGATTATTTGCGAAAATCTTCCTGAAAAAATAATAAACGGTATTACCTATGTTCAAGTAGAAGATGCAAAAGTAGCTTTGGCTATAATGGCATCTAATTTCTTTGGGAATCCTTCTGATAAAGTAAAACTTATTGGAATCACAGGTACCAATGGAAAAACTACGATCGCTACCCTTCTTTATCAATTGTTTAAAAATGCAGGCTACAAAGTGGGATTGCTCTCTACCGTAAAAATTATGGTAGATGCTCAGGAATATCCGGCTACACACACCACACCAGATTCTCTTACCATCAATTATTATCTAAATGAAATGGCAATAGATGGCGTAGCATATTGCTTTATGGAAGTAAGTTCCCACGGCATTCATCAAAAAAGAACAGAAGCCCTCCACTTTGTAGGCGGGGTTTTTACAAATCTTACCCAGGATCATCTCGATTACCACAGCACTTTTGCAGAATATAGAGATGTGAAAAAAGCTTTTTTTGATCATTTGCCCAAAGGCGCTTTTGCACTTATAAATGAAGATGATAAAAATGGGCCGGTCATGCTTCAGAATACAAAAGCAAAAAAATATACCTATGCCCTAAAAACGGAAGCCAATTTTAAAGCACAGATTTTAGAAAACCAGTTTAGTGGTTTGTTGTTAAAAATTAATAACAATGAAGTTTGGTCTAAACTTATAGGTCAATTTAATGCCTACAATATTCTTGCAATCTATGGAGTAGCTAAGATTATAGGGATTGAAGAATTGGAAATCTTGCGATTGATAAGCACTTTAGAAAGTGTAAGTGGTAGATTTCAGTACCAAATCTCAAAAGCCAATGTCACTGCCATTGTAGATTATGCACATACACCAGACGCTTTAAAAAATGTATTGGAAACTATTAACAGCATCCGCACAGGAAATGAGGCTCTTATTACCGTAGTGGGCTGTGGTGGTAACAGAGATAAAACCAAGCGCCCATTAATGGGAAATATTGCCTCTGCCTTGAGTACGAAAACTATTTTCACCAGCGATAATCCCAGAAATGAAAATCCGGAAGCGATAATTGAAGAGATTGAAAAAGGGGTTGCACCTCAAAATTATAAAAAAACAATGGCAATAGCAGACAGGAAGCAAGCCATTAAAACAGCCTGTCAATTAGCAGATGCGAATGATATTATACTCATTGCCGGAAAAGGCCATGAAACGTATCAGGAAATTCAAGGAGAGCGATTTCACTTTGATGATTTTGAAACCGTAACACAATTATTACAACAACTAAACAAATAACTAATGCTGTATTACTTGTTTGAATATTTAGACCAAAACTACAACTTACCGGGAACGGGACTTTTTCAGTTCATTTCCTTTAGGTCTGCTTTAGCGATTATGTTCTCTTTATTTATTGCAACGATTTACGGAAAAAAAATCATCAACTATTTACGGAAAAAACAAATTGGGGAAACCGTGCGCGATTTAGGTCTGGAAGGCCAAAATGAAAAAGCCGGAACCCCAACTATGGGTGGTTTAATAATCATCATTGCAACCTTAATCCCGGTGCTGTTATTTGCGCGTTTGGATAACATTTATGTACTTCTATTGATTTTTACCACGATATGGATGGGGATTATTGGTTTTATTGACGATTACATCAAAATTTTCAAGAAAAACAAACAAGGTCTTCCAGGGAAATTTAAAGTCTTTGGGCAAGTTGCATTAGGAATTGTGGTGGGTGCCACAATGTATTTCCACCCAGATATAACCGTAAAGCTCGATAAAGAATCTGTCCAGCAAACTTATCAGGTTGCAGAATTATCCTCACAACAAATCGCCAATAATGAAACCAAAGCTTTAGTTACTACTATTCCTTTCGTAAAAAACAATGAATTTGATTATTCGCAATTGATTGGTTGGATGGGGGAAGATTATTTAAAATATGCCTGGATATTATTTATTCCTATAGTCATTTTCATTATTACTGCAGTTTCCAACGGTGCTAACCTCACCGATGGAATCGATGGCCTGGCAGCAGGTTCTTCTGCTATCATCGTATTGACATTAGGGATTTTTGCATGGGTTTCCGGTAACGTTATATTTTCTGATTATCTCAATATTATGTACATCCCCAGGACGGGAGAGATGACCATTTTCATCACCGCTTTTGTGGGGGCACTTATTGGGTTTTTATGGTACAATACTTATCCGGCACAAGTATTCATGGGAGACACAGGCAGTTTAACTATCGGCGGTATTATAGCTGTCATTGCAATTGCAGTTAGAAAAGAATTATTAATCCCAATTCTCTGCGGAATATTTTTTATAGAAACCCTTTCCGTAGTGATGCAAGTTAGCTGGTTTAAATACACCAGAAATAAATTTGGCGAAGGGAGACGCATTTTCAGAATGTCTCCTATTCATCACCATTATCAGATAAGGGGTTTTCACGAAAGTAAAATTGTAACAAGGTTCTGGATCGTGGGGATTGTATTGGCTGTTTTGGCAATAGTTACACTGAAAATCAGGTAAAAGATGAGGTTGGTGATTTTAGGTGCTGGGGAAAGCGGTGTAGGAACCGCACTTTTAGGGAAGCAAAAAGGATATGAAGTTTTTGTTTCAGACAAACAAAAGATAAAGGAAAAATACAAACAAGTTCTTATACATAATGAGATTGCATGGGAAGAAGAAAAGCATACTGAGGCTAAAATATTAAATGCTGAAGTAGTGATGAAAAGCCCCGGTATTCCAGATAGTATTCCAATAGTGAAAAAGCTTAAGGAAAACGGAATCTCCGTGATTTCTGAAATTGAATTTGCAGCTAAGTATACAGATGCATTACTAATAGGAATCACCGGAAGCAACGGAAAAACCACAACAGCAACCTGGATATATCATTTGCTTAAATCCGGCGGATTAAACGTAGGTCTGGCAGGTAATATAGGCGATAGTTTTGCAGGTCAGGTTGCAAATGAAAATCGGGACTATTTTGTTTTGGAACTGAGTAGTTTTCAACTAGATGGCATTGTGGGCTTTAAGCCACATATAGCTGTTCTGACAAATATAACGCCGGATCATCTGGATCGCTATGAAAATAATTTTGAAAAGTATATCGCTTCCAAGTTTCGAATTGCTGAGAATCAAATAGAGGAAGATTACTTTATTTATGATGCCGATGATGAAGTTATAGTAAAATGGCTGGAGAGCCATCCCATAAAATCTCAAAAATTGCCTTTTTCTATTCGTGAAAAAATAGAACAAGGTGCAAGTATTGAAGGAGAAAATATAAACATAAACATAGAAAATAAAAATATAACAATGCCAACAAAAACTTTAGGATTACAAGGAAGTCACAATTTAAAAAACGCCATGGCAGCATCCACTGTAGCTAAATTATTGAGTATAAGAAAAGCTACAATTAGGGAATGCATGGAGAATTTTCAAGGTGTGGAACATCGCCTGGAAACGGTTTTAAAAATTCAGAATGTGACTTACATAAACGACTCTAAAGCAACAAATGTCAACGCTACATTCTATGCTTTAGACAGTATGACTTCCCCTACAGTATGGATTGTGGGAGGTATAGACAAAGGGAATTTATATGAAGAATTACTTCCATTGGTAAATGAAAAAGTAAAAGCAATCATCTGTTTAGGTCTGGATAACCAAAAAATAAAAAACGCCTTTGGAAATATCGTCCCGATAATGGTAGAAACAGAATCGATGAATGAAGCAGTAAAAATAGCATACCGTGTTGCAGAACGTGGTGATATGGTTTTGCTATCCCCGGCTTGTGCAAGTTTTGATTTATTTGAAAACTATGAAGACCGTGGCCGTCAATTTAAAGAGGCAGTAAGAAATTTATAAAGACAAAGAAAGGCAAAATGAACAGGATTTTGAAAAAAATAGAAGGAGATAAAGCTATCTGGGCCATTGCAGCACTTTTGGCCATCTTTTCATTTTTGCCTGTATATAGTTCCAGCAGTAATCTTGCCTATTTATATGGTAACGGAAATACGATAAGCTATCTCCTAAAGCATCTGGTGCATTTGGCACTAGGTTTTGGAATTCTTTATGGGGTGCATAAAATTCCTTACAATTATTTCAGGGGACTATCGATTATTGGTGTGCCGATAGTTATCCTATTACTCATATTCACCATAGCAGAAGGAACCACCATACAAGGGGCAAATGCCAGCCGATGGATTCAAATTCCACTGGTAGGATTTACTTTTCAGACCTCTACTTTGGCGATGGTAGTGTTGATGGTTTATGTAGCTCGCTATTTATCGAAAATTAAAGACAGAGTCATCACCTTTAAAGAATCTATTCTTCCATTATGGGTGCCGGTTTTTGTGATTTTAGCGTTGATATTGCCTGCTAATTTTTCCACAACCGCGATTATTTTTGCGATGGTGGTCGTACTGGTTTTTTTAGGTGGATACCCGGTAAAATATCTGGGTATTGTTTTAGGCGCAGGCGCAGTGATGTTACTTCTTTTTGTACTTATTGCAAAAGCACTACCTGATTTGTTGCCTAATAGGGTTGATACATGGATCAGCAGGATTGAAAATTTTACAGACCAAGATAATATTGAGGAAGGATACCAAATCGAAAAAGCAAAAATAGCCATAGCCACTGGAGGAGTAACGGGATTAGGTCCCGGGAAAAGTGTGCAGAAAAACTTTTTACCACAATCTTCATCCGATTTTATATATGCCATTATCGTGGAAGAATGGGGGCTGCTAGGGGCAGGATTTTTAATGTTTTTATACTTATGGCTGCTTTTTAGACTGGTAATAATAGTCTATAAAGCCACTTCGGCATTTGGGAAGTTAGTGGTTATAGGAGTGGGATTGCCCATTGTTTTTCAAGCATTAATAAATATGGGGGTGGCCGTAGAGTTGTTTCCGGTTACAGGGCAAACATTACCATTGATAAGCAGTGGGGGTTCTTCCATCTGGATGACCTGTTTGGCTTTGGGAATAATATTAAGTGTAAGTGCAAAAAGAGTGGAAACCAAAAAAGAAAACGAGGAGGAAAATCCTCTGGATATATTAAGTGAAGCAATATAAATTCATATTATCAGGAGGAGGAACCGGTGGACATATCTACCCGGCGATAGCTATTGCTGATGAACTAAAGGCGAGGCACCCCCAAGCCCGCTTTTTGTTTGTTGGGGCTAATGACCGTATGGAAATGCTAAAAGTGCCAAAAGCAGGATATGAAATTGAAGGTTTATGGATATCGGGGATTCAACGCAACTTGTCACGAAAAAACCTGATGTTTCCCTTTAAACTCATACACAGTTTGGCGAAAGCCAAAAAAATAATAAAAGATTTTAAGCCTGATGTTGTAATTGGTACAGGAGGCTATGCAAGCGCACCATTATTGCGGGTTGCTTCCGGGAAAAATATTCCATGTTTGATTCAGGAACAAAATTCCTATGCCGGGGTTGCCAATAAATGGCTCGCAAAAAGAGTAAAAACTATCTGTGTTGCTTATAACGGGATGGAAAAATTCTTTCCAAAGCAGAAGTTAATAGTAACTGGAAATCCTGTTCGGGAGGATATTGCCAGTTTAGACGATAAAAAAGAGGAAGGACAGACCTTCTTTCAACTTTCCAAAGATACAAAAACGGTGCTCGTCCTGGGAGGTAGTTTAGGGTCAAGAACCATTAATGAATTGGTAGAGAAATGTTTGCTATTATTTGAAAAACAAGGGGTACAAGTACTTTGGCAAACAGGGTCTTTTTATTTTGAAAAATTTAAAAAAAACAATGCCATATCTAACATACAAGTGCATGACTTTATCTATAAAATGGATTTTGCCTATGCGGTAGCAGATGTGGTGATTTCCAGGGCCGGGGCATTATCTGTTTCAGAATTGTGTATGGCAGGAAAGCCGGTAATTTTTATTCCTTCACCAAATGTGGCAGAAAATCATCAAAAGAAAAACGCATTGGCAATTGTAAAAGAAGATGCTGCCATTATGATAGAAGAAAAAAATTTAGATAACGAGTTTGAAAAAGCATTTGTCGATTTGATTTCTTCAGAAGAGAAACGTAAAAAACTCTCCCTGAATATTCAAAAATTAGCCAAGCCCAATGCCACAAAAGCAATAGCAGATGAAGTGGAAAAACTATTGGATTTAAAAACAGGATAGATTACAATAAGAATGATACAAATGGATAACATACAAAACATTTTCTTTATAGGTATAGGAGGTATCGGCATGAGTGCTCTCGCCAGATATTTTCATGCAAAAGGAAAAATGGTATCCGGATATGACAAAACCCCTTCTGATGTGACCAATGCATTAGAGAATGAAGGAATGAAAATTTATTTTAAAGAAGACATTGCTTTAGCAGATAGTTTTTCAAATAATAACACAATGGTAATTTACACCCCGGCCATTCCGGCAGATAGTTTATTGCTAAATGTATTCAGGAATCATGGTTTTGAGATGATGAAAAGAGCCGCACTACTTGGTATGATCACAAAACAAACCAAATGTCTTGCAGTAGCAGGAACCCACGGAAAAACGACAACAAGCGCCATTTTAGGCCATTTACTGGCAAGCGCAAACGAAGAGGTAACCGCTTTTCTGGGGGGAATTTCTGAAAATTACAATTCCAATTTAATTGCTAACGGAAGTGAAATAACAGTAGTGGAAGCAGACGAATTTGATCGTTCTTTTTTACAGTTAAATCCCTATATCGCAGGTATTACTTCGATGGATGCAGATCATCTCGATATATATGGTGACGAAGCACATATAAAAGATGCGTTTGTTTCCTTTGCAAATTTGGTGCAGAACAAAGAATTTCTTTTGCACAAAAACGGACTTCCCTTAGATGGGAAAACAGTAGGGATTGAGGACAACTCAGATTATGAAGCACAAAATGTGCGCATAGAAAATGGCAGTTATGTCTTTGATTTAAAAACACCACAGACAAAACTAGAAAATTTAATACTTAACCTCCCCGGGCGTCACAACCTTTTTAATGCTACACTGGCTTTGGGCATGGCAATTTGTTTAGGTTCCCCAACCACAGGCATGCCTGAAGCTTTATTTAATTTTAAAGGAGTTAAACGTCGCTTTACTTACAAAATCAAAACAGAAAATTTAGTGCTTATTGATGATTATGCACATCATCCTGCAGAGATTGATGCGGTATATCAGGCTGTTTCTGAAATGTATCCCAATAAAAAGAATGTAGTGGTTTTTCAACCGCATTTATTTAGTAGGACACAGGATTTTGGGGATGCTTTTGGGGAAAGCCTTTCCAGGTTTGACGAGATTATTTTATTAGATATTTATCCTGCACGTGAAATACCCATAGATGGGATTACTTCTGAATGGCTTTTGAACAAAATTACTAAGAAAACCAAAAAGCTAGTCGCTAAAGAGCATGTAGGTAAGGAATTAAAAAACACAAGCGCTACTGTCATTCTTCTGTTAGGCGCAGGGGATATAGGGGAAGAAGTGGAAACTATTAAACAAATTTTAGAAAATTGAAAATTAACTGGGATTACATAAAATTCAGTGCATTAACCATTTTGGTGGTGTTCCTTTTTGCGTTCAGTTCTGAGAGAAATTCAAAAAGAACTTTGCATGGTAAAGATGTAGTTTTTGTGGAAGATGACAACCATTTTATAACCCTTTCCATGGTTAATAAATTGTTAATACAAAATAATGAAGAGGTTACGAGCATAGGCAAAGAAACTTTAGATTTGAATACCATGGAACGTCGGCTAGAAAGTAACCCAATGGTTTCTAAAGCAGAGGTGTATATAACTGTCGATGGACTTCTAGGGGCAAAGATAAAACAGAGAAAACCTATTGGCAGGGTAGACGCCGGCTCACCGTTTTATTTGGATGAAGACGGAAACGATATGCCACTCTCACAAGTGCATGCGGCAAGAGTGCCTTTAATTACAAGTGCAACAACCTATAATTATAGCCAGTTAAAAGAGTTGTTATTAAAGATTAGGGGCGATACATTTATGCAAAACCACGTGGTGGGTATCCATGTGGAGACAAATGCAGAACTGATACTATATTTTAGGGTTTACGATTTTAAAATACTTTTCGGTAAACCGGAAAAAATAGATAAAAAATTTCAAAATTTTAAAGCATTCTATCAAAATACAATAAAAGACAGTACACTATCTTCTTACAGTTTGGTAAATCTAAAATTAGACAGCCAAGTAGTCGGAACAAAAAAATAAGATATGGAAAAGAAAAATATCGCAGTAGGGTTGGATATAGGAACAACAAAAATTGTTGCTATGATAGGATGTTACAATGAATATGGAAAAATGGAAATTCTGGGTATCGGAAAAGCTAAAAGCTTAGGTGTTCATAGGGGAGTAGTGAACAACATAACCCAAACCATCCAGTCCATTCAACAAGCAGTAGAAGCAGCTGAGATTTCTTCAGATATGAAAATTACAGATGTTGTGGTGGGTATTGCGGGACAACACATTAGAAGCCTGCAACACAGTGACTATATCACCAGGAAAGATGGGGAAGAGGTGATTACAGAACAGGATATTGACACCCTTTGCAATCAGGTACATAAACTGGTGATGTTGCCCGGTGAAGAAATTATTCATGTATTGCCACAGGATTTTAAAGTAGACGGGCAACCGGAAATCAAAGAACCCATAGGCATGTATGGCGCTAGACTGGAAGCTAATTTCCACGTAGTCGTTGGTCAGGTTTCTTCTATTAGAAATATAGGCAGATGTGTAAAAAGTGCAGGTTTAGATCTTGCCGGAATTACTTTAGAGCCTCTGGCGTCTGCAAATGCTGTATTAAGTCAGGAAGAAAAAGAAGCCGGTGTGGCTCTAATAGATATAGGTGGTGGCACGACTGATCTTGCGATCTTTAAAGATGGAATCATTCGTCATACTGCAGTAATCCCTTTTGGTGGAAATGTAATAACAGAAGACATCAAAGAAGGATGTTCCATTATTGAGAAACAAGCCGAAATGTTGAAAATAAGATTTGGTTCTGCGTGGCCGGGAGAAAATAAAGACAACGAAATTGTTTCCATTCCGGGACTAAGAGGTAGGGAGCCAAAGGAAATCACATTAAAAAACCTATCTAAAATTATCCATGCACGCGTAGTAGAAATTATTGAGCAAGTATATGCTGAAATAAAGGCCTATGGTCATGAAGAACAAAAGAAGAAGCTTATTGCCGGGATTGTTATTACCGGTGGAGGAGCGCAGTTAAACCATCTAAAACAACTGGTTGAATACACCACAGGAATGGATACAAGAATTGGCTATCCTAATGAACACCTTGCCGGAAACAGTGATACAGAAACTACCAGTCCGGTGTATGCGACCGCTGTAGGACTTGTACTGAATAGTTTGGAAAAAATAAATAAACATAAATTTCATGAAGAACTTGTTTCCGAAGAAGTTTGTGTTAATACTTCTGAAACTGTGCAAAGTAAATCTGTGGAAGATAAAAGCGATAAACTACCAAGGGCAAGGAAAAGTTTTATTGATAAATGGGCAGAAAAGTTCAAAGAGTTTCTGGATAATGCCGAATAGAATTAAAAAAATAATCTCAAAAGAGTAAGAATACCACATTAAAATAAAGAATTATGAGCAGCAACACAGAATTCGACAATATTTCATTCGACCTTCCAAAGAATCAGTCCAATGTCATTAAGGTAATAGGAGTAGGTGGAGGTGGTAGTAATGCTATCAACCATATGTTTCGCCAAGGCATTAAAGGAGTAGATTTTGTAATATGTAATACAGACTCCCAAGCTTTGGAAAACAGTCCTGTACCCATTAAAATTCAATTAGGGGTTTCCCTAACCGAAGGTTTAGGAGCAGGAGCAAACCCAGAAGTGGGCAAGGACGCCGCCATAGAAAGCATGGAAGAAATTAAAACAATGCTTTCTACCAATACAAAAATGATTTTCATTACTGCCGGTATGGGAGGTGGTACCGGAACAGGAGCAGCGCCCATCATTGCAAAAATGGCAAAAGATCTGGACGTACTGACCGTTGGAATAGTAACCATTCCCTTTCAGTTTGAAGGCAAAATGCGTAATGAGCAAGCGCAATTGGGGGTGGAAAATTTACGCAGAAACGTAGATTCACTTATTGTGATCAATAATAACAAACTTCGTGAGGTGTATGGAAATCTTGGGTTTAAAGCCGGTTTTTCTAAAGCTGACGAGGTTTTGGCAACCGCTTCCAGAGGAATTGCTGAAGTAATAACACATCACTACACGCAAAATATTGACCTTCGGGATGCGAAAACTGTTCTGGCAAATAGTGGAACAGCTATCATGGGAAGTGCTAGTGCAGTAGGCTCTAATCGTGCCCACGAGGCAATTTCCATGGCATTGGATTCACCTCTGCTTAATGACAATAAAATTTCAGGAGCTAAAAACGTATTGTTGCTGATCGTTTCAGGTTCTGAGGAAATTACAATTGACGAAATAGGAGAAATAAGCGATTACATACAAACGGAAGCAGGTCACGGCGCTAATATCATTATGGGGGTAGGCGAAGACACTACTCTTGAAAAAGCCATTGCCGTAACCGTTATTGCCACAGGTTTTAATGTGGAACAACAAAATGAAATAGTAAATACCGAAACTAAAAAAATCATCCACACATTAGGGGACGAGCAGGCCGCTGAGCATGTTCTAGTTTCTAAAAATGGAGGGTTTACACCTGCTAAAGATTCAAAACCGTCGGCTGAACAAACCAAGGAACCGGTAATAAAACATACCCTTTTTGACGAAGACGATATCGAAGATGCTGAAATAGTTTCTGAATCCATTCCTTTTGAAGGGTATATAAAAACCTCTGATTTTTTGAAAAATATTCCTATTAGCTATTATGAAGTGGTCCCTGGAAATTTAGAAAATTTTGATCAGGATTTTATTAATACAATGGAAGTTCATGACTTTATAATTGTGGAAGTTAAAGAACAAAAAAAGATAGAACTTAAAATAGAGGAAGAGCCTTCCAGTGAAAATCAAATGTTGATGTTTGACCTTCCTTTAAATCATAATAAAAAGGAAGATAAAGAAGAAAAGAGTGAAAAAAAGGAAGCCACTTTTAATATTCATAATATGGAAGTAAAAGATTCCATAGAAATTATTCCTGTAACAGAAATTTCTCAGGAGGGTATCAAGAAATACAGTTTAGATGATTACCAGGAAATGGAAGATATGTTATCCTCGTCAAAGGCTCCTCAAAAAGTTACAAAAGAGGATATGGATGAAGAACTTGTTTTCGAAAAACGCACGGTAGTTTCAAAAATTCAAGAAGAAAACAATGGACAAGAAGACCCAATGAATATGTCAATCAATGACTTATTGAAGAAACGCACCGAAGAACGTAAGCAAAAGATGAAAGCTTTTAATTATAAGTTCAATAACAGTGCATCTAGGGTTGATGAGCTAGAGAAACAACCGGCATATAAACGTCTAGGGATTGAATTAGAAGATTCAAAAAACGACAAAGGAACATTCTCAAGGACTACATTGTCAACAGATGAGAACGACGAAATACAATTGCGCAAGAACAATTCTTTTTTACATGATAATGTAGATTAGTTTTATAATTTATAAAGGTAAGTTTAGTGTTAGATTTGCTTCAAAAGCCTCAAAAACAATTCGTTGTTTTTGGGGTTTTTCTTTCAGATTAGATCACGGGTTTAATTTTCTACTCTTATAACTTGCCTGTTAATTCTAGGAAATTATCGTATCTTTGCAGACCAAAAATAGTAAAATTATGAGTTTGCAAGAGAAAGTGATGACTGCCATGAAAGATGCAATGCGAGCTAAAGATGCTAATGCATTGGCGTCTTTGCGTGCTATCAAATCAGAGATTCTTTTGGCCCAGACAGAAACAGGAGCAAAAGAGGAAATAACCGCAGAACAGGAAATTAAATTGCTTCAAAAATTGGTAAAACAACGCAAAGATAGTGCGGCAATTTATAGAGAGCAGAACAGGGAAGATCTTGCGCAACCGGAAATGGATCAGGCAGCTGTAATAGAGAAATTCCTTCCTGAGCAAATGAGTGAAGAAGAAGTGGGCAAAGTAGTAGAAGCCATTATCGCAAAAACAGGCGCAAGCAGCATGAAAGATATGGGAAATGTGGTCGGGATGGCAAATCAAGAACTTGCCGGTAAAGCAGATGGTAAGACTGTTGCAATGATTGTAAAACAGAAATTAAGTTAAATAATGGCCTCGTAGTTCAAGGGAATAGTCCGCCACAGGCGGATCGGCTCTGGGGGTTTATTAAGAAATTTTATAAGAAAATTTGAAATATTGTTTAATAAGAATCCTGCCTTCGCGGGAATAATGGCCTCGTAGTTCAAGGGAATAGTCCGCCGCAG